>Ga0207735_100109_pt1 | contig 19718 bp, 17 predicted proteins | sample TtaePargueraPR_9_FD_187280 | JGI IMG/M metagenome (GOLD analysis project Ga0207735, IMG submission 187280) | Aerobic enrichment media microbial communities from Bioluminiscent Bay, La Parguera, Puerto Rico - Tt and E2 (1) (SPAdes) | ecosystem: Environmental > Aquatic > Marine > Unclassified ... | reverse complement strand
CAGCAGGTGCGGCAACGGCGGCGACTCCCGGGCGATCTCGTCCAGCGCGTCGTCGAGGGAGAGCCGCCCCCCGTGCACCCGGGCGCCGAGGTCGGCGTCGGACAGCAGGCGCTGCGCGGCGACGGCGATCCAGGCGACCTCGGCGTCGTGCGCGGTCCGGAACACCAGCCCGACGGCTCCCATGACCTCCAGGTCGTTGGCGTGACCGGGCGCGGCCACCAGCGCGGACATCAGGTCGTCGCCCGGTTCCGCCCGGCGTGCCGTCACCAGCTCGGCCAGGAGGTTCTCCTCCTCGGCCGACGCCTCCCGGGCGTCCGCCACCCCCGAACGCTGCCGCACCGTCAGCTCGTGCAGGTGCCGGGCGTCCGCGGGCGTCAGGCCGAGCAGGTCGGCGAGCACACGCACCGTGACCTCCACCGCGTACCCGTCGACAAGGTCGAGCTCCCCGCGGGCCGCGGCACGATCGAGCACCGAGGTGCAGGCCACCGCCACCGTCCGGGACAACCGCTTCTCGTCGAGACCGGCCAGGACGTCCGACAGCGGGCCGCGCAGCCGGCGGTGGTCGTCGCCGTCCCGGTCCAGCGCGCTGTCCCGGGAGCCCAGCACGGCACGCACCGGTGCCCGCCAGGCCACCAGCCGCTCCGCCTCGTAGCGCCAGTGGCGCACGTCGCGGGAGAACGACACCTCGTTGCGCAGCACCGTGGAGACCTCGTCGTACCCGAGCGCCAGCCAGGCCGGCACCCCGGGCTCGAGGTCGACCGGCGCGACGGTCCCCCACCGTGACCGCAACGCGTCGTAGCTGGCCCGCGGGTCGGGCGCACCGGCCAGGTCGGCGAGCAGCGGCCGGTCGGCCACCTCCTCGAGGCGGACGGTGCGTCCCGCGGCCGTGATGCTCACGCCGCCACGCTCCCGGCGCCCTGGCGACGCAGGGCGTGCTCGACCAGCGCCACCAGCGCGGCCACGGCGTGCGGGCGCTCGCGCACGTCCCCGGAGACGACCGGCGTCTCGGGCGGCAGGTCGAGAGCGCGCCGCACCTCGGGGTCCGGGTGGCGGGGCGAGTCGGGGAACTGGTTCACGACGACGGCGATCGGGAGCCGCGAGTGCTCCTCGAGCTGGTCGAGCACCTCGAAGCTGTCCTCGAGCCAACGGGTGTCGACCAGCACGAGCACGCCGACCGCGCCGTCGGCGAGCCCGGCCCACAGGTCCCAGAAGCGGCGCTGGCCCGGCGTGCCGAACAGGTACAGCGCCGTCGAGGCGCCCAGGGTGACACGGCCGAAGTCCATGGCGACCGTCGTCGTGTCCTTCGCGCCGCGACGCGGGTCGACGCCGACGCTGGCCGTGGTGATCTGCTCCTCGGTGCGCAGCATCGGGATCTCGCTGACGGCGTCGATCAGCGTCGTCTTGCCGACGCCGTAGGCGCCCACCACCAGCACCTTGACCGAACGGTCGACGTCCGCGGACAGGTGGCGTGCGTCCTCAGAGGTTGCGAAGCCCATCGAGGACCTCCTCCAGCAGGTCGGTTCCGGGCAGGTCGTGCGCGGCGGTGGAGCGGATCACGAGGGTGCCGGCGTCCACCAGGTCGGACACGAGCACCGTCACCAGGCTCACCGGCAGACGCAGGTAGGCGGCCAGCTCGGCCAGCGCAAGCGTGCCCTGGCACAGCTCGAGCACGGCGCGCTCGTGGCGCCCGGCCGTGGCGGGCAGGTCGCGGCCGCCGTCGTCGGCCGCCCGCAGCAGCGTCTCAGGACGCAGGGTGTTACGGGTCGGGTGCGCCCTGCCGCCGGTCAGGACGTACGAGCGGACCGGATGGTCTCGGTATCCCTCGGTCTGCACGGGCCTCCCACCTCAGCGTCCGGCCGGCTCGGTGCCCAGCGTGCGCTCACCGATCATCAGCACCTGGGCCTGCATCTGCTGGGCCACGAGCCCGGGGTCGACGGCGGAGTCCGTCACCACGGCCAGGCGCGACCCGTCCCCGGCGCCCCGGACGAACAGGAAACCGCCGCCGAACTCCACGACCACCTGCCGCAGCGTGTCCGACTCGCCGAACTCGCGGCCCATGCTCGTGCCGAGCGCCGCCAGGCCCGCGCACGCGGCCGCCAGCTTGTCGGCGGTGTCAGGGTCGGTGACGTCGGTACGCACCTTGACGAGACCGTCCGAGCTCAGCACGACGGCGTGACGCACGCCCCGCACCTCGGCGACGTGGTCGAGCATCCAGCTGTCGGGATGGGCGTCGGCCGTGGTGCCGGCCGTGGCGTGCGTCGTCATCGGTCCTCCGGTTCGGCGTCCGCGGTCGCGGACGGTTCGCTGTGCTGGGGATCGGTTCGTCGGTCGGTGTGCGTCGCGGCGAAGAAGGCACCCATCCAGGCACCGGCCTCCGCGGCCGTCTGGTCCGCCACCCGCGGGGCCGACGGCGTCCTCATCGGCTCCGTGAGCGGGTTCGGCCTTGCCGGGGACCGGACCGGATCCGCGTCGGACCCGCCCGGACGGTCCAGCGCCGCGCGCCGCGACCGGCGTTGCGGCAGGACCGGTGTCGTCCCGGACTCCGGTGCGGGCTCCGCGACCGTCACCCGGCCCGTGCCGGCCGGCGCGTCCGCGGCGGCGCCTTCCTCGTCCGGGCCCGGGGCGCCGTGGTCGGCTTGCGCGACCAGGCTGCCCGTGGCGGGCAGCGCACCGTCCTGCCAGCCCTCGTGGGCGCTCGCGGCCAGCGCGACGGGAGCCGCCGCCGTCTCCGTGAGCTCGCCGGGGATCAGGACGACGGCGCGCAGCCCGCCGTAGACCGACTCGACCAGGTCGACGCGCAGCCCGAGGAACCGGGCGTAGGTGCCGACGACCGCCAGACCGGTCTGCGGCACCTCGCCCAGGGCGGCGAGGCCCACGGGCGTCTGCCCGTTCGCGATCGCGCGGACCCGCGCGAGCTCGTGCTCGTCCATCCCCACGCCGCAGTCGTCCACCTCGACGACCGCGCCGCGCTGCACCTGCCGCAGCGTCACCAGCACCTGGGTGTTCGGCGGCGAGCACTGCGTCGCGTTGGCCAGCAGCTCAGCCACGACGTGCACGAGCGGCTCCACGGCCCGCCCCGAGACCGCCAGGCCCGGGTCGCCCGAGACCTCGACACGCCCGAAGGCGGTGATGCGGCCCGCCGCGGCCCGCACCACGTCGGGCAGCGGCAGGGCGTCGTCCCACGTCTGCCCGGGCCGGCGTCCGCACAGCGCGACCAGGCTCTGCGCCTGCCGGGCGTGCTGGGCGGCGGCGTGGTCGATGCGCATGGAGCTCTCGAGCACGTCCGGGTCGGACGGATGCCGCTGGACCATCCGCGCCGCCTCCTCCTGCACGCGGTGGGCGGACGCCTGGACCTTGCGGCTCAGGGCCACGACCGCCGTCTCCACCGAGGCCTGCTCGTCGGCACGACGCTGCTGCTCGGCGACCAGGGACGCCGTCGACTCCTCCAGCAGCCGGGTGGTGCGGCTCAGCTCGGACGCGAGGGCGTCGCGCTCGCCGGCCAGGGCACCGAAGGCGACGTCCTCGCGCCGCGCGGCCCGGGTCAGCAGCACCGCCGCGACGACCGGCAGCACCACGGCGGCGGCGCCGATCGCCCAGGCGGGCCAGCCCACGTCCGCCGACGCCACGAGAGGCAGCGCGGCGACGCAGAGCACCATCGCGGCGACGCAGAGCCAGGGCAAGGCGCGACCCGTCGCGCGTGGTCTCGCGGTCGTGCTGCTCACCGCACCCCCGTCGGGTATGAGGGCGGTTCGTCGGTGTCGTGCGACCGGCCGCTCGGGCGACCGTCCCCGCGAACCGCGCTGGGAAGATGGATCGGGGCATCACGGCCCTGACCAGGAGTTTCTACCACAGGCTTCACCCGCGGGGAAGGTCTGTCCGCGGCGCGCGCTAGGGTCCGCAGCATGAGCGCCGACCCGCACACCGCCGCCCTCCCCGCCCTCGACACCGACCCGCACGTCTGGCTCGAGGAGGTCCTCGACCCCGACGCGCTGGCCTGGGTGCGGCGGCGCAACGAGGCCACGCACGAGGCCCTGGGCGGTGCGGAGCTGAGCGGCACCGAGGCGGCGGTGCGCGAGGTCCTCGACTCCGACGACCGCATCCCGGACGTCGCCCGCATCGGCGAGCACCTGTACAACTTCTGGCGCGACGCCGACCACGAGCGGGGCCTGTGGCGACGCACCACCCTCGAGTCCTACCGCACGGACCACCCGCGCTGGGAGACCGTCCTCGACCTGGACGCCCTCGCCGCGAGGGAGGACGAGTCCTGGGTGTGGCACGGCGCCTCCGTGCTGCGGCCCACGCCCGAACAGCTCGACGCCGGCGAACCCTGGCGGCGCGCCCTGGTGGACCTGTCCCCCGGCGGGTCCGACGCGGACGTCACCCGCGAGTTCGACCTGGTCGACAAGCGGTTCGTCCCGGCCTCCGAGGGCGGCTTCGAGCGCCCGCTGGCCAAGGGCGGCCTGTCGTGGGCCGACGAGGACACGGTGTATCTCGCGACCGACCTCGGGCCGGGCACGACCACGACGTCCGGCTACCCGCGCCTGGTGAAGCTGTGGCGGCGCGGCACCCCGATCGACGACGCGGCGCTCGTGTTCGAGGGGTCCGAGGGCGACCTCGCCGTCACGGGTCTGCGCCGCCGGACGCCCGGGTTCGAGCGCGACATCGTGCGGCGGTCCTTCGCCTTCTACCGGTCGGAGACCTACGTGGTGCACGGTGTCGGGACCGCCGAGCAGGAGCTCGTGCGCATCGACGTGCCCGAGTCCGCGGAGATCGGCGCCCACCGGGAGTGGCTCACGGTCGACCTGCGCGAGGACTGGACCGTGGGCGGCCGCACCCACCGCGCCGGGTCGCTGCTGGCCGCGCCCTTCGACGACTTCCTGGCCGGGTCGCGGGACCTGACCGTGCTGTTCGAGCCCACCGCCTCGACGTCCCTCGTCGGTGCGACGTGGACGCGGCACCACCTGGTGCTCACCGTGCTCGACGACGTCAAGAACACCGTCCAGGTGCTCACGCCTCCCGACCAGGCCGCCGGGGCCGACCCGAACGCCGCCTGGACCCCGTCGGAGCTGCCCGTCGGCGACGGCCTGCTCACCGTCGGCGTCCACGCGGTGTCCACGATCGACAGCGACGACGTCTGGGTGACCCGCAGCGGCTACCTGCAGCCCGCCACGCTGGCGCTGGCGACCGTCGTCGGACCGGACGGCACCGCGACCGCGCCCGAGCCGCTGAAGTCCGCACCCGCGTTCTTCGACGCCACCGGGCTGGTGGCGGACCAGCACTTCGCCACGTCCGACGACGGCACCCGGGTGCCGTACTTCGTCGTGGGCCGCGAGGACCTCGTCCGCCCCGCCGACCCGTCGACGCCCGGCGACGCGCCCACCCTGCTGTACGGGTACGGCGGGTTCGAGATCCCCCTGCTGCCCGGGTACGCGGCGGTCGCCGGCCGGACGTGGCTGACCCGCGGCGGGGTGTACGTGGTGGCCAACATCCGCGGCGGCGGCGAGTACGGGCCCGCGTGGCACCAGGCGGCCCTGCGGGAGAACCGCCACCGCGCCTACGAGGACTTCGCGGCCGTCGCCCGCGACCTCGCGGCCCGCGGCATCACGTCGCACCGCCACCTGGCCGCCCAGGGCGGGTCGAACGGCGGGCTGCTCGCCGGCAACATGCTCACCCGGTACCCGGAGCTGTTCGGCGCCGTGGTGATCCAGGTCCCGCTGCTCGACATGCAGCGCTACTCCCACCTGCTCGCCGGGGCGTCCTGGGTGGCCGAGTACGGGGACCCCGACGTGCCCGAGGACTGGGCGTTCCTGCAGACCTTCTCGCCGTACCACCAGTTCGACCCGGAGCGTGACCACCCCCCGGTGCTGCTGACCACCTCCACCAAGGACGACCGGGTCCACCCCGGGCACGCCCGCAAGATGGCGGCGAAGATGCTGGCCGCCGGCAAGGACGTCACCTACTACGAGAACATCGAGGGCGGGCACGGCGGCGCGGCCAACAACGCGCAGGCGGCGCACATGGCGGCCCTGGCCTGGACGTTCCTGCGCGACCGGCTGACCTGAGGCGGGGGCCGCACGGGTTGCGGCGGCGGGTCGCGGCGCCGGGATCAGGCGGCGGCGCGCTCGGCCAGCGCCTCGGCCACGCGGCCCAGGTTGGCCAGCTCGGCACGGTGCTCGTCGACACCGACCAGGCGCCGACGGCGCGACGCCAGCAGCGTCACCGCACCCAGCCCGTCGGCCGGCAGCCCCATCCGCCGCCACGGCTCGGCCACGGTCCGGACCAGCTCGCCGAGCTGCGGTCCCGAGCACTGCGACACCGTGGCCGGCGGCAGGCCGGCCCACAGCCCGATCTCCCGCTCGGTCGCCCGGGCCACGAGCTCCCACGCCTTCTCGTTCCAGCCCTGCGGACCGACGTCGGCGAGGTCCAGCCCGACGGCGTCCGCCCCGGCCAGCACCGCGGGCGGGATGCCCACCCAGGTGCCGCCGAGGTGCACGACGGCGGTGGCTCCGGCGTCGTGCACCGCATCGATCACGGGCCGCAGGCCGTCGACGATCTCGGGCCCGGGCACGCTGCGCAGGCGCGCGTAGCCGGAGAAGGTGGGCAGCACGCCGGCGTGCACCTGCCCGAGCAGCGACTCGGAGAGCTGGACCACGGGGCGGGCGCCCGGAACCTGGGCGGTGATCTCGGCGAGGTGGCCGGCCAAGCCGTCGGCGAGCGCCGCGGCGAGGTCGCGCCGCGCACCGCGGTCGGCGAGCACCCGGTCGGCGCGGGCCGACCAGAGCTCGGCGGCGAGCGTCCACGGGCCGGTGACCTCGACCGTCAGCGGGCCGTCGTACCCGTGGGCGGCGATCGCCAGCGCCTCCAGGTCGGCCTGCTGCAGCGCCTGCGCACGCCGGGCGTCGGCACCGGGCCGGTCGGCGAGCTTCCATCCGTGGGGTCCGATCTCCACGGGCAGCTCGGACAGCAGCGCACCCGCGCGGCCCACCGGGTCCGCTCCCGGGCCGCGGTCGGTGAGCTGGACCAGGAACGGGACCGCGTCGACGCCCGTGGGCAGCGCGGCCAGGTCGTCCAGGACGGTGAGCTGGGCGGTCAGGACGTCCTGCTCGCCGCCAGGCCAGGGGCCGTGCCCGGAGACCGCCGTCATGCGTGGGCCGCCGTGGCGCCGACCTGCGCGGCGACCGGGACGTCCGCCCGGTGCGCGCCGGAGACCGTGCCCTGCCCGAGCACGCGCGTGCCTCGGTAGACGACGATCGACTGGCCCGAGGCGATCCCGCGCAGGTGCTCGCCGAGGCGGACCTCCATGGCCGGACCACCGCCGTCGGACACCGCCCGCACCTGCGCCGGGACGGCCCGGCCGTGCGCGCGCACCTGCACGGTGACGTCGGTCCACTCCTGGGGGGCCGCGACCAGCCACACGGCGCTCGACGCGTCGATCCGGTCGACGCTGAGCAGCTCGGACGGCCCGACGACCACCGTGTTGGACTCGGTGTCGACGTCGACGACGTAGCGGGGCCGCCCGTCCGGGGCGGGGCGCCCGAGCCCGAGGCCCTTGCGCTGGCCGATCGTGTAGGCGAACGCGCCGCGGTGCTCCCCGACGACGGTGCCGTCGGTGTCGACGACCTCGCCGGGCTTCTCGCCCAGCCGGTCGCGCAGGAATCCGCGGGTGTCGCCGTCGGCCACGAAGCAGATGTCGTACGAGTCCGGCTTGGCGCTCACCGACAGTCCGCGACGCTCGGCCTCGGCGCGCACCTCGTCCTTGGTGGCGAAGCGGCCGAGCGGGAACACCGACCGGGCGAGGCGCTCGGGACCCATGACGGCCAGCACGTAGGACTGGTCCTTGGCGTCGTTCGGGGAGCGGTGCAGCTCGGGTCCGTCCGGGCCGTCCTCGATCCGCGCGTAGTGGCCGGTGGCGACGGCGTCGAACCCGAGTGCCGTGGCCTTGTCCAGCAGCGCGGTGAACTTGATGTGCTCGTTGCAGCGCACGCACGGGTTCGGCGTGCGGCCCGCGGAGTACTCGGACAGGAAGTCCGCCACGACCGTCTCCTCGAACGTCTCGGACAGGTCCCACACGTAGTACGGGATGCCGAGCACGTCGGCGGCGCGGCGGGCGTCCCCCGCGTCCTCGATGGAGCAGCAGCCCCTCGACCCGGTGCGGAACTGGTCGCGGTTGCGGCTCAGGGCCATGTGGACGCCGACGACGTCGTGCCCGGCCTCGACGGCGAGCGCCGCGGCGACGGCGGAGTCCACTCCCCCGGACATGGCGGCGAGTACCCTCACGATGCCTCCTCGGTGCCTGGTGCCTGCGATGCCCCTGCGCGGGAGCTCCCCACGATCATGCGGCACCTCCCTGCCGTGCGGAGACCAGGCCCGCGGCCCGCGCGCGTTCGACCACTCCCGGCAGCGCGTCCAGCAGCGCCTCGACGTCCTGCGCGGTGGAGGTGGCGCCGAGGGAGAAGCGCAGGGCACCGCGGGCGTCGGCCTCCTCGACGCCCGTCGCGAGCAGGACGTGGCTGGGCTGCGGGACGCCCGCCTGGCAGGCCGACCCGGTCGAGGCCTGCACGCCCGCCGAGTCCAGCAGGTACAGCAGCGAGTCGCCCTCGGCCCCCGGGAACGTGAAGTGGGCGTTGGCGGGCAGGCGGTCGGGCACGCCGTCCGGGGTGGACGACGCCGGGTCCGGGCCGCGCAGGACGGCCTGCGGGGCGACGCGGCGGACACCGTCGACGAGCGTGTCGCGCAGCGCGGCGAGCCGTGCGGCGTGCTCCTCGCGGCGGCCGACGGCGTCGGTCAGGGCCACCGAGAAGGCCCGGATCGCCGGGACGTCCAGGGTGCCCGACCGGACGCCACGCTCCTGGCCACCCCCGTGGGAGACGGCCTCCAGGGCGAGGTCGCGGCGGGCCAGCAGGGCGCCGACGCCGACCGGTCCGCCGATCTTGTGCCCCGTCACCGTCATGGCGTCCACGCCCGAGGCCGCGAAGTCGACCTCGACCTGCCCGACGGCCTGGATGGCGTCGGTGTGCACCGGGACGCCGTGCTGGTGGGCGAGGCGCACGACGTCGCGCACCGGCTGCACCGTGCCCACCTCGTTGTTCGCCCACATCACGCTGACCAGGGCGATCTCGTCGGCGTGCGCGGCCAGCTCCGCCCGCAGGGCGTCCAGGTCGAGGCGTCCCTCGGCGTCGACCGGGAGCAGCGTGATCTCCGCGCCCGCGTGGCCGGCCAGCCAGAACGCCGGGTCGAGCACGGCGTGGTGCTCGACGGCGGAGACCAGGACGCGCCGTCGTCGGGAGTCCTGGGAGCGCCGCCCCCAGAAGATGCCCTTGACCGCGAGATTGTCGGACTCGGTGCCACCGGCCGTGAAGATCACCTCGCTCGGCCGGGCGCCGAGGGCCGCGGCCGCGGCCTCGCGGGACTCCTCGACCGCACGTCGGGCAGCCCGTCCCGCCGAGTGCAGCGAGGAGGCGTTGCCGGTCCGGCCCGCCGCGGAGACGAACGCCTCGAGCGCCGCCGGCGACATCGGCGTCGTGGCGGCGTGGTCGAGGTAGGCGCCGGGGTCGGGGGAGGTTGTCACGGTCATCAAGTCTACGAACCGCCGGGGGCGCCCGTCTCATCCCGCCGTCCCGCTTCGCCGAGGTAGGCAACTCACCGCCGACGTAGGCAACGATCTCGCGAGGTAGGCGAGATCGTTGCCTATGTCGCGGGGTCGTTGCCTACCTCGGTGGAAGCGGCGGGTGTCAGCCGCGGAACTGCTCCCCGGCGCCGTGGCGGTACGTCGGCCGGTTCGTCGATCCCTGGCGGCGCCCGCCGCGGGAGGTCCGGAAGGGTCCCGGACCGTCGTGCCGGTCGTCAGCCCGACCACGACCGTTCCCCCGACGCTTCCCGTGGCCCCAGCGGTCGTCGTCCTCGACCGCGTCCGTCCGGTACACCTGGATCGTCGACGGCCGGGGCCCGCGCCACGCACCGGCCGGCACGTCCTCGTCGTCACCCAGGTAGTCCGGGAAGTACGAGGTCTGGGCGTCCCAGCTGCCGTCGTCGCCCGGGTGCTGGACGTTGACGTACGCCATCGAGTCGCGCACGTCGAGCACCGGACCGCAGGTCTCGGCGCTGCGCGGCACCGCCAGGAACTGCTCGACCCGGCCGCGCCGCGACCCGTCGAGCGTGACCTTGAACAACCCGTCGCTCTTCTGGATCGACGACGGCTGGCCGTCGGTGGAGATCCACAGGTTGCCGTCGGTGTCGAAGGCGAGGTTGTCCGGGCACGAGATCGGCGAGACCTTGTCCGCGGGGTAGCCGGAGAAGTAGGTCGAGTCGTTGACCTCGGGGTCGCCGGCCACGATGAGCAGGTTCCAGGTGAAGGTGGTGGCGGTCTGGTCGCCACCGTCCTCGATGATCTCCACGACGTGCCCGTCACGGTTCGACCCGCGGGGGTTCGCCTCGTCGGCGGCCGGGTAGCCGTCGCGCGCACGATTGGAGTTGTTGGTGCAGGCGACGTAGATGCGGCCGGTGTACGGGTTCGGCTCGACGTCCTCGGGGCGGTCCATCTTGGTGGCGCCCACGGCGTCGGCGGCCAGGCGCGTGAAGACCAGCACCTCCTCCAGCGACATGCCGTCTACCTGCGAGGCGCCGTCGAGCACCAGCGGCAGCCACTGCCCGGTGCCGTCGAAGGCGCCGTCGGAGGGCACGGCACCGGAACCGTCGATCTCGGAGGCCGGCGAGTCGCCGTCGAACCGCGCGACGTACAGGTCGCCGGAGGACAGCAACGTCTTGTTGTGCCGACGCGCCCAGCGGCTGTTGCCCCGCCGCATGCGCTCGGTCGAGACGAACTTGTAGACGTAGTCGAAGCGCTCGTCGTCGCCCATGTAGACGACGGCACGGTCGTCGTCGGACATGATGACGTTCGCGCCCTCGTGCTTGAAGCGGCCCAGCGCGGTGTGCTTCACCGGAGCCTCGTCCGGGTCGTACGGGTCGATCTCGACGACCCAGCCGAAGCGGTGGTTCTCGTTCTCGTAACCGGGGTTGTTGCCGTCGAAGCGGGGCTCGTCGAGCTCCCAGCCGTACCCCGTCGGCGCGTTGCGCAGGCCGTAGCGCGCGTCGCGGGAGTCCTGGCCGTTCACGCGCAGGTACCCGTGGAAGTTCTCCTCGCCGGAGACCACGGTGCCCCACGGCGTCGTGCCGCCGGCGCAGTTGTTGAGCGTGCCGAGGACCTTCCGGCCCGTCGGGTCGTCCACGGTCCTCAGGAGGTCGTGGCCGGCGGCCGGGCCGTCGATCGTGAACTCCGAGCCGATGTGGATGCGCCGGTTCAGGCGGGCGATCCGGTCGTACTCCCACGGCTTCCCGGTCCTGTCGCGGCGCAGCTCCACCACGGACATGCCGTGCGCGGCGCGCTCGATCGCGCGGCGGGTGGCGTCGTCGTAGGACGCGTCGAACATGATGTGCGGGTTCGTGTACTCGTGGTTCGCCACGAGCACGCCCTTGGTGCCGCGCCGCGTCTCCACCATGGAGCGGATGTGCTTCGGGTCCTCGGGCAGGATGTCGAGGTAGTCGCAGTTGTAGCCGAACTGCTTGGCCTGCTGCTCCGGCGACTGGCGGAGCGGGTCGAACGCCCGCCCGCCCGGCAGGATCGGGTCGCCCCAGCGGATGATCGGCGACCACTCGTAGCCCTCGGGGACGGCGAAGTCGTCGACCTCCATGGCCTGGGGCGCGATGGCGCCGAAGGACAGCCCGCGCGCACCGTGCCCGCCGCGTCGGGTCTGTAGCGCGGACGCGGGCTCGGCACCCAGGACCTCGGCGCCCACGACAACGGCGGCTGCGGCCGCGGCGGCCCCGCCGAGCATGACGCGACGGCTCATCGCCCGCGAGGCGATGTCCCGGAAGTACTCGTTGGCGCTCTCGTTGGGCGCCGGGTGGGCGCAGGCGTCCGCGCACTTGAACCGGCAGGTGGCCGCGGACCGCTTGCCGCGCGCGTAGTGGGGCGTCGCCACCACGGGAAGCTGGCGGCGGGACTCGGGAGTGATCGTCATCGGAGCTCTCCTGGTGGGCTGGGGGTGTGACCAGCCCGACGGTAGGAATGCTCCGTGGCGTCGCGGCGACCCGTGCCTGACACGCGGGTGAACAGCAGATGATTGCCCGGGGTGAGCTCCCCGGCGTCGTCCGAGGTCAGCCCAGCGAGTCCACCCATTCGCTGGAGCCGTCCGTGAACCCTTGCTGCTTCCAGATGGGGACCTCGGCCTTGAGCTCCTCGACGAGGTCGCTCGCACACGTGAACGCGGCCTGGCGATGGCCGGAGGCGACGGCGGCCACGACGGCGACGTCGCCGACCCGCAGATCGCCGGTGCGGTGCACGACGGCGGTGCGCACGGTGTCGCCGGTTGCCGCGGCCGTGCGGGTGGTCACCTGCTGGGCGACCTCGTGCAGGATCTCGGCGGCCTGCGGGTGGGCCTCGTAGTGCAGCGCGGTGACGCCCCGGCCGTCGTCGTGGTCGCGAACATGACCGACGAACGTGGCGACGGCCCCGCAGGTGTCGTCACGGACCAGGTCGCTCAGCTCGACCAGGAGGCCCTCGAGCGGGGTGTCGAGGACGTCGGCACGCAGGACGACGGCGTCCTCGGCCCGCGAGGTCGTAACTTCCGTCGCGGGGTCGTACCCCGCGGGTACGACCGGGGAGCGGGAGGTACGACCTCGCGCGTCGGCAGCGCGGTCGGCGGCGTGGTCGGCAGGGTCAACAGGGTCGGCGTGCGGACGGTGCGTGTGGTCGAGGCCGGCGAGCTGCTCGACGGCGTGCGGCAGCACCTCGGCCAGGGCGTCGAGGCCGTCGACCACTCCCCCGACCGACCCCGGCAGGTTGACGATCAGGGTGCGGTCGGCGATACCTGCGACCCCCCGCGAGAGCGCGGCACCCGGGACCGCCTTCTTGGCCGGGTCCGTGGGCGCCAGCGACCGGGCGCGCACGAGCTCGGCGATGCCGGGCACCTCCCGGTCCAGCACGGCGCGCGTGGCCTCGGGGGTGGCGTCGGTCGGCGAGATCCCGGTCCCCCCGGACGTCACGATCAGGTCCGGGGCGGCGTCGTCCCCCTCGATCAGCTCGAGCAGCGCGTCCCGCACGGGTTCGCCGTCGGGCACGATGGCGACGGGCAGCACCTCCCAGCCCCGGGCGGTGAACCACTCGGTGGCGGCCGGCCCGGAGCGGTCTTCGTAGACGCCGGCGGCGGCGCGTTCGGAGGCGACGACGATCGCGACCCTCATGCTCGCTCCTCCCGGGTCCAGTCACCGGACTTCCCGCCGGACTTGGCGACGACCTCGATGTCGGTGAGGACGGCGGCCTTGTCCACGGCCTTGATCATGTCGTAGAGCGTGAGTCCGGCGACGGTGACGGCGGTCAGGGCCTCCATCTCGACGCCGGTGCGGCCGGTGGTCTTCACGGTCGCGGAGATCTCGACCGTCCCGGAGCCGTCGTCGGCCGGGGTGACGTCGATCTCGACGCCGGAGATCGGCAGCGGGTGGCACAGCGGCACGAGGTCCGGGGTGCGCTTGGCCCCCATGATCCCGGCGATGCGGGCCGTCGCGATCGCCTCACCCTTGGGGAGGTCGCCGGAGGCGATCTGCGCGACGACGTCGGCCCGGGTGCGCAGCACACCGCGGGCGGTCGCGCGGCGTGTCGTGACGTCTTTCGCGCTGACGTCGACCATGTGGGCGGCGCCGTCGTCGCGGTAGTGGGACAGGTCGCTCATCGGATCTCCCGGTAGTCGACGTCGTCGCCCTCGTCGAGGTGCGCGACGCCGGGTGGCACATGTACGAGCAGCGTAGCCATCGCCAGGTGGGCCAGGAGGTGGGATCCCGGCCCGCCGACCATCTCGACGCGGCCGTCGGCGCCGAGGCGGCCGCGTCGGACCTGGTGCAGGTGCTCCGGGGAGTCGATCGCCTCGGCGAGCGGCGCGCGACCGCCGGGCCGGTGCGCCGGCACCACGCCGGTGGCCTCGGCGAGCACGGGGCGCAGGAACAGCTCGAAGGAGACCAGGGCGCTGACCGGGTTGCCGGGGAACGCGACGAGGGGCACGTCGCGCGTCGCGGTCGGGCTGCCGAGCGTAGTCGTGCCGAGTCCCTGCGGCCCGCCGGGCTGGACGGCGACGTGGCCGAACCAGGCGTCCGTGAGGGTCTGGCGCACCACCTCGTAGGCACCGGCGGAGACGCCGCCGCTGGTGACGACGAGCGCGACGTCGTCGGACGCCTCGGTCAGGACGGCACGCACGGCGGCCGGGTCGTCCGGGACCACACGGTGCGTGACACGGCAACCCACTTCGGCCAGGGCGGCGGTCAGAGCGGCCCCGTTGGCGTCGTAGAGCTGGGCCGGGCCGAGCCGCTCACCGGCCGCGACGAGCTCGGAACCCGTGGAGACCAGCAGCACGTGCGGCGGAGAGGCGACCTCGACCTCGGCGACGCCCGCGGCGACGAGGACGCCGAGCTGCGCCTGACCGAGCCGGGTGCCCGCGGGGACGACGACGTCTCCGGCGGCGACGTCGGATCCCGCCCGTCGGACGAAGGTGCCGGGCGCAACCGGTGCACTGAACCGAACCGTGGCGGTGGCGCCCGGCTCGGGGAACACCGGCGGGTCGGCCGCCTCGATCTTGACGACGGCGTCGGCGCCGTGCGGGATCGGGGCGCCGGTCATCACCGGGGCCGCGGTGCCGGGCGTGAGAGGTGGCGGCTGGGTGCCCGCCGGGACCGGCGCCGCGACGGGCAGCTCGACCGGGTCCGACGGCGTCGCTCCGGCCAGTTCGACGGCGCGGACGGCGTAACCGTCCATCTGGGAGTTGTCGAAACCCGGCAGGTCGACGGCGGCGTGGACGTCGGCGGCGAGCACACGGGAGCCGGCCGTCCCAGCGGCACCGGCTGCGGAGAGCAGGTCGGCCACGACGCACGGATCGACGCGGCGCGCACCGGCGAGGGCCGGCCGGACCAGGGTCCGGACCGCTTCGCGATGGACGTCGACGGGTCGACGTCTCGACTCTGCGTGCACACGGGGCAGCCTACGTCTCACCCCGATCGGATCGGTCCACGATGATCGGGCGGGGCAGCACACCGCCGCCGCAGGCTGGGTCGCGAAGGGAGTCGCCGTGATCACCGAGCTCAACCGACTGGTCGACCTCGTCGAACGCCATCTGTCCGACGAGATCGACGTCGCTCGCCTGTCCGCCGACCTGGGGACGACCGAGTACCACCTGCGCCGGATGTTCTCCTCGCTGGCCGGCATGCCGTTGTCCGAGTACGTGCGCCGCCGCCGCATGACGGTGGCGGCGACCGACGTCGTCGCCGGGGACCCGGTCCTCGACGTCGCGGTCCGTTACGGGTACGGCTCGGCCGAGGCATTCGGCAGGGCCTTCCGTGCCGTGCACGGGAGCCGGCCCGCCGACGTCCGGACGCACGGCGGCCCCCTTCGGTCACAACCACAGCTCAGGTTCCGCCTGACCGTCGAAGGGAGCTCCGCCATGGACACGCGTCTCACCGACCGCCCCGCCTTCCGGCTCGTCGGCCACGCCACCCGCGTGCCGCTGATCCACGAGGGCGTGAACCCGCACATCCGGGCGCACATCGCCTCGCTGCCCGCCACCGAGCACGAGCGCCTCAAGGCGCTCGGGGACACCGAGCCCGCCGGTCTGCTCCAGGTGAGCGCCGACGTCGACCCGGACTACACGGAGGGCAGCGAGCTCACCTCCCTGCACGGCGTCGCGCTGGACGCCGGCACCGAACCGCCGGAAGACCTCGACGTCATCGAGGTCGCCGCCGGGGCGTGGGTCGTGTTCCGCAGCTCGGGTGCCTACCCGGCCGTGCTGCAGGAGACGTACGCGGCCTCGGCGGCGGAGTGGTTCCCGTCGAACCCGTGGCGGCTGCGCCCCGGTCCGTCGGTCGTGGCGGTCCTCGAGCGGGCCGACGACTTCAGCACGGCCACGACCGAGCTCTGGATGCCCGTCGAGCGGGACTGAGCTCCCGCGGGCCGCTGGTGGGGCTGCGAACACCCCTCCACCTGCCTTGCACCGTACCCGCGGGTCTAAAGTTGATCTCATGCCGCAGATGAGGATCAGTGAGGCCGCCGTCTACCTCGGCGTCAGCGACGACACCGTCCGCCGCTGGGTCGACCGCGGGCTGCTCACCGCCGACCGCGACGACTCGGGCCGCAAGGTGGTCGACGGCTACGAGGTGGCGATGGTCGCCCGCGAGCACGCCACCCCACCCGGGCTGCCCCACGGCATGAAGAGCTCGGCCCGCAACCGGTTCGTCGGGCTGGTCACCGACCTGCAGGTCGACACGGTGATGGCGCAGGTCGAGCTGCAGTGCGGCCCGTTCCGCGTGGTGTCGCTCATGAGCAGCGAGGCCGTCCGCGACCTCGGCCTGGAACGAGGCTCCGTCGCGGTGGCCACGATCAAGTCGACGAACGTCGTCGTCGAGACCCCCGACCGGGGCCACGCATGACGGCGGCACTCCCCCGCCGCACGACGCGCGCCCCCGCGGCGCTACTCGTCGCCGCGAGCGCCGTCGTCGCGCTCACCGCCTGCAGCACGGGCACGGTGGCCACCTCGGACGGCGAAGAGGACACCACGCTGACCGTCTTCGCCGCCGCGTCCCTGACCGAGGCGTTCGACGAGATCGCTGCGGACTTCGAGGCCGACCACCCCGACGTCGACGTCGCGCTCAGCCTCGCCGGGTCGTCCAGCCTGGTCGCGCAGATCCAGCAGGGCGCCCCCGCCGACGTCGTCGCCACCGCCGACAGGGCGACGATGGACGCGCTCGTCGCGGACGACCTGGTCGGCACCCCGCAGACCTTCGCCACCAACACGCTCGAGATCGCCGTCCCGCCGGGCAACCCCGCCGACGTCAGCGCACTCACCGACCTGACCGACCCGGACCTCAACGTCGTGGTCTGCGCTCCGGAGGTGCCGTGCGGCGCCGCCACGACCGCCGTCGTCGACCGCGCCGGCCTCACCCTGCAGCCGGTCAGCGAGGAGCAGAGCGTCACGGACGTCCTGGGGAAGGTGACCGCGGGCGAGGCCGACGCCGGGCTCGTCTACGTCACCGACGTCGCACGAGCCGGCGACCGGGTCGAGGGCGTCGCCTTCGACGAGTCCGACGCCGCCGTGAACACCTACCCGGTCGCCACGGTCGACCGGGCCGGGCAGAGCCCCGACCAGGCCGACCTCGCCCAGCAGTTCGTCGACGCCGTCCTCTCCGACGACGGCCAGGCCGTGCTCGCCGACCTCGGGTTCGCCGCACCATGACACCCACCTCCGAACGAGCCTCGGCAGCGCGCGCGGCGCGCGACCCGGCCGAGGTCCCCGCCGGCCTCCCCCGCTGGGCCTACGCACCCGCCGTCGTCGGCGGCCTGTTCGTCGTCGTGCCCCTGATCGCGATGGGCACCCGCGTCGACTGGTCGAACTACGGGGCCCTGGTCACCAGCGAGTCGGCCCGCGCCGCCCTGGCGCTCAGCCTGCAGACGGCGGCGGCGAGCACCCTGCTGTGCCTGGTGCTCGGCATCCCGATGGCGCTCGTGCTGGCCCGCGGCCGGTTTCCCGGCCAGGGTCTGCTGCGCTCCCTGGTGCTGGTCCCCCTGGTGCTGCCGCCCGTGGTCGGCGGTGTTGCCCTGCTGTCCACGTTCGGCCGCCGCGGTCTGCTCGGGGAGTCGATGGAGGTGCTCGGCCTGCAGATCGCCTTCTCGACGACGGCGGTAGTCCTGGCGCAGAGCTTCGTCGCCCTGCCGTTCCTCGTCGTCAGCCTGGAAGGGGCGCTGCGCACGGCCGGTGAGCGGTACGACGTCGTGGCCGCGTCGCTGGGCGCGAGCCCGACGACGGTGCTGCGGCGCGTGACCCTGCCGCTGGTGTGGCCGGGGCTGCTGTCCGGGACGGTGCTGGCGTTCGCGCGGGCCCTCGGCGAGTTCGGCGCCACCATCACCTTCGCGGGCAGCCTGCAGGGCGTCACCCGCACGCTCCCGCTGGAGGTCTACCTGCAGCGCGAGACCGACCCGGACGCCGCCGTCGCGCTGTCGCTGCTGCTGGTGGCCGTCGCCGTCGTCGTCATCGCCGCCACCCACCGCCGAGGCGCCGGAGGTGCGGTGCGATGACGTTCGAGCTCGCCGCCACCGTGCCGTCGCGCGGCCTGGACGTCCGCCTCGACGTCGCCGAGGGCCGCACCCTCGCGCTGCTCGGGCCCAACGGGGCCGGCAAGTCCACCGCCCTCGGCCTCGCCGCCGGGACGCTGCGCCCGCACGACGGCGAGATCACCCTGGACGGCCGCACGCTCGCCGCCGCACGGGACGGCCGCCGCACCACCTGGGTGGCCCCGCACCGCCGTCGGGTCGCGCTGCTCGCCCAGGACCCGATGCTGTTCGGCCATCTGACCGTGCGCGAGAACATCGCGTTCGGTCCCCGCGCCCAGGGAGCGACCCGCCGCGAGGCCGCCGCACGGGCCGACCGGTGGCTGGCGGCGATCGACCTCACGGACCTCGCCGACCGCCGTCCGGCCACGCTGTCCGGCGGGCAGGCGCAGCGCGTCGCGATCGCCCGCGCGCTGGCCGCCGCACCCCGGCTGCTGCTCCTCGACGAGCCGATGGCGGCCCTCGACGTCGACATCACCCCCGCGCTGCGCCAGAGGTTGCAGCACCTGCTCGCCGAGCAGACCACGGTCCTGGCGACCCACGACGTCCTGGACGCGCTGCTGCTCGCGGACGAGGTCGCCGTCGTCGACGGCGGGCGCGTCGTCGAGCGCGGCCCGACGGCGGAGGTGCTGTCCCGCCCGCGCAGCGCCTTCGCCGCGTCGATCGCCGGCCTCAACCTGCTCTCCGGGACCTGGACGTCCGACGGCGTCGCCACCGCGGGCGGCGAGGTGGTGCACGGGCACGGCGCCCCCGACGTCGTCCTCGGCACCGCGATGACGGCGGTGTGCCGCCCGGCGGCCGTCGCCGTCCACCTCACCGCGCCGCACGGCTCCCCGCGCAACACCTTCCGGGCCACGGTGCGATCGCTGACACCCCACGGCGACCTCGTCCGGGTGCGAACCGACCGGCTCGCCGCCGACGTCACCCCCGGGTCGGTGGCCGAGCTGGGGCTGGCTCCCGGCCGGGAGGTCTGGCTGGCGGTCAAGGCCGCCGAGGTCGACGTCTACCCGGTGTGAGCGACGACGGACCAGGCGTGACCGCGACCGGTCAGGACGACACGTCCGCCGTCGTGAAGCGGCTCCAGGCCAGCGCCCCGAAGACCGCGACCCACGCCGCCTGCACGGCCAGCCCCGCCAGCAGCACCGAGCCGTCCACCTCGAGGCGCAGGAACTCCCCGAAGTCCAGCCAGTGGTGCGTCAGCAGCCCCGGGTGGATCGCGGAGAGCTGCGGCAGCGCGTCCAGCACGCCGCTGACGATGGCCACGACCACCGTCGAGGCCATCGCGGCCACCGGCACCTCGGTGAGCGTCGACAGGAACAGGCCGACGGCGACCAGCCCCGTCAGCGAGGCGATGACGTAGGCGACCACACCGAGCGTGCGCAGCATGCCCTCGGCCAGCGGGATCGTGTCCCCCGAGAGCAGCACGACGTCGCCCACCCCGAAGAAGGCGGCACCGGCGACCAGCCCGACGACGGCGATCGCGGCGACGGCGGCCCCCGCGTACGCCAGGGCGGCGACCGCCTTGACCAGCAGCAGCCGGGTGCGCGGCACGGGCACCACCAGCAGGTACCGCAGGGTGCCG
>Ga0207735_100108_pt1 | contig 19783 bp, 18 predicted proteins | sample TtaePargueraPR_9_FD_187280 | JGI IMG/M metagenome (GOLD analysis project Ga0207735, IMG submission 187280) | Aerobic enrichment media microbial communities from Bioluminiscent Bay, La Parguera, Puerto Rico - Tt and E2 (1) (SPAdes) | ecosystem: Environmental > Aquatic > Marine > Unclassified ... | reverse complement strand
GAGCTGGAACACCAGAGTCGAGCTCGCCAACGCGATCTTCGAGTACATCGAGATCTGGCACAACCGCGCCCGACGCCACTCCAGCATCGGCTACCTCACGTCCATCGACTTCGAACTACAGTCAGAAATGCACGCCACCACCGCCCGCACGACACACCTGATCAAGTAACCGAACCTTGGGTCAGGTCACAGAGTCAACCGATGCTGGGGCAGACCCTGATGCGTTTGTGCACGATCTTTCGCACCACCGGCTGCGGGGTCTTGTTCGGTGAGCGGTACGGACGTGAAGACCGATCGCCCATCCCCGGCCGGCCCATCTCGAGGTAGCGCTGGGACCACTTCGCGGCCGTTGGCCAGGAGACGCGGAAGTAGCGGGCCGCTTCAGCGATCGACCAGCCCTCGTCGACGACCATCCGGCCGATGCGGGCACGTTGGACAGGAGTCAATGCGGCGTTAGCGTGGGACACGAGAGCCTCCAGGTTCAGAGCGTTGCGGTAGCAGCTCCACTCTGCCTGGAGGTTCTCTTCATCGCCCGAGATTCAAACAACGTCCCTGGGCACTACACCTAGTCGTCCGCGACACGGTAGCGACGCTCAGGGCGTGCTTGGTCGCGACCCGCGCTACCCAACGAGCACGCGGCTAACTAGCGGTGAGCGCGTGATCATTGTCACACGGCACGGTGTGTCGCAACCTGAGCCGCCTTCGTGTCGGTGCCCGTCGATATGTTCTGCCTGTATTCAATGCGGGGTGCGCGCGCTGAGGGGCGAGCACATTCCGACGTCATCTGAGGAGCCCGATGTACCTGGCAGGACAGACCATGATGTGGAGCGCATCCGATGTCGTGCGCGCCGCCGAGTGCGAGTATGCGACGCTGCGCAAGCTCGATGAGGTTCGCAGGCGCCCTGGGCGCCCCGAGCGCCTCGTGACTGAGCCCGATGCGATGCTGGAGCGCGCCGGCCACCTCGGGGATCTCCATGAGGCGGACACCCTCATGGACATGCGCGACGCACTGGCTGAGGCCACGGGCTTGGCTCTGGAAGCCGTGGTGTGGACCTGGCGCCCGGGCGATGACGAGATGATGCCCACTGATGTCGCGTCGCGCATCGTAGCCATAGAGGCAGGCTCTGACGACCGCCGCCCGACGGCGGACGAACTAGCCGCCGCCTCGCGGGTGTCGCTCGCCGCCCTCGAGGCAGGGGCAGCGATCATCTACCAGGCAACCGTTCTGAAGGACGGCTTCCACGGGTTCGCCGACTTCCTGCTCCGCGAGGACGTCGCGCGCGGAGAGTGGGCGGCCGACACCGATCCGAGCTACGTCGTTGCCGACTCGAAGGTCGCACGCCACGTCAAGGCCTCGGCGCTGCTACAGATCGGATGCTACGCGGCGACGCTGCGCGACATGGGTGTGAGCCTAGGTGAGCTCGGGCGCGTGATCCTGGGCACCGGCGAACACGAGGACTTCGCGCTCGGCGAGGTCGAGGCGCTCGCACGTGAGGCGATGACCCGCTTCGAAAACACTGTGGCGCGGCACGCTGCTCACGCCGCGCCCGTCGCGTGGAATGACGCGGGCATCGCGATCTGCGGCACCTGCGCCCATTGCGAGGATGCGATCTCCGATCACGACGACCTGCTCCAGGTCGCCAACCTGCGCCGACAGCAGCGTGCGAAGCTCCACGCGGCCGGGATCACCACCGTGGACGCGCTCGCGGCAGCTTCTGAGCCCCCGGCGGGGATGGGGCGCGAGACCTTCGAGACGCTCCGCTTCCAGGCGGCGATGCAGAAGCGGGTTGCCCCGTTCGGTCCCGACGGCGGCACGGTCGAGTACGTCAAGGACAAGGCGACGCACAACCTCAACTGGCGGCTCATCGACCGCAGCCGCATCGATGCGCTGCCTGCGCCGTCCGAGGGCGACGTCTACTTCGACTTCGAGGGCGATCCGCTGTGGCAGGATGCCGACTCGGGGGAGTGGGGTATCGACTACCTCTTCGGTCTGGTGACGCGCCCCGAGTTCGAGGGTGCCGCGCCGCCGTTCACCGCGTTCTGGGCGCACGACCTCCGCGACGAGAAGAAGGCGCTCCAGGAGTTCGTCGACTTCGTCGAGGAGCGCCGCACGGTGTATCCGGACCTGCACGTCTACCACTACGCACCCTACGAGACGAGTCATCTGAAGTCGATCGCGCGTCGCCACGGCGTGTGTGAGGAGGCGGTCTACCAGCTGGTTGACGAGGGCGTCTTCGTCGACCTGCTCCCGGTGGTACGGGCTAGCCTGCGAATCTCGGCGTCGTCGTACTCGATCAAGAAGCTCGAGCCGCTCTACATGGGTGCGCATCTGCGCACAGGTGACGTGACCGACGCGGCGACCTCCGTGAATGTCTACGCCGACTATTGTGCGGCGATCGCGGGCGGTCGGCAGGAAGAGGCCGCCGCGCTCATCCAGGGCATTGCTGACTACAACAAGTACGACTGCGTCTCGACGCTCGAGCTCGACGGTTGGCTGCGCGCGCAGGCCGACGCGTCGTCGATGGACTACGTGGCTCCTCCCGTGCGAGCGCCTCGCGCGGGCAAGGACGATGCTGCGGAGTCCGAGATTCCGGCCGGACCCTCGGTGGTCCAGGAGATACGCGACCTGGTCGACTCCCACGACGACACCCATGGGGTCTCGGAACGCTCGGCCGACCTCCAGGCGCTCGCGATGCTCGGCGCCTCGGTCGACTACACCCGGCGCGAGCACAAGGTGTACACCCAAGACATCATCGCGCACCTCCAGACGAAGATGGATGACTGGGCCGAGTCGCGCGAGCACCTGCCGCTGCTCTCGGTGCGGGTCACCGCCGATTGGCACGATGCTCTCGACAAGAACGGCAGGCGGACAGGCTATCGCGCCCGCGTCGTCGAGGCCGTGATGGACCTGCCGTCCGGGGCGAGCCTGAGCAAGGCGACGTCGATGTACCCCGAGGTGACGGACATGCCGACTGCGTGGACGCCCAGCCAGGTGCTGTACTCGAAGGGAGGGAGTATCTCGGGCGAGGTGGTGGCGCTCGGGCCGCGCCAAGGACAGGCGACCGTCACCCTTCGTGAGAGCTTCAGACCGAAGGGGGAACAGCGCGAGTGGCATGACCTGCCGATCGCTTTGCTGCCGTCGCCGCCGCCGCGCGCAGGTGGCATCCCGGACGCGATCAGCGAGGTCGCCTCGAGGGCGCTCGGCGTCTATCACGCTTCGGGCGCATGCGGCGAGTCGGCGGTGCTGTCGCTCCTACGGCGGGAGGACGCTGTGCTTCCGGCGCCGGTGGGGCGAAACTACGCCCGTGCGATCATCGACGCCGTCGGGCCCGCATCGTCGTGCGTGGCGGTGCAGGGGCCGCCTGGGACGGGCAAGACCTACACGGGGTCGCGAGTCATCGCGGCGTTTCTCGCGGAGGGCTGGCGCATCGGCGTTGTGGGCCAGAGCCACTCGACCATCGAAAACATGCTCAAGGGTGTCGCCAAACTGCCCGGCGTCGACGCAAAGGCCCAGGTGTTTAAGGTCGGTGGCCCGGAAAATGCCGATCCGTGGACGCGAGTGGAGAAGATCGTCGAGGTCCCCAAGACGCCGGGCGTCGTCGTCGGCGCCACGGCGTGGGGCTTCGCCAAGCTCGACGCGGAGGAGCTCGATCTGCTGGTGGTCGACGAGGCGGGTCAGTACTCGCTCGCGTTGACCATCGCCGCAGGCAGGTCGGCGAAGCGCCTGCTGCTGCTAGGCGACCCGCAGCAGCTCGGCCAGGTGAGCCAGGCGGCGCACCCCGAGAACGTCGACGAGTCGTCGCTCTCCTGGGTGGCCGTGGACGGACTCGTGCCCGACAGCCGCGGCTACCTGCTCGACACGACCTACCGGATGCACAGCGCGGTCACCGCGCCAGTCTCGGGGCTCTCGTATCGAGGCAAGCTGCTCTCGGACAGCTCGACCGACGCGCGGCGGCTCGAAGGCATCGAGCCCGGGCTCGAGGTCGTGACGCTCGACCACTTGGGCAACGCGACGTCCTCCGTCGAGGAGGCCGACGAGGTGGTGCGCCAGGTCGCGCGCGTGATGGGGCGCGAGTGGTTCGATGGCGAAGCCACGCGTGCGGTGGGCGAGGCGGACATCCTGGTGGTCGCGCCGTTCAATGCACAGGTCGGGCTGGTGCGCGACCGGCTCGCGGCGACCGGCTACGACGAGATCGAGGTCGGCACCGTCGACCGATTCCAGGGCAGGGAAGCCCCGGTGGTAATCCTCTCCACGGCGACGTCCTCGCCCCAGGACTCGCCACGGGGACTGAGCTTCGTTGTCGAGCGCAACCGCACCAACGTCGCGGTGTCGCGCGCGCAGTGGCTCGCCGTGATCGTGCGGTCGGCGCACCTGACTTCGGCGATCCCCACGACGCCGGAGCAGTTCGTGGAGCTCGGGGCGTTCGTGCGGCTGTGCGAGTCAGGGCGGAGCCTGTCCGACGACGCCATCACCGCGTGCGCTGCGTCCGGCCTGGTGTGATGAGTTCTCGAACCGATGAAGGGCCGAGTTGATGGACTACGCAACGCTGAAGGAGCGCCAACGCGCTGAGAGGGCAGGGTACCCGACGTCGCTCACACTGCGAGTGCATCGTGCGCTGAGCTGGCTCGACCGGTCCGAGCGGTCCGTCGACGACAAGGACCTGCAGTTCATGCTCCTGTGGGTAGCGTTCAACGCCGCCTACGCGCAGGACCTGGGCGGAGACGGTTCGCAGAGCGAGCGTGAGCGGCTCCACTCCTTCCTCGGTCAGATGTGCCGTGTCGACGGCAAGCGGTTCGGCGAGCTCCTGTGGCAGGAGTTCCCGGGCAGCGTCCGGGTCCTGCTCGAGAACCCATACGTGTTCCAGCCGTTCTGGGACTGGCGGAACGGACGCATCGACGAGGACGAGTACCGGCGCCAATTCGACGGGTCGCGGCGGGCTGCGGAGCGCGCGCTGGGGGAGGGAGACACAGAAACGCTGCTGCAGATTGTCATTCATCGGCTGTATACGCTGAGGAATCAACTCGTGCACGGCGGTGCCACCTGGAATGGTGAGGTCAACCGGCACCAGGTACGCGACGGCGCGGCCGTACTGGGTCGCCTCGTTCCGCTCATCGTCGAAACGCTCATGGATCATCCCAGTGAGAACTGGGGGCCTGTCCACTATCCGGTCGTAGAGTGAGCAGCGCGGTGGTCGGCCGGCGCCGAGGTGGACCGCTGGCGAAGTCGTTGCAGACGGGTGGTGCGGAGGCTGAAGGCTGCGCCCGCTGGCGTCATCGCACCGCGATGGCCTGCCAGTTCTGGAGCGGCGTCTCGTGTACGTGCCGAGGCACCGGGACACGCCTATGACCGGTCTGGTCGAGCCCCCGGCTGACTGGGGTCCCTTCGGCGTAGAGTGCAATCGTGCGCGGCGCGGGCACCGCTTCTTTCCTCTTGTTGCGCCGCCAGGCCTGGGTGACACCGACCACCTGCCGGACTCGCACCGACTTGTCGTCGAGCACTACTTCGTCGGTGCATCCCACTGGTGGCTCATCGAGGCTGATCCAGCGACGATGGAAGGCTTCTTCGCGCAGCGGCTCAACGGAAGACGCACCGTGGAGTTCGGCTTCGTGAGTTTGTCCGAACTTGAGCGGCTGCTCCTGGGTGACGACCACATGCCGATCCTCCGGGACAGCGGGTGGGTTGCTCAGCCGGTGGAGGCGGTGCTTGCGTTGCCGCCCGCACCCACGCTCTCCTTCAATACGAGGCCTTATAGTGCGAACTGGATCACCCTGGCGGACCCGCACGCCCGACAACGGCTTCTGAAAGCACGAGGTGACGATGCCATTCCGACGGACCCGCTCGTGCAGTTGCTGGTCGAAGCTGAGGCGGACTTCCGCGAGGTCGCTGGACGGTCCCTCGACCTGGAACGGCTTCCGCGTGAACGCCATGCATTGGCGTACCCGCCGACCGATTGGGAGCTGTGGTCGGCCGCTACGCTCGAACACGCGCTGCAGGCTCGAGGATCGGTATTCGCGCCCGAGGGCGAGACTATGCACCGTGACGAGTGCCATGCACTGGTGGTGACGCTCGACTGGACTCTGCCAGAGGAGTATGCCCCCGATGTGCGTGCGTGGATTGCAGGAGTGACCGCGGACAACGGGCACTTCGAGCCCCTGCCCCTGATGCCCAAGTCCCAGGGCTACAAGAGCACCCTCTTCTGGATCGCGCGTGAGCTCTCGGAGTTTCAGTTGGACTTTGCTCGGTGCGGGTGCTGGCGCGGTGAGGAGTTGTCGGGCGCGGGCGGTCGCCGCCACGAGGCATACGGCGATCCCAATACCTTGCTGATACTGGCGATCGTCCTGCGGTTGATCGTCGATCGGGCGGCGCGTACGGGAGTCGAGCTTCCGGTGGCGTGTGCTGTCGAAGGGACGGTAGCGGTTCTTCCTGACGTGGATGAGCCGACCGAGGAACTCCTGCGCCTCGAGGAGGAACTCGCCGATTGGCTGACCGGGCAAGGTGTGCCGATCGAGTCCGTTCGTTGCCGCGGTGTACTGCGGAGCCGCGTATCCGCGAGCCACATGGCTGATCGAGACTGGGGCAAGGACGTCACGGAGACAGCGATCCGGGCGGCCCTTCTCGTTTACGGCTGACGGGTTCGATCGACCGTGGTCGGCGTGGTGCGCGCTGAGAAGTCCCAGTCCCCATCGCGGTCTCCACGCACCCCATCACGCGGTATCGCGCACATCTGGTCAAGGGATCCGAGTCGCTAGCGAGTCTCAGGTATCGGGATCGTCCGCCATCGCACCGAACTCGCGGACCTCGAGGAGATCCCACGGCTCGAAGAGCGGCACCGGGAACTTGCGCGCTCGCACCGTCCACCAACTCAGCTCCTTGTCGAACGCTCCCTCGATGAACCCGGCGTCCATGAGCGTTCGAAGCGCGGCGCGCCCGCGACGAATCCCAACGTTGGCGAACATCGTCGTCTCGTCGAACTCCCACGCCGGAGTGCTGCGCACGCCCGCGAGGATCATCGCAGCCACAGGGTCCTCGCGGAGAAGCGCGCGCCGCGCTCCGCGGTAGCGCTCGGGTCGGTTGGCGTAGCGGAACAGCTCGGCGCTGCCCGCGAGGTGCTGCGCGCCAGTGCCGACCGCGAGGAACACCTCGCGAAGCACCACATCGAGCTCGCTGCGGTCGACCTCGCCGGGTCCACCGAGGACACGCGCGCATCGTGCCCAGTCCGTCGAGCGCAGGACCATCCCCATGGACAGCCCGCTGGGGCCGAGGTGGTGCTGGCCGAGCGCCCAGTCGAACACCGTGCGGGCGCCCACCCCGTTGAGGGCGTCGTCGGAATCGAGCGCGGCGAAGGCGAGCATCGTCAGCGCCGCCTTGAGCACCGGGTGCGGCGACTTCTCCGCCCGCCACTGCTCCGCGCCCAGTTCGAACGGTCGCAGCACCGCGGCTGGCGCGAGGGGACGGGGAGTGTCGCGGAGCCGGTCGGGGTGGTGAGGCGGCGCGTCGCGCATCAGCGGCAGCGCGACCCAGTTCCACGTTGCGTCGCGATCGGCGGTGACCCGCACTGCGGCGTTCGAGGCATGCCAGGCCACGTTGTTCGCGACGATGTCTCGCCGGGCCTTCCGCCGATCGTGGGTCAGCGTCGCGACGGTGCCCATCGTGCGCCACGTGGTGCGGCAGCCGCCGAGCTCGGCGTTCGCCCACCCGTCGATCCGCGCAATGTACTCCTGGTGGTAGCGCGGCCAGCCCTCGAGCATCGTCGCCCACAGGTAGCCCAGCCCATGCGCTGCCTCGGCCATCGCATCGGCCGTCGAGGGCGAGAGTGCGACATCGACCTCCCACGGCATGGTCGGGATCCAGTGCCGCAGCGCCGGCAGCCCCGGCATGCTCGGCGGAGCAGGCATCTCCATGTAGTGGCCCATCACCACCTCCTTTGCAGGCCAGACGCTAGCGCGCAGCGCCGACATCGTGTGCCATCGACGCTGTCGGAACCGCCCGGTACGGTGGCGCCGATCGACAGCAGGAATGGACGATGAGGTGCTGGCCGAGGCCGGCACCCGGAGGGTGGGGGAGTGCGATGCAGGTCCTTGTTCCGCGGGTGGTCAGCCTCATCCTTCACGAGCTGCTAGCGGCGCCCGGCTGTCCGGTGCGCGGACTGCACGTGACCGATGCCGAGACCGCCGACTGCGAGGCGTGCGTGCGGTCGACAGCGCCCTCGGACGAGCCCGTCGAGCTGGTCTTCGACCCCGTGCATCGGGAGAGGCAGTCGGTCTTCCGGATCGACACGCCGGACCTCACGGTTCCGCGCGAGCAGATGCGGGTGTCCTGGCTGCCCGGCGTCGGACCGCATCGGGCGGACGGCCCCGCCGTGGTGTGGGGCGAGGTCGAGCTGTGGTGCTCCGACGGGCTGGTGCACCGGGACGGGGCTCCCGCGCTCGTGATGTGGGACTACGAGGTGTGGTTCGAGCGTGGACGCGTCCATCGGATCGACGGTCCCGCCGTCCTCTGCGACTGGGACCGTCGGTGGGTGCACCACGGAGAGCAGATCGACGAGCACAAGGCCTGGATCCGCTTTCTGTGGGAACGTGCGGGCGTGGTGCCGGACAACTACGGAGCGCACCGGCTGGTAGGCGCGCACCCGGATTACACGAGCGAAGGAGTCTTCCGTCAGCCGGATCCCAAGCGCGTCGCTGCGATGCTGCGGGTGTCGCCCAACCTGGGGGACCACGAGCCGCGCACGGAGGAGGTCGCCGACCCACAACCGCGGGAAGTCGACGAGACGCATCCGTTCCATCCGGACCGGACGCTCGCTGCGCTCGCGGGACCGCTTCCTCGCATCGCGTACGACCGTGACAACGTGCGACACAGGCTGGAGGTCGCGGAGCGGCACGGCACGCTGCGTCGCTGGGCCCGACCGGTCGACGGGGTCCTCGGGCTTGTGCACGAGCGCAGGGATCACGTCGGGCAGCTGCTGCGCCTCGACCCGATCTCGCGGACCTGGGCCGAGGTCGATCGGGGGAGCCTGCTATACGGGATCCTGGGCCGGCATCCGCGACGTGAGCTACTCACGGGTGTGGCCTATCGCGCGGAGACGGTACGTGACATGGTCGATCAAGCGTGCGACCTCGCCGTGGTGCACCACGCGACGGGTGGCTGGCCGGCGGGGCAGGCGCACCAGCCGGACTCCTCGATCGAGTCGCCGGTCGAGCGCGCTTTCGAGTTCGCCGGTCGGCTGATTGCGGCCGGCGTCGATCATGCGCTCGCCGTCGCGTGGGCATGGGGGATCGCCGCCGCGCACGGCTACGAGCTGCGCGAGCCGTACCTCGGGGTGAGCCCCAGAGACGACTGTGGGAACCCCCGGCTCGAGGAGGGACTTCGGCCGCCGCGCACGCCCCTGTCCGAGTACTACGCGGCTGCGCTGGAGGACCTCCGGGAGTGCCAGGACGGGCACCGCTTCATGGACCTGATGGTGCGCACGTACACGCGTCCCAAAGTGCCGGAGCGGTAGGCCTGCGGCGCATTCCGGCCTCGCTGGCGCGCCGCGGAGGAATGTCGGCACTCCGTGCCATGATCCAGTCCGGCTGTCTACGAGGGGGAAGAATTGTCCGCTGCTGAGAAGCGTGTCCGGTGCCGGTCGATCGTTGGATTCCATGTCACCAAGCGGGGCCGGCTGCGGTGCCCCGCGCATCGTCCCGTGATGGCGTGCACGTGCCGTCACGATGTCGAGGCTGCCGTGGCGCCCGAAGTCCAGGCGGCCTGGGAGGAGCTCCTCAAGGTGGTCTGGCGGATCAAGGACGAGCGGGCGGAGAGTGGCCGATTCGACAATCTCGACGCGAGCGAGATCAGGACGCTGATCGAGGCGTTCGCGCCGCGGTTCCCGTCGCCGATGGAAGTGTCGGACATCGTCTGGGAAGCCATCCAGGTCACCAAGGCGGAACCGGGAGAGCGCCTGGCCCGGAGCACCGAGAACGAGGCAGCGTTGCGTGCGCTGCCGGTCCAAGAGGATGGCGGCGTCGACATCCCTGTGATGGCGTTGAGCGTGTATGCGGTCGAGATGCCGCATCCGCGTGCCACGCGCGGACGTGCGCGGTTGGACGAGATCGCCCGCTTGCAGCTCTCGGACACGCTTGAGTTCCGCGGAAACGTCCGCGCGACGCTCGACCCCGCGGTGGGGCGGCACCAGGCGGTGGGCTATGCGCCGGCGCCACGCACTCTCGAAGAAGTCGTTCGCGCGGAGAAGCCGGTGCTGAGATTCGCCTTTCAGTTTCCGTCGCGTGGCCGCTACATCGGCGCGACGCCGCAACCGGGCATGCCTCACGCGGACGTGTTGCTGCCTGCCGGTCGGTGGACGGTCGTGGCTGTCGAGGAGCACGGGATCGCCGACGATGCCTCTGTACGTGATCTGTGGATCGTGCTTCAGGAAGTGGGCGAGGACCTTGAGTCCGTGCCAGCGGCGCACGAGAGCACGAGCACGGTCGCCGACACGCAGCCGTCGATCCTCGACAGGCCAGCATGGGAGTTGGACCCGGTCCTCGCGCGGATCAAGGAGCTCGAGGATGCTGCTGAGCGAAAGGCACGTGAGGGGCAGGAAGCCCCGTAGAGCGGACTGCCCCCGCCCGCCGCTCCCTCAGCAGAACTCCCAGTAGTCCCGCCACGGCGAGTTCGCGCTCGCGTCGAAGTCGTCCATGAATCCGTCGGGGTCGCCGCGGTGCCACTGGATCGCGTCGCGCGCCAGCGCACGGAAGTGCGCGCGCTCGCGGCCGCGGTGCGTCACGCGCTCCCAGTAGTAGCTGTGATCGCGGGTGTAGTACTTGCATCGCTGGGCGTGCCACTCGACGCGCGAGCTGGCCGCCGTCTCGATTTCGCACGCCACGATGCGCCAGGTGGCGGGCCCCCCGTCGTCCCCTCGGGCGAAGGCACGGTGGTGGTGATGCGTGTAACGGTCTTCGGTGGGGTCCTGGGCGCGCACCCAGGTAGGACGGTCCTTGTCGGTCCGGGACATGTTCGCTGCCTTCCAGCAGCCCGCTCAGTCTGAACGCCACGGTGGCGCTCGGGTTCGGGCTATCGGACTGGCCCGAAGATCAGCAGCGGCTGACGCATCGTTCCCCTCCTCCGTCGGTGTGGTCCGTCTTGGCTCGCACCATAGACGCGGCGTCCGACATCGGGCCAGGAGCGCATGGCGCGAGGCCGCGGTCCCGCGCATCCCGGAGCGTCGCCGGGTTCTGCCGCGGCCCGGCATCCGCGCGCCGGTCGCCAGGCACGTGGCGGGCTCGCCCGGCTGCGTCGCGGCTGCTATCGCCCGGATGTCCGATCTCGCCTCTAGCCTCGGCGCAGCCGAGAGAGCAGGGGAGATGCTGAGGGAGCATGAGCAGGACAGGGTGGCCTCGCCGGAGCAGTTCCGCGCGCTGGCTGGCGCATTGGACCGCTTCGAGAACGTGGCGGGCTCCGGGGCTCCGGGGCGCCGGGTCGCGCGGCCGGATCGCGGCGTGCGGGACAGCCCTCCGGCGGTCATGCGACGAGATCCATGCGGTGGCGCCGGGGGCCGGCTGGTTCGAGACGTGCTTCTGCGAGCCCCAGGTCGGCCTCGTCGAACGACTCTGGCTGGCGGGCGCGGTCACGGAATGGGCCTGGCGGAGCAGCACTGACGCGGCGTCTCTTGCCGGACCCGTCTCGGAGGCCCTCGAGGAGAGCGGCGACCGCCCGCGGGAGCAGGTGGCGCTGCAGACTCTTGATTCCGCGTCGCACGACGAGTTCGCGACGGATCGCCGCCCCGCATCGCTGCTCACCGTCGCGGGGTGGTGGCGCGCCGCCGAACGCGCGGTCACCGATGCTGAGTTTGCGGCGTCGGTGTCTGGGGACTTCGAGGTTGCACGGGCGAGTCATCGGGCTGCCAGGCTCGACCTCGTCGACGGTGCTGCGATGGAATCCGCGTGCCGCGAGATCGCGGCGGCCGTCGCGTGTGGAGCGGCCGTCGACCTGCGGCGGTTGCATGAGGACTTCGTTGCGATCGACGTCGCTCGACTGCGCGGGGACGAGGGCCTCGACTGCGGGTGCGGATCGGCGGTCGAGTGTGCGGAACCTCCCGGGTCGTGGACCGGCGTGCGGCGCCTCGCTGCGGGAGAGCGGCGGCCGGGCGGGTGTGGCCCTCGCGGGTCGAGGGCGCGCACCGATGGGCGGTCTCTGGCGCAGCGTGCGTGGCGCGGGGTCGAGGCCGTGCGCCGCTACTTCCATGGGCCGTAGTCGATGTCGCCACCGCTCGGTCGAAGCGCGCGTGGCAGGCCCTGCTGAGGAGCGGTGCCGTGGACGCGTCGTCAGACCCGCCATTCTAATGTTCCTGCTATTCGACAGTTGAGGGCAAGACGATGCACGAGGAAGAGGTCGAGCGGGTGGCGAGCCCGGAGCGGAGCCAGGCGGCTGTGCTGGCGGTGTCCGCGTTCGAGGGTGCTGCCGGCTGCGACCGCCGTAGAAGCGACACCTGGCTCGCCGGATGCGGGCAGGAACTCTCGGCGGTGAGCGACAGGGGGAGGGGTCCACTGTGCGACCTCAAGGTGCCCGGCGCCGCGATGAGCGAGGAGGGTCTCGAAATCGCGCGCGAAGGAAGCTCAGGGACGCTCGGCCTCAGCCAGGCGAGATGCGAGCGCTTCGGGCAGCTCGTCCAGCGCGCGAATCGCCTTGCAGGCGCTCGACTTCACCCAGTAGTACTGCCGCCCTCGGCTCGGATCAGGTTCCGGCGTCGTGAACACGTGCCGCGAGCCGACGCGAATGGTCCACGCCTCCACGTCCTCGGTGTCGACCTCATGCGCTTCCAGGTATCGCTGACCGTCCCACGTCGGGAACACCGACACGAGCTGCGCCAGCGGCTGCCACAGATCGTCAAGTCGGCCCCAGAAGCTGTCGTCCATCCCGGCGACCCGAAGGTAGCGCGGCGCCGCGCCCAGCCGAGTGTCGACGTAGTAGCGCGAGGAGGACTCGAGGGACTGCAGCTCGTACAGCCCGGGCTTGACGAGCACCTCGATGCGTGTCCGCGCGCTCACTGTCCGGCTCCCGCATGCGGGCCATCCGAAAAGTCGACCTCGTCGGGTCCCCGCGTGCGCTCACCCTCGGGAGGCATCCCATCGAGAAGCTCGATGCGCTCCGCGGTCCGCTGAAGCCACCACCGGGCGTCGGAGAAGCGGGGGCGGAACCGCATGAGCGGTGGTGAGGACAGGTTCTTCTCATGCCACCAGTACCGGTGGCGGAACCCGACCTGGAGGAGCGCGTGCGCCGTGGCGGGGCTCGCGAACGGTCCTTCATCGCCTCGATACGAGTCGACGCCCCGCAGGTAGAGCCATTCGTTGTCCATCACGCTGACATGAGTGAGTCCCTCACCACGAGCGCGCATCACCCGCGCACGCTCGCCTCGGAGATCCACGTAGTAGACGGTGCTCGATGCGGTGAGCACCCGCGCCAGCACCTTCTCCGTGCTCAGATCGATGAATTCAACCTGCTTCGCCAAATCGTTCTCCCTGTCATGTTGCGATGAGTGTGCCCGCCTCTCGTTCAGGCGGGCCGTACCTGGGGTGACGCTAGTGCCGGGGTCTGACGGCGCATCGTCAACCGTCTCGCCGCTGGACGGTGCGGCTGCTCGTTCGAGCGCCCGCCAGCGCCTTCGCGATCCAGCCCTCGGGCACCAGCGCGAGCCCGTGAGCGTCGAGCCCCACATGGACCTGCAGCGTGCCCTTCGACGAGCGCGTGAGCTGTTCGGCGGAGTGCGTGTGCCCATGGATGACAGGCACCCCGACGTCGCGCAGGCGGTGGCGATCGCCGCGATCGTCGCTGCGCGAGTCGCCGTCGTACGGGAAGTGGGAGAGCATCGCGTCGACGCCGTCGATGGCCCGCATGCCATGCGTGCCGACGGACTTGAAGACATCGCGGTACGCCGCCTCGGCACGCTCGTAGGACCTGAACATCGGGTGCGCCTCGTCGTGGTTGCCCAGGATCAGGCGCTTCCTTCCTGGGAGCGTCGCGATGCGGTTGAGCGCATAGTCGTGGGCGCGCACCGTGAGGTCGCCCAGCACGTACACGATGTCCTCGTTGTCCACCACGCGCTGCAGATCGCCTCGTCGTGGGCGCTCGTCGAGGCGAAGCCGCGCACGTCCGCCACGAGCTGGTGGCGGAGGTGAAGGTCGGACGTCAACCAGGTCGAAGGAGCCATGACGCGAACCGTAGCGGCGGCGACCGACAGAGTCAGGACTTGCGTCGCCGACGGGGAGCCGAGCAGGCAAGCTGGCTAAGCCGCGAGCGCGACGGAGTCCGCGGTGAAGCGAGGGCGAGAAGCCCAACGCTCAAGCAGCGTCGCGCTGCCCAGCCAGCGCGAACCGGGTTCGAGGATCTTCGCCTGGATCGCGGAGCGGGCCATGGTCGCCGCGTGGTAGTGGTGCCACACGTCGTCCTCCGGCGACAGGTCGGTGACGTGATCGGCAACCACCGTCGAACCGGTCCATCGTCCGGCATCGCGCTCGGCCTCGAGGTAGCGCATGGTCTCGACGGCGATGCGCTCGTAGTAGTCGTCCGCCCCGAGCCCGGTCGGGAGTCGAAGCTCCGTTAAGATCGGAAAGGTCTCCTCGAGGGAATCGGCGTGGATGACATCGTCAGGCAGGTAGATCGACGGGGTCATGCCGCTGTCGTGCAGGTCCCGGATCGTGTCGTTGATCTCGGCGTCGGAACACCAGTTGGAGATCTGCTGTCGGCGGCCGCGCAGCACGTGATTATACATGTCGCAGTGCAGCACGTGGAAGAGCTCGTGAAGGATCACCGCCGCGCGCTCGCCGCGCGAGGCGCTCGCGAAGAACGCGGCGTTGATCGTGATCCTGCGCGAGCGTCCGACGTTGGCGCGCTCGGTCGGACGTACCGCGCGGCCATCCGACGCATCCGCCCCGAAGGTGACGCCGTCGAGTCCGACCGAGACCTCGGGCAGCTCGTCGACGATGAGCGCGCAGGCCTCATCCACCATCTCGCGCTCGTGAGCCTGGAGCCCGCGGACGGAGAAGGCCACGGCGGTTCCGCAGCGGGTCAGGACGTCCTCCATCTGGTCGCACGTGAGCTCGTGATTCATGGTCTCTCCCATCTCTGGCGCCGGTGGCGGTGGCGCCGGCTGCGCGGATGACGGGAACCGTAGCGGCGCCTTCCGACATCGACGGTTCTTGGACGTGATGTCGGACCCCGTGGTCAGAATGGGTCGCAACGTCGCTGGAAGAGAACGAAATAAGGGGTATCGGATGTTCTGGGGAACCACGGCCTTCGAGGAGTGCGAGGTCGACGGCTGGCATCTGTCCGATGCGGAGCTGCAGGCGTGCTCGTGGTGCTCGATCGGGCACACGGGCATGGGGAAGGGGCGGCCCGAGGTCGCGACGGTGATGCGCGAGATCCCCTTCGACTGCGATGAGCCGGACGGTGACAACCAGTCGGTCTCGATCGCGCCGTGCTACGGCACCCACCGCGCGGATGGCTTCCCTGCCGACTTCGGGCCCGCCGACGAGTGCTACTACTGGCTCGGTCAGGACGAGGACCCGGAGACCTACCTTTGGTGGTGGCTCAACGAGCGCGCCCCCGTCGCGCGGAACAATGCTCCGGCGCTCGCCGCCCTCGCCGTGCTTGCGGGGGTGAACATCGACTCCACGGCGATCGACCGCACCCCGACGGTGCCTTTCCGCGAGGTGACCGCCGAGGACATTGCGCGGGCGACCACTCTCCACCCCGATCCGGAGCCGCACCGCTACGCGGACGACCGCACCGATATCGAGCCGCGTCACGCCGCCCATCCCGAAGTGCTCCTCGCCGGGATTCTCGATGACTTCCGGGTGGCGTACGACCCGGCCCTGGTGCATCGTCGCCTCCACATCGACTACGACGGCTCCGTGGCGGAGCAGGTGGGCTACGCGGTGCGGGACGCGCGCCGGGACGTGTTCCATGACGTCGTGGCCGAGCTCGGAGTCTCGCTTACGCAGGGGATCGACGATGCGCGGGTCCGCGCGCTCTACGGCGCCGCCGGCGGCGAGCCCGCGATCGGACTCACGGACTCCGAGGCCGCGCGCGCCGCCGTCCTCCGGCATCGCTACTTCACGATGCTCCACTGGGCCGACCGCGCCCCGTCGCCCGACGGCATGGCCGGGGCGCGTGGCGTTCCGCTGCCGGACTCGTCGATCGCCCACCCGCCGGAGCGGGCCCTCGAGTACATGGCGCGTCTCATCGCGTCCGGGGTGGATGTCGCGACCGCCCGCCAGCTGGCGACGCGAGTCGTTCTCGAGAACGGGTTCGGCCACCTCAAGCTGCACCTGCTGGGGTGGGACGCACGTATCGACAAGTGCTGGGAGGAGGCCCTTCGCCGGCTCCGCGACGACCGTGACGCTCACCTGTTCATGGAGGTGATGACGAGGTCCGATCGCGGCTGGTGGGACGCTCCCGGCGCCGAGGCGTGGTGGGAGCAGGAGCCTGAGGAGGAGACCGCTTCGGAGCCCGAGCCTGCGCGCGATCCGGTCCTCGCCGCTGTGGACCGACTCGTGTCGAGGTCCGACCTCATCGGATTCGCCCCTATCGAGAGGCGTGAGAACGGGACAGTGGAGCTTGTCGGCTGGGCGCTGTCCTCGGCGGCCCGCGCTCGACTTGACGAGATGCTCCGCGCGCACGGCATCGGAGAGGACTTCTTCAGCGAGTTCTGCAGGGCGACCCACGATGCGTGGCGAGCGCGCGACCGTGAGGAGAGCGCGCGGCGGCGCGCCAATCTCGAGGCGCGTCTCGCTGCTCGCCGTGAGGAGGTCGAGTGAGCGATCTTCACGTCGACGTCGAGCTCGCGAAGCTCCGGAAGGCGGTCGACGCGTTCGAGCGCGCTGCCGGTTACGGAGCAGGCGGCAGGGGCTGGCTACATGGGTGCGGGCGTCGACTCTGGCGCCTGGCTGCTGAGGGTGAGCAGGCGCTGCAGCCCATGAACGAGTTCACCGTGTCCCACGGCCTCGAACGCCCGGAGCGCTATGACGCGGTGTGGTCGCGCTGGTGGCTGGCGATGTCCGTCTGGAAACTCCTCGGGAACCAGGTTGGGCTGTCGGCGCTCCTGGCCCACGGCGCGCGTATCGAGTTTGCGGCGCGCGGCGACTGGAACCGCGCGGCTCTCGCGGCGCAGATCGAGATGGCCGCTGCGGATGTGGTCGCCGGCGAGGTCGGAAGCGGACTCGCGGTACGGCCCGTGGAGAGGGAGCTCGAGAGCGGCGTGACCGGGCGGTGGCTGGCGCTCGCCGACGACCTGGGCGTGGGGGTTCGCGAACGGGCCGAGGTGGAAGCCTGCGTCGACCGGTGGCGGGGGCTGCACTTCGACAGGCGGGCACGGCGGTCGACCGCTGCCGAGTTCGCGGCCAGGATCGCCGTCGACGCGCCGAGCGACAAGTCGGCCCAGGAGCCCCAGGGTGTGTGGTCGATCGGGCCCTTCAAAGTCGGGTATCCCGAGCCTGACGGAGGCTGTGACTGCCCCGAGAGCGACGGTTGGTGCCGGGCTCCGGTGCTGGCGTCGACGCCCCTGGCGTTCACCCTCGGTTGGCTGGATGAGGTCTGACCTCGTTGTCAGACCCCAGCAGTACCGTCTCTCTACCAGGGCACACGGCGGCGACATCGAGGATCGCCGCGACACAGAAAGGGGCCGATATGAAGGTCGGACTGCTGGGGGACACTCACGGCAACGAGGCGTGGATCCGTCACGCGGTCAACGAGTTCGCGACGGCGGGGCTCGACACGATCATTCAGGTCGGCGATCTGGGGGTGTGGCCTGGCGCGCGTTCCGCGAAGATGTGGAACTCCATCGACGAGCTTCTCGCCCGCAACGGGCAGGCCATGTACGTCGCTCCGGGCAACCACGAGGACTACGACCGCATCGACCGGCTCAAGGCCCGGGAAGATGGGTGGCTGCGGTTCCGCCACCGCATCCTGCTGGCGCCGCGAGGCCATCGCACCGAGATGGGCGGGCGAACCTTCGTGTGGCTTGGCGGGGCGGCGAGCGTCGACCGTGGGTGGCGGCGCTACCTGCAGCTCATGACCGGCGAGGTCTCCTGGTGGCACCAGGAGGAGATCACCACCGCCGACGTCGAGACGACGCAGGCGGGTGGTCACGCGGATGTCATGGTCGCGCACGATGCGCCGCACGGGGTGCCGTCGATCGAACGGCAGCTCGCCGGCAACCCCGGCGGGTTTGCTCGCGAGGACCTGCTCTACGCGCACGCGACGCGTAGTCGCTTCACGGAGGCGTTCGAGGCGGTGAGGCCGTCCCTCCTGCTTCACGGCCATTACCACATCCCGGTCGACGAGCGCGTGGACTTCGACGGGTTCAGCACGCACGTGTTCGGCCTGTCCCTGGATGGCGACCCTCTGTCATTGGGTGTGCTCGACCTCGAGACGCTCGAACCGACGTTCCTGGGAGGACAGCTGTGACCGAGATGAAGCCCACCACGAAGGCGGTGCGGTGACCATGATGATCGACCTCAAGATGCTGGCCGACGGCGAGGGTGAGTGGGGGGTGGTCGTGCGCAAGGACGGCGATGGAGCCATGACCGTCGATCGCGACGAGCGCACGATGCATTGGAGTACCGCGGAGGAGGCCTACGCTGCGGCCGAATCCGCCGACCTGCGGGAGCGTGTTCACGCGACGGTGTGCGCGCAGTGGTTTGCCGACCGCATGTACCGCAGCACGGACCGGAGCAACCCGCTCCGACCCGTGCCGAAGGGCCCCGTACCGTGCCCGCCCCGGAAGCCCAAGGCCAAGGCTCCGACGTGTTGGTGCCACAGTGCCGACGGCCAGTGGAAGCGCATGGTGGCCACCCAGGACGAGGCCTCCGCGATCGCCTTCGACATGTCGGTCCGAAAGGGCGCCGCGATGTCCACGTTCGCATGCCCGTCCGGTCAGGGATTCCATGTCGCCACGAGCGTGGCCGACAAGCGTCATCGCGCCGCCATGCGAGCGCAGGATCGTGGGGACGTCCGCCGATGACCGACGCATCCAAGCGCCCGCTGCTGCTGCTCGACTTCGACGGAGTGCTCAACATCGACGCCTCCCGTGGTGCTTTCAGGAAGAACCCGGCGGTGCCCCGCTATTGGCAGCAGACGCTGCCGCATGTCGGTGGTCTGAGCTTCCGGGTCCGCTACTCATGGGAAGTGGTCCGCCGCCTCAATGCGATGCGGATCGCATATGGGTTCGAGTGGCTGTGGCTCACCACGTGATGCGAGCATGGCCCGGCGACGATCCGCCCGGCGCTCCGCACGCTCGACGACGGCTACATCCCTTGGGAGGAAGCCGACGGTGAGGGGCTCCACGGCCACGGCTCCGACCAAAACGGTGCTGCGAAGACCGCACACGTCGAGCGGATCAACGAAGCGGAGAGCCGGTCGTTCTTGTGGGTCGATGACGAGGCGATCCGTTGGTTCGACCCGGCGCGGCTGCGCACGCCTGTGCCGCACCTCAACGTCCAGACAGGCCCCAGGTGGGGGTTGACGAATAGTGGCCTGGACCGTGTGGAGGACTTCTTCGCCGCACATCCATGGCGCGATCCCGAGGGGACTCGGTGATGTACGTGGTCATTGACGTGGGGTACGGCACGTAGGCGTCACCCTCGGACGCCTCGACCAGCATCAACCCGCCGGCCGACGCCAGGCCAGCCGAGATCCACACCTACATGTGGCTGGTGGCCGCGTGTGTGAGACGCTCGCAGGGTGGCCACCCCCGGAACCACCGCCGCCGTCCTCGTGGACGTCGACGGCGTCGTGAGCCCGTACCCG
>Ga0207735_100107_pt1 | contig 19962 bp, 19 predicted proteins | sample TtaePargueraPR_9_FD_187280 | JGI IMG/M metagenome (GOLD analysis project Ga0207735, IMG submission 187280) | Aerobic enrichment media microbial communities from Bioluminiscent Bay, La Parguera, Puerto Rico - Tt and E2 (1) (SPAdes) | ecosystem: Environmental > Aquatic > Marine > Unclassified ... | reverse complement strand
GGGCGCGCTCGGACGGGCCGGCGACCACGGCGACGCTCGCGATCACGAACATCGCCGCGAGCGCGATCACCCGCCTCGCCGTTGCCGTCACAGCCACCGCCCTTGTCACATCTGTCACACGAGTCACGTCAGCCACCGATGCTAGGCGCAATCGCGGCGAAGCGGAAGGCCTTGTGGACAAGTCCACGCGCGCGGGGCCGGGCCCCGCATCGGCGCTGCTCCCTGTATCGACGCGACGCCCCACGACCTTGAGCGTCGCGGTTGTCCGCGGCACATTCTGGGTCGGACAGGGCTAGTTGCGCGCCCCGGTAACATTTCCCTCGACTGAGGGGGTCTCGTGGCACACAAGCGCAAGCATTCGCAGGAGCGGCACTGGCTGAACCGCGAGTACGGCGGCATGCCCGGCTGGGGGTTCGTGGTGGCAGGGCTCGTATTCATCGGGGTCGGCGGCCTGTGGGCTGTGAAGTCCGGTGAGCCGGCGCCCGGGTCGACCTGGACGCCGCCCGTGAAGGTTGAGGCAAGCGCGAGCCCCGAGCCGACCCATAGCGCTACCCCGCCGTCCGTCGCATTCCTGGGCGACTCCTATACTGTCGGAGCTGGGACGAGCGATGACGCCCACGCGGGACGCTGGACCGCAGTCGTCGCTGAGGATTTGGGCTGGCGCGCAAGCACCTACGCTCGCGGCGGGACGGGATATGTCAACGACGGCGGAGAAGATGCCGCCTACGCCACGCGCGTCGATGCGATCATCGACGCCGAACCTGACATCGTCGTCGTCTCCGGCGGGCGCAATGACTCGTACTTCGCGCCTGTCGATGTGGAGGCTGCGGCGCTCGACGTATTCCGCACGCTCCGCCTTGGGCTTCCCGATGCTCAAGTCGTGGTGCTCGGCTCGTGGTGGGACGATGACGAGCCCACGTCCGAATACACCGCGGTGCGTGAGGCAATCGCGTCCGCCGCCGAGGCGGCAGGGGTCGCCTATGTTGATGCCGGCGAGCCGCTTGTCGGTCACCCTGAGCTCATCTCCGATGACGGCGTCCACCCCAACGACGCCGGGTACGTAGCACTTGCGCACGCGGCTGAGGCCGCGCTAGTGGGCGCGGGCATCGTGGAGGGCTAGGGTCACGCGATCCCCAGTGCGGTCAGGTTCTCGATGGCGACATGGGAGAACTTGCCGGTCCCGACGCCAGGAACGAGGCGCACGTACAGCGAGACGGTTCCCGCCGCGATCGGCAGCTCGATGTAGAAGCGGCGGGTCCCGGTGAACTTCTCACTGCGGGACGACAGCGGTCGAAGTTGCGAGTCCGGCGTGCCGGTGACCATGTAGACGATCACCGTGAGCGCATCCGAATCGACGTTGATCCACTCTCCGGAGACGCGAATGACGTCACCGACCGCCCATCCCGGTACGGCCTGCCCCGTGAGGAAGTCCAGGGCCGAGTCTCCCGTGATGACCTGCCAGAATCCCAGCCCGTCCTCACGGGCCTCGAGTGAGCCCGACACGAGACCGCTGACGTTCCAGTTGTCGGCGTAGCCGTCACTATTCGAGTCGCCCACGAATGCGCCATTTGCGAGCAGGTTGGTCGGGTCGCCTGATGCAGTGCTGCCAAGCGGGGCGAGGTAGATATCGTCAGGGATGCGGCCTGCGAGGTAGATTGCGATAGCGTTCTGGCCGTCGTTGTTCGGATGGGTGCCGTCGTCGGTGTAGTCCGTGACGTAGATGCCGGTGGCTGGATCGGCGACGTGCGCGTAGAGGTCGAACACGGCGATCCCGCGCTCGTTCGCATTCTTGACCATCCAGGTGCTCATCTGACGCATGGACAGGTTCGTCTCGGCCTTGTCGTTCGGCGGTCCCGTACACACGATGGGCCGAATGCCGGCAGCAACGCAGGCATCGATCATCGCGATGATGTTGGCCTTGCTCTGCGCCTGCGTGAGAGAGCCGACGTCGTTTGGGGTGATGCCCTCGATGACGCAGATGTCCGGAGCGTAAGTGGTCACGTCGGAGTCGATGCGGGCAAGCATCTGCGCGGTCGTGTTGCCCGCGATGCCGGAGTTGCGCACACGTCGAAGGCGCTGGCCGCTGACCTCCGAGAGCATGGAAAACCACGATCCGCCGAAGCCGCTAGTGAGGCCATCGGAGCCGCGCATGATCGAGTCGCCCAAGCCGATGGTGCGGTTACCGTGGCGCCGCGCATAGGTGGGAGTAAGAGCGGACCCGGTCGGCGGCTCACGGTCGCCCACCTTCGAGACAATCCGCGCGTCTCGGGATGCGGGGGCGGAGAGATCCAGCCGCTCCACTTCGAAGCCGACGTGCCCCACAAGACAACGCAGGACTCGAACAGGCCCGCCCGCCATCGCGGGTCGGGAGCAACGCGCAGCGATGATCGGAGTCCCCACGCGCGCGGCCCCGCCCCACCGGTCCCCTAGGCTGACCGGCATGGATGACGACGGCATCGAGACCGACGCGCTGGCCGCCGACGAGGGGCCCGGCCCCGGCGCGCCGATCCCCGCGAGCGCGGCGTGGCGCGAGGGCGACCACCCCGGCCGCCGGCTGTTCCTCCCGATCGGCGACCTCGCGCTCGAGGCCGACCCGATGGGCGTCCTGCCCGACGTCACCCTCGCCTACGAGACCTGGGGCGAGCTCAACGCCGCGAAGGACAACGCGATCTACATCGCGCACGCGCTCACGGGCGACAGCCACGTGTTCGGCCCCGCGGAGCCCGGCCACCACACGGGCGGCTGGTGGAACGCGATGGTCGGCCCGGGCAAGCCGATCGACCCCGCGCACCACTTCATCGTGTGCGCCAACGTGATCGGCGGCTGCCAGGGCACCACCGGTCCCGCGAGCGCCCACCCCGAGGACGGGCGACCCTGGGGCTCGCGCTTCCCGTACGTGACGATGCGCGACATGGCGGTCGCGGAGATCGCCCTGATGGACTTCCTCGAGATCGACCGGTGGCGGCTCATGACGGGGCCGTCGATGGGTGGCATGCGCGCGCTCGAGTGGGTGTCGATGGTGCCCGAGCGCGTGGGCGCCATCGCGCCGGTGGGCTCGACCGGCGCCGTCACGGCCGACCAGATCGCGTGGTCCACCGCGCAGCTGGCCGCGATCCAGGCCGACCCCCACTTCAACGGCGGCGACTACTACGACGCGCCGGACAACATGGGCCCGCACGTCGGCATGGGCATCGCGCGCATGATCGCGCACACCACGTACCGCAGCGCGGGCGAGCTCAACGACCGCTTCGACCGCACCTACCAGGGCGAATCCGACCCGCTGGGCAAGGGCGGGATGTTCTCGGTGCAGTCGTACCTGCAGCACCACGCCCGCAAGCTCGCGCGCCGCTTCGACGCGAACACGTACGTCCGGCTCGCGCAGGCGATCCAGTCGCACGACGTGGGCCGCGGCCGCGGCGGCGTCGAGACCGCGCTTGCCCGCTACACGGACCCGGCGCTGGTGATCGCGATCGACTCCGACCGCCTGTACCCGATGCAGAACTCGCAGCGCCTCGACGCGGCGCTGTCGGGCTCGAACGGCATCAAGGTGGTCCACTCCCCCGTGGGTCACGACGGCTTCCTGGTCGAGGCCGCGCAGATGATCGCGTTCATGGAGGAGTTCGAGCGCTCACTCTGACGGTGTCGATCACGCCGCCCGGGAGTAGCCGGTCGCCAACGGACGATGCGCCGCAACCCGTTCGCGGGTGCGCACGGCCACGAAGGTGGCCCAGTAGACGATGCCGATGAACTTCAGCGAGTCCTCGAACAGGGTGTCGAGCGACCCGGGCAGCAGGTCGAGCCCCGATGCGGCGTCCGCGACAAGGGAGGCGCTGAGGAACAGTGCGGCACCTGCCAGCACGATCGCGTGCCGGCCCGGAATCCAGGCACGCAGGGCGATCGCGAGCACGGCGAACACGAGCGCATAGATCGCGGCGACGAAGAGCTCGCCGCTGGGCAGCGCCGCGGACACCGCCTCGTGGATCATCAGCTGATCGTCGACGGCCAGCCATGCGCTGACCGCCGCGACGATCAGCAGCGCGGTGCGATCCCGCGACGCCGGCACCAGGGTTGCGCCGAGCGCCGCCAGCGCCGCTGCCCCCGCCCACGCCACGACACCCGCGGTGGACAGGACGCCCACGAGCCGCCCGTGCTGCTCGGTCACCGCGGGATCGACCACGGTCAGGACGGGGGCGACGCCCGAGACCACGGCGGCCGCGAACGCTGTCGCGATCAGCGCGACGCCGCCCCCGAACGCACCCAGGAGAACGCCGCGCGATTCTCTCCACGCACGCCGCACGTGTCCCGCCAGGCCCCCAGCCATAGTTTGATGTTCGCACAGAGTTCACTCGAACGTAACCCGGTGTTCATCTGGGCGCTCGAGCGAGCGGCGACCGCGGCACGGCCCGGCAGTTTCGCGGTTTCGCGCGCAGGGAGACCCGGGCGCAGCCGAGTCCCTGATCGGTTTGTCCTGAATCACGTGACATGTCCCGGCTCGTGGAGTTACGTTGAGCCCGAGGGCGTGCCGCGAGGCACGGGAGCGCCAATGAGGGGAGCGCGCCATGAGGGGACGCGACGCCACGGTCGATTCGTTGCGCGGGATCGCCTGCATCCTGCTCGTCACACTGCATGTCGCGCAGACCAACTGGGGCGAGGCGGGCTACCTGGAGTGGTACGCGGACTCCTTCGCGTATGTCCGGATGCCGCTCTTCGCGTTCCTCTCGGGGGTCGTCTACGCATGGCGGCCGCTCACCGACCGCACCCGCTACGGCACGTTCGTTAGCAAGAAGGTGCGGCGCCTGCTGATCCCGTACCTGGTGTTCGTGCCCGCGATGGGCATCGCGCAGCTGGCGCTCGACTTCGGCACCCCGCCCCCGGCGGGACCGTGGAACTGGATCCTGTACTCGATCGCGCCGTACTGGTTCCTGCTCGCCACCTTCTGGGTCTACGCCGCTGTCGCCCTTCTCGACTCGTTCGGCCTGCTCAAGCGTCCTCTCCATGTGGGCGCCTTGTTCGCGGCTCTGCTCGCCGTCAACCTGCTGGTCAACCTCCAGGACGCGAGCGGCTTCCTCCAGTTCGCGAACGCGCTCTACCTGGGACTGTTCTTCGTCGCTGGGCTCGCCGCGACCCGCTTCGGCTGGAAGGACGTCGGCCTTCCGGCGGCTCTCGCCGTCACCGGCCTCACGGTCGCGCTGTTCGCCTACACCCAGCTCGCGGTCCTCGACGTCTGGTCGATCGCGGACAGCCACCGCCAGGACGTGTTCGGGCTCGCGCTGGGCATCGCGTTCCCGCTCGCGTTCATCGGACTCGGCCTCAGCAGCCGCTTCCTCGCGTGGATCGGCGTGTACTCCTACGGGATCTTCCTGCTGCACCCGTTCGCCGTCGCCGCGACCAGCGCGGCCCTCGGGATCGTGGGTGTGGAGTCGCTGATCGTGAAGCTCGCCGTGACGTCGATCGCCGGAGTCTTCGGATCGATCCTCGGCGTGTGGCTGCTGCGCAAGGTCGCACCCGGGCGTGTCATCCTGGGCGAGAGCGCCCGCAAGAAGGAGTTCGTGGCCGCCTGAGCCGACCCACTCGCGGTCGCAGGAGGCGAACAACGAGTGGGGCTTGCGCTTCACCGCCCCGACCGCCTAGGGTCGCCAGCATGTTCCGTCGAATGTGCCGCTGACCAGCGCACGTTCGGCGTGCGCCCGCGAGGGCGCCGGCCGCGAACCCTGACCGCAGCGTCAGGGCGACCGCAGGCCACACCCCCCTGATCACGGGCCCACTCCCACGTGTCGCACCGCACCCCCGAGGGTTGCGGGCGGTCGGCGCGCTTGCACGCCCTGCCCCTGCGACGTGACGCCCGGGATGCGGATCCGCCCGCCACCGCGAACGCACACACCGCAGACACCGCAGGAGACACATCATGACCAACCCCACCTGGGCCTTCGAGACCAACCAGATCCACGCCGGCCAGACCCCCGACCCGGCCACCGGCGCCCGCGCGCTGCCCATCTACCAGACCACCTCGTACGTGTTCGAGGACACGAACCAGGCCGCGGCGCGCTTCGCGCTCGCCGAGCTCGGCCCCATCTACACCCGCCTGGGCAACCCGACCCAGCAGGCCGTCGAGGACCGCATCGCGGCGCTCGAGGGCGGCGTCGGCGCGCTGCTGGTGAGCAGCGGCTCGGCCGCCAACACCCTCGCGATCCAGAACATCGCGGAGGCCGGCGACCACATCGTCTCCAGCCCGAGCCTCTACGGCGGCACCTGCAACCTGTTCCACTACACGCTGCCCAAGTACGGCATCGAGGTCACCTTCGTGGACGACCCCGACGACCCCGCCGCCTGGGCCCGCGCCGTCCGCCCCAACACCAAGGCCTTCTTCGGCGAGTCGATCGCGAACCCCAAGCAGGACCTGCTCGACATCGAGGCCGTCGCGGCGGTCGCGCACGCGCACGGCGTCCCGCTCATCGTCGACAACACGGTCGCGACGCCGTACCTGATCCGCCCGTTCGAGTGGGGCGCCGACGTCGTCACGCACTCGGCCACCAAGTACCTGGGCGGGCACGGCACGGCCATCGGCGGCGCGATCGTCGACGCGGGCACCTTCGACTACGGCGCCCACCGCGACCGCTTCCCGAACTACACCACCCCCGACCCGAGCTATCACGGCCTCGTCTACGCCCGCGACCTCGGCGCGGACGGCCCGTTCGGCGCGAACCTCAGCTTCATCCTCAAGGCCCGCGTGCAGCTGCTGCGCGACACCGGCCCGGCGATCAGCCCGTTCAACGCGTTCCTCATCGCGCAAGGCCTCGAGACGCTGAGCCTGCGGGTCGAGCGGCACGTCGAGAACGCCAAGGAGGTGGCCGAGCACCTCGACGACCACCCCCAGGTCGAGGCCGTCGCCTACGCCGGCCTGCCCACGTCCCGGTGGCACGCGCTGCAGCTCAAGTACGCCCCGAAGGGCACGGCGGCGGTGCTCGCGTTCGAGATCGCGGGCGGCAAGGAGGCGGGCCAGGCCTTCGTGGACGCGCTCGAGCTGCACTCCCTGGTGGCGAACATCGGCGACGTCCGCTCGCTCGCGATCCACCCCGCGACCACCACGCACGCGCAGCTCACCGAGGACGAGCAGCGCGCCGCCGGCGTCACCCCCGGCCTGGTGCGCCTCGCGGTAGGCATCGAGCACATCCGCGACATCCTCGCCGACCTGGAGAAGGGCTTCGCGGCGGCCGCCGTCGTGGCGAGCCGGCGGGACGATGCGGTGGTCCCCGCATGAGCGACCACGTCGACACGGCCTGGGCTCCCCCGGGCGATCACGCATCCCAGGCCGGGGACGCGCACGAGCCGATCCCCGCATCGTCCGCCTGGAGGCCGGGCGACCACCCGGGGAACCGGCGGTTCGTCGACGTCGGCTGGCTCCCGCTCGAGGCGGACCCGCGCGGCGGGCTCGACGTCACGCTCGCGTACGAGACGTGGGGCAAGCTCAACGCGGCCCGCGACAACGCCGTGTACGTGGCGCACGCGTTCACGGGTGACAGCCACGTGCTCGGCGAGGCCGGGCCGGGGCACCTCACGGGCGGCTGGTGGGGGTCGCTGGTCGGCCCCGGCAAGGCCATCGACACGGACCGGTACTTCGTGGTGAGCGCGAACGTGGTGGGCGGCTGCCAGGGCACCACCGGGCCCGCGCACCCCAACCCGGCCGACGGCCACCCGTGGGGCTCCGAGTTCCCCTACGTCACGCTGCACGACATGGTCGAGGCCGAGGCCCGCCTGGCCGACCACCTGGGGATCGACGCGTGGGCGCTGGTGATCGGCCCGTCGATGGGCGGGATGCGCGCGGTCGAGTGGGCGGCCTCCTACCCGGAGCGGGTGCGGGCGATCGGCGCGATCGGCGCGACGGCGGCCACCACGGCCGACCAGATCGCGTGGCACGCGACCCAGGGCGCCGCGATCCGGCTCGACCCGGGCTTCCGCGGCGGCGACTACTACGACGCCGCGCCCGGCGAGGGACCGCACGCGGGGCTCGGCCTGGCGCGCGCGATCGCGCACACCACCTACAGGTCGGCGCCGGAGCTCAACGCGCGCTTCGGTCGCGCGGAGCAGGAGGGCGACATCATGCGCCCCGAGGGCGTGTTCGCGGTCGAGTCGTACCTGGACCACCACGCGGGCAAGCTCGCGCGGCGCTTCGACGCGAACACGTACCTACGGATGCTGCACGCGCTCAACACGCACGACGTGGGACGCGGCCGCGGCGGCGTCGACGCGGCGCTGTCGCGCTACGACGGCGAGGCGCTAGTGATCGCGATCGACTCGGACCGGCTGTACCCGCTGGCGGACTCGGAGCGGCTCGCCGCGGCGCTGCCGCGCTGCGACGGCGTGACGCTGCTGCACAGCGAGGTGGGCCACGACGGCTTCCTGGTCGAGGGGTCGGGCCTGGACGATGCGGTGGCCGGCGTGCTCGCCCGGGTCGCCGCGCGTGCGGGGGTGCGCTAGAAGCAGGCCCCGACGGACACCCTGGCCCGCAAGGGGTTGTTTCGAACGCTTCGTCCTGATATGCCTAGTTTCGAGCGCGGCGCGCGCCGCGGGCTGGGGGGCCGAGCCATGTCCGTCAAGGTGTCGATCTGCATTCCGACGTACAAGCGTCCGGAGGAAGCGGTGCGCGCCGTCGAGTCGTGCATGGCTCAGAACCACCGACCACTCGAGATCCTCGTCGGCGACGACAGCCCGGACGGGCGCACGGAGCGCGCTCTCGCCGCGGTCGCCGCACCTGAGGACGTCGAGGTGATCTACACCCGGCACGAGCCCCGCAAGGGTCAGGGCGCCAACGTGCGGCACCTGTTCGAGCAGGCGACAGGCGACCGGCTCCTGCTCCTCCACGACGACGACACCCTCCTGCCCGGTGGGCTGGACGCGCTGGTCGAGGCGCTCGACCGGCACCCCAACGTCACCTGCGCGTACGGCACCCAGGTGGTGGTGAGTCCGGCCGGCGACCCCCATCCCGAACTGACCGCATCGGTGAACTCGGACTACCACCGCACGCCCGAACGCACGGGCGTGCAGGACTCGAGCCTGGCGGCCGGCCTGCTTCAGCAGATCCCCAACAACGCCTTCCTCGTCGACGCCAACCTCGCGCGCGACGTGGGCTACGGCAGCGAGACCGAGGTCGGCACCGGCGTGGACGCGGACTTCGGTCTCCGGCTCGGCGAGGCCGCGCCGCGCGAGAGCTTCCTGCTCATCGATACACCCGTCTCGACGTACCAGCACTCCGAGGAGTCCGTCGGCCGGACCGGCTATGGCCAACGCCGCTACCTGCTCTACGAGAAGGTCCGTCAGGTCGACGTGCAGACCGAGGGCGAGGCGGCGGCGCGCGCGCTCACGCTCGAGCGCCTCGCCCCGCAGTCGGCACTTCTCGCTGCGCTGGACGGGCAGCGGCGGCTGGCGGCAGGCATCGTGCGCACCCACCCCCGGCTCTTCAGGCCGCAGAGGCTCGGCAGCATCATGGTCGCCGTGGCGATCGTGTCGCCTTCGGTCGCGCGCGCGGTGCTGCGCCGCCGCGACGCCGCCCGCGCGTGAGCCGCGACTAGGACGTCAGCCGACGGTAGCCCACACCCAGCCGGACCAGGTGGGTCGAGAGCTCGACGAGCGAGATGGTGGCGTACATCACGGCGGCGCCCAGCGACGTCGTCAGATCGAACGCTGCGAGGCTCACGACCACCCACACGGCGAGGAACGGCACGTAGACCCACGAGAGGTCCGTCCACCCTCGCGCATGGTTGACCGACCCCAGCCCGTAGGTCACCAGGCTGCTGAGCCCCGCGCCCGCGGTGATCACCACCAGCTCTGCGTCGAGCCCCACGTACTCCGGGCCCAGGATGGACAGCAGCGGACCCGACAGCAAGGCGACCACGCCCACGAAGGCGACCACGATCACCAGGTACGCGCCGACGATGATCGCAAGCGCCCGCCTGGTCGCCAGCCGCGTCACCTCGTCCTTCGCGATCAACGGTGCACCGATGTTGCCGACCACCTGCTGGACCACCACCAGCACCATCGCGAAGCGCGACAACGCGGCGATCTCGGCGATGCCCGCGGTGTTGCCCACCTCGGTGAGCATGAGGCTCACGATCTGGGGCGACGCGATGAGCATCACGTTCTGCGGCAGCGTATGGCGGAGCGATCGCACGTAGGGCCGCGCGTCCTCGTCGCCGACGACGGCCCCGGTCGCAAGAATCGGCCTCGCGGCACGGTGGAACAGCCACAGCTGCGCCAACGAGATCGCCGCCTGCACCGCGAGGAAGGGCAGCAGCGAGCTGACCGGAACCAGCCACAGGGCCACCAGGATCAGCAGCCGCGTGACCGCCACGCCGAACTGGATCCACTGGATGGCGGTGACGGCGTCGCCGATCTGCAACACCACGCGATAGAGGCTCGAGTTGATCTCGGGGACGACGGCCGCGATGACCAGTGACAGCACGACCGCGGTCTCGGTGACCGATGCGCCGTTCTGGTACAGCAGGTAGGCATTGAGCGCGACAATCGGCGGCATCACGAAGAGCAGCAGCTTGCGACGCGTACGCATGGCGACGTCGAAGGCGGCCGCGATCGACAGACCCTGGCGGGCGGAGCGCCCGGCCGAGGAGATCATGGTCGACGTGATGCCGGAGTCGGACAGCACCGCCGAGGCGCCGATCGCGGCGACCGCGATTCCGTAAAGCGCGTACTGCTCCTTGTCCATCGCCCGCACGACGATGAGCCCGGCGACCATCGCGAGGCCCTGGGTGAGCGTCGCGACGCTGGCGAACCGCGCTACCTGGGGCCCGAACCGTGCCACCTGCCGGCGCGCCCTCGCGCGCCGGCTCTCGTTGGTCACCGGATCGCCGTCCGTGACGTGGCATGTCCCGCGCGGCTCACCGCGCGACCCGCCCCCCAGCTCATACACGTCATGGCACGACTATTGCCCCGTTCGCACCATTCGGCAATAGTCCTGCGCCGTTACCCGCGCGCGCCGCTCCGAGGGCCGTCCAGCGGACCGCGGGTCAGGCGGGATCGACCAGCCCGAGCGCGGCGAGCTGGGCGACGAAGTCGCGCACCTGAGGCGCAATCGACCTGGCGTCGATCGCGTACGCCTCCGCGAGATCAACGACGATCTCGGACTCGGTCATGGTGCCGTCGATCCGGGTCCAGATGTCCATCGCAGTGCCCTCGAACACGTAGGGCACCTGCTGCTCGGCCAGGTGGGGCAGGTTCAGCACCGTGGCGTGGTCGTCGGTCACCACCTCGGCGAGGCCGGGAACGCGGCTCAGCGGGATCGGATCGGTCATGGCGCCATTGTGCCGGGCGCGACGTGGTCGCCGTGCCCGGCGGCTCCCGTCACGCGGCGTGCATCATCGCGTAGGCGAGCATGCCCGCGACGACGAGCGCGGCGGCGATGATCACCCACCCAGGCGCGCCGCCGTGCTCACGCACCAGCCAGTGCCGGTGCGCCATGGGCGTGCGCAGCTTGTGGCGCCGTCGACGCTGTCCCACGAGAAACCCCCCAGTCGCTCATCGGCCTGGTCGTCATGCTAGCGACCAGGGACGATGGCGTGAAGGGGCCCCGGGCGGTCCTACCCGACGAAGCGACGCTCGATCACCGCCGTGTCAGTCAACCCCGTGTTGGTGTTGACCCCCGTGAGCGTCAATCGGAAGTCGTACTCGCCGGTCGGCTGCGCTTCTGCCTTGAAGAACTCCACCAGGATGACGCTCCCCGCGGGCACGCTGGTGCGCTTGTAGGTGGTCGGGACAGTGCTTGCGCTGGAAGAAGAGTCCAGATTCCAGCCCGCCACCGTTGCGGTGGGGTTGGTGCCGCTCGGAAGCCACTCGATCTTGAGCTCAGCGCCGTTGATCCCGACGTCCGTAGGCAGCGTGATCTGCACCTGGTCGTGCTGGCCGTTGTGGGTGACGCGGACCTCGGCGGTGCTGAGCGCCTTGCCGGACGCCGCCGCCTGCGGCGACGCCGTCGCGATCAGGATCGCCGGGGTAGCCCAGGCGGCGCCCTGCACAATGCGGCGGCGCGAGATACCCGCGCGCGGCGTCGACTCAACGGTCATGTTTGCTCCTCAGCGATTCGCGACTCGCCCCTCAGCGAGCGAACTTCCCTGAGAATACCCGCAACCTCGGCCTAGGACCAGAGTCCCGCGCCGCTACAGCGTGCCCGCGAGGTCGATCGACACGTACTCGCCGTCGACGTAGCCCGACAGCGTCCCGGTCCACGTGGTCCCGGTCTTGCCGTTCGAGAAGTCGATGGTGAAGGACGATCCGTCGGACACGATGACGCCCGCCGGCGCCGTGAACGTCACCGACGGGTCGGATGACGACGCGGGAGACCAGGCCACGCCGCCCGAGTCGATCGCCGCCGATGCCTTCGACGAGCCCGTCGGGGTCCAGTTCAGCGTGAACATCGCTCCCGCGAGCTGGACTCCGGACGGAAGCGAGACGGTCACCTCGAACGAGTCGTCGTTGCCCGACGAGACCGGCGGCGAGACCGTCGTGCCCTCGAGCGGGTTCTCGAGCGAGGTCGCGCGCGCGGGCGCGGCCGTCGCGACCATGATCACCGGCGCCGCCCAGGCCGCTCCCTGGATGACCCGCCGCCGTGACAGCCCCTCGCGCTCCGACATGTCCCCGCCTCCCCGCCCGTACCGGGCGATTCTGCGCATACCTGGTGCGATACCAAGGTCGCACCGAAAGGTCGAGCGCGCAAGGGGACGATGCGGCGCGCCCGTCGCGCGGGCGCCCCCGGTCAGCGCCGGATCTCGTGGAGCAGCGACGAATCGGTGACGCCGCGACGGGCCAGCATCCTGCCCCACACGACGCGCGGCACGGCGCGCAGGCCGCGGCCGACGCGGGCCCACCGGCCACGCCAGGCGGCGTCCCGGCCGGCGGGGGTCTCGGGGTGGATCGCACGGAACTGGGCCTCGGTGGGCCAGATCATCCGGGCCACCATCGCGGGGCGGTCCCACCAGCGCGCCCGCCCGAGAATAGGCACCCATTGGGCCAGCATCTCGCCGCGACCGCCGACGCGGGCGCGCCACGCGTCGAGCCGAGGGTCCTGGCCGCGCGGGGTCGCCGACGGCAGCTTCGAGCCCAGCCGCTCGAGTACGGGCCTCGCCGTGTCGACCGCCCCGGTCGCGACTGCGAGCGCGACCAGATCCTCGCGATCGGCGTCGCCGATCGCGGGCAGCACCTGGTCGACGAGCAGCTGGATCTCCTGTGCATGGCGTTGGGTCTGTGCAGGTGTCCGCAGCGCGTGCAGCGCGGCGATCAGGATGGCCGCCGAGCGGTCGACGGTGTCGACGTGGACGCCGCCGATAGCGAGCGGCTGCCGCCTGGCCCACAGTTCGTCGAAGACTTCGGGGGCCGGTGCGAGGAAGCCGGGGAACTCGACGTGGGCGTCGATGTCGCACGGCCAGCCGCCGTGGATCAGGGTGACCGAGTGCACGGATTTCGGGCCGAAGGCGGCCGCGGACGCGCGCTCATGCCATCCGCACCGGGCGAGCGTCGCGAGGTAGGCCTCCGCATCATCGGGCGCGATCAGGACGTCGGCGTCCGCGCACACACGGTCGGGTCGCAGGCCGTGCGCCTGGGCGCTGGGGCCCTTGATCACGAGTGCGCGCACGCCGAGCTCGCGCGCGACGTCGATCGCGAGCGCATGAGCGAGCTCCACCGCGTCCGCGGCCGCGAGCCTCACTCCGATACCTCGACGGTCATGACGCCCCGCGACATGAGCGCGGCAACCACCTCACGCACGGCGTCGCCCATGTCGCGGTCGGACGGCGCGCCGAACTCCCGCTCGAGGTGCTCCGCGAGCGCAGCTACCGTGAGCCCTCCCCGAGCGGCGAGCGCGGCCTCCGCGGCCAGGGGCGACAGGAGGGAGACGTCGTTGCCAGCGAGGATGAGCATCTCGCCGTCGCGCTCGAGGGCGTCGTCCCAGCGCGACCGCACGACAGCGTCGTCCTCCAACCGCTGCACCCCGCCGCTCATCGCCGCTCGCTAAGCAGCTCGGGCATCAGCGGCAGGAGGTCGCGCGCCTCGCGGTACCGGATGCGCACCAGGCCGCCCGCCGACTCGACCAGGTCGGCGAGAGTATGGAGCTGGCGCGGGAGGCGCGAGAGGTAGGACACCTGCTCGGCGAGCTCGGCCAGGCCGTGCAGCAGCGGCACCTCCTCGACCTGCGGGCTCTCGCCCACCGAGGCGTCGCGCTCGACGAGCGCGAGGCGCACGAGCCGTAGGCGGCCCGGCGGCACGGGGACCAGGTCGAGGCTCTCGGCACCCCACTGCTCCTTCACTGCTCCGCCATGGATGACCGAGAGCGGCTTGGGGTATGGCAGGACGGTGCGACCGGCGTCGATCGCGAGGGTCTCGTCGGTGACGTAGCCATAGTGCGCGCCCAGGGTGCGCGCGAGGGTCGTCTTGCCGGTCCCGGAGGGCGCGACGAACCCGACCACGTCGCCGTCCGATGAGGCGAGACCCGCGGCGTGCAGCATCACCAGCGCTCCCGAGCGCGCCTCGATCGCCCGCACCGTGACCGCCGACGACAGGAAGTGCAGGGCGGTGTCGACGTCCGGGTAGGCGAGCGTGCCGCGCGCGCGCGCGGTGGCCAGCCCGTCGGGGTCCTCGTCGACCATCACCGCGACCTCGGCCTCGGCGGCGCGGCCGTCCACCACGCATCGTCCCCATGCCCGGTGGCCCGCGGCGGCCAGCGCCTCCGAAGCCGACCCTTCGCAGCGGATCGCGACCGGCACGCCGAACGCGTCGACGGTGCACGTCGCGGCGTCGCCCGCGCCGCGGTCTGCCGCCGGCTCCGGCGGCGCCATGGACGCCCAGATGTCCGCGACCCACGCGCACGCGGCGTCGATGCGCTCGCCGGCCGCACGGGCCCGTTCGGCGAGGCTGTCCCACGGGGGCAGATCCCAGTCGGTCGGGAGGTCGCGCTCGAGGCGGTGCCGCTCGAGCAGGTGGGGGTGCTCGTGCAGAGGCGCGATCGAGGAGAGCTCCTCGTAGAGGTGCGCGAGCTCGGACAGCGTGAAGGAGCGGCCGCGCGCCCAGGGGTGCCTACGTGTGAGCTCGTCGCGCTCGGCGCCGGTGCCGCACAGGAACAGGTCGGTGCCGGCGACCATCGTGTCGGAGACGGAGCGGGCGGCGAAGCCGTGGGCGTTGCCGCCGTGCCGCTCGATGACCTCGGCGGCAAGGGGCTGCATGGACGCGCCGTCCTGGGCATCGAGCCCGGCGGAGGACACGCGCACGCGGTCGCGGGCGACGCCGCGGCGCGCGAGGTGGTGTCGCAGCAGCCGCTCGCCGGCGACGGAGCGCCCGGTGTTGGCGCGGTCGACGATGAGCACGCGGAACGCGACTCCCGACGGCCAGGGCATGTCAGTCCTGGGTGGTGCCGGTCTTCGTGGCGGCCTCGGCGTCGTCCGTGGCGCCGACGATCTCGTCCCAGCTCAGCAGGCCGGGCTGGCGCAGGTCGTCCTCGTCGAGGGCCTTCTTCTTGCGCGAGGCGTGCTGCGGATTGCGGGACGCTGCGGTGGCCGCCTCGGCGGGCTGGGCGTTGTCGGCGGGCTTCGAGTAGTCGTAGGCGTAGGCATAGGCGTCCTTGTGGGCGCCCTTGCGCGGCATCTGGTCGACGATAACGCCGAGCGGGCGGCCCTTGACCTTGTCGAGGTTCTGCAGGGCACGGTCGAGCACGTCGATGGTGGTGCGGCCGGAGCAGGCGACCACGAGTGCGCCGTCCGTGCGGGCGGTGAGGACGGCTGCGTCGGTGACGGGGATGAGCGGCGGGGTGTCGATGAGCACGATGGCGTGCTTGGGGAAGCTGTAGAGCAGCTTGTGCATCGCCTCGGAGGCCAGGAGCTCGGACGGGTTGGGCGGGATGGTGCCGGCGCCCATGACGTAGAAGTGGTCGGTACTTCCCCATGCCTGGAGGACATCCTGCGGCTTGGCACGGCCGACGAGTACGTCGGTGAGGCCGGCGCCCTCGACGAGGCCGAGGTTCTTCGCGACGGTGGGGCGGCGCAGGTCGGCGTCGACGATGACGACGTCACGGCCGGATTCGGCGATGGCCTCGGCGAGCTTGATGATGGTCGTGGACTTGCCGTCGCCCGGCAGCGAGGAGGTGACGACGATGACGCGCGGGGGGTTGTCGACGTCCATGAACTGGAGGTTGGTGCGCAGCTGGCGTACTGCCTCCGTCATGGCGAAGTCCGATCGCGCTGCGGCCACGCCGTCCTTCGCAATGGCTGGATCGTAGGGCAGCGCACCGAGCACGGGGAGGTCGAACTCCCGCTCGACGTCCGCGGGCTTGCGCAGGCGACGGTCGAGCGTCGCCTTGATGAGCGCATAGCCGACGCCGAGCGCCAGTCCGACGAGCAGTCCGAGCGCGACGGCGAGCTTGACGTTTGGGCTGGACGGGGCGCCGGGGAGAACGGCGCTGTCGAGGGTCTGGAGGCCCACCACCGATTGGGTGTCGCCATCCTCGGCGCCGGAGTTCTCGATATCGGCGACGGCCTTCGTCATCCCCGCGATCCACGCCTCGACAAGGTCGCGGGCCTCCTCCGGGCTGGAGCCGTTGGCCGCGACGCGGAGGACGGCCGTATCGAGGGGGTTGGAGACCGTCACGCGCGAGACGAGGGCGTCGGGGCTGGCCGCGAGCCCGAGGTCCTCGATCGCATGCTCCGCAACCTTGCGGGACTTCGCGATGTCGAGGTAGCTCTTCACGCGCGACTTGGCGTAGTTGTCACCGACGAGGGCGCTGCCGAGGTCCTCGCTCGCGCCAGTTGTGATGATCGCCGAACCTGTGGCCGTGTAGACCTTGGGCTGCGTGAGGGCCCAGCCGAACGCGGCTGCGCCGCCCAGTGCCGTGATGAGCACGATCGCGACCCAATGCGCGCGGAACACGCGCATGTGATCCTGGATTGCCACGGATTCGCCTCCAATCCCGAAGATGGGCACAGTCTAGAGCCGCGCGGCAACGGCAGGCCCGATCAGATGCATCGCATCTCGTCGAGCCCAAGCGGGCACGGGGCGCCGATTCCCATGCTTGGCTACCCCTTGGAGCGCCGCCTGGATTGTTCAACTGCCTCCACGCCGGTGCGCGGCCATGTCCTACGCACCGAGGTCGTTGTCGACCATCGTCAGCGCCGACGCGATAGCCATGTGCATGTCGAGGTACTGGTAGGTGCCGAGTCGTCCGCCGAAATGCACGCCGTCCTCACGCGCAGCAAACTCCCTGTACGCCGCGACGCGCACGCGGTCGTCTGGCGTGTTGATCGGGTAGTACGGTTCATCCGCCGGACCCGCGAAACGCGAACTCTCGTGCGCGAGGACCGTGCGGTCAGTTGGATAGTCACGCTCGGGATGGAAATGGCGGAACTCGATCGTGCGAGTATAGGGCGTATCCGCGTCCGCGTAATTCATCACAGGGCAACCTTGGTGGTCCCCTTCGTGGCGCACCTCCCAGTCGAAGTCAATGGTCCGCCAGCCGAGTGCACCCTCGATATCTGCAAAATAACGGTCTAGCGGCCCCGTATACACGACCGGCACGTTGCCGACGGTTGAGACCTTCGACACTTTCGATCCGGGGTCAAGGAAGTCGCAACCCAGCCGCACCTCGATACGTGAATGATCGACCATACGCTCGAACCACGCGGTGTAGCCGTCAATCGGCAGCCCCTCGAAGCGATCATTGAAATAGCGATTGTCGTAGGTGTACCGCACCGGCAGGCGGCTGATGATCGATGAAGGCAGTTCCCGAGGATCGGTCTGCCACTGCTTGGCCGTGTATTCCCGAATGAACGCCTCATACATTGGACGGCCAATGAGCTTGACACCTTGCTCGTCAAGGTTCTGCGGCTCGCGGTTGCCCAACTCGGCGGTCTGTTGCGCAATCAGAGCACGCGCCTCACCAGGACCCATCGAGGCCCTGAAGAACTGGTTGATTGTTCCCAGATTAATGGGCATTGGGAACACCTCACCGCGGTAAGTCGTGTACACACGGTGGACATACGGAGTGAAGGCGGTGAAGCGATTGACATACTCCCACACACGCGCGTTCGACGTGTGGAACAGGTGCGCGCCGTAGCGGTGCACCTCGATACCCGTCTCCGGATCGGGCGCTGAGTATGCGTTGCCGCCGATGTGGTCGCGTCGATCTACGACGAGCACCTTGCGCCCGCGCTCTGCCATCCGCTCCGCGACTGTAAGTCCAAACAAGCCTGCACCAACAACTACGAGATCCGTCATGGCCGGATCCTAGCCGAGCGAAGGGCATCGACCCCAGCCATCTCAGATCGCCTCAACGCCAATGGATGGAAGCCGGAGGCGCGACGCTCCTGAGTACTGGTTTCAGGCTGGCGCATGTCGTGGGACACTTGCGAACTGTGAAGCGCTCTATGTCCAGCCGTCGCAGACGGTGGCGTAGCGTGTCCAGCACCGCTCGCACTCCGCCCGCCGACCAGCTCGGATTCGGGCCCGCCGGCGCTCATAGTCGGAGGATTCCCGGCTCGAATCGCAGGCACACCACGGGGCGGAGCCGAAGTCGCTCGACTCCGCCCGTAGCGAGCCTCCAACGCGATCGCACGCACTTGCTGGAGAACCTGGCCCGGCGGGTTGCGTACCTCGGCCTATTGTTTTCGGGTTGGCTTGCCGTTCGAATGGGCGGGATCACTCTGGGTGACGTCTTCTTGATTGCTGCGATTGGTCTTGCCATCGCCGACTGGATCTCGTACCCACGACGTGTAGTGGCTTCGCCTCACCTTGTCGGCGCGAGCCTAATTCTACTTGTCTTCGGAGCCGCGCTCAGTACGGCAAATGCACTGCGAGGCTCGGAATCAATCGCGGTTGGTATGCGCGTAGTGCTTCTTGCAGTGATTCTACCGTGGGTATTCTCCAGACTCTTTCGGACTACTGAGCATATCCAGCTGGCAGCGACCTTCCTGGCGGCAAGTGGCGCAGTGGTTGGGCTCGCAATGATCCTTGAATCCACCACCGGCGTGCAGCTTACCTCCAGTGACACCTTCACCAGCGCCGGGCGTCTAGCAGGCCTAACACAGCACGTTAGTGACGCGGGCGGAGTGACTTCGCTATCTCTAGCCATTGGACTCGGCCTGGCAGTAGGAGCGAAGTCACGGCGCACTCGGTGGGCAAACACAGCCTTGGCACTTCTCGCTACCGTAGGGCTGGTCCTAAGCGGGAGCGTAAGTGGCTTCATCGCCGTCGCCGCTGCCCTCCTAACACTCGCCGTCGCTGGACGAATTCGACCGATTGCGGCGCTGGTCGCAGCTGGCGGGACCGGGCTCGCCCTCACTTGGACCGACGGAATCCAAACCGATATCGGTGCGCTCTCCCCGACGGAGCGGTTCATACAGACGCTAGGCCTGAATTCGGGCGCGTATAGTAGCTCGGAGTCGAGAATGGAGGTCTACCGGATTGCAGTGGATCAAGCTGCGACCTCACCCTTCGTCGGAAATGGCCTCGACCCTCAGAGCGCGATCGTGGCCGGCACGGGCTTTGCTCCGCACAACCTACTCATCGCAGCCCTATACATGGGCGGTCTGGCCTTCCTCGCAGGTATTTGCCTCGCCATCTACGCCTCTTTCGCGGGCTCGTGGCTCGTTGCGAAATCCAGCGGCGTAGCCTCTGCGGTGCTCGCGGGCTCCGTGGGCGCGTTGGTATTCTCGATGACGGCGCCAAGCCTATTCAACCGATATTTCTGGCTGCCACTTGCTCTGTTGGCCGCGTTGAAAGGAAGAGCGTTGCTCACGCAGCCGTCGTCCGAAGCTCACCAAGACCGTGACGCCAGTGATGGATCTCTCATGCAAACCTACAGTGGTCGACGACCCTCCAACCCCCGAGTCCAATGAAACCTAGACTCGGGGCCGCCCTGCGCCGGCTCCGCGATCCGCTGGTCGTCGCACAAGCCCTTGCCTCAGCGGCGGGAGTGAGTTC
>Ga0207735_100105_pt1 | contig 20098 bp, 22 predicted proteins | sample TtaePargueraPR_9_FD_187280 | JGI IMG/M metagenome (GOLD analysis project Ga0207735, IMG submission 187280) | Aerobic enrichment media microbial communities from Bioluminiscent Bay, La Parguera, Puerto Rico - Tt and E2 (1) (SPAdes) | ecosystem: Environmental > Aquatic > Marine > Unclassified ... | reverse complement strand
GGGGCGCCGGGCAGACGACGGCGGCGGTCAACGGGCTGCTGGACCGGTTCGGGCAGGCGCAGAAGATGATGCGGCAGATGGCCTCCGGCGGGGCACCCGCGGGGCCCGGCGGCATACCGGCCATGCCCGGGATGCCGGGCATGCCCGGGGGCGGCAAGAAGTCTCGCGGCAAGCAGCAGCCGAAGAAGAAGGTCAAGGGCAAGTCCGGCAACCCTGCCAAGCGCGCGCAGCAGGAGCGCGAGGCCATGCAACGCGCCCTGGGCGGCGGGCCGAGGAAGGCGGCGCCGAGCGGGTCCGCGTTCGGGGTCGGCGCCGGCAAGGAGTCCGAGGTGGACCCGAAGGACCTCGAGCTGCCGGGTGATCTCGGCAAGCTCCTCGGCGGCGGTCGCTGAGACCCCGATAGGCTGCGCGCATGTCCGTGCCGCACGTACCCCTGCACGTCACCGGCCGCATCCTGCTCGACGGCGACCGGGAGGTCGGGGAGATGTGGGTGCGCGACGGGCGCCTCAGCCTCCTGCGCCCCACGCCGCAGGGCAGCCCGGCCACGGAGATCAGCGGCTGGGTGCTGCCCGGGCTGGTGGACGTGCACTGCCACGTCGGGCTCGACGCGGGCGGTGCCGTCGAGGAGGACACCGCGGTCAAGCAGGCGCTGGCGGACCGGGACTCCGGGGTGCTGCTCGTGCGGGACGCCGGTTCCCCGCTCGACACGTCGTGGATGGCGACGCGCACGGAGCTGCCGCGGCTGGTCCGTGCGGGCCGGCACGTCGCCCGCCCCAAGCGCTACCTGCGACACTTCGGGCTCGAGCTCGACGACGTCGCGGACCTGCCGCGCGTCGTGCGCGAGCAGGCGCGCGCCGGCGACGGCTGGGTCAAGCTCGTCGGCGACTGGATCGACCGCGACCTGGGTGCGGACGGGGACCTGCGCCCGCTGTGGCCCCGGGACCTGCTCGTCGAGGCGGTCGAGGCGGCGCACGCCGAGGCGGCCAGGGTGACGGTGCACGCCTTCTCCGAGGAGGTGGTCGAGGACCTCCTCGCTGCCGGCGTGGACGGTATCGAGCACGGAACGGGCATCCCGGCCGAGCTGATGCCGGAGGTGGCCCAGCGGGGGATCCGGGTCACGCCCACCCTGCTGCAGGTGGGCCAGTTCGAGAACATCGCCGCGCAGGCCGACGGCAGGTACCCCGTCTACGCCGCGCGGATGCGGCGCATGCACACGCGCCGGTACGAGCAGGTGCGGGCCATGTACGACGCCGGGATCCCGCTGCTGGTCGGCACGGACGCCGGGGGGACCATCGACCACGGGCGGCTCGCGGACGAGTGCGCCGAGCTCGTCCGCGCCGGCATCCCGGACGCCGAGGTGGTCGCGATGGCGACCTGGCGCGCCCGCGCGTTCCTGGGGCACGGGGCGATGGTCGAGGGGGCGAGCGCGGACTTCGTGGTCTACCCCGACGACCCCCGCGAGGACGTGGAAGTGCTGCGGCACCCGAGCGCCGTGGTGCTGCGGGGACGCGTCGTCGCGCCCTGACCGGTGTCGCTCCGCCTCGGCCCGCGCCGTCCGCCCGGGAGTCCGCAGGTGTGACGCACCCGCGCTTGGGCCCGGGCGCGGTCCTCTGGCACAATGTCGGGGTACTCGGTATGCCCAGGCCCCTCTCACCTGGACGTACCCGGTCCTGACCCGCCCACCCGCCGGACCCCACCGGTGGTGTGACCCGGGTCGCCCCCACAGAACCAGGAGAGTCCACACCAGTGGCCGTCAAGATTCGTCTGAAGCGTCTCGGCAAGATCCGGGCCCCGTACTACCGCGTCGTCGTGGCCGACTCGCGCACCAAGCGCGACGGTCGTGTCATCGAGGAGATCGGTCTGTACCACCCGACCGAGGAGCCCTCGTTCATCGAGATCCAGTCCGACCGCGCCCAGTACTGGCTCGGTGTCGGCGCCCAGCCGACCGAGCAGGTCGCCGCCCTGCTGAAGGTCACGGGCGACTGGCAGAAGTTCAAGGGTCTCGAGGGTGCCGAGGGCACCCTGAAGACCAAGCAGGCCGGTTCCGCGAACGCCTCCGAGGCGATCGAGGCCGTCAACGCCGAGGCCGAGAAGGTCAAGGCGAAGGCGGCGGAGTCCGCCTCGAAGAAGGCCGCCGAGTCCGACGAGGACGAGGCCGGGGCCTGATGCTCGCGGACGCTCTGGAGCACCTCGTGCGCGGCATCGTGGACCACCCGGACGACGTCCGGGTGGACGCGCGGTCCCAGCGTCGTGGTGAGCTGCTCGAGGTCCGGGTCCACCCCGAGGACCTCGGGCGCGTCATCGGCCGCGGCGGCCGGACCGCCAAGGCGCTGCGCACGGTCGTGGGCGCCCTGGCGACCGACGGCCCCGTGCGCGTCGACGTCGTCGACGTCGACCGCCGCTGAGCGCCCGGAGCGAGAGCACGTCCGACGAGGCCCGGTCCCCCCGCGGGACCGGGCCTCGTCGTGTTCACTGGACGGGTCGGTCGCTGCGACGGCGGCCGTGAGGCACGAGGAGACGACATGGAGCTGGTGGTGGCCCGCGTGGGTCGCGCGCACGGACTGCGGGGCGAGGTGGCCCTCGAGCTGCGCACCGACGTCCCCGAGGACAGGCTCGCCACGGGCGCCGTGCTGGCCACGGACCCGGCCGCCGCAGGCCCGCTCACCGTGGAGAGCACGCGCGTGCACCAGCAGCGCTGGCTGGTGCGGTTCGCCGAGGTGACCGACCGCACGCAGGCCGAGGAGCTGCGCGGCGTCGAGCTCGTGGTGACGGCCGACGACTCGGTCGAGGAGGACGCCTGGTACCCCCACGAGCTGACCGGGCTGCGCGTCGAGCTCGCCGACGGCACGCCGGTCGGGGAGGTCGTGGGGCTGGAGCACCCGCCCGCGCACGACGTCCTGGTGGTCCGCGAGACCGGCGGTCAGCGCACCGTGGTGCCGTTCGTCCGCGCCATCGTGCCCACGGTGGACGTGGCCGGCGGCCGCGTGGTGCTGACCCCTCCGGGTGGGCTGCTCGCCCGGGACGCGGACGCCGTCGACGGCCCCGGGGGCGGTGCCTGAGGTGCGCATCGACGTCGTCACGATCTTCCCCGACTACCTGGCCGCGCTCGACCTGTCGCTCGTCGGCAAGGCGCGCCGCGCCGGGCTGCTCGACCTGCGCGTGCACGACCTGCGCGACTGGACCACCGACCGGCACCGCACCGTCGACGACACGCCGTTCGGGGGCGGCGCCGGGATGGTGATGCGCCCGGACGTGTGGGGGCGGGCGCTGGACGACCTGCTGCCGGCGTCACCGGACCCGGCGGTCCGCCTGGTGGTGCCGACCCCGTCGGGGCGGGTGTTCACCCAGCGTGGCGCCGAGGAGCTGGCGGCGGCGGAGCACCTGGTGGTCGCCTGCGGACGCTACGAGGGGATCGACGCGCGCGTCGTCGAGCGGTACCGCGCCGAGGGGCATCCGGTCGACGAGCTCTCGATCGGGGACTACGTGCTCAACGGCGGCGAGGTCGCGGCGCTGGTGATGGTGGAGGCCGTGGGCAGGCTGCTGCCCGGCGTGGTCGGCAACCCGCAGTCACTGGTCGAGGAGTCGCACGGGGCGGCGGGCCTGCTCGAGTACCCCGTGTACACCAAGCCGCCGTCGTGGCAGGGGCTCGAGGTGCCCGACGTGCTGCTGTCCGGGCACCACGCCCGCATCGAGCGGTGGCGGCGGGACCGGGCGCTGGAGCGCACCGCACGCCGTCGTCCCGACCTGGTCGACGCGCTCGACGCTGAGGCGCTGGACGCCCGTGACCGCGAGGTGCTCGACCGGGCGCTGCACCCCGACCCGTCCGACGACGGGGTCCGTGGCGCGTCTCACCAGGGCGAGGGCGCGTCGAGCACTGGTGGTGTGGCAGAATAGTCCGTCGGTGTGCCGCAGCCCGGACTCTGCCACGGGGGAGACCATCGGGCCGCGAGCCGGTGCACCGCATTCGACGACAGACGGTCCGTGCACCACGGACCCAGAACTTGTCCTGACCTGTGGCAGGCGGGGAGAGAACCATGAAGACTCTCGACAACGTCGACGCGGCCTCGCTGCGCGACGACGTCCCGGACTTCCGTGCCGGCGACACCGTGAAGGTCAACGTCAAGGTCGTCGAGGGCAACCGCTCTCGCGTCCAGGCGTTCCAGGGTGTCGTCATCGCCCGCCGCGGCGGCGGCGTGGGCGCGACGTTCACCGTCCGCAAGATCAGCTTCGGCGTCGGCGTGGAGCGCACCTTCCCGGTGCACGCCCCCACGATCGACTCGATCGAGCTCGTCACCCGCGGTGACGTGCGCCGCGCGAAGCTGTACTACCTGCGCGCGCTGCGCGGCAAGAAGGCCAAGATCCGCGAGAAGCGCGAGACCCCGGCCAAGTGATCCCGGCGGCAGCGGTGCTGCCGACGCCACGGGCGGTCCTCCCCACCACGGGAGGGCCGCCCGTCGGCGTTTCGCCGGGCACCGGTGCGTCTGGCAGGGTGTGGTCGTGGCAGACTCCGATCACGTGACTCCCGTGCAGCGTGCTTCCGACCCCGCCGACGACGACCGGTCGGCCGGTCGTCCCACGGGCGACGCGGGCGCGGAGCGGGAGGGCACCCCGCCCGCGCACGCCGCCGAACCCCCGAGGCAGCGCAGCCGGGGGCTGAGCCTGCTGCGCGAGTCCGCGATCATCGTGATCAGCGCGCTGGTGCTGTCGTGGTTGATCAAGACGTTCCTCGTCCAGGCCTTCTACATCCCGTCGGCCTCGATGGAGGACACGCTCCAGATCGGCGACCGCGTCATGGTGTCGCGGTTGGTGCCGGACGTGCTCGACGTCAACCGGGGGGACGTCGTGGTCTTCGTCGACCCCGGCGGCTGGTTGCCGCCGACCGAGACCCCGGACGCCGGGCCCGTCGGCAACGCGGTCCGCGAGGCCGCGACCTTTATCGGGCTGCTGCCGCAGGACAGCGGCGAGCACCTCATCAAGCGGGTCGTCGGGACGCCCGGTGACACCGTGGAGTGCTGCGACGAGGAGGGCCGGGTGAGCGTGAACGGCGTGGCCGTCGACGAGGGCCGGTACCTCGCGGCTGGCTCGGTGCCCAGCCAGACCGAGTTCTCCACGCAGGTCCCCGAGGACATGCTGTTCGTCATGGGCGACAACCGACAGAACTCGCAGGACTCGCGGTACAACACCGGCAAGCCCGGTGGCGGGTTCGTGCCCCTGGACAACGTGGTGGGCAACGCGTTCGTCATCGTGTGGCCGTTCGAGGACGCCCGGCTGCTGCGCAACCCGTCCGACGTCTTCGCGCAGGTGCCGGCACCGTGACCGCCCGCAGCACCCGACGCGGCACCCGCCGCAGCCCGACGCTGCGCCAGGAACGCGGGCTGCTGGGCGAGGGCGCGCTCCTGGTCGGCGGCATGGACGAGGTCGGCCGCGGCGCGCTGGCCGGCCCGGTGAGCGTCGGCCTGGTCGTGGTGGACGCCGCGACGCCCACCGCCCCGCGTGGCCTGACCGACTCCAAGCTGCTCTCGCCGTCGGCCCGCGAGGTGCTCGTGGAACCCGTGCGCCGGTGGGCGGTGGCGTGGGCCGTGGGGCACGCCGGCCCCGCCGAGATCGACGCGCACGGCATCGTCGCCGCGCTGCGCCTGGCCGGCCGCCGCGCCCTGGCCCAGGTGCGACGCAGCGTCGGCGACGTCGACGTGGTCCTGCTCGACGGCTCGCACGACTGGCTGAGCCGCCCCCACGCCGACCTGTTCGAAGCGGCGGGGGAGGACCCGGGCGGTGCCCTCGACGCGCCCGAGCCCGGAGTGCGCACGCTCGTCAAGGCCGACCTGCAGTGCTCGTCGGTGGCTGCCGCGAGCGTGCTGGCGAAGGTGGAACGGGACGGACTGCTGGCGCGGCTCGCCGCGCAGTACCCCCACTTCGCCTGGGAGCAGAACAAGGGCTACGCGGCCCCCGCGCACCTCGACGGACTGCGGCGCCGTGGTCCCACCCCCCAGCACCGTCGGTCCTGGAACCTGCGGGTCCTCGAGGACGAGCCCGCCCGCGACGGGGCCGAGCCGGAGGGAGCCGCCGCGGACGGCGTCCCGGCGGACGTCGTGACGCTCGAGACCGCCGTCCGCGCGCCGGGAGCGGGCGCGGACGCCCGGGTGGGATGATGTCGCGGTGAGCGCAGAGGACCTGGAGAACTACGAGAACGAGGCCGAGCTCGCCCTCTACCGCGAGTACCGGGACGTGGTGGGTCTCTTCTCCTACGTGGTGGAGACCGAGCGGCGGTTCTACCTGGCCAACAGCGTGGACCTGCAGGTGCGGTCGGCCGCGGGCGAGGTGTACTTCGAGCTGACGCTCGCCGACGCCTGGGTGTGGGACGTCTACCGGTCGGCGCGGTTCGTCAAGTCGGTGCGCGTCGTGACCTTCAAGGACGTCAACGTCGAGGAGCTCGCGAAGGCGGACATCGCGCTGTAGGACGCGCTCCGCGACGTCGTCCACGAGGCGGCCAGAGGCCTCTCGTCCCCCCACAGGTGCCGGGGACGTCGCCGCCGTCCACAGCCGTCCGCCCGGCGCTGGGACCGCGGCCCCGGGACGGTCAGAGTGTGGCACGGAGGTGATTCCGTGCGAGCGAAGGACGCCGTCGGGCGACACGGGGAAGAGGTGGCCGCGCGCCACCTGACCGAGCAGGGCTACGAGCTGCTGGACCGCAACTGGCGGGGCCGCGCCGGGGAGCTCGACCTGGTGGCCCGGGACGGCGGCACCCTCGTCGTCGTCGAGGTCAAGACCAGGCGCGGCACCGCCTTCGGACATCCCGCCGAGGCGGTCACCCCGGCCAAGCTCGCGCGCATCCGGCGGCTGACGGCCCAGTGGCTCCACGAGCACCCCGTGGGTGCCCGGCAGATCCGGGTGGACGTCGTCGCGATCGTGCTGCCGCGTCGCGGTGCCGCCCAGGTCGAGCACCTCAAGGCGGTGCTATGAGTCTCGGCACCACCGCCGCCGTGGCGCTGCACGGCATGGAGGGGCACGTGATCCAGGTCCAGGCCCAGCTGGCCGCCTCCGTCCCAGGATTCACCCTGGTCGGCCTGCCCGACGCCGCGCTGGCCGAGTCGCGCGACCGCGTGCGCGCCGCCGTGCTGTCGACGGGCATCGAGTGGCCGCACCGCAAGATCACCGTCAACCTGTCGCCCGCGTCGCTGCGCAAGTCGGGCTCGGCGTTCGACCTCGCCGTCGCCGTGGCGGTGCTCGCCGGGCACCGCGTGCTGCGCGCCTCCGGGCTCGAGGAGGTCGTCCACGTCGCCGAGCTCGGGCTCGACGGCCGGCTCCAGCCGGTGCGGGGCGTCCTGCCGGCCGTCGCCGCCGCGGTGCGTGCCGGGTACCGCGACGTCGTGGTGGCGGCGGGTGACGCGCAGGAGGCGGCGCTCGTGCCCGGTGCCCGGGTGCACGGCGCGGTCGACCTCGGCGACGTGGTCCGCCGGCACGGCGGTGCGCTGCGCACCGAGCGGCGCTCGACGCCCGTGCCGCCGGTGCGCACGGGTGGCGGCCGGTCCCCGGCGGGGGACCTGGTCGACGTTGTCGGGCAGAGCGAGGCGCGCCTGGCCCTCGAGGTGGCGGCCGCCGGGGCGCACCACCTGCTCATGCTCGGGCCGCCGGGCGCGGGCAAGACCATGCTCGCCGCGCGCCTGCCCGGCATCCTGCCCGACCTGACCGAGCCCGAGGCGGTCGAGGTGACGGCCGTGCACTCGGTCGCCGGCACCTTCGACCCCGGTGGCGGGCTCCTGCGCCGACCGCCCTTCGAGGACCCGCACCACACCGCCTCGCCGGCGGCGATCGTCGGCGGCGGGACGGGACTCGCGCGCCCCGGCGCGGTGTCGCGGGCGCACCGCGGTGTGCTGTTCCTCGACGAGGCACCCGAGTTCGCGCCCCGCGTGCTGCAGACGCTGCGCCAGCCGATCGAGGCCGGCGAGCTCGTGCTGCACCGCAGCGGCGGCGCCACCCGGTACCCCGCGCGGTTCCAGCTCGTGCTGGCGGCGAACCCGTGCCCGTGCGGCATGGCCACGACGGGTGCCGGCGCGGACTGCAGCTGTACGCCCATGGCGCGGCGCCGCTACCTCGCGCGGCTGTCCGGCCCGCTGCTGGACCGCGTCGACCTGCAGGTGCACCTGGCGTCCCTGAGCCGCGCCGAACGTGCGCTCGGCGCGAGCGGGGAGTCGAGCGCCGACGTCGCGGCGCGGGTCCACGGCGCTCGCGGGCGAGCCCGCGAACGCCTGGCGGGTACGCCCTGGCGCACCAACGCCGAGCTGCCCGGCCCGTGGCTGCGCGAGCACCTGCGGGCCGAACGCGCCGTGCTGGCCGGGGTCGAGCGCCAGCTCGACGCCGGTGAGCTCTCGATGCGCGGCGCCGACCGGGTCCTGCGGATCGCGTGCACGCTCGCCGACCTGGACGGTCGTGGCGTCCCGGACGCCGACGACGTCGACGCCGCCCGGCTCTTCCGGACGGGGGACCGCCGTGGATGAGCCCCTGTTCGACCTGCCGACGGGCCGGCGCGCCGCCGTCGACTTCGACGTCACCGATCCCGTGCTCGCCGCGGCCGCCTGGAGCCGCCTCGCGGAACCGGGCGACGTCGTCGCCGGCGCTCTCGTGCAGCATCTCGGCGCGACGGAGGCGCTCACCTGGCTGCTGGAGGCGGTGGCCGACCCGGCACGCGCCCTGCGCAGCGGTCCGGCGGAGCTGGTCCCGCCGAGGGGGACGACCGTGGCGTGCGGCACCGCCGGCGGACCTGCTGACCCTGCGGACCGCGACGGCGGCACGGGGGCGCTGCGCCGGCTGCGGGACGCCGTCGGGCGATGGGCGACGCGGCTCGAGACGCTCGACCCGCGTCGCGAGCTGCGCGTCCTGCACCGCCGCGGCGGCGTGCTCCTGACGCCCGCCGATCCCGGGTGGCCGCCGCGGCTCGCGGACCTGGGGGCCGCCGCCCCGTTCGCCCTGTGGGTCCGCGGACGCCCGGACGTCGGGTCCTGGTCGTCGCGTGCGGTGTCCGTCGTCGGTGCGCGCGCCGCCACCGCCTACGGAGAACGGGTCACCGAGGACCTGGCCGCGGGACTCGCCGACGTCGGGTTCACGGTCGTCTCGGGCGGTGCCTACGGCATCGACGCGGCCGCGCACCGCGGGGCGCTCGCGAGCGGCGGGACCACGGCGGCGGTCCTGGCCGGCGGGGTGGACCGCTACTACCCGCAGGGCAACGACGGGCTGCTGCGACGGACGGTCGAGGCCGGCGGGGCCGTCGTCGCGGAGGTGCCGCCGGGCTCCGCGCCGTTCCGTCAGCGGTTCCTCGCCCGCAACCGGGTCATCGCCGCCCTGACGGCGGCCACGGTCGTGGTCGAGGCGGCGCAGCGGTCCGGTGCGCTGTCCACCGCGCGGCGGGCGTCGGAGCTGCTGCGGCCGGTCGGCGCCGTGCCCGGTCCCGTGACGTCGATGACCTCCGCCGGGTGCCACGCCCTGGTCCGCGACGGCGTCGCGGTCTGCGTGACCGGCGTCGACGACGTGGTCGAGCTCGCCGGCGCGGCCGGGGAAGGCGTCACGGACGCCGGCGCCGACGACCGGACCAGCCCGGGCCGGTCGGAGCCCGGCCCGCAGGAGCGCCAGGTCCTCGACGCGCTGCCGGTCCGGTCGGCGGCCACCGTGGACTCGCTCGCACGGACCGCGGGTCTGCCGCCGCGGCGGGTGTTGGCCGCGCTCGGCGCGCTCGAACGGTCCGGCGTCGCGGCCCGGGAAGGCGGGCGATGGCGTCGCCGTGCCCGCTGATCACCGCCGCGTGCCCGGTCCGACGAAACGCCGCGTCACCTGCGACGTCGTCCGGCGACCGAGGGGCACACTGGCCGCGATGACGGCATCGGACGTCCCGCCGCTGCCCGCCGCGCTCGCCGACGCGGTGGACGGTTTCTCGCAGCACCTGGCTGCGCGGCGGGGGCACTCGGCCCACACCCGGCGTGCCTACCGTGCCGATGTCACGGGGATGCTCCGGTACGCCGTGCGGCACGGTGCCGTCACGCTCGACGACGTCACCCTGACGGTGCTGCGCGGCTGGCTGGGGGTTCAGGCCGACCGGGGGCTGGCACGGTCCACGCTCGCACGGCGCAGCGCCGCGGCACGAGCGTTCCTGAGGTGGGCGCACCGCGAGGGCCTGCTGGGCTCGGACCCCTCGGCGCGGCTGGCCAGTCCGCGGGTCCCGCGCAGCCTGCCCACGGTCCTGTCCGCGGACGCCACGGCCGTGCTGCTGGACACCGCTCGCGGCGCCGTCGACGAGGCCGACCCGGAGCGGCGCCCGGGGGCGCTGCGGGCCTGGGCGGCCGCCGAGCTGCTGTACGGGTCAGGGGTCCGCGTCGGTGAGCTGGTCGCCTGCGACGTGCCGGCCGTCGACCTCGACGAGCGCTGGGTACGGGTGCTGGGCAAGGGCGGCAAGGAACGGGTGGTGCCCTTCGGCCTCCCCGCGGCGCGGGCCGTCCGGCGCTGGCTGGACGAGGGGCGCCCACGGCTCGTGCGCGCCGACTCGCCCGGCGCGCTGCTGCTCGGTGATCGGGGAGGTCGCTGGGGGCAGCGCCAGGCCCGGGAGACGGTGCACCGGTTGGCCGCCGCGGCCGGCGTGGACGACGTGGCCCCGCACGCCCTGCGGCACTCGGCGGCCACGCACCTGCTCGCCGGCGGGTCTGACCTGCGCACGGTGCAGGAGGTGCTGGGCCACTCCGACCTGGGGACCACCCAGCGGTACACCCACGTGGACGCCGAGCGGCTGCGCAGCGTGTTCGAGCAGGCGTTCCCGCGCGCCTGAGCCGGGCGTGAGTCGTCCCGTAGCCGTCCCGGAGCCGTCCCGTAGCCGGTCATGGGCCGGGTCCCGAGCGGCTCAGGGCACCGGCAGCAGGACGATCGGCGGTGCTCCGCCGAGCAGCGCCATCGGGTCGAGGTAGGCCTCCCCGCGCCGCACGCCCCAGTGCAGGCAGTGCTCGGGGGCGCAGTGGGACAGCGTCGCGTCGTCGTCGACGTGCCCGACGACGTCGCCGCGCGACACCGTCGAGCCGACCGGCGCCGAGGGGAGCACGGGCTCGAGCGTGGACCGCAGCGCGCCGTGGTCGACCACCACGACCGGTCGCCCGCCCACGGGGCCGGCGAAGGTGATCGTGCCCGACGCGGGCGCTGCGACGACGGCGCCGGCCGAGACGGCCAGGTCGACTCCGCGGTGGCCGGGCAGCCACCGTCGTGCGGGCGGGTCGAAGGGCGCGACGAGGGCGTCCGGGACCGGTGCCGCCCAGCCGGGACGGGCCCCCGACGTCGGGCCGGTCGCGCCGTCGACAGTGACGCCGGCGTCGGTGCCGGCAGCCAGGACCGTGGTCGGCGGGGACAGGGTCAGCAGCGCGAGGACGGCGGCCGCCACGACCGCCCGCGACCGGTGACGGGTACGACGGGCGCGACGGGCTGGTCCGGGGGTCCGTACGGTGTCCATGGAGCCACGGTGGCGCCCGAACTCACGCGCGCGACAGCCGGACGACGGCGGCTGTGGATGACGGCGCCGGGCGCCCGGCTGGGGGTGCGGGACGCCACTGCGGCGGCGGTGCCGCGGTGCGGCGCGGTCGGGTAGACTCGTCGCTGCGACCAGTGCTGTCCACCTCCCACACGCCGTGCAGGTTCTGTCCTGCCCGGCGGCGCGGGACGGGCAGGGTCGACATCGCGCGTCATGTCCGGCGCTCGGCGGGTCCCGCCCGTCGTGCCGCTCCGGTGCTGGCAGCGGTCCGTGCGCCACGGCGCGCGGTGCCGGCCCGGATGACGCCAGGGGTGACGGGTCCGATGCCCGGCACCGACAACCGAAGCACCGCGACCGCCCGCCCCGCGCGGCGGTCGCCTGATGCGCGCGGGACCGGGAGGATCCCGGACCGCGCGGCGAAAGGACCAGTCATGGCCGTCGTGACCATGCGCCAGCTCCTCGAGAGCGGTGTCCACTTCGGACACCAGACCCGCCGTTGGAACCCGAAGATGAAGCGGTTCATCTTCACGGAGCGCAACGGCATCTACATCGTCGACCTCCAGCAGTCGCTGTCCTACATCGACCGCGCCTACGAGTTCGTCAGCCAGACCGTCGCCCACGGTGGCACGATCCTGTTCGTCGGCACCAAGAAGCAGGCCCAGGAGCCCGTCGCCGAGCAGGCCTCGCGCGTCGGCATGCCCTACGTCAACCACCGCTGGCTGGGCGGCATGCTCACCAACTTCACCACGGTGCACAAGCGTCTCCAGCGCCTCAAGGAGCTCGAGGAGATCGACTTCGACGACGTCGCCGGCTCGGGTCTGACCAAGAAGGAGCTGCTCGTCCTGCGTCGCGAGAAGGACAAGCTCTCGCGCACCCTGGGCGGCATCCGGGACATGGCCAAGACCCCGTCCGCGGTGTGGATCGTCGACACCAACAAGGAGCACCTCGCCGTCGACGAGGCCCGCAAGCTCGGGATCCCCGTCGTGGCGATCCTGGACACCAACTGCGACCCGGACCTCGTGGACTACGCGATCCCGGGCAACGACGACGCGATCCGGTCCGTCACGCTCCTGACCCGCGTGATCGCCGACGCCGTCGCCGAGGGCCTCATGCAGCGCGCCTCCGGCAAGAAGGGCACCTCGGCCGAGGCCGAGGCCGAGGCCGAGCCGCTGGCCGAGTGGGAGCGCGAGCTGCTGGCCGGTGCCGAGGGCGAGAAGGTCGAGGCCGACGAGGCCGCGGCCGCCCAGGCGGCCGACGCCGCGCAGCCGACCGCGCCGGCCGAGGACGCCGCCGCCGAGCAGCCCGCCGAGAAGTCCGAGTGATCCGGTGGCGGACCGGCACGCGCCGGTCCGCCACCGTCCATCGCACACCGACAGACCAGCACGGAGGACATCACCCCCATGGCGAACTACACCGCCGCTGACATCAAGGCGCTGCGCGAGCGCACCGGCGCCGGCATGCTCGACGTCAAGAAGGCGCTCGACGAGGCCGAGGGCAACACCGACCAGGCCATCGAGATCATCCGCAAGAAGGGCCTGGCCAAGGCGGCCAAGCGCGAGGGCAACACGGCCTCCGAGGGTCTCGTCGCGGTGAAGATCGAGGACTCGGCCGCCGGGCAGGTCGCCACCATGGTCGAGCTGAACGCCGAGACGGACTTCGTCGTCAAGAACGAGAACTTCCTCGCCCTGGCCGAGTCGGTCCTGGAGTCCGCCGCGGCCGCCGGTGCCACCGACGCCGAGTCGGCGCTGGCCGCCCCCTCCGGTGACGCCACCGTCGCCGACACCATCGCGGCCCAGGGCGCCACGATGGGCGAGAAGGTCGTGCTGCGCCGTGTGGTGCGCGTCGAGGGCCCGAAGGTCACGGCGTACCTGCACAAGACCGCCAAGGACCTGCCGCCGTCGATCGGCGTCCTGGTCGTCACGGACGAGACGGCCGAGCCGGTCGCCAAGGACGTCGCCCAGCACGTCGCGGCCCTGGCCCCGCAGTACCTCACGCGCGAGGACGTCCCCGCCGACGTCGTCGACAAGGAGCGCGAGATCGCGCGCGAGCGTTCCATCGCCGAGGGCAAGCCGGAGGCGGCGCTGCCCAAGATCGTCGAGGGTCGCCTCAACGGCTTCTTCAAGGAGGCCGTCCTGGTGGACCAGCCGCTGGCGAAGGACACCAAGACGACCGTCGGCAAGCACGTCGCCGCGACCGGTGGCTCGCTCATCGGTTTCGAGCGCTTCCGCGTCGGCAACTGACGCTGTTCCGGCCCGGCCACGCCACCCGGCGTGGCCGGGCCGTCGCGCGCCCGCCCGGGCGACCGTGCCGCGAGCCCGGTGCCCCGAGGGGCGGGCGCCCGCATCCGGTGCCAGGATGCGCCAGGAGACACCGACCCGGCCGGCACGCCGGGCGCGCACAGAGATGGACGGTGGCATGACGGACGGTGGCAAGACGGATTCCCTCCCGGCGGACGCGGTCGCGACCGGCGGCGCGGCGGCGCGGCCCGAGCCGGCGCCGGCGGGTGCCGGCCAGCTCCCGGCGAAGGACGCCGGGACCCGGCGGGTGCTGCTGAAGCTGTCCGGCGAGACGTTCGGCGGTGGCAGCGTGGGTCTCGCGACGGACGTGGTGCGGCGCGTGGCCCAGGAGATCGGCGCCGCGGTGCGGCAGGGCGTGCAGGTCGCCATCGTGGTCGGCGGCGGCAACTTCTTCCGCGGGGCCGAGCTCTCGCGGGCCGGTCTGGACCGTGCCCGAGCCGACTACATGGGCATGCTCGGCACGGTCATGAACTGCCTGGCCCTGCAGGACTTCCTGGAGCAGGACGGGGTCAAGACCCGCGTCCAGACGGCGATCACGATGGGCCAGGTCGCCGAGCCGTACATCCCGCTGCGCGCGATCCGGCACCTGGAGAAGGGCCGCGTGGTGATCTTCGGTGCCGGTGCGGGCATGCCGTACTTCTCCACGGACACCGTCTCGGTCCAGCGTGCGCTGGAGACCCACTGCGACGAGGTGCTCATGGGCAAGAACGGCGTGGACGCGGTCTACACCGCCGACCCCCGCAAGGACCCGGACGCGCAGCGCCTCGAGCACGTGACCTACACCGACGCGCTGGTGCGCGACCTGAACGTCATGGACGCCACGGCGCTGTCCCTGTGCCGCGACAACGACGTGCGCATGCGCGTCTTCGGGCTCGAGCGGACCGGTAACGTGACCCGTGCACTGCTCGGCGAGAGGATCGGTACCGCGGTCACCACCCGCTGAGCACGGCCAGGCCCCACCAGACCCCGACACACGTCACGACGCAAGGAGCACCGGGTGATCGACGACACCCTCCTCGAGGCCGAGGAGAAGATGGACACGGCGATCGAGGTCGCCAAGGAGCAGTTCGGCGGGATCCGCACCGGCCGCGCCAACGCCGGCATGTTCTCCTCCCTCGAGGTGGACTACTACGGCGCGCCGACGCCGCTGCAGCAGCTCGCCTCGTTCAACATCCCGGACGGGCGCACGGTCCTCATCACGCCGTTCGACAAGAGCTCGATGGCGGCCGTCGAGAAGACGCTGCGGGAGTCGGACCTCGGGGTGAACCCGTCCAACGACGGCAACCAGATCCGCGTCATCATGCCGACCCTCACTGAGGAGCGGCGGCGCGACTACGTCAAGCTCGCCAAGACCAAGGCGGAGGACGCCCGCATCTCCGTGCGCGGCGTGCGCCGCAAGGCCAAGGAGCAGCTCGACAAGCTGGTCAAGGACGGCGAGGTCGGCGAGGACGAGGGTGCGCGCGCGGAGAAGGAGCTGGAGGCTCTGACCAAGAAGCACGTGGACCTGGTCGACCAGCTGCTCGCCGGCAAGGAGAGCGAGCTGCTCGAGGTCTGATGTCACCCGTCGACGCGCCGCGCAAGCCGTCCCGCGCCGGCCGCAACCTGCCGGCGGCGGTGGCGGTCGGGGTGGGGCTGCTCCTCCTCGTCGCCGCGTCCCTGTGGTTCCGTCCCGAGCCGTTCGTCGCCCTCGTCGTCGTCGCGCAGACCGCGGCGCTGTGGGAACTCCGGGCGGCGTTCGCCCGCCGGGACATCCAGATCCCGTTCACGCCGCTGGCCGTCGGCGGCGTCGGCATGGCCGTGTCCGCCTACCTGGCGGGTCCCGAGGCGCTGCTGGTGGCCTATGTGCTGACCGTCGGGGCCGTCGTCGTGTGGCGCGTCCTGGACGGGTCGGGGCCGCGGGCGCTGCGCGACGCCGCGGCCGCGGTCTTCGCGGCGACGTACCTGCCGTTCCTGGCGGGTTTCGTCCTGCTGATCCTGGACCAGCCCGACGGCGAGTGGCGGGTCGTGCTCTTCATCCTGCTCGGCGTCGCCAACGACGTCGGGGGCTACGTCGCGGGCGTGGTGTTCGGGCGGCACCCGTTGGCCCGGTCGATCAGCCCCAAGAAGAGCTGGGAGGGGCTGGCGGGCTCGGTGCTGCTGGCGGTGGCCGTCGGCGTGTCCGGTGCCGTGTGGGTGCTCGACGTGTCCTGGGCGTGGGGGGTGGCGCTCGGCTGCCTGGTCGCCCTGACGGCGACGGCCGGCGACCTGGCCGAGTCGCTCATCAAGCGCGACCTGGAGCTCAAGGACATGGGCTCGCTCCTGCCGGGGCACGGCGGTGTCCTGGACCGCCTCGACTCCCTGGTGATCACCGTCCCGTTCGTCTACCTCGTGCTGGCCGCGACCGTCTGACCCGAAGGAACCTGACATGGCAACGACACCCGCCGCCGGATCGGCCGAGCTCGGCATCCCCGCCGTCCGTCCCTCGGACGAGACCACGCCGATCCCGCTGCAGATGGCCCCGCGGCGTCGGGGGAAGCCGCCGCGGCACTTCGCGGACCTGACCGCCGAGCAGCGGGCCGCCTCCGTGGCCGAGCTGGGGGAGAAGCCGTTCCGTGCCAAGCAGCTCGCGGCGCACTACTTCACGCACTTCACCTCGGACCCGGCGGAGATGACCGACCTGCCGAAGGCGACGCGGGACGAGCTGGCGACGACGATGTTCCCGCCGCTCATCCGGCCCACGCGGCGCATGGAGGCCGACGGCGGCACCACCGTCAAGACCCTGTGGCACCTGTTCGACGACGCCAAGGTCGAGTCGGTGCTGATGCGCTACCCGCACCGCACCACCCTGTGCGTGTCGTCGCAGGCCGGCTGCGGCATGGCCTGCCCGTTCTGCGCCACCGGTCAGCTCGGGCTGACGCGGAACCTGTCCACGGCGGAGATCCTCGAGCAGGTGCGGGCCGCTTTCCGGGCGCTGGACCGCGGCGAGATCCCGGGCGGCCCGGCGCGCCTCAACAACCTGGTGTTCATGGGGATGGGGGAGCCGCTGGCCAACCCGCGCGCGGTCATCGAGACGGTCAAGGCGCTCGTCGCGCCGCAGCCCGAGGGTTTCGGGATGTCGGCACGCAACATCACGGTCTCGACGGTCGGCCTGGTGCCGGCGATGCGCAAGCTCGCCGACCTGGGCATCCCGGTCACCCTGGCGCTGTCGTTGCACGCGCCCGACGACGACCTGCGCAGCGAGCTCGTGCCGATCAACACCCGGTTCAGCGTGGACGAGGCGATCGACGCCGCCCGGCACTACTACGAGGTCACCGGCCGACGCGTGTCGATCGAGTACGCCCTCATCAAGGACATGAACGACCAGGGCTGGCGTGCCGACCTGCTGGCCGAGAAGCTCAACGCGCGCGGCAGGGGGTGGGTGCACATCAACCCGATCCCGCTGAACCCGACGCCCGGCTCCATCTGGACCGCGTCCGAGCGTTCCGTGGAGGAGGAGTTCGTGGCACGATTGCGCGGGCACGGCATCCCCACCACCATCCGTGACACCCGCGGGAGCGACATCGACGGCGCCTGCGGGCAGCTGGCCGCCGAGGAGGACGACGAGTGAGCAGCACGCTCTTTTCAACCGTGTCGAAGACGCGTCAGGGGTACGACCCCGACGAGGTCGACGACTTCTTCGACCACGCCCGGCAGGCGTACGAGGGTCGCACGCCCGAGCCGATGACCAACGCGGACATCGCCGGGTCCACGTTCGAGCTGATCCGCGGCGGGTACAACACCCACGAGGTGGACGCCGCGCTGGACCGGCTCGAGGGCGCCTTCATCGCCCGGCAGCGGGCCGAGTTCGTCAACTCCCACGGCCAGGAGGCGTGGATGGCCGCGCTGGCCGAGCGGGCGCGCACCCTGTACGGCCGCCTCGGCCGCCCGGACGGGTCGAAGTTCGCGCCGGCGGACCGCGGGCAGCAGGGCTACGACATGGACGACGTCGACGCGATCTGCGACCGCCTGGTCGGCTACTTCGACCGGCAGGAGCCGCTGACCGCCGCCGAGCTGCGCTCGGCCACGTTCGGACGCGCCAAGGGCGCGAACGCCTACGCCGAGGAGCCCGTGGACAAGTTCCTGGCACGGGCCATCGAGGTGCTGCTCGGCGTCGAGTGATGAGCACCCGCACCGTCACACTGCTGGGCTCCACCGGCTCGATCGGCACCCAGGCGATCGACGTCGTGACGGCCCACCCCGGTCGTTACGTCGTCGAGGGGATCAGCGCCGGGGGGGCCGACGTCGGTCTGCTCGCCGAGCAGGCGGCGCTCCTCGGTGCGCGGACGATCGCCGTGGCGGACGCCGCGCGAGCGGACGACCTGCGCGACGCGCTGGTCGCCCGCCTCGGCGGGCCGCAGGCCCGTCGGACCGAGGTCCTGGTCGGTCCCGGTGCCGCGGCGGACCTCGCCGGCCGGGGCTCCGACGTCGTGCTCAACGGCATCACGGGCTCCGTCGGGCTCCGCCCCACCCTGGCGGCACTGCGTGCCGGTTCGACGCTGGCGCTGGCGAACAAGGAGTCGCTGGTCGTCGGCGGGGCCCTGGTCAAGGCGCTCGCGCACCCGGACCAGATCGTGCCCGTGGACTCCGAGCACTCCGCGATCGCGCAGGCGTTGCGCGGCGGGGCGCACGCCCCGGAGCGCAGCGAGGTGCGCCGGCTGATCCTCACCGCGTCCGGCGGGCCGTTCCGCGGCCGGGCCCGCGACGAGATCGCGACGGTCACCGCCGAGCAGTCGCTGCAGCACCCCACGTGGGCGATGGGGCCGGTCGTGACCGTGAACTCCGCGTCGCTGATGAACAAGGGTCTCGAGCTCATCGAGGCGCACCTGCTGTTCGACGTGCCCACCGACGACATCACGGTGGTGGTGCACCCGCAGTCGGTGGTGCACTCGATGGTGGAGTTCTGCGACGGGTCGACGATCGCTCAGGCCTCCCCGCCGGACATGCGCCTGCCGATCGCGCTGGGCCTGTCGTGGCCGGACCGGCTCGACGTGGTCTCCCCGCCGTGCGACTGGACGCGGGCGACGAGCTGGACGTTCGAGCCCCTCGACGCGGCGACCTTCCCCGCCGTCGACCTGGCGCGGTCCGCGGCCGCGGCGTCGGCCACGCACCCCGCGGTGTTCAACGCCGCCAACGAGCAGGGCGTCGACGCCTTCCTTGCGGGTCGGATCGGGTTCCTCGACATCGTCGACACCGTCGAGCGGGTGCTGGGCGAGCACGACGGCGTGGCCGCCGCCGACGCGAGCTGCAGCGGCGTCGCCAGCATGTAGCCCTGGCCGATCGAGGCGATCACGGTTTCGCCGTTGAACCAGCGCTGGTCGGACGGGTTTCGGAACGTGGCGCGTTTCCACTCCCGGGACGGGTTGATGCCCGCTTTCTCGCCCGGCACGTCGATGCCGGTCGGCTGCCCGAGGCCGAACTGGTCGAGGTAGTGGTGCAGGTTGTCGATGCCGAGATCGACGCTGACCTCGTAGAAGTACACGTCGCAGGACTGCGCGATCGCGTCGTGCAGGTCCATCGGCCCGTGACCTTCCGGCCGCCAGTCCCGGTAGCGGTGCGTGGTGTTCGGCAGCGAGAACCAGCCGATGCACACGCTTTTCCGGGTCAGGTTCGTCGCGCCGGTTTCCAGTGCCGCGAGCGCCAGCATCGGCTTGATCGTGGAGCCCGGCGGGTAGGTGCCGCGGACCGCGCGGTCGAACAGCGGACGCTCCGTGTCGGACTGCAGGTCGTTGAACTGCGCCGAACTCATGCCCGCCGCGAACAGGTTCGGGTCGAACGACGGACTGCTGACGAGCGCCAGCAACTCGCCGGTCCACGGGTCGATCGCGACGACCGCGCCGCGCTGCCCGCCGAGCGCCTCGTACGCGATCCGCTGCAGGTCCAGGTCGATACTGAGGTACACGTTCTGGCCCGGTGTCGGCTGTGCGTCCGGCGGCAGCGAGTCCTGCAACTCGCTGGTCTCGACCGTGACCACGCGGCCCCGGGCGTTCGTGACGACATGGCGGTACCCGGGGTCGCCGTGCAGCAGGGACTCGAAGCTGTGCTCCACGCCGGATTTGCCCGTCTGGCCGGTGCCGGAATAGCGCGCCGGGTCGAGGCGCTGCAGGTCCGCTTCCGACAGCGCGCCGACGTAACCCACGGCGTGCGCGATCGCGGGCCCGTCCGGGTAGTGGCGTATCAGCCGCGGCCGGAAGTCGACGCCGGGAAAGCGAGGCCGCTGGATGGCGAAATGCGCCACTTCCTTGTCCGTCATCTGCAGTTTCAGGGTGACCGGCTTGAAGCGCGGCCCGCG
>Ga0207735_100103_pt1 | contig 20306 bp, 16 predicted proteins | sample TtaePargueraPR_9_FD_187280 | JGI IMG/M metagenome (GOLD analysis project Ga0207735, IMG submission 187280) | Aerobic enrichment media microbial communities from Bioluminiscent Bay, La Parguera, Puerto Rico - Tt and E2 (1) (SPAdes) | ecosystem: Environmental > Aquatic > Marine > Unclassified ... | reverse complement strand
CAGCACGAGGGTGTGGTCTACGAGGCACGCTGGTGGACCCGTGGTCTCGAGCCCGGCGTGAGCGTGTGGGGCTCGTGGGTCGAGGTCGGTCCCGCGGAGGCGGCTCCGGCCGTCGCCGAGTGCGCCGAGGCGTGGGACGGCTCGACGGTCTACCGCCACGGCGACACGGTGACGTCCGACGGCGTCAACTACGTCGCGCAGTGGTGGACGCGGGGGCAGGAGCCCGGCGCGAGCGCGTGGGGCTCGTGGGCGGCGGTGGAACCGTGCGCCTGACCCGCCCCGCACCCGCGAGGTAGGCCACCTCCCCGCGAGGTAGGCCAGGCTCACGCGAGGTAGGCAACTTCTCCGCCGGGTAGGCACGATCCCCGCGAGGTAGGCAACTTCTCCGCCGGGTAGGCACGATCCCCGCGAGGTAGCACCGAAACGGTGCCTACCTCGGCGGGAGGTGCGCTACCTCGCGGAGATGTTGCCTACGTCGCGGAGAAGTTGCCTACCTCGGCGAGGCGTTGCCGACGTCGCGGGGTCAGGCGCCGGCGTCCGACGACGCGGTCCCGCCGGGCATCTCGCCGTCGGCCGGAGGCTGGCCTCCACCCGGCATCTGCCCGTCGCCCGGGGCGCCGCCCCCGGGGCCGCCCATCTGGGTGGCGATCGACTCCTCGGCGGTGGCCGTCCCGACGTCGGTGCCGTCGACCTGGACGGTGTAGCTCTCGCCGGCGACGATCCCGTCGGCGCTGACGTTCAGCGACGACAGCACCTCCCCGGCCACGACCGACGCGACCTCCTGCCCGTCGGCGTCCAGCACGGTCACCGTCGACCCGGCGTCGGCCGACCCGTCCAGGGTGAGCCATCCGTTCGCGCTCGTCACGGTGCCGTTGGCGTCGACCGCTCCCTCGCCGCCGTTCGACGTCGCCGCGATCGCGACGGTTCCGCCCGAGACCTCGATGACGCCGTTCGAGTCGAACCCGTCGCCGCCGGCCGCGACGGTCACCGCACCGCCTGTCACGGTCAGCGAGGCGCCTTCCTGCACGGCCTCGCCGCCACCGCCACCCGGCCCGGCCATCTCCTCGGTCGACTCCGACTCCGTCTCGGACTCCGTGGGCGCCGAGTCGTCCTCGGCCTCCTTGACGGTCGCGTTGAGGCCGTCGTCGGAGGAGGTGATGTCCACGGTGCCGTCGGAGATCGCGATGACCGCGGCCTCGATCCCCTCCTCGGACTCGGTGACGGTGAGCGTGCCGCCGGCGACGGCCACGTCGGTGAAGCCCTGGACGCCGTCCGAGCCGGCCGCCACCGTCACGTCCCCACCGAGCAGTGCGACGTAGCCGGCGGTCTCGTCCGAGTCCTCGTCGGACTTGAGCCCGTCGCCGCCCGCGGTGACGTCGATCGTCCCGCCGGAGACCACCAGGTAGTCCTTGCCGCGGATCGCGTCGTCGACGGCGTCCACCGTGACGGTGCCGGAGGTGATGACCAGGCCGTCCTTGCCGGTGATGCCGTCGTTGCTGTTGCCCACGACCTCGAGGGACCCGGACCCGGAGATCGCCATGTCGGCGGTCGAGTACAGGGCGGCGTTGGCCGCGTTGTCGGTGCTCCCGGAGTCGTCGGTCTCTGCGTATTCCGCGGCGTCCTCGAGCCGGTTGGTCGAGCCGTCGGCGAGCACCACGGACACCTGGTCGGCGTCCTGGACGTCGATCGCGGCTCCCGTGCCGGACGTGATGTCCGCGCCGTCGAGCACGAGGCGCACCACGCCGTCGTCGGCGGACTCCACCACGACCTGCCCGGCCAGCTCGCCGGACAGCCGGTAGGTGCCCGGCTGGGTGATGGTCACGTTGTCGCCGTCGACCTCCACCCCGTCGGCGGCCGCGGGGGAGGACAGGTCGACCGCGACCTCGTCGGCCGTGTCCCAGGTCTCCTCGGCGAGGGCCACGGTCTCGGAGGCGTCCAGGTTCTCGGCGAGCACCTCGGCGGCGGTCAGCCCGACCGACGAGGAGGACACGACGGCGGACTCCTGCGACGTCGTCTCGCTGGTCGAGCTCTGCGTGGTCGATTCGGCGGCGTCGGAGGAGACGACGCCGCACGCGCCGAGCGCACCGACGGCGAGTGCCGCTCCGGCAGCGCCGCCCACCACCTTGGTCCAGGTCGCGCGGGTCCAGCGGGGCAGTGTCTTGGGGTTCATGGGTTCGGTCCCTTCGGGTCGGTGAGGTGGAGGGTCAGGCGGCAGGTCGGGCGGTCAGGCGCTCGCGGCGCAGGCGGCGCCAGGGGTGGTCGGGCAGGTCGGGTCGCAGCACGGCGAGCCCGGTCGCGTACTTGGAGATGCGGTCGGGGCGGTGGCCCGACCGCCACAGGAGCCGGTCCACGGACGACGGCGCGGTGCCGGCCTTGGTCTCGACGACGACGAGGTCACCGACGTCGGCCGTCGCGTCGTGGCGGGCGTGCGGCCCGGCGAGCTGCCAGGTGAGCGCGGTGTCGAGGGTGACGCGGGCGTCGGGGGCGAGCAGCGTGGTGCGGCGGTAGTGCGAGCGCAGCACCGGGTCGAGGACGGACGACGGCGGGGCGGCCAGCCGGGCGGCAGCGAGCCGGTCGTCGACGAACTCGACCGCGTCGGTGTCCAGGTCGTCGGTCAGGAGGTCCGCGGGGCAGCGTTCCTTGACGGTGACGCCGCGTGCGGCACGGGTCTTGACCTCGAGAAAGGTGCTGCCGGTGTCGACGTAGGTGCGGGTGCGGACCTTGTAGCGCCGACGACGGCGGCGGGCGGCCTGGTGGAACGTCACCAGGTCGGGGGTGTCGAAGTAAGTCGAGGAGTAGGTGAACGCCCGGCGCCCGTCGATCTCCAGCACGCGAGTCGCCGGGTCGAGGGCCGCGAGCAGTCCCGCGGTCTCGCCGGCGGTGAGCACGTACTTGCGGTCGACGCGGGTCTGCAGCGCCGCCTCGGCGTTGAGCTCGTCGAGGGTGACGGGGGAGAGGTGGTCGACGGTCGGCGCGCTCATCGTGCGGTCTCCAGCGCCGGGGACGGTACGGCCGCAGCGGGTGCTGCCGCGCCGTGTGCCGCCGTCGTGCCGCGTGAGCCCACCCGGTAGCGCACGTCCACCACGGTGGTGTCGTTGGCCAGGTCGAGCTTGAGCACGGTGACGCCGTGCACGCGGGCGCCGAGCAGACCCTCGAGGTGGGCGACCAGCGCGTCCTCCTCGGCGTGGGCGCGGTCGACGACGATCGTGGCGTTGCGGTGCCGGGCGAACAGCCGCGGGTGGTCGGCGACGGCCATGACCAGCAGGATCAGGCCCATGCCGGCGACGGCGAGCCAGCCGACCGAGGCGCCCAGACCGCCGAGCAGGCCGAGCGCGAGGGCGGCGAAGTAGTAGGCGACCTCGTGCTGGGAGAGCTCGTTGGAGCGCAGCCGGATGATCGACAGCACGCCGAACAGGCCGAGTCCGAGGCCGGCGCCGACGCTGCTCTGCGCGAGGACGGTCGCCACGGCCAGGACGCCGACGTTCACCCCCAGGTAGGCCACGACGAGGTCGCGGCGGCGGTGCCGGGGAAAGTAGAGGGCGAACGTGAGGACGGCGACGGCGAGGGCGTCGATCGCGTAGAGCAGAGCGGGTGACATGGTGCTCCCGGGTCGTGGACGAGGTCCGTGGATGAGTACGTCACCCAGTGGACACCTCGAATTCATGCAGGTCCTGGGACCGTGCTGCCGATTTCCTGGGAGCGCTGGACGCTTCCTGGACGCCTGCTCGACGGCGGGCTGCGGTGGCCCGGTCGGCCGACCCGACCTAGCGTGGACAGGCCGCGGTCCCGACCGGACCGCGTCGTCGTCGACGGACCTGGAGGACACCATGGCCGAGCAGGACGCTTTCCCCCCGCAGCAGCAGGACCCGCCGGGGTGGACCGGACAGATGGACCCCGTGCCCGACCACGGCGAGCAGAGCTACCGGGGCAGCGGGAAGCTGGAGGGCAAGAACGCCCTGGTCACCGGTGGCGACTCCGGCATCGGGCGGGCGGTCGCGATCGCGTTCGCCCGCGAGGGTGCCGACGTCGCGATCGGCTACCTGCCCGAGGAGCAGGAGGACGCCGAGGAGACCGCCCGCTGGGTGCGTGAGGCCGGGCGCACGGCGGTGCTGCTGCCGGGCGACCTGACCGAGGAGTCCGTGGCGCGTGCGCTGCCGGGCCAGGCTGCCGGTGAGCTCGGGGGCCTCGACGTGCTGGTGAACAACGCCGGGTTCCAGATGGCGCGGCGCGAGTCGTTCGAGGACGTCACCACCGACGAGATCGACCGGGTGCTCAAGACCAACCTGTACGCGCTGATGTGGGTGACGCAGGCGGCGCTCGAGCACCTCAGCGAGGGCGCGAGCATCATCAACAACTCCTCGATCCAGGCCTACCAGCCGTCCACGTCGTTGCTGGACTACGCCTCGACCAAGGCGGCGATCAACAACCTGACCGTGAACCTCGCCGCCGAGCTGGGCCCGCGGGGCATCCGGGTGAACGCGGTGGCACCCGGGCCGATCTGGACGCCCCTGCAGCCGTCCACGCAGCCTGAGGAGAAGCTCACCGCGTTCGGGCAGGACACCCCGCTGGGGCGGGCCGGGCAGCCGGGTGAGGTCGCCCCGGCGTTCGTGTTCCTCGCCTCGCCCGCCGACTCGAGCTACGTCTCGGCCACGGTGCTGGGGGTGACCGGCGGCAAGCCCGTCTTCTGAGCCCGTTCTTCCGTCCGACGGCGTCACCTGCGTTGCCGCGCAGGTGGCGCCGTCCGTCTGTGCGGACGTCTTTGCGAGCCGACCCTGGCGCAGTGATACAGGTCACGCTAATGTGTAGGGAACCTCACAAACAAAGACCGGGCGCGCCCGGAGGAAGCGACGAGGCTCCATGACACGACGCACGCACCGACGAACACCCGTCCTGGCACTCACCGCCGGCGCCACCGCCGTCGGGCTCGGGCTGGGGGCCCTGGCCCCCGCTGCCGCGGCACCGGCGCCCGAGACGCCCGACGCCGGCTCCACCCACGACGCCGACGGCGTCAACGGGTACACCACGCTCGGCTACTTCCCCGGCTGGGCGTCCGCCGACAGCCACGACTACGAGGTCGCCGACCTCGTCAAGACCGGCGCCGTCGCCGACCTGACCCACCTGACCTACGCGTTCGGCAACGTCACCACCGACCTCGTGTGCGACATCAGCGACGCCACCGTCCCCGAGGACGGCGTCGACCCCGGCCAGCCCGAGGGCGACCCCGAGAACGACTACCTGCGCCTCATCGACGCCGAGAACTCCGTCGACGGCGTCGCCGACGTCGAGGGTCAGGAGCTCGCCGGCAACTTCAACCAGCTCCGCAAGCTCAAGGAGCTCTACCCCGACCTGAAGATCATGGTCTCCCTCGGCGGCTGGACCTGGTCCGACAACTTCTCCGCGGCCGCCGCCACCCCCGAGAGCCGCGCGCGGCTCGTCGAGTCCTGCCTGGACGTCTACCTCGACGGCAACCTCCCGGTCTACGGCGACCAGGGCGGCGACGGGGCCGCCGCCGGCATCTTCGACGGGTTCGACATCGACTGGGAGTGGCCCGCCGCCACCGGCGAGCACCCCTCGCCGACCCCCGACGTCGACAAGGAGAACTTCCTCGCGCTCATGGAGCTGTTCCGCGCCGAGCTCGACGAGCGCACCACCGCCACCGGCGAGGACTACCTGCTGACCGGGTTCGCGCCCGCCGGCTGGGCCCCGCGCACCAACGGAGGGTGGGTCGACCCGCGGCTCGCCGCCGTCGTCGACTTCCTCAACATCCAGGGCTACGACTACCACGGCACCTGGGTCGCGAACCGCACCGGCCACCAGGGCAACCTGCACCCCTACGACTGGCCGGACACCTCGCCCGCCAACTGGGGCCTCGCCGTCGACGGCCTCCTCGGCGCCTACCGTGCCGCTGGTTACGACGACTCCCAGCTCGTGCTCGGCCTCGCCGCCTACGGCCAGGGCTGGGAAGGCGTCGACGACCCCACGCCCGGTGCCGCCGCCGAAGGAGCCGTCGGCGTGAAGAACTACTCCCAGCTGCGCACCCTCGGCGAGGAGTACTACGACGCCGAGGCCGTCGCCTCCTACCGCTACGACGGCGACCAGTGGTGGAGCCTCGACACCCCCCGGTCGGTGACCGCCAAGGCCGAGTGGCTCGCCGAGAACGGGTACGGCGGCGCCTACTTCTGGGACATCGCCGGTGACTATCAGAACGAGCTCGGCGGGGCGCTCGCGGACACCTTCCGCGCCGCCACGCCTGGCCCGCTCGTGGCCGACGGCGGAGCGGCGCCCTGGTACGCGACCGGCGTGTACACCTCCGGCGACGTGGTCTCCCACAACGGCGTCGAGTACGAGGCGAAGTGGTGGACGCGGAACCAGGAGCCCGGCTCGGCGAACGGGCCGTGGCAGGCGATCGGTGTCCACGGGGATAACCCGGTGGCTGTGGACGACTGCGCCGCGGCGTTCGACCCGACGGCGACGTACACCTCCGGTGACGTCGTCTCCCGGGCCGGCGTGAACCACACCGCCCAATGGTGGACGCGAGGCTCCGTTCCCGGCACGGACGCGTGGAACTCCTGGGACGCCGGGCTGCCCTGCGCCTGACGTCCCCCTGGGCCGCGAGGTCGTACCTTCCGCTCCCCGGTCGTACCCCACGGGTACGACCCCGCGACGGACGGTACGACCTCGCGGCCTGCAGGCACGCCGCAGCCGGGTGACCGACGTCGCACCCGAACGGATTTCGTGGATCCCGCCTGGTTCGGTATCCTCGATGGGCCGGTTCGTCCGGCGAGGTAGCGTGTCCGAGCGGCCGAAGGTGCAGCACTCGAAATGCTGTGTGGTGTCAAAGCCACCGTGGGTTCAAATCCCACCGCTACCGCCACCCGAAGGGCCCCACCCGCGAGATTCCGCGAATGTGGGGCCCTTCGTCGTTGCCAGGTCACCGGAAACTCACCGCTTTCCCGGATAGCCAGTTCGCGGCGGCTGCCGGCTACTGCGCCCATCTGAGGCCGGACGGTCAGAGGCTCGTCGATGCTTCCTCGTAGAAGGTGACGAGCTCTGAGAGCGGTACCGGACGGCGTGAGACCTGGTCCAGATCCTGACCTTCCTGGCTGAAGGGCGGCGGATAGGCGCTGAGCCCCTGGTCGGGTGCCAAGGACTCCACGTCGCGCCGCCACGTGCTCCAGCGGAGGTCGGCGAACGTCTCGCCCATCGCTCCGGTGATGACCGCCTCCACGAAGGCGGAGTGTCCACCGCCCAGGCCGTCCCATTGCAGCGTGTCGGGACCGAAGTAGCAGACCTGCCCGGGCGCCACACCCAGTCCGCCGCCGTCGATCGCGAAGCGGCCGCCCAGCGCGTCGTACCCGACGAGGAGATATGACGGCGGCTGTGTGCCCGCGTCGGGGCTCAGGTGGTTGGCTGTCGCGAGGTCCGGCAGGCCGTCTCCGCCACCACCGAGAAGGCGGAACCACCCGTGGTCGGCGACGATGCCTCCGCAGTTGAGGGCAAGTGCGCCGAGAGCCGAGCCCGCGGTGACCTGAAGAGCTTCCAGCGTGCGGAGCCCCTCCTGCCAGGGGACCGGAAGAGCCCTTGTCGCCGGAGCGGCACCAACGAGCTCGCGGAGCCTCGGCCATGCGGGTGCGTCGACGTCGGCAAGCTGGGCACCACTTTGAAGGTCCATGGCGCCAGTATGAAACATGGGTCACGAGCCATCATCCTTCGCCGCTGCGGCCTGGGCGACGAGCTGATCGATGACCGTCCGCAGGTCCGGGGCCACGTGGGTGCGCTTCACGTAGTGCCGCACGGTGGTGCCCTCGTCGGCATGGCCGAGCAGGGCGGTCGCGTTGGCGATCGTGGTGGTGTTCGCGACCTGGGTGGCCACGGTGCGCCGGAAGTCGTGCGGGGTGACGACGACGGCGTTGCCCGCTTGTGCCTCGCGGAGCTGGTCGCGGATCCGGCTGGGGGAGCGCGGCGTACCCCGCGTCGAGGGGAACACCAGGCCATCCGGACCGCCGTCGAGGCCGAGGTCCAGGGACTCGGTGATCGCCGCGACGACGAACGCCGGCAGGGTGATCGTCCGCCGCGAGGAGTCCGACTTCGGCTTGGTCTGCCGCATCAGCCGGCCCTCGACCCGGACGACGGTCCCGGTGACGGTGAGTGTCGGGACGTCGGCGTCCAGGTCGAGTTCCGTCTCTCGCAGCGCCAGGCACTCACCGATCCGCAGGCCGGTGCCGAGCATGGTGTCGACGATCTGCGGCAGCAGCGTGATGTTCCGGCGCCCGCGGGTCCGGGCAGGCCGGTCCTCCCACGCGCGGACGGCCTTGCGCAGCAGGGCGATGTCCTCGAGGCCGAGGGTGCGGACCTCGGCGCGCTGGGGCTTGCGCACCGTGACGGCGTCGCGGACCGGGTTGAACGACGCAGCCCCGTAGCGGACGCACATCATCATGACCTGCGACATGACGTTGCGCGCCTGCCGGGCGGTGTCGAACTTCCGCGCGTTGACCAGCGCCATGAGCATGCGGTTCACGGCCACGGGCGTCACCTCTCGCACCCGCAGTGCGTCGAAGGCGGGCCGGAGCTCACGGTCGAGCGTGCCGAGGTAGATCGTCAACGACTGCGGGGTGATCTGGCCCTCGGCCCGCTTCTCCGCGACCCACTGGTCGAACACCGCCGCCATGCGGGTGTCGCCGTCGATGGCGGCACCGCCCGCCGTGGTGCCGTCCCGGTTCAGCCGGTGCAGCTTGTCCTCGAGCTGACGCTGCGCGGCCGCGCCCGACCTGCCCCGAGCCTCGACGGTCCGCAGGTTGCCGGCGAAGTCCCGGAACCGTGCGCGAGCCCGCCAGGAGCCCGGGGCGAGTTCGGTCCGGCTGATGTTCCCCCAGCGTCCCGGCTCGATCGGCTTGCGCGGCACGGCTCAGCCCACCACGCGGCTGTCGGTGACCCGGTCCAGCCAGGCCTCGACGTCCTCGGGGCGGTAGCGCAGTCTGGCACCGACCCGCAGCACCTTCGGTCCGCCGCCGCGGCTCGACCACGCGTACACGCAGTGCAGGGTCACCCCCAGGTAGTCGGCCAGCTCGTCCGGCGTCATCAGGCGCCGCCGGCGGGTGGTGGTCTGTGCACTTCCGTTGGTGCTCATCTCGGTTCCTCCGTGTCCCTTCGTCTGTCCCTCGCCATTGCGGGTCATGCGGTGCGGGTCGCCTTCCACTGCGCGTACTCCCGGGCCCGGGCGGCCGCGGCGTCGGCCAGGGCCTTGTCGCCGGGGTTGGTCCAGCCGGTGCCTTGGTAGCTCCAGGCGCCGACGACGAGCGTGGTCTCCTCATCCTCAGATAGCAGACGGTTCTCGAGGTCGGCGACGTCCATCGGGGTGCCGTTGCGGTCGGCGTCGGCCTTGAGGCGCTGGAACCGCATGCGGGCCCGGCGTAGACGTCCGAGCGGGATCGAGTAGCGGCGCGACTTGCTCGAGAAGTGGCCGCGGAAGCCGAGCATGTGGGCCCACTTCGCCAGGAGCCGGTACGGGCTGCCGGCACACTGCCCGCAGACGCAGCCGGCGTCGTCCTCGGGATCCGGGCCGGCGAGGCCGCGGCAGGCGGTGGCGGCGCGCTCGGCGAGCCACCGGCAGGTGCGGATGAGGCGGCGGTGGTGCGGCCGCGGGGCTGACGGGTCGGTGCCGGTGCCCTTGGTCGAGTACTTCGCGAGGTAGCCGGCCACCTGTTCGGGGCGCAGGTCGTCCGAGCCCTCGTCGTTCTCCGGTACGCCAGAGCGCACGCACCGCACATCAAGCTGCTGACCGAAGCGCAGCACGCGCGGGACGTCCGCACCGTCGACCGGAGGAGCCGTAACGGAGACCGCCCGCGCAGCCTCTCGGATGGCCTCACCGAGCACCGCGCCGGGAAGCGGAGCAGCGGAGCCGGGGCCGTCGGGTCCGTCGAGGCGGATGAGGGCGTGGAAGTGCACGAGCCCGCGCACCTGGTACTCGGCGACTTTGGCGAACTGCACCGAGGCGACGTCGCGAAGCGCCGACTCACGCACGCCCAGGGCCTCGGCGACCTGGCGGCGCATCGCGATGGTGAACCGCCGCCACAGCTCGGGGGCGTGCCACTGCCACACGACGGCGGACTTCCAGTCGTAGCAGGCGTCGCACAGCGGTCCGCCGACGGCGGGGTCGTGCTCGGGGTGCTGCGCGGTGCAGGACCGTGGGACGCCGTGCGGGCAGGTGCCTCGACCGTGGGAGCGGCAGCGGCCCGCACCGCCGTTCTTGGAGCGGGTGCCGTGCACGTGCCCGAACGACGGCGCGGTGAGTGTCGCGAAGACGAGCGGGTTGTCCGCGACCTCGGCCGGGACGGTCTTGCCGCCCAGGAGACCGGCGCGGATCATCTCGAAGGTGTCGCGGGCGTAGACCCTGGAGCAGGCCGGGCAGACGGACTCACGGCGGTTGCCGCACGCCCGGTAGAGGACGCCGAGCGGAGCATCGGCGGAGCTGAACTCGGCCAGGACCTCACCCGTCGAGGCGTCGATGGTGGTCGACGAGCCCTTGAGCCGGACCGGGTGCGAGCAAAACCCCACGCGGGCCGCGGCCTCGGAGAAGGCGCCGACGGTGCGGTCACGCAGCCGGGCGGTGATGCCGGCGACGGCGGCGGGGGAGAGGTCCCCGAGGTCGAGCGGGGCGTCCTGCCCGAACCCCGGGAACCCTCCCGTGACGGCGTGCGCGTCATTCACCGCGGGCCCCCGAGGTGGCGGGCTGACGAGCAGTGCGGGGTGTGCGCGGCTTCCGAGCCCGAGGTGCGGGCTTGTTCTCCGACGGCTGTGCATCGCCGGTGCGGGCGGACGAGGCGCCGGATGCGACATCGAGCGGAGCCACGTTCTCCTCGTCCGCCGGTGTGGCGTCCAGAGCCTCGTCCACCTGCGGCGAGACCACCTCGAGCTCGTGCCGGTCGGGTGCCGGGTAGGTGTCCGCCACCATCCGGATGAAGGTGTCCTCCCAGAAGTCGGCCCGCACCCGCTCCACGTGACCGTCGTCGGCCACCACGTACCCGGTGCCCGGATGAGCCGGGCTGATCTGGTGGGCCGGTGCGACGTCGGCCATGCCCTCACCGAGCACCATCGACGTCTCGGACGCCGACCGCAGCCGCAGCGCGACCGTCTGTGTGAACAGCCCCCGCATGCCCACCGTCTCCTTGCGGGGATCCTGGACGAACGCGGCCACGACCACGCCGAGCGCACGCCCCTGTGTGAGGATGCGCCGCAGCAGATCCGACGCCTCGCTCTGGACCTTCTTAGAGGCGTAGGCCGTCAGTACTGCGAGCTCGTCGATCATCAGCACGTGCACCGGGTCCCTGGGAGTGGGCTCGAAGTCCCGTTTGCGGCCGTACATCGCGCGCTGGCGGCGATCGACGACGGCGAGCAGGTCGCGCAGCACCTCGACGGCCCGGTCCTCGTCGGTGGCGACACGGTAGAAGACGCCGTCACCCATGCCGATCTCGATCCCGCCCTTGAGGTCGATGCCCCACAAGCGAACCAGCCGGGCCTCCACGGCGGGGGCGAGGTTGCCGGCGATGCCCCAGAACACTGAGCCCTTGCCGGATCCCGAGCAGCCGACCACGAGCGTCTGCCGACCCCGCAGCGTGAGGTGCCACCGGGAGCCGTCCTGGTTCCGGCCGAGGTCCACACCGTGCGGGTCGGAGCCCTCCGGGATGGTCGCGTAGAGCGGCTGGTCGAGCAGGTCGGCCATCGTCAGCATGATGTCGAGGACGCGGGGCCGAACCCGATGGCTGGTCGAGCTCTCGGCCTCCAACGACGTCTCGATGGCCGGCACCGCCTTGCGGAGGTCGTCGAGCGTCTGGCCGGCGCGAGCCCGCACCCGGATGCGGAGCGTGTTGCCACGAGCCCGCACCCGCACCAGCCGGGGGATGATTCGGTAGTCCTCGATGACGCCGCTGGCCAGCCCGCAGGCGAAGGCCAGATCCTTCCAGCGCCGGCGGACGTGGCGACGCCAGCCGAGCCGACGCAGCGGACCGCCGAGCAACGGTTCGTACGACATCGGGCTGAACAGCGCCCAGAATGCCCGGATCAGGTTCCAGGCCGGGCCGGAGACGAGTACGGCGACGCTGAGCACGTCGTGCCCCATGATGCCGAGCACGCCATAGGCCAGCATCGAGGCGATCAGCCACCAGTAGCCGCGGGCGGTCCACCGGAGCGCCAGCCACAAGGCGGAGAACACCCGGCGGACCGCCTGCCAGAGCCGCGACGTCATCACGCCGCAGCCTTCGCGGTGGACTTCGCGCCCTGGTTGGCCTGACCCGGCGCGACCATCTCCGACGCGCGGAACGACCAGGCGATGCGCGGGCGCATGCCGTTGTCGTCGACGTACGGCAGGGCCATGAGGCCGACAAACTCGACGGGCGTCCACGGGAAGCCGGACTTGTTCTCCGGCGGCACCGGCTGGTGCTTCGCGACGAACTTCACGGTGACGCCGATGTCCTTGCGGCCGGCGTCCTCGTCGCCGTCGATGACCACGCACTGCCACATCGGCAGGCCGGTCTCCTTGTCGAGCTGCTGGGGGCGGGACCCGTCCGGGCCGGCCGCCGCGTTGAAGTCCGCCACGGGCTCGACGTCGCCACGCAGGAACGCGCCCTTGGGGAACGCCGTGCTGTGCTCGATCGGGAAGCGCTGCTTCAGTGCCATGTCCTAGCTCCTTCGCTCTCTGCCCGGTTCGACCGGACCGACCCCTCCGGGATAGAGGTGGTTCTAATAAGAGCGTAGCACTCGGGCGGCTATAGAGCCACCCCTAATGTGCTGGCGTCGATCAGGAGGCGTCATACCGCTACCGTTAACCAGGGAGGAGGTGGGCCATGACGCACGGCTACAAGGAGCTGGCGGCAGTCCTGCGTGACGGCATTCAGCGCGGTGACTACCCGCCGGACACGACGCTGCCCAAGCAGGCCGACCTAGCCGCGGAGTACGGGGTCAACATCAAGACGGTGCGCAACGCCGTCGCGCTGCTCCAGTCCGAAGGCCTGGTCACCCCGGTTCGACGTCGAGGGACGGTCGTGCGGTCACGCCCACCGATGCGCCGGCTAGGCATCGAGCGATACGCCAAGAGCAACTGGAAGTACGGCGACCGGGTCGCCTTCGCTGCCGATCGTGAGGCCAGCGGACAGTCGTGGAAGCCGGCGGACCAGACCCAGACGGTCGAGCGCATCGCAGCGCCAAGCCGTGTCGCGCAGGCGCTGAGCGTTGAGCCCGACGCCGATGTGTACGCCCGAGCGCGAACTGTGCGCCATGACGGCACGCCCACGCACACACTGACGAGCTACTACCGCGTGGAGGACGTCGATGGCACGCCTCTAGTCGATCCGACGCCGGGGCCGGCCGGACGCGGAGGCGGGTTCGCCGTTCTCACGCTGCAGGGGCTAGAGCCCGACCAGATCACCGAGACCCTGACAGCGCGGATGCCGAGGCCGGACGAGGCCGCGATGCTTGAGCTGCCCGGCGGCGAGCCGGTCATGGTGCTGCAACGCACCACGCGGACGAAGGAAGGCAGAGTGGTCGAGTACGCCGAAGGCGTGCACGCTGCTTCACGGTTCGCGTGGACCTACACCTTCGACATGCCCGACTGACGAACGGACATCCATGAGCGTGATGGACGACGCCCAGATCCTCTGGGACTACCACCAGCTGCACCACGAGCCCCGCGACACCGACATCGGCATCGGCCTCGGAAGCCATGACATCGGCGTCGCCGAGCATGCCGCCGAACTGTGGCACGAGGGCCGCTACCCCCTGATCGTCTTCACAGGAGCCAACGCGCCGACCACCGTCGACGTCTTCCCCCGGGGCGAGGCGATCCACTTCGCTGAGCGCGCCCAGGAGCTCGGCGTCCCCGCCGATGCGATCCTGACCGAGACCGCGGCCACCAATACGGCCGAGAACTTCACCCTGACGCACGAACTCATGGTCGGACTCGGTCTCCGCCCCTCGTCTGCCACGGTCATCAGTCGGCCGTATCAGCAGCGCCGAGCGTTTGCGACGGGTCGCAAAGTCTGGCCCGAACTTGACCTCGTCTGCTCAACGCGCATGCAGTCGCTCGACGACTACATCGGCACCATCGGCGACGTCGACCGAGTACTCAACATGCTTGTCGGTGACACGCAGAGAATATGGGTGTACGCCGAGCGTGGGCACGCGTTGCCGCAAGAAATGGAGGGTAACGTCCGCGAGGCCTACCTTCGGCTCGTGAAGAACGGATACGTGGAACGCATAATCTAGCACCCGCGGACACATATCCTGCCCAGAGAATTTACGCCTAGACAAGAAGGGGTCTCCCGAATGCGATGGAGCATCGAAGATTTCAAAGGAATATGCGAAGCGAAAGTCGACATAGGACGCGGGAAAACGACGATCCTAACGGGAATCAATAGTAGCGGGAAATCCTCGCTAATCCAGTCTCTGCTCCTCGTGGCCCAGAGCCTACATAGCCAAGGGCCGGTTGTTCTCAACGGACCACTGGTGCGCCTAGGGGATGCCCAAGATCTAGTGCGGGAAGAGTCTGAATCAGGATGCGTGGTATTCTCAATGGATATCAACACGTCCAAACATGAGGAAGTGTTAAGCCAACTCGACCTTCGCGCCCGGTATGAACTCGTACCCTCAGGAGACGGAGCGACACTGCAACCTCGACGTGTAGAAATAACTGTTGGCGGTGAACTGAGCCTGCCATTTGTTATTGCTAATGCAAACTCGCGCGCGAACGATGTCGAACTGGCTCAGGAGGTGACTTCCGGACTGGGGCAGTGTAGCGCTCTGCACATCAAGTCTCTACTAGGCAGCGAGAATCGCCAACTCAGAACATATGTCATTCTGCAAGGCATGAAGCCGGCCGTAGTAGTGCAGGCGATGGAGGCGCGCGATATAGCAGCACGCTATCGCAAGGCCCTGGAAGGATTGCTCGAAGAATTTTCGCAGGATCGTCTACGAGCGGCAGCCGCAGCGAATTCGCGAGCAGGTCGGGCGATCTTCATTCGCGAGTTCGTACGGTTGGTTGCGGAGTATGCCCGTAGACACCCCAGTGAGAATGTTGATGAACTCACCCGCCCCGTTCGGAAGATTCGGAACGGTAACCCATACGCGTTCGAAGAGACGTGGGGGGGCCTCGAAAGCAATCAGCGGGAGCGCCTGGTTGAAATGGCGGTGGAATCTAGGGCATTGAACCCGTTTGTGTTGTTGCCAGTGCGAGGTTCGTCCTGGGGGTATATATCGGCTACGGGTGTGTTGGAGAGCGCTCTGGAGGCAGCACTCGGCGACACGTTCGCGGCACTAGGAGCGCTAGGAACGACTCTTGAGTCGATATCCGATCGAGTGCAGTACCTCGGCCCCTTGCGCGACGAACCGCGGGTAGTTTGGAACCATTGGAACGAGTTGGCTCGCAGCCTCCCGGTTGGCACTCGTGGTGAGTACAGCGCAGCCGTACTATCGCGGTCCAATACCGACATCATTCGGTATGTGACCACCAACGGAAACGTCGAGTTTGCTAGTCTCGGCGAGGCGGTTAACGATTGGCTCGGATACCTTGAGATTGGTGACACGGTTGCGGCCCGATCGCATGGAAAGCTAGGTGTCGGTCTGGATCTTAGTGTCGCCGGCCACGTGCGAGACCTGACTTCCGTCGGTGTAGGAGTCAGCCAAACACTGCCGCTACTGGTCGGATTGTTGGCGACGCCACTAGAAGGACTCTTTATCGTAGAACAGCCCGAACTCCATCTACACCCCGCGGTTCAGGCCCGGCTTGCTGACTTTATGCTTACTTCGCGTCCGGACCTATCTTTGATCGTCGAAACGCACAGCGATGCTTTCGTAACTCGCGTCCGTCGGAGGGTGGCCGAGGGAACCTTTGGTGGCAATCGTGTTGACGTAACATTCGTCGAGCCAGGTCTCGGTGGTTCAACAGCGCGGGCGTTGGAGATATCCGAGTTTGGCGATCTTAGTGAGTGGCCGGACGGATTTATCTCATCGGCGGAGGAGGATGTGCGGGCTATCCTCCGAGCGAATATCCGGCGATCGAAGGGTCAAGCCTCAAATGACAACTGAGCCCTTTCACTTGATTGACCCCGAACTGTTGATTCCGTCGGCCGCTGGTCGCGACGACCTTAGCTTTTGGGATCGCCTCCTATCGTGGGTAGAGGTCGCTGAATGGCGGGTTGGTGCGGCAAGCCTAGAAGTTTTTGAAGAGTCAATAGACGTGGCAGAAACGTCGGTGATATCTAAGCGCGACTTCTGGGCTATTGTGGGCAAGGTGGTGCATCGGGGTTTCGAGCCGGCATCTAGTAGGAGGAGGATATGTGAGGGCCATCTCAGGTCAGCGTATTCGCCCGTTCTCGGAGCCGCGGATAATATTGATCTACTCGTCGAGGATCTCTCAGTAGTTGGAGATTCTCCTCACGTCGCACTGTCGACGGACGTAGCGTGTTGGACGGACTTGGACTCCACCTGCGATACATGCTCGGCTTCGAGGGTTCACTACATTGGTGATGCGGCAGATTCAGCTGCACTCAGTGCTCTTGTCTGGCGGGCGAGTTTTCTTGATCAGAACCCAGCTAGCGTTGGGGAGGTGGAACGTATGGCGGATTCGATGTTCCCTGCTGTCAGTTTCTCGGAGTCCGCATGGCGTCGAACTGGCACGTTGATTGGGGCACCGACGGATATTGTTCGTGATGTGGTAACTCATTTGGCGGTGTTGAATGACCATGTACCGCGTATATGGGGCGAACAAACAACGACGGTGGCTCGTCAGGCCGAATTGGGCTCTCTCGGGGTCGCCGCTTCCCCGGAGAGCCCGCAGACGTTGAGGAACCGTACTGCTCGAAGGGAGCGGGTATTCGAGTTTAGCGGACGCGAGGTTGAGTGCCTCTGGCATACGAAGTTGCGGCCAGAGGGCAACAGGATTCATTTTGCCGTCGAGGATGGTCGTGTGTTCGTCGGCACTATCGTCGATCATTTGTCGACCTAGGCGTTGCGGGTCATGACGTTGGTGACGCGGGGCCGGGTGTGAGGAAGGGGTAGGCCTGGCGGCACGATGGAAGTGCGACCAACCGTCCTCGCGGAGAAGAACCTACCCCTTCATGACGCACGCTAATGTCCCCCAGACTCATGCCGGTCGTCTCCGCCGGGTCCAGCGTTGCCAGTCCCGACCGACCGCTCAAGTCGCCGCCGAGGCCTGCATCTCAGACGCGTGCCTGTCGAAGTGAATGCTCCGATGAGGCCGGCCTGCACGACTGGGCGTCCGTCCCCCACCCGCCCGGGCACAGACCCGCCCGAGGTCGTGGCAGCAGTCTCATCCGTGCAGCAGTCCCGAATTAGTTCGTGGATGTGAGAAGTTTCTCTACTGACTCAAGGCGCGGCTCCGCCGCGCGTGGGTAGGCGGTCGGGGCCCCGCGCTTCGCTCGCTCCGCTCGCTTCGCGCACCCCGCCCGCCTGCGCGACCGAGACGACGAGGGCGGCCCCGGTCGTTCGGGGCCGCCCTCGGGCACGCTCTACTGCGGATTCGCCTATAGCTCGGGCGTCAACTGCACGTAGGCCTCGCACTCGGTCGCATCGTCTCGCGTTATCAGGTGAGCATCCGACACCAGGAACTCCCCACCGGCCGGCACCGAGCTCGGGAAGTCGACACCGCCACCTGCGATCTCGCCGGCGTCGTCACGGCAAACGATCGCTACTCGCGGGTCGGCCCAATCCTCGCCCGTCGAGTTTTCAAGATGGAAGTTCGGCTTGCTTGCCGAAGCCTTGACCGGGTCGACGACGGGCATGGCTTCGACGTTGCTCCCGTAGTCGCTGACGTTGACGTCTGCCTCGACGCGGGAGGCCTTCGCGCCACTGGGGATCTCCACCTGCGTACCGATGGGGAACGTGGTGCCTGCCGTTCCGAGCTCTTCCACCTGCTCTTCGGAGGCGATAAGGTCGTCGTTCTTGTCGTAGACGTTGAAGAGCACTGTGGCGTACTCGCCCGTCAGGCCCTCGTGCTGGACCATCGCGGTGACCCAGGCGTACCCGTTGTCCACGCCCATTCCGGTCTCGATGACCTCAGCGCTACCAGCGGGCTCAGGCGCGGCTTCTTCGATGTCCGTACCGCCCGGGATCGTCGACGACGTCTGCTCTAGCGTCACGGTGTCGGTCTCGCCCAACGCCGACACCTCGTAGCTGATGGCGCCATCTTCGTAGGTGAAGTCCTTGGTCTCATCGCCGGAGGCCAGTAGGGCGCTGTCAGTCTGGGAATGGTCGTTGCTCGACGCCCACGTGTGCTTGCCATCAGAAGCGGGCGCCTCGAAGGACCCGGCCCAGTAGAGCATCGGGTCACTTCCGTCGTCCGGGACCCAGTTGATCGTGATGGTGGAACCTGCGATGACTGCCTGCTGGTCGAAGCTCCCGCTCGTTGTCTCCCACAAGCCGGTCAGGTCGGGCACCGAAGCCTCCGACGCTTCCTGCCCTGTCGGCTCGTCCGACTCGGCCGAGGCGCAGGCTCCAACCGTGCCGGTCAGCAGCGCGAACAGAGCGAGAACGCCTACCCGGGTGCTCCACCTGCCCCTCGGGGAGGGGTCACGAGTCATCGCGGTACTGATCATCTCAATCTCCACACGTATCGCCCGGCGTCGGGCCTGCTCCGCCGGTCGCCTATGGGTCGCGGCCTTTGGAACAATCTCACCAGTGGACGGCACCTGATATGTGCGCTGGACAACGGATCGCGGGGTGAAATCTGCCGAACGGACGAGGCGCTTGTCACACTTCGCATTCCGGCCCCGCACCGACCGCCGAGCATCCGGCCGGCTCCGGCCCGCATCAAGGGCGCCTGCGGCGTCGCTGCGCGATGGCCTGCGGCCACCCTTGACCCGGACCTCCGCCGACCTCTTGTGCTCCGCTATCGGTACGGCGCCTCGGAGTGTCCCAGCCGGCTGGGTCGGCGGGAGGTCACCAGATTCCCTCCGCTTTGCGGTGGAGATCCGGCCGATCGCGTGGAACCAGGTGCGACGGGCGCAGTCCTGAACGTGCAGGTCAGAATGGGTTTCATGGCCTTCGACGCGACCGAGTCCGAAGGCGCCAGCAAAGCCCACCGCTACCGCCACCCGAAGGGCCCCTGAACAGGTGAGACACCGGTTCGGGGCCCTTCGTCGTTCCCCGTACTCGGTTCTCACTCCGTTCTCTCTTCCGGGATGCCCGACGCCGCGGCGTGAGTGACGAGGTGGTCGAGTGGCGATCTGGGCGGCGACGGTTCGGCGGGAGTCGTGCGGGGTGACGACGACGGCGTCGCCGGCCTGAGCCTCGTGGAGCTGATAGCGCATCCGACTGGGGGAGCGCGGCGTGTCTCGCGTCAAGGGAAAAACAACAGGCCGTCCGACCCGCCGTCGAGCCCGAGATCCAGGGACTCGGTGATCGCCGCGACGACGAACGCCGGCAGGGTGATCGTCCGCTGCGAAGAGTCCGATGCTCGAGTACGGACGAGCTGGTGCGGCTCGAGAGCACGACGCCGCTCATCGGCCGACGTGGACTGCCCAGTTGCGACTTGAACTGCAAGTATGCTGGTTCATAGATATTTCCTAACTACCCGCATATGATGACCCTATGTGGCGTGACGTGTTGGCGGACGCGGGCGTGACGGTGGAGACCGTCGACGCACGTCGGGTGCGTCTGCGCGACGAGTCGGGAGAGCACGTCCTGCTGCTGAAACGTTCGTCGAGGGTGCTCCCGCCGTCGCAGATTCCCACGACTCCGCCTGAGACGGCACTGCTCGTGGTGCCCCGCGCTACGCGCCGGGCGGTCGATGCGGCGACGGCGGCGGGCTGGAACGTCGTGAGCGACGCCGGACAACTCGCTCTGCGGCTTGGCGGCCGCGAGTACGTCAGCGGCGCCCGAGCCTCCGCGGCGCCCGAGCCTCGCGAGGTGTCCCCTGGACCGAAGCCCTGGACGACGTTGACCGTCGCGCGTCGCCTCCTCGCCGGTCCGCCCGCGACCCAGGTGGTGCTCGCCGAGAGGGTCGGAGCCACCCAGTCTCAGGTATCGCGCTCGCTCGCACGCCTTGCCGGCCTCGGCCTGGTGGAGCGAAGAACGATGGGCTGGGGGCCGGTCGACTGGAACATGTTGTGCGACTGGTGGCTCGAGAACTACCCGGGCCCGGGTGGGATCGAGAGCTACTGGTACTCGCTCGATGCGCCGGTCGAACAGGTGAGCAAGGCGCTCACCCTGCTCGGTGACCGGGCCGCTGTGTCGGGCGACGTCGCGGCGGACGCCATCGCCCCGTGGCGCCGACCGGTCGACGCCCTCGTGTATGTGCG
>Ga0207735_100101_pt1 | contig 20382 bp, 19 predicted proteins | sample TtaePargueraPR_9_FD_187280 | JGI IMG/M metagenome (GOLD analysis project Ga0207735, IMG submission 187280) | Aerobic enrichment media microbial communities from Bioluminiscent Bay, La Parguera, Puerto Rico - Tt and E2 (1) (SPAdes) | ecosystem: Environmental > Aquatic > Marine > Unclassified ... | reverse complement strand
GCCGAGGCGATGGCGCGCGGCGCCAGGGACGCGACCGGCGCGACGCTCGGGGTCGCCACCACCGGCGTCGCCGGCCCCGAGCCGCACGGCGGCTGCCCGCCCGGCTGCGTCTACGTCGCGGTGTCCGGTCCCGCGGGGGAGCGGAGCGCGCACCACGACCTGCCAGGCGATCGCGACGCCGTTCGCGCCGGCGCGGTCGACGCGGCGCTCGCGGCGCTGCTGTCCGCGATCGACGCAGATGTGACCCTGCTGTAACACCCGGGCCATCCCCGCGGAACAAGGCTGGGGTACTGTGCGTTGTGTCAGACATGGATCAGGGCCGCACGACGACGAGGGGAGGCGCCATGCCCGTGCTTCGCAACGAGATCGGCGAGGTGCTGCGCGACGCGCGCCTCACCCAGGGCAAGACCCTGCGCGACATCTCGTCCGGTGCGCGCGTCTCGCTCGGCTACCTCTCCGAGGTGGAGCGTGGCCAGAAGGAGGCCTCGTCCGAGCTGCTCGCGTCGATCTGCGACGCGCTGGACATGCCCATGTCGTCCATCCTGCGCGAGGTCTCGGACCGCTTCGCCGCCGCCGAGGAGCTCGAGGACGTGCCCGTCATGCCGTCCATCCCCGACACGGTGCCCGAGCTGCTCGGCTCGATGCGCTCGCGGTAGTGCGCCTCAGCGAATTCTGGGACCTGGCCGATGCGGTCTTCGGCGACGCCTACTCCCGCACCCTCGCGCGCGAGCTCGCCCTCACCGGGCTCGACTCGCTGACCCCGGCCGAGGCCCTCGAGGCCGGCCGCGCGCCGCGCGACGTGTGGCACGCGTGGTGCGAGCAGATGGACGTCCCGCTGTCCGAGCGCGACGGGGGAGACGACCGTCGCATGGTGCCCCCGCCGCGGCGCTAGGCTCGTCCCCTCGCGGGACCCGCGCATCGTCCCGACACGCCGCGACGGCGTGTCGCGTGCGCTCGAACACACGTTCGATTACTGTGGTCCCCAGGACACCGCGCGGTTCTCAGGCTCCCCGGCGGGGCCGCGCTCGGCGCCGGTGTCGGAGGGTCGGCGTAGCGTCGATCACGACACACGGCAGTCATGCCACACACGGACGAAGGACACGACATGGCACAGGCAGCGGACCGTTCCAAGGCACTCGAGGCGGCGCTCGGGCAGATCGACCGGCAGTTCGGCAAGGGCTCCGCGATGCGGCTCGGCGAGCAGAAGCACGTCCCCGTCGCCGCGATCCCCACCAGCTCCCTCGCGCTGGACGTGGCGCTCGGCATCGGCGGCCTCCCGCGCGGCCGCATCATCGAGATCTACGGCCCCGAGTCCTCCGGTAAGACCACCGTCGCGCTGCACGCCGTCGCGAACATGCAGAAGGCCGGCGGTACCGCGGCGTTCATCGACGCGGAGCACGCGCTCGACCCCGAGTACGCCAAGAAGCTCGGCGTGGACACCGACAACCTCATCGTGTCGCAGCCCGACACCGGCGAGCAGGCCCTCGAGATCGCCGACATCCTGGTGCGCTCGGGCGGCGTCGACGTGCTCGTCATCGACTCGGTCGCGGCGCTCGTGCCCAAGGCCGAGATCGAGGGCGAGATGGGCGACAGCCACGTCGGCCTCCAGGCGCGCCTGATGTCGCAGGCGCTGCGCAAGATCACGGGTGCGCTCAACACCACCGGCACCACCGCGATCTTCATCAACCAGCTGCGCGAGAAGATCGGCGTGTTCTTCGGCAGCCCCGAGACCACCACCGGCGGCAAGGCGCTCAAGTTCTACGCGTCGGTGCGCCTCGACGTGCGCCGCATCGAGACCCTCAAGGAGGGCACCGAGCCCGTCGGCAACCGCACCCGCGTCAAGGTCGTCAAGAACAAGGTCGCCCCGCCGTTCAAGCAGGCCGAGTTCGACATCCTGTACGGCCAGGGCATCTCCAAGGAGGGCGGCATCATCGACCTCGGCGTCGAGCACGGCTTCGTGAAGAAGTCGGGGTCCTGGTACACGTACGAGGGCGACCAGCTGGGTCAGGGCAAGGAGAACGCCCGCAGCTTCCTGAAGGACAACCCCGAGCTCGCGACCGAGATCGAGCAGAAGGTCAAGACCAAGCTCGGCATCGGCGTGCCGGCCGGCGAGGAGAGCCAGGAGGTCCCGGAGGCGGCGGAGGCCCCCGCCGCCGCCGCGACGCCCGCGCGCGCCAAGAAGGGCCGCGGCGACTTCTAGCCGATGACGGAGACCGACGAGACCCCGCGCGGGCGGCGCCGCCGCTCCGCGCGGGGCTCCGAGCCCCGCGAGCCGGTCTCCGACCCCGAGAAGGCGCGCGAGATCGCGCTCGGGATGCTCACGCGCGCGGTGAAGTCGTCGACGCAGCTGCGCGATGGGCTCGTCGGGCGAGGGGTCGAGCCGGGCCTCGCCGAGGAGATCGTCGCGCGCTACGCGGAGGTCGGGCTGATCGACGACGCCGGCCTGGCCGCGACCATCGCGCGCACCCGCCACGCCGAGCGCGGCCAGTCGCGGCGCGCGATCCAGCAGGAGCTGCGCCGCAAGGGCTTCGGGGACGCGCACATCGGCGAGGCGCTCGGCCAGATCGACGACGACGACGAGCGCGAGCGCGCCGCCGCGCTGGCCCGCAAGCGCTGGGACCAGCTCGCCGCGCATCCCGACGAGGTGCGCACCCGCCGGGTGGTCGCGATGCTCGGGCGCAAGGGCTACCCGAGTTCCTTGGCCTTCGCCCTCGTGAAAGACTTGCGAGGTGCCGATATCGAGGACGAGGTGTCCTGAGCAGACAAGGAGCAGCCGTTGCCGCAGTCGTTGACCGTGCTGGTGCTGCTCGGCGCCAGCCTCGTGGCGCTGCTGCTCGTGGTGTTCGCGAGGCGCGAGGCGCAGGCCGAGCGTGAGGCCGCGCGCCGCGAGTCCGAGCTGGTGCGCGAGGACGCCAACGCGCGCCTCGCCGAGGCCAAGCGGCGCGAGGAGCAGGCGCTCCAGCGCGAGAAGGACATCGCCGCCGACCACCGCAACGCGCAGCAGTACGCGCGCGCCCTCGAGGAGCGCGCCGCCGTCGTGGTGCGCGACGAGAAGCGGCTCACCGCCGAGCGCTCGCAGCTCGCGGGCGAGCGCGCGCGTGCCCTCGCCGCGGCCGCCCGCACCACGCCCGAGGAGGCCCGCGCGGAGCTCACGGCGGAGATCGTCGCGGATGCCCAGTCGGACGCCGAGGTCGAGCTGCGCCGGCTTGAGCGCCGCACCGAGCAGCGCGCGGAGGCCCGCGCCCGCGAGATCCTGGTCGAGGCGATGCAGCGCCAGGCCGCCCCGTCCTCCTCCGAGCACGCGTCGACCTGGATCGACCTGCCCAGCGAGGAGATGAAGGGCCGCATCATCGGGCGCGAGGGCCGCAACATCCGCGCGTTCGAGGCGCTCACGGGCGTCAACGTGATCGTCGAGGAGGGCGTCAACGCCGTCCAGCTGTCGTGCTTCGACCCCGAGAGGCGCGAGATCGCCGAGGTGATGCTCGCCGCGCTGGTCGAGGACGGCCGCATCCAGCCGCAGCGCGTCGAGGCCGCGTACGCGCGCGCCGTCGCCGGCGCACATCAGCGCCACCGCGCCGCCGGCCTCGACGCGATCGAGGCCGCCGGGGTGTCCGGCGTGCCCACCGAGATCGTCGACACGCTCGGCCGGCTCCGCCTGCGCACGTCCTACGGGCAGAACGTGCTCGCGCACCTGGTCGAGACGGCGCAGATCGCGGCGGACATCGCCACCGCCGTCGGCGCGGACGTCGACGTCGCCCGCCGCGGCGCGCTGCTCCACGACATCGGCAAGGCCTTCTCGCACGAGCAGGAGGGCACCCACGCCGTCCTCGGGGCGCGCTTCGCTGCCGAGCACGGCGAGGACCCCCAGGTGGTCAACGCCATCGAGGCGCACCACGACGAGGTGCCGCAGCAGACGCTCGAGGCCGTGATCGTGCAGGTCGCCGACGCGGTCTCCGCGGCCCGTCCCGGGGCCCGGCACGACGACCTCGAGAAGTACGCGAGCCGCATGGAGAACCTCGAGAAGCTGGTGCGCTCGCACCCCGGCGTCACGCGCGTGCTCGCGATGGCCGCGGGCCGCGAGGTGCGCGTGGTGGTCGAGCCCGAGGAGGTCGACGACCAGGGGACCCAGACGCTGGCGCGTACAATTGCGGAGCACATCAGCAAGGACCTGACGTTCCCCGGAGAGATCAAGGTGACCGTGATCCGCGAGCTACGCGCGGACGCCGTCGCCGGGTAGACATGACAGACACCACCCTCGCACCCACGTACCTGGTCAGGACGCTCGGGTGCCAGATGAACGTGCACGACTCCGAGCACATGGCCGGCCTCCTCGAGGGCGCCGGCTACACGGCCGCGCCCGACGGCGCGGACGTCGCCGACGTGGTCGTGATCAACACGTGCGCCGTCCGCGAGAACGCGGCCACGCGCCTGTACGGCAACCTCGGCCAGCTCGCGTCCGTCAAGGCGCAGCGCCCCGGCATGCAGATCGCCGTCGGCGGCTGCCTCGCCCAGAAGGACCGCGGCGAGATCGTGAACCGCGCGCCCTGGGTCGACGTCGTGTTCGGCACCCACAACATCGACGTGCTGCCCGCGCTGCTCGAGCGCGCGCGCCACAACGCCGCCGCCCAGGTCGAGATCGAGGAGTCCCTCAAGGTCTTCCCGTCGACGCTGCCGTCGCGCCGCGACGCGATCGCGTCCGGCTGGGTGTCGATCTCGGTCGGCTGCAACAACACCTGCACGTTCTGCATCGTTCCGTCGCTGCGCGGCAAGGAGCGCGACCGCAGGCCGGGCGAGATCCTCGCCGAGGTCGAGGCGCTCGTGGCGCAGGGCGCCGTCGAGGTCACGCTGCTCGGGCAGAACGTCAACTCGTACGGCGTCGAGTTCGGCGACCGCGGCGCGTTCGCCAAGCTGCTGCGCGCCTGCGGCCAGATCGAGGGCCTCGAGCGTGTGCGCTTCACGTCGCCCCACCCGGCGGCCTTCACCGACGACGTCATCGAGGCCATGGCCGAGACGCCCAACGTGATGCCGAGCCTGCACATGCCGCTGCAGTCGGGCTCCGACAAGGTGCTGCGCGCGATGCGCCGGTCGTACCGCTCGGAGCGCTACCTCGGGATCATCGACCGCGTGCGCGCCGCGATGCCCGACGCGGCCATCACCACCGACATCATCGTGGGCTTCCCCGGCGAGACCGAGGAGGACTTCGCCGAGACGCTGCGCGTGGTCGAGGCCTCGCGCTTCACCTCGGCGTTCACGTTCCAGTACTCGCCGCGTCCCGGCACGCCCGCGTACGAGCTCGAGCCGCTGCCCAAGGCGGTGGTGCAGGAGCGCTTCGAGCGCCTCATCGCGCTGCAGGAGCGGATCACGCTCGAGGACTCGCAGGCGCTCGTGGGCCGCACGCTGGAGCTCATGGTGCTCGACACCGCGGGCCGCAAGGACGACGCGTCGGCACGCATGAGCGGCCGCGAGCCCGGCAACCGCCTCGTGCACTTCACCGTGCCCGACGGCGGCGAGCGGCCCCGCCCGGGCGACATGGTCACCGTGCGCGTCACGCACGGCGCGCCCCACCACCTCATCGCCGACTCCGCGCTCGACGGCGGCCCGTACCAGGTGCGTCGCACCCGCGCGGGCGACGCGTGGGACGCCGCGCAGGCCGACGACTCGTGCGGCACCGGCACGCCAGCGCCCGCCGGCACGGTCGGCCTGGGCATCCCGACGCTGCGCCGCGCGTGAGCGGGGACGATGCGCCGGTGATCGTCGCGGTGGTCGGCGCCACCGCGACGGGCAAGTCGGCCATCAGCCTCGACCTCGCGGAGGCGCTCGACGGCGAGATCGTCAACGCCGACTCGATGCAGTTCTACCGCGGCATGGACATCGGCACCGCGAAGCTGCCGGTCGCGGAGCGGCGCGGGATCCCGCATCACCAGCTCGACACCCTCGACGTGCACGAGGACGCCTCGGTGGCGCGCTTCCAACGCGAGGCGCGCGCGGACATCGCCGCGATCCATGCGCGCGGCCGCCGCGCGATCGTCGTCGGCGGGTCCGGGCTGTACCTGCGGGCGCTGCTCGACCGCTTCGAGTTCCCCGGCACCGACCCCGTGCTGCGCGCGACCCTCGAGGCGCGCGCCGAGGCCGAGGGCTCCGGCGCGCTCCACCGCGAGCTGGCGTCTCTCGACCCCGAGGCCGCCGCGAAGATCCCCGCGCAGAACGTCAAGCGCGTCGTGCGCGCGCTCGAGATCATCGCGCTCACCGGCGCCACCCAGAGCTCGCTGCCGCGCCACGAGTACGCCGCGCCGGCGCTGACCATCGCGCTCGACCTCGACTACGCCACGCTGGACCCGCGCATCGACGCCCGCGTGGACGCGATGTGGGAGCAGGGCCTCGTGGACGAGGTGCGCGCCCTCGAGGCGCGCGGGCTCCGCGACGGCGTCACCGCGCGCCGGGCTGTCGGCTACGCCGAGACCCTGCGTCACCTGGACGGCGACCTCGACGCCGCCGAGACCCGCGCGCTCATCGCCCAGCACACGCGGCGGCTGGCCAGGAAGCAGGCGCAGTGGTTCCGTCCCGACCCGCGCGTGCGGTGGATCCCCGCACCCGTGGACGCCGGCGACGTCGCGCGTGCGGCGGCCGACGCATCGTCCCTGGTGCGGGAGGCCGACCGGGCCTGACCCCGTACGCTGGTGGCCATGACTCTCGCGTTCACCAAGGGCCACGGCACGGAGAACGACTTCGTGCTGCTCCACGACCCCGAGGGCGCGATCGACCTCACCCCCGAGCTGGTCCGGTACCTGTGCGACCGCCGCGCGGGCATCGGCGGCGACGGCGTGATCCGCGCGGTGCGCGCGGGCGCCCTGCCCGCCGGCGCGGGCCTCGACCCCGCGACGTGGTTCATGGACTACTGGAACGCGGACGGCAGCACCTCCGAGATGTGCGGCAACGGGGCGCGCGTGTTCGGCGCGTTCCTCGAGGCCGAGGCGGGGGAGGACCTCGCGGACGGGCTGGGCTTCGCGACGCGCGGCGGCCCGCGGACCGTCACCGCGCTCGGCGACGGCCGCTACGCGATCGGCATGGGCGTTCACCGGGTCGGCGACGCGTCCGACGGCTTCGACTCCGAGGTGGCGGCACGCGGGCTCGACCCGGTCCGGCCGGCACTGAGCGTCGACATGGGCAACCCGCACCACGTGGTCGCGCTCGCCGATGTCGCCGAGCTCGACTCGCTCGACCTCACCGTCGCGCCCCAGGTCCACCCGGTCCCGCCGCACGGCACCAATGTGGAGTTCGCGGTCGCGCTCGGCTTCGCCGGGCCCGACCACCGCGGCCGCGTGCGCATGCGCGTCCACGAGCGCGGCTCGGGCGAGACGCGCTCGTGCGGCACGGGCGCGTGCGCCGTCGCCCTCGCGATGCGGACGTGGGCGGGCGCCGGCGCGCCCGACGTGTGGGACATCGAGGTGCCCGGCGGCGAGGTCACGGTGCGCATCGAGGGCGACGAGACCGTGCTCGAGGGCCCGGCGGTGCTGGTCGCGACCGGCGAGGTCGCCGTCCCGGCCTGACATGCACCCCGTCGACCCCGGCGACGACGGCGTCCCGCGGATCCACCCCGAGGACGCGGGCGAGTGGCGGGCATGGCTCGCGGAGCACCACGCCTCCGCCGGGGGCGTGTGGGCGGTGCGGTGGCGCGCCGGGCACGGCGACGTGCCGCTCGACTACGAGGGTCTCGTGCGCGAGGCGCTGTGCTTCGGGTGGATCGACTCGAGGCCCCGCAGGCTCGACGCCGAGCGGACCATGCTGTACTTCGCCCCGCGCCGGCCGGGCTCGGGCTGGGCGCGGCCCAACAAGCAGCGGATCGCGGAGCTCGAGGCCGCCGGGCTGATGGAGCCGGCGGGGCGCGCGGCGGTCGAGCGCGCGCGGGCCGACGGCACGTGGAGCATGCTCGACGGGGTCGAGGACGCCGTGGTGCCGCCCGACCTGTCCGCCGCCCTCGACGCGCGCCCGGGCGCACGCGAGCGGTGGGACGCGTTCCCGCCGTCGGCGCGCAAGGGCATCCTGCAGTGGATCGTGCAGGCCAAGCGCCCCGAGACGCGGGCCCGGCGGGTCGAGGAGGCCGCGGACAAGGCGTCGCGGGGCGAGCGCGCCAACCAGTGGCGGCCCAAGCCCTGAACCCCTCCCGGGTGCAAGCGTTGTCATCGATGATCGGTGCACGTTTCCGGCCGATCGCGTGCACTCGATATCGATGTAGACGCTTGCAGGTGCGACGGCCCCCGCGGCCGGGACGGCGTCAGCCGCGGGCGACGCGCAGCACCCGGAAGCCCTTGGCGCTGGCCACGCGCTCGACCTCGCCCCAGCCCTGCCCGGCGATCCACCGCGCGAGCGAGTCCGAGCCGAGGTTCTTCTGCACCACCAGGTACGCCTCGCCGCCCGGCGCGAGGCGCGGCAGCCACGTCGCGAGCAGCGCGTGCAGCGCCTCCTTGCCGATCCGGATCGGCGGGTTGGACCACAGGGTGTCGTACGTCGCGTCGGCGTCGACCTGGTCGGGGGTGCCGGCCGTCACCTCGACCCCCAGGCGCGCGGCGTTGCGGCGCAGCAGGTCGAGCGCGCGCTCGTTGACGTCCACCGCGGTGACGGACGATGCGCCGCGCAGCGCGGCCTCGAGCGCGATGGGGCCCCAGCCGCAGCCGACGTCGAGGAGGCGGCCGCGGGGGTCGGGCACGGTGCGTAGCAGCACCTGGGTGCCGAGGTCGACGTGGCCGGGGGAGAAGATGCCCGAGGCGGTCTCGACCTCGACCTCGCGGCCGGCGAGCGTCACGCGGATGGTGCGGCGCTCGTCCGCGGAGGCGGGGCGCGCGGTGAAGTAGTGGTCCTCGGTCACGGCAACGAGCGTAACGCCAGGCGCGCGCGGACCCCGGCCCGCGCATCGTCCCTCCGCGAGGCCGTGTGGACCGTCCCCGGGGCTCTTGCCGGTGGTGAGACAATGGAACCCGTATGAGCGAATCAGCACCCCAGGACGACGTCACACCCGAGGAGAGCCGCGCCGACGCGGTGATCGACCGGGTCCTCTCGCGCGCCGGCACCGCCGTCGCCGAGGGCGGCACGCGCGACACCGACTACGACGGCGACCAGTACGACCGCGAGGAGCGCGCCGCGCTGCGCCGCGTCGCGAACCTGTCGACCGAGCTCGAGGACATCACCGAGGTCGAGTACCGCCAGCTGCGCCTCGAGAAGGTGGTGCTGGTGGGGCAGTGGTCCCACGGCTCGGCCCAGGACGCGGAGATCGGCCTGCGCGAGCTCGCCGCCCTCGCCGAGACCGCCGGCTCCGAGGTGCTCGACGGCGTGCTGCAGCGCCGCCCGCACCCGGACCCCGCGACCTACATCGGCTCGGGCAAGGCCCAGGAGGTGCGCGACATCGTCGCGGCCGTCGGCGCCGACACCGTGATCGTCAACGACGACCTCGCGCCCAGCCAGCGCCGCGCGCTCGAGGACGTCATCAAGGTCAAGGTCATCGACCGCACCGCGCTGATCCTCGACATCTTCGCCCAGCACGCCAAGTCCAAGGAGGGCAAGGCGCAGGTCGAGCTCGCCCAGCTCGAGTACCTGCTGCCGCGCCTGCGCGGCTGGGGCGACTCGATGTCCCGTCAGGCCGGTGGACGCGTCGCCGGCGGTGAGGGCATCGGCTCGCGCGGCCCCGGTGAGACCAAGATCGAGCTCGACCGTCGCCGCATCCGCACCCGCATGGCGCAGCTGCGCCGCCAGATCAAGGCGATGGAGCCGGCGCGCGCGGTCCGTCGCGACCGCCGCCTCGCGCTGCCCAACGTGGCGATCGTGGGCTACACCAACGCGGGCAAGTCGTCGCTGCTCAACCGCGTCACCAACGCGGGGGTGCTGGTCGAGAACGCGCTGTTCGCGACCCTCGACCCGACGGTGCGCCGCTCGCGCACGCCCGACGGCCGCGAGTTCACGGTCTCCGACACGGTCGGCTTCGTGCGCGACCTGCCGCACCAGCTGGTCGCGGCCTTCGCGTCGACGCTCGAGGAGGTCGCGCACGCGGACCTCATGCTGCACGTGGTGGACGCGTCGCACCCGGACCCAGAGAGCCAGATCCGCGCGGTGCGCGAGGTGCTCTCCGACGTCCCGGGCGCGGACCAGGTCAAGGAGGTCCTGGTGCTCAACAAGAGCGACGTGGCCGACCCCGAGACGCTGCTGCGCCTGCGCGGCCGCCGCGAGATCACCATCGAGGTGTCCGCGCTCACCGGAGCCGGCATCGAGGAACTGCTCGACCTCATCGGCCGCGAGCTGCCGCGCCCCGCGATCACGGTCGACGTGGTGGTGCCGTACACGCGCGGCGACCTGGTGAGCGAGGTCCACCGCCACGGCGAGGTGCTCGCGCAGTCGCACGTCGCCGAGGGCACCCACCTCACCGCGATGGTCGACGAGGCGCTCGCCGCGCGCCTCGAGGAGGCGGGCGTCTCCGCGAAGTCCGCGTGACCGCCGACGACTCGGACGCGCTGCTCGAGCGCGCGGTCGGCGCGCTCGGCGGCGAGCCCCGCGACGGCCAGCGGGACATGTCCCGCGCGGTCGCCGAGGCGCTGGCCCAGGACGAGCACGCGCTGATCCAGGCCGGCACGGGCACGGGAAAGTCGCTGGGCTACCTGGTCCCCGCGGTCGCGCACGCGGTGCGGTCGGACACGCGTGTGGTGGTGTCGACCGCGACGCTCGCGCTGCAGCGCCAGGTGTTCACCAAGGACCTGCCGCTCGTGGCCGAGGCGCTCGAGCCCGTGCTCGGCAAGCGCGCCCGCATCGCGCTGCTCAAGGGCCGCGGCAACTACCTGTGCGCCCACAAGCTGGCCGGCGGCTACCCCGAGCCGGACGACGAGGGCATGCTGCCCATCGGCCCGACGTCCGAGCTGGGGCGCGAGGTCGCGCGCCTGCATGAGTGGGCCGAGGAGACCGAGACCGGCGACCGCGACGACCTCGTGCCGGGCGTGAGCGGCCGCGCGTGGGCGCAGGTGTCCGTGACCGGGCGCGAGTGCCTCGAGTCCAAGTGCCCGATGCTCGACGACTGCTTCTCGCAGCAGGTGCGCGAGGAGGCTGCCAAGGCGCACGTCGTCGTCACCAACCACGCGATGCTGGGCGTGCAGGCGACCAGCCACGACATCATCGGCGAGCACTCGGTGCTGATCGTCGACGAGGCCCACGAGCTGGTGTCGCGCATCACCTCGTCCGCGACCCACGAGCTCACGGTGAACGCCGTCGACCGCGCCGCCCGGCGCGCCCGGCGCTGCGGCGTCGCCACCGAGAACCTCGACCGCGGCGCGCGCCACCTCGACGGCGCGCTCGGCGACCTCGAGCCCGGGCGCCTGCGCCAGGGCCTGCCCGAGGAGCTGGCGGCGGCCGTCGAGGAGGTGCGCGGCGCGGCGCGCGCGTGCGTGTCGGAGCTCCAGAAGCACGCTGAGAAGAACGGCGCTGCCGGCAAGGTTGCGACCGCGGCGCTCACCGAGGTCGTCGACGTGTGCGAGGAGCTCCAGGGCGAGCACGGCCGCTACGTCATCTGGCTCGCGCCGCGCGACGGAGACTACGACTCGCCGCACGCCGAGCGCATCGTCGCCGCGCCCCTCGACGTCGCCGGGCTGATCCGCGCACGCCTGCTCGAGGAGAAGGCGTCCGTCATGACGTCCGCGACGCTCGCGCTCGGCGGCGACTTCGGAGCGATCGCGCGTCACCTCGGCGTCGACGACCCCACCACCCTCGACGCCGGCAGCCCCTTCGTCTACCCGCGCCAGGGCATCCTCTACGTCGCGAAGCACCTGCCCAAGCCGGGCATGGGCGGGATCGGCGAGGAGGCGCTCGACGAGCTCGCCGCGCTCATCGAGGCCGCGGGCGGCCGCACGCTGGGCCTGTTCTCGTCGCACCGGGCCGCGCAGGCCGCGACCGAGGCGATGCGCGAGCGGCTCGACGTGCCGGTGCTCTACCAGCTCGACGACCAGCTGCCCACGCTCGTCAAGCGGTTCGCCGAGGACGAGTCCGCGTGCCTGTTCGGGTCGACGTCGCTGTGGCAGGGCATCGACGTTCCCGGCCCCACCGCGAGCCTCGTGGTGATCGACCGCATCCCGTTCCCGCGGCCCGACGAGCCCGTCTCGCAGGCCCGCACCGAGGCCGTCGCGGCCGCCGGCGGCAACGGCTTCATGGCGGTCAGCGCCACCCACGCCGCGCTGCTCATGGCGCAGGGCGCGGGCCGGCTCATCCGCGCGAGCGCGGACCGCGGCGTGGTCGCGGTGCTCGACCCGCGGCTCGCGACGGCGCGCTACGGCGGCTTCCTCGCGCGGTCGATGCCGCCGCTGTGGCCCACGACCGACCGCGAGGTCGCGCTGGGGGCGCTGCGCAGGCTCGCCGCCTCCTAGCCGCCCAGGGGCGGGGACGATGCGCAGGCGGGCGAGGCCCGCATCGTCCCGTCAGACGCGGCGCATCACCGAGACGACCTTGCCCATGATGCTCGCGTGCGTGCCGTCGATGGGCGTGTACGCGGGGTTGTGCGGCATCAGCCACACCTGGCCGTCCTTGCGTCGGAAGGTCTTGACCGTCGCCTCGTCGTCGAGCAGCGCCGCGACGATATCGCCGTTCTCAGCGGTGCTCTGACGCCGTACCACGACCCAGTCGCCGTCGCAGATCGCGGCGTCGATCATCGAGTCTCCGGTCACGTTGAGCATGAACAGCTCGCCGTCGCCCGTGAGCTGGCGGGGGAGCGCGAACGTGTCCTCGACCTGCTGGTCGGCGAGGACCGGCCCACCGGCGGCGATGCGGCCCACGAGCGGCACCATCTGGATCTCGTCGGGGACCTGCGGCGCGAGGGGCGCGACGGCCGGCGCGGGCGCGGCCGGGGCCTCGGGCTGCTCGCCGGGGAGGACCACCTCGATCGCGCGCGGGCGGTGCGGGTCGCGGCGCAGCACGCCCTTCGCCTCGAGCGCGGTGAGCTGGTGCTTGACCGAGGACGTGGACGTGAGCCCGACGGCCTCGCCGATCTCGCGCATGGACGGCGGGTATCCGCGCTCGAGGACGGTGGCGCGGATGAAGTCGACCACCGCGCGCTGGCGGGCGGTGAGCCCGGTCGCGGGGTCGTGGAGCTCGTGCACCGTCGCGCCCTCGCCGTCCGGTGCTTGCGCGTCCTCGTGCGCCATCTCGGCCTCCCGTCGGGTGGATGTCAGACCCACCTGGTCCTCTTGTCTCACGACGCTAGGGCAATCCCGGCGGCAAATCAAACATATGTTCGAGCGTGTCTTGCGGATGTCGGGCACGGGTGTTAGAACTAGAACACACGTTCGATAGAACAGGTGTTCGATCGAGGGAGGCAGAGATGAGCATCTACGCACCGCAGAACCCGGTGGCCCAGGCTCGACGCACGCGTGCCGGCCGCGTGCTCGCCGTCATCGCTCTCCTGGTCGGGGCCGCCGTGCTCGGCCCGCAGGCGTTCGCGTCCGACGGCGGCGGCGAGCCGGTGCCGGTCGACACCTACACGGTCGCGTCCGGGGAGACCCTGTGGGAGATCGCGTCGGGGCTGACCCCGGCCGGCCACGACGTCCGGGACACGATGCGCGAGATCCAGCACCTCAACTCCATGCCAGGCACGGCCCTCGACGCGGGCCAGCAGATCTACGTGCCCATCGAACTCTGACCCGGGCGCGGCTGCCGGGTCCCGTGAGCCTGGATTGGGCGCGGCGGGGCATTGTGGCAGAGTTGGCGCATGCATTGCCCGTTCTGCCGGAACGCCGACTCGCGCGTGGTCGACTCGCGCACCTCGGACGACGGCGCGTCGATCCGCCGCCGGCGCGAGTGCCCGGCGTGCGGCAAGCGCTTCACGACCGTCGAGACCGCGAGCCTGTCGGTCGTCAAGCGCAACGGCGTGACGCAGCCGTTCAGCCGCGACAAGATCGTGTCGGGCGTGAAGAAGGCCTGCCAGGGCCGGCCGGTCAGCGACGACGACCTCGCCCTGCTCGCGCAGAAGGTCGAGGAGACCATCCGCGGCGCCGGACAGGCGGAGGTCAACGCCCCGGACATCGGCCTCGCGATCCTGCCGCCGCTGCGCGAGCTCGACGAGATCGCGTACCTCCGCTTCGCGAGCGTCTACCAGGGCTTCGAGACCCTCGAGGACTTCGAGTCGGCCATCGCGCAGCTGCGCGCCGAGGACGCGGCTAGCGCTCGCGCTTCGGGCGACGCGGCTTCCCGGTAGCGCCGGAGTCGCGGCCGCCCTTGCCGCCCTTGCCGTAGGACGACGTGCCGCCGCCCTTCGACCCCTTGGTGCTCTTGCCGCTCTTGCCGTACGGGGCCTTGCCGCCCTTGGAGCCCTTGCCGCCCTTCGGCGGGTAGGACTCGCGGCGCTGCGGGCGCGACCCGCGCTCGTCGAGCTGGTGCTCGCGCGCCGACAGGCGCTGCTCGCGCTCGGCGAGCTCCGCCTCGCGGCTCGCGAGGTCCCGCTCGATGCGCTCGAGGCGCTGCTCCATGCGCTGCTGCTTCTCCCGCAGCTCGCCGCGGTCGTCGTAGCGGGGTCGGTCGTCCCGCCGGGGACGCTCGTCGCGGTCGTATCGGCGCGCGGGGCGCTCCTCCCAGCGGGGCGCGCGGTCGCGGCTCTGGCGGTCGCCGCGGCCCTGACGGTCGCCGCGACCGGGGCGGTCGCCCCGGCCAGGCCGGTCGTAGCGGCCGCGGCGCTCGGTGCGCTGGGGACGCGGCTCGCGCACGGGCTCGCCCGACGGCTCGCGGGCGCCCGTGAGCGCGTCGACCATCGCGAGCGACTCCTCGTCCTCGCCGCGCACCTTGCGGAACGTGGCCTCGACGCCGGCGCGCTCGAGCATGCGATCCGTCGAGCGGCGCTGGTGGGGGAGGACCAGCGTGACCACGAGGCCCTCCTCGCCCGCGCGGGCGGTGCGTCCCGAGCGATGCGTGTAGTCCTTGTGGTCCGCCGGCGGGTCGATCTGCATCACCAGGTCGACGTGGTCGACGTGGATGCCGCGGGCCGCGACGTCGGTCGCGACCAGCACCGGCACGTCGCCCGCGCGGAACGCGCTGATGGCGAAGTTGCGCTCCGCCTGCGAGCGGTCGCCGTGGATCGCGAGGGCGAGCACGCCGGCCTGGCGCATCTCGTCCGCGATGCGCTCCGTCGCGAGCTTGGTGCGCACGAACACGATGGTGCGTCCCTCGCGCGCGGCGATCCGCGTCGCGAGCTGGTACTTCGCGTGCGGCGGGACGTTGAGGACCACGTGGCGCATCGTCGCGGGCTGGTCGTCGCCGCCGGTGACGTCGTGCAGCACGGGGTCGTGCATGTACTGCGTGACGAGGCGGTCGACGTCGCCGTCGAGGGTCGCGGAGAACAGCAGCCGCTGGCCCTCGTCGGGCACGCCCGCGAGGATCTCCGTGATCTCGTCCATGAAGCCCATGTCGGCCATGTGGTCGGCCTCGTCGATGACGATGAGCTCGGTCTCGGACAGGTCGGCGTGGCCGTTCCTGACGAGGTCGGCGAGGCGGCCGGGCGTCGCGACCACGAGGTGGACGCCGCGCTCGAGGGCCTGGATCTGCTTCGACATCGACAGGCCGCCCGCGACCAGCTTGAGCGACACGTGCATCGCGTGCGCGTACGGCTCGAGCGCGTCGGAGACCTGCATGCCGAGCTCGCGCGTCGGCACCAGCGCGACCGCGCGCGGGCGGCGCTTGGCGGGCCGCGGCCCCTCGGCGAGCCGGACGATCGCGGGCAGGCCGAAGCCGAGCGTCTTGCCGGAGCCCGTGCGGGCCTTGCCGAGCACGTCCCGGCCAGCGAGCGCGTCGGAGATCGTCGCAGCCTGGATCGGGAAGGCCTCGACGATGCCGTGCCGATCGAGCGCCTCGACGAGCGCGTCGGGGAGGCCGAGCTCGGCGAACGAGACGGTGCGGGCGGCGTCGGCGGCGGCTATGACAGCACCCGCAGGCGTACGGTGCCGGGCATGCTGGACAGCGCCTGGACCGCGTCCTCGTCGAGGCCGGAGGCGACGTCCGTCACCACGTAGCCGAGCTCGCCGCGCGTCGCCAGGAGCTGCGCGTCGATGTTGACCTGGTGCTCCGCGAACACCTGGTTGACCGCGGCGAGCACGCCGGGGATGTTCTCGTGCAGGTGCGCCACGCGGTGCGAGCCCTGGACCTGGTCGAGCGACAGGTTCGGCATGTTGACGCTGAGCGAGGTCGACGCGTGGAACACGTAGTCGCGCAGGCGGGTCGCGACGAAGATGCCGATGTCGCGCTGCGCCTCCTCGGTCGAGCCGCCGATGTGGGGCGTGAGGATCACGTTGGGCAGGTTCTGCAGCGGCGAGCTGAACGCGTCGCCGGTCTTCTTGGGCTCCTCGGGGAACACGTCGATCGCCGCGCCGCCGATCGCGCCCGACTCGAGACGCATCTTGAGCGCCTCGACGTCGACGATGAAGCCGCGCGACAGGTTGAGGAACAGCGCACCGTGCTTCATCGCGTCGAACTGGGCGTGGCCGAAGAAGCCCTGGTTGCCCTTGCGGCCGTCGACGTGGAGCGTGACGACGTCGGCCTCGGACAGCAGCGACTCGAGCGTGGGCATGCGGGTCGCGTTGCCCAGCGCGAGCTTCTCGGCGCTGTCGTAGAAGATCACGTTCATGCCGAGCGCCTCGGCGATCACGGACAGCTGCGAGCCGATGTTGCCGTAGCCGACGATGCCGAGCGTGCGGCCGCGGATCTCGTGCGCGCCGGCGGCGGACTTGCTCCACACGCCCTCGTGGAGGCTGCGGTTGTGGTCCGGCAGGCGGCGCGTGAGGGAGATCATCTCGGACACGGCCATCTCGACCACCGAGCGGGTGTTCGAGAACGGCGCGTTGAACGCGGCGATGCCCTTGCGGGCGGCGGCGGCCAGGTCGATCTGGTTGGTGCCGATCGAGAACGCGCCCACCGCGAACAGGTCGGGACACGCGTCGATCACGCGCTCGGTGAGCTGGGTCTTCGAGCGGATGCCGAGCAGCTGGACGCCCTGAAGCGCCTGGATCAGCTCGTCCTCGTCCATGGCGCCGCCATGGTTCTCGACGGCGATGCCGGCGGCCTCGAGGATCTCGGTGGCCTTGGGGGAGAGGTTCTCTAGGAGCAGTGCGCGCACGCCCGCTATCGTCTCGCATTTCCGGCGCTTCTCCAATTCTTCGCGCGCGAGGGTCCTGGTCACGGCGCGATGACGCGCGCGTCCCGGCCCTCCCGGCGGGCGTGGCAGAGTGTGCGCATGAGGTCGGTCGCGCGCATCCTGACGGCGACGCTCGCGTGCCTGCTGCTGGTGCTCGCCGGCGCCGCGTGGCGCGGCGTCTCGTGGGACGACGTGCGCAACTGGGGGACGCCGCGCAACGTCATCGAGGCCGAGGGCCAGATGGTCCGCATCCCCGTGCCGGACGGGCCCGCCGTGCGGCGCATGCCCGCGGTCGAGGTGGACACCGAGGGCGTCTACGCGTTCCTGTTCCCGACGGGAGGGGCCGACGGGGGTCCGGTCCGCTACGACCCGTGCCGCCCGCTCGAGTGGGTGCTCGCGCCCGCGCAGATGCCGGCCAAGGTCGAGGCCCTGGTCCACGAGGCGATCGCGTCGGTCTCCGAGGCCACCGGGCTCCAGTTCGTCTACGCGGGCTACACCGACGAGGCGCCGTCGTTCGACCGCGAGCTGGTCCAGGAGCGCTACGGCGAGGGCTTCGCGCCGATCGTCGTCGGCTTCGAGGACGCGACCCAGAACCCGGACCTGCAGGGCTCGGTCACCGGCCTGGGCGGGTCGTCGGCGGTCCCGGGCGCGTACGGCGACGCCCAGTTCCTGCGCGCGGGCGTGGTCTCGCTCGACTACGAGGACCTCGAGCGGATCCTCGACGAGCCGCGCGGCCGGGCGCTCGTGCGCGCCGTGATCGCCCACGAGCTCGCGCACGTGGTGGGTCTCGCGCACGTGGCCGACCGGACGGAGCTCATGCACGAGTCCAACCTGCGGCTGCTCGACTGGGGGCCCGGCGACCTGGCCGGGCTCGCCGTCGCCGGCGCGGGCGGCTGCGAGGCCGACTGACCCGCGGCGCCGGCCCCGGATCCGACCCCGGGGTCAGCCGAGCGCGAGTCCCGCAGGCAGGTCCTCGGCGTGCACCACCTCGAGGCGCCGCGTGGGGCGCGTGAGGGCGACGTAGAGGTCCCCGGGCCGCTCGGCGATCCGCGCCGGCTCGACCACCACCGCGACGTCGAACTCGAGGCCCTTGGACTCGCGCGCGGTGTGCACCTCGACGCCCGTGCCGTCGAGCGCCGTCCGCAGCGCGCTGCGGAGCTCGGCGGGCGCGATCACCGCGACCAGCCCGCCCTCGCCGTCCGCGAAGCGCGCCGTGTGGTCCCGCGCGATGCGGGCCGATGCGGCGACCGGGTCGGCGGCGCGCGTGGCGGCCGTCGCGTCGTCCAGGTCGCGCGCGGCGCTGAGCCGGCTCACCGGCAGGCGCGCGGTGCGGGCGTAGGCCTGCGCGGCATCCGCCACGGCCGCGGGGATGCGGTACGAGATGGTCAGCTCGCGCAGCTCCCACGACGCCTGGAACAGCGGGTCCATGGTCTCGGGCCACCAGCGCGTGCCGGCCACCGCCGTGTTCTGCGCGACGTCGCCCACGATCGTGAACGACCGGGTCGGGCAGCGGCGCAGCAGCATGCGCCACGCCATCGGCGACAGCTCCTGCGCCTCGTCGACCACGACGTGGCCGTAGGTCCAGGTGCGGTCGCCGCGCGCCCGCTCGGCGACCGTGAGGCGCGCCGTGCCGCCCTGCATGCGGGCGGCCAGCGCCTCGGCGGTGACCATGCCGCCGTCGCCGAACGTGTCGAGCACGTCGCGCGCGTACTGGATCTCCTCCTGCGACGGCTCGTCCGAACGGCGCGAGCGCCCGCCGGGCATGTCGCCCAGCAGCTCGGCGGCCTCGTCGAGCAGCGGCACGTCCGCCTCGGTGAACGGCGCGCCCGCGGGGCGCAGCAGCAGGTCGCGCTCCTCACGCGGCAGGCGGCGCGCGGCGTGGTCGAGCAGGTGAGGCTTCGAGAACAGGTCGCGGATCAGCTGCTCGGGGGAGATCGGCAGCCAGCACAGGTTGATCGCGACGCGCACGTTGCGGTCGTCGCGGACGTCCCGCTCGAGCTCGATGCGGTCCTCGTCCGAGTACACCTCGAGCTGCTCGACCAGCTGGCGGGTCAGCCGCGCGATCATCTCCTTGGCGAAGGTCGCGCGCGCCTCGTTGTGCGGGCGGCCGTCGCGGCGGGCCCGGGACTGCGCCTCCTTGATGTCCTTGCGGCGGATGACCACCGTGCGGCCGTCGATGCGGATCTCGCGGTCGGCGCGGGGCAGGCGCTGGCGCTCACGGACCGCGGCCTTGACCACGTCCGACATGAGCGTGCGGCCCTTGATCTCCGCGGACTCGTCGGGCTCGACCGCCGTGGCCTCGAGGCCCGGCACCAGGCCTGCGAGCGTGGTCGAGACGGCGCCGGTCTCGCCCAGCGAGGGCAGCACGTGGTCGATGTAGCGCAGGAACGTCCGCGACGGCCCGATGAGCAGCACGCCTCGCGACTCGAGCTGCTCGCGGTGGTGGTAGAGCAGGTAGGCGGCGCGGTGGAGCGCGACCGCGGTCTTGCCGGAGCCGGGGCCGCCCTGGACCACGAGCGCGCCGGTCATGGGCGCGCGGATCACGGCGTCCTGCTCGGCCTGGATGGTCGCGACGATGTCGCCCATGCGGCCGGTACGGCGGGCGCCGAGCGCGGCGAGCAGCGCGCCCTCGCCCGCGAGCGCCTCGTCTGCGCCCATCTCGCGCAGGGCGTCGACGTCGAGCACGTCGTCCTCGACCGCGGTGACGCGGCGTCCCTGGGTGGTGAGGTGGCGGCGGTTGACGACGTCGCCGGGGCTCGCGGCCGTCGCGGAGTAGAACGCTCGCGCGGCGGGGGCGCGCCAGTCGGTGAGCAGCGGCATGTGCTCGGCGTCGGACAGGCCGATGCGGCCCACGTAGAAGCGGTCGCCGTCCCGCAGGTCGAGCCGGCCGAAGCACAGGCGGTCCTCGACCGCGTCGAGCTGGGCGATGCGGTCCTCGTACAGCGTCGCGAAGGCGTCGCGCTCCGACCGGTTCTGCGGCGAGCCGGACGGGCCCTCCTTGCGGATCGCCGCGAGCCGCTCGGACGCCTCGTCCCGCAGCGCGTCCAGGCGGCCGTACAGGCCGTCCACCACGCTCTGCTCGGGCGCGAGCCCGCTCCGCTCCGCCGTCAGGCCACGCTCATTCGCCATTGGCATACCCTCCGCCCGCCCTGCGTTGTCCGGAACAGGGCAGTCCCTCATTATCGCGCGCTCGCGGGCCCTGCGGAACCCACCTCGCCGCACAACGTTTCGCGGAGGGCGAGAAAGGG
>Ga0207735_100100_pt1 | contig 20513 bp, 21 predicted proteins | sample TtaePargueraPR_9_FD_187280 | JGI IMG/M metagenome (GOLD analysis project Ga0207735, IMG submission 187280) | Aerobic enrichment media microbial communities from Bioluminiscent Bay, La Parguera, Puerto Rico - Tt and E2 (1) (SPAdes) | ecosystem: Environmental > Aquatic > Marine > Unclassified ... | reverse complement strand
GGCTGGTGCCGCGGCCCGTCGCGAGAGAGGTCAGGACGTCAGGAGTCGAGCGCACCCTCGATGTCGGCGATCATCTTGTCCCAGGCCTTCGCCGGGTCGGCGGAGCCGGAGATGATGTTGGCCTCGGTCACGCCCCAGAAGGCCCAGACCGAGCCCATCTCGGGGATGGACGGCATCGGGACGGCCTCGGCCCCGACCTCGCGGAAGCCGGCCACGATCGGGTCGGACGACGCGGCGTCGGCCGCGGCGGTGAGCGCCGGCGGGCGGCCGCCGGCCTCGAACAGCGCGGTCTGCGCCTCCTCGGTGGACAGGTAGTTCACGAGGAAGTCGTTGGCCAGCAGCGCGTTCTCGCTCTGGGCGCTGACGTAGAAGCCCTGCACGCCCACGAACGGCTGGGCGGCCTCGTCACCCGCGGCCGGGATCGGGTCGATCGCCAGGTCCAGGTCGGCGAACTGCTCGAGCATCCACGGACCGCCCACGATGAACGGCGACTGGCCCTTGGCGAAGGCCTCGACGGCGATGTCGTAGGTGATGTCCGTGGTCAGGGCACCGGACTCGCCCTGCTCGGCGAGCCACTCGGCGTACGCCGTCCCGGCGTCGCCGCCCATGGCGATCTCCGGGGAGTAGGAGCCGTCCTCGTTCTGCTCGAACACGGGGGCGCCGAACGACGTCTGGAACGGGTAGTAGGTGTACGGGTCGCCCTCGACGCCGGTCTGGATCAGCAGCGGGTACTTGGTTCCGGCGTCCTCGCCCGCGGCGATGGCCTCGTCCCAGGTGGCGGGAGCGGAGTCCGCCAGCTCGGTGTTGCGGATGAGGGCGATGTTCTCGATGGCGTACGGCATGCCGTAGACGGCGCCGTCGGCGGTGAACGCCTCGACGGCCACGTCCTCGAACTGCGGGGTGGTGTCACCCAGCTCGACCGGGGCGACGACGCCGTTGGTGATGAGCTCGCCCAGCCAGTCGTGGGCGCCGACGGTGACGTCGGGTCCCTCGCCGGTGGGGACCTGGGCGATGAAGTCGGTGCGGATGTCCTCGAACGGCTTGAGGACCAGCTCGACCTCGGTGCCGGTCTCGGCGGTGAAGTCCTCGGCGGCGGACTCGACGGCCGCCTGGCGGGTCTCGTCGACCCAGACGGTCAGGGAGCCGGTCGCCATGTCGTCGCCGGCGTCCTCACCCTCCGTCGCGGTGGCGTCGTCGGTGCTGCCCTCGGCCGGCTCGGCGGCGTCGTCCGACCCGCACGCCGACAGGGCGAGCGTGGTGACCAGGGCGGAGGCGAGAAGGATGCTCCGTCGCATCAGGGGTACTCCCAGCATGGTTCGGTGGCCCGGTGGCGGGGTGCCGGTGGGCCCTGCTGAGGGATGAATGTAGGCAAGATGTTCGCGCGTTGCAAGATTTTGCAATAACGTTTCTGCAACGCGGTGCCGCGCGAGCGTCCGCAGTCCGGGCGTCGTCCACCGAGGAGAAACGTTGTCCCCTACGATCGCAGGCGTGCGTACCCGTCTGAGCGACCTGGCCGAGCAGGCCGGAGTCTCCACCGCGACGGTGTCGCGCGTGCTCAACGGCAAGCCCGGCGTCGCCAGCTCCACCCGCCAGGCCGTGCTCGCCGCGCTCGACGTGCTCGGCTACGAGCGCCCGTCGGCGCTCAGCGGCCGGTCCGCCGGACTCGTCGGCCTCGTGGTGCCCGAGCTCACCAACCCCGTCTTCCCCGCGTTCGCGCAGGCCATCGAGTCGATCCTCGCCCAGCGCGGCTACACCCCGCTGCTGTGCACGCAGGCTCCCGGCGGCACCACGGAGGACGAGTACGTCTCCACGCTGGTGGACCACTCCGTGGACGGCATCGTGTTCGTCTCCGGCCTGCACGCCGACAGCCGGGCGAGCCACCGCCGCTACGAGCTCCTCAGCGGCCAGGGCGTCCCGATCGTGCTGGTCAACGGCTACGCCGAGGACGTCGACGCGCCCTTCGTCTCCCCCGACGACGCCGAGGCCGTCGACGTGGCGGTCCAGCACCTGGTCACGCTGGGACACCGCGAGATCGGCCTCGCCATCGGCCCGGAGCGCTACGTCCCGGCCCGCCGCAAGCTCGGCGCGTTCCTGACCGCGCTGGTGCGGCACGGCCTGGCCGCGGACACCGCCGACGCACGCAGGCACGCCATCAGCACGCTGTACACGCTCGAGGGCGGGCAGGCGGCCGCGGCCGAGCTGTACGCGGCGGGGCACACCGCCGTCGTCTGCGGCTCCGACCTCATGGCGCTCGGCGCCGTGCGCGCCGCCCGCTCGCAGGGCCTGCGCGTGCCCGACGACGTCTCGATCGTCGGGTACGACGACGCCCCCCTGATCGCGTTCACCGACCCGCCGCTGACCACGGTCCGCCAGCCGGTCGACGCCATGGCCCACGCCGCCGTGAGCGCGCTGCTCACGGAGATCGGCGGCGACCGCGCCCCGCGCACGGAGCTGCTCTTCTCCCCCGAGCTCGTGGTCCGCGGATCCACCGGTCCGGTCCCGCGGGGCTGAGCCCGCCGTCGGACGGGTCGCGTTGCGTCCCTCCGGCCCGCCTCCCAGGCTTGTCGTGAGCGCGACACGCGCGGACCGGCACGATCCGACGTTCTGAAATCTTGCTGCAAGGCATACACTCGTTCGCCGTACCGACCCCCACCCCGAGGACGCATCGCATGGCCACCACCGAGCAGACCACCCCGACTCCGGACGCCCTGCAGCCGGGCACCACCGTCCACGTCGGGACCGACACCGCCCGCGAGTGGTGGCGCGACGCCGTCATCTACCAGGTCTACCCGCGCTCGTTCGCGGACGGCAACGGGGACGGCATCGGCGACATCCCCGGCATCACCGCCCGGCTCGACCACCTCGAGACCCTCGGGATCGACGCCGTCTGGCTCTCGCCGTTCTACCGCTCCCCGCAGAACGACGCCGGCTACGACGTCGCCGACTACCGCGACGTCGACCCGCTGTTCGGCACCCTGGCCGACTTCGACGAGATGCTCGGGGGCGCCCACGCGCGCGGCATGCGCGTCATCGTCGACCTCGTGCCGAACCACACCTCCGACCAGCACGCCTGGTTCCAGGAGGCGCTCGCCGCCGCCCCCGGCTCGCCCGAGCGGGCCCGGTACATCTTCCGTGACGGCCGGGGCCCCGACGGCACCGAGCCGCCCAACAACTGGCACTCCATCTTCGGCGGACCGGCCTGGACCCGGCTCGCCCCGTCGAGCACGGCCGACGGCGACGCCTACGACGAGCCCTCGCCGCAGTGGTACCTGCACCTGTTCGACTCCACCCAGCCCGACCTCGACTGGAACCGGCCCGAGGTCCGGTCCGAGTTCGAGGACGTGCTGCGGTTCTGGCTCGACAAGGGCGTCGACGGGTTCCGCGTCGACGTCGCCCACGGCATGGTCAAGGCCGACGGTCTGCCCGACTGGCACGGCCACGTCTCCATGGTCGACGGCGGCACCGCCGACGAGGAGTCCGACCCCGGTGCGCCGGAGGACGGCTCCACCGGCGCCGGCAACTCCGGGCCGATGTTCGACCAGGACGGCGTGCACGAGATCTACCGGGACTGGCACCGCGTGCTGGCCGAGTACGACGGCGACCGCTGCCTGGTGGCCGAGGCGTGGGTCGAGCCGCTGTCCCGCCTGGCCAGGTACGTCCGCCCCGACGAGATGCACCAGGCGTTCAACTTCTCCTTCCTGACCACCGGCTGGGACGCGGCGGCGCTGCGGCGCGTCATCGCGGCGTCGTACCGCGCGAACGACGAGGTCGGCGCGCCCACCACCTGGGTGCTGTCCAACCACGACGTGGTCCGGCACGTCACCCGGCTCGGGCTGCCGGACCCCGGCGTGCGCCCCAACGGCGTGTTCGCCACGGACCCGCAGCCCGACGAGGAGCTCGGCCTGCGCCGCGGTCGTGCCGCGACGGCGCTCATGCTGGGTCTGCCCGGGTCCGCCTACCTCTACCAGGGCGAGGAGCTCGGGCTGCCCGAGCACACCACGATGCCGAACGACGTGCGTCAGGACCCGGCGCACTTCCGCACCCAGGGCGCCGAGGCGGGCCGCGACGGCTGCCGCGTCCCGCTGCCCTGGTCCGCCGACGAGCCGGGCCTCGGGTTCGGGCCGACCGGCCGGACCTGGCTGCCGCAGCCGGAGTCGTACGCGCGCTACGCCGCCGACGTCCAGGCCGGCGTCGAGGGGTCGACGCTCGAGCTGTACCGGTCCGCGCTGGCCGTGCGGCAGGCCGAGCGCCTCGGCTTCGGTGCCCTGTCCTGGCTGGCCGGCTGGGAGGACTCGGCCGACGTCGTCGCGTTCCGCAACGGTGACGTCGTCGTCGTGGCGAACCTGGGCACCGAGTCCGTCGAGGTGCCCGCGAACGTGCCCGGCGCCGGGGAGCTGCTGCTCGCCTCCGGGCCGCTGGCTCCCGCGCTGGACGAGGGGACCGTCGTCGTGCCCGCCGACACGACGGTGTGGCTGCGCGCCTGACCGCTTCCCCCACCGGTTCGGCACGTCGGCCCCGGTGCGGCAGTCTGAACTGCCGCGCCGGGGCCGACGTGCCGGAGCGAGGACGGGGCGACGAGCCGGTCAGCCGCCGGAGACGCTGAACTCGGCTTCGCGCAGCTTCTGCTCGAACTCCTCGTCCAGCTCGCGCGAGTCGAGCCAGCCGTACGGCAGGTGCGGCTTCTTGGGCGACCCGGCACGACCGCGCGGCCCCTCGGCGTCCTCGCCCGGGTACGGCAGGGACAGGTCGAGGGCGTCGAGGCGCTCGCGCAGCTCGGCGAGGCTCGAGACCATCGCCAGCCCGCGCCGGGCGTCGCCGCCGACCGCGTACCCCTTGAGGTACCAGGCCATGTGCTTGCGCAGGTCGCGCGTGCCCTTGTCCTCGTCGCCGTCGTAGTACTCGATCATCAGCTCGCCGTGGCGATAGATCGTGTCGGCGACCTGCCGCAGCCCGGGCCGCACCCGGGCGTCCGACCCGTTGAACGCCGCAGCGAGGTCCGCGAACAGCCACGGCCGACCCTGGCAGCCGCGACCCACGACGACGCCGTCCGCGCCCGTCTCGCGGACCATGCGGACCGCGTCCTCGGCGGCCCAGATGTCGCCGTTGCCGAGCACGGGCACCGTCCGGACCGCTTCCTTCAGCCGCGCGATCGCGGTCCAGTCGGCGGTTCCGGAGTAGTGCTGCGCGGCGGTGCGGGCGTGCAGGGCGACGGCGGCGGCACCGAGCGACTCGGCGGTCCGGCCCGCCTCCAGGTAGGTCAGGTGGTCGTCGTCGATGCCCTTGCGCATCTTGACGGTGACCGGGATGCCGTACGGCTCGGCCGCGTCGACGGCGGCACGCACGATGCCGGCGAACAGCTCACGCTTCCAGGGCACGGCCGCCCCGCCGCCCTTGCGCGTCACCTTGGGCACGGGGCACCCGAAGTTCAGGTCGACGTGGTCGGCCCGGTCCTCACGGGCGATGATGCGCACCGCCTCGCCGACGGTGGCGGGGTCGACGCCGTACACCTGCGCCGAGCGGGGCGTCTCGTCCGGTCCGAAGGTGACGATGCGCAGCGCCTCGGTGTTGCGCTCCACGAGGGCACGCGAGGTCACCATCTCGGCCACATACAGGCCCGGGTCGAACCCGGTGGACTGCCCGGCCTGCCGGCACAGGGTGCGGAACGCCCGGTTGGTCACGCCGGCCATCGGCGCGAGCACGACCGGCGTGCCCACGGTGATCGGGCCGATCTGCAGCGGCGGGAGCACACGGGTGCCCGACGTCGGGGCGTCCGGTGCGGTGGCGGGCTGCGGCGTCGTACGGGTCGGGTCGAGCGTGGAGGTCACGCTCGACATTGTCCCACCGGGGGCGCGGCCGCCGCTGTGACGCCGTCCGGTGGCACTGCTCACGATCCGCCGCGCTCCGGTCGCCCGGACCGGCCGGTGCTGGCATTCTGGCGCAACCCCGACGAAAGGAAACTCATGGCCCTCTGGCTGATCCTCATCATTGCCGGTCTCGTCTCGCTGATCCTCGGCCTGGTCGGACTCGGACAGTTCTTCATCTGGGCCGGTGTCATCGCCATGGTGGTCGGCGTGGTGCTCGTGCTGGTCAACCGCGGGAACCGCAAGGTCGGCTGACCGGGCGCGCTGGACGCTCGCCGACCGTTCAGCGCGCGGATCATGACAAGTCGTGCCATCGTCGTCGATATCGCGACAAGACCTGTCGCGGACGGACGAAGGAGGTCCAACCATGCCCCTGTGGCTCATCCTCATCATCATCGGTGTCGTACTCCTCATCCTCGGCCTCACCGGGATCGCGGAGTTCCTGCTCTGGATCGGCGTCGCCGTGCTGGTGGTCAGCCTGGTCCTGGCACTGGTGAGAAGGGCGAAGTAGCGACCTGATCGTCCAGCAGGACCCGCCCGGCACGTGCCGGGAACGACGCAGCGGGGCCGTCCCACGTAGGACGGCCCCGCTGCGTCGTGCGGAGTGGACCATCGGTCCACCCACCTGGTGTGACACCAAAATCCACGGTGCTACACTTGGGGGCATGCCAACGACGAGACCCCGCCACGCGATCACCGAGTCGGAGGCCGTCACCCACGCACTCGACGTCGCTCGTCGACGTTGGCCTGGAGAACCCACCAGTCGACTGCTGGCCCGTCTCATCGAGGAGGGCGCCTCGTCGGTGGAGCAGCAGTCGTCCGCACTCGACCGCGAGCACGAGCTCGCCGTCCAGGACCTGACGCGGCTGGCGAGGTACTACCCGGACGGCTACCTGGACGACGTGCGCGCCGGGTGGGACGAGTGATCGTCGCCGACGCGAACGTCGTCATCGCGGCGGCCGACCCCGGACACGTCCATCACTCCGAAGCGCAGGACATCGTCCGCGCCTACGGGCGCCGCAGCATCGTGCTGCATTCGCTGACCCTGGCCGAGGTCCTGGTCGGACCGGCCCGCGCCGGAGCACAGGCCGAGGTGCGGGCGCGACTCGAACGCGCCGGCTTCACGTCGTCACTCGGCGGCGATCCGGATCCGGAGGCCCTCGCCCTGGTCCGGGCCACCACGTCGTTGAAGATGCCCGATGCCTGCGTGCTCGCGACGGCGGAGCAGCTGGGTGCGAGCATCGCGACGTTCGACCGCCGCGTCGCCCGTGAGGCCCGCGCACGCGGCACCACCGTGCTCGGGGCACCGGATCTCCCCACCGGCTGACGGCTACCGCGGTCACCGACACGAGCGGGGCCGTCCCACGTGGGACGGCCCCGCTGCGTCGTGCGGAGTGGACCTGCGGTCAGGAGACCCCGGGCATCTTCTCGGCGAGGTAGCCGGCGACCTTGTCCAGGGCGACGCGCTCCTGGGACATGGTGTCGCGGTCGCGGATGGTCACGGCCTGGTCGTCCAGCGTGTCGAAGTCGACGGTGACGCAGTACGGCGTGCCGATCTCGTCCTGGCGGCGGTACCGCTTGCCGATCGCCTGGGTGACGTCGTGGTCGACGTTCCAGTACTGGCGCAGGTCCGCGGCGAGCTTCTCCGCCGTCGGGAGCAGCTCGGAGCTCTTGGACAGCGGCAGCACGGCGGCCTTGACCGGGGCGAGCCGCTTGTCCAGGCGCAGGACGGTGCGCTTGTCGACGCCGCCCTTGGAGTTGGGCGCCTCGTCCTCGGCGTACGCCTCGACCAGGAACGCCATGAGGGACCGGGTCAGGCCGGCGGCCGGCTCGATGACGTACGGGAAGTACTTCTCGTTGGTCACCGGGTCGCGGTACTGCAGGTCCTTGCCGGAGTGCTCCGCGTGCGTGCTGAGGTCGAAGTCGGTGCGGTTGGCGATGCCCTCGAGCTCGCCCCACTCCCCGCCGGTGAAGCCGAAGCGGTACTCGATGTCCACCGTGCGCGTCGAGTAGTGGGAGAGCTTGTCCTCGGGGTGCTCGTAGAGGCGCAGGTTCTCCGGGTCGATGCCCAGGCCCGTGTACCAGGCCATGCGGGTGTCGATCCAGTACTGGTGCCACTCGGCGTCGCTGCCCGGCTCGACGAAGAACTCCATCTCCATCTGCTCGAACTCGCGGGTGCGGAAGATGAAGTTGCCCGGCGTGATCTCGTTGCGGAACGACTTGCCGATCTGCGCGATGCCGAACGGCGGCTTCTGCCGCGCCGCGGCCGCCACGTTGGCGAAGTTCACGAAGATGCCCTGGGCGGTCTCCGGGCGCAGGTAGTGCCTGCCGGACTCGTCCTCGATCGCGCCGAGGTAGGTCGAGAGCATCATGTTGAAGTCACGCGGCTCGGTCCACTGCCCGCGGGTGCCGCAGTTGGGGCAGGCGATCTCGGCGAGGCCGCCCTCCGGCGCGCGGCCCTTGCGCTCCTCGAACTCCTCGATCATCTGGTCCTCGCGGAACCGCTTGTGGCAGCTCAGGCACTCCGTCAGCGGGTCGGTGAACGCGCCGAGGTGACCGGAGGCCTTCCAGACCGGGGTGGGCAGGATGACCGACGAGTCGATGCCGACCACGTCGGGACGACGCGTCATCGCCTTCCACCACTGCTTCTTGATGTTCTCCTTGAGCTCCACGCCCAGGGGGCCGTAGTCCCACGCGGAGCGGGTCCCGCCGTAGATCTCGCCGGACTGGAAGACGAATCCCCGCCGCTTGGCGAGGGAGACGACGGCGTCGAGCTTGGCGTTCGCGGACGGTGCTGCCACGGATCACTCCTGGGTGTCGACCCCGCAGGTGGCTCCGGCGGGGCGTACGTTCACGGTGGGACCGGCGCCTCGCGGGCGCCGGTGGCCCAGCCTACCGGCATGCCGTCGAGCAGCCCTCGGGCCCGCGCGGCGGTAGCGTGACTGATGTCGCACCCGCCAGCTTTGACTTTCATTCTCAACCAGAGTGAGAATCGTTATCATGAATCCTCGTGCCCGCCTCGGCCTCGCCGCCGCGCTCCCCCTCAGCCTCGTCCTGACCGCCTGCGCCACCGACGCCGGCAGCGACGACGCGGCCGCCGACGGCGTGCAGGTCCTCGCCTCGTTCTACCCCCTGCAGTACGTGGCCGAGCAGGTCGGCGGCGACCTCGTGAGCGTCGACAACCTCACTCCCCCGGCCGCCGAGCCGCACGACCTCGAGCTCGCCCCCGCCCAGGTGCGCGAGATCGGCGACGCCGACCTGGTCGTCTACCTCACCGGCTTCCAGCCGTCCGTCGACGAGGCCGTCGAGGCGCGCGCGCCGGAGCACGTCGTCGACGCCGCCGACGTCGTGACCCTCGAGGAGAGCCCCGGCACCGTCGAGCACATGGACGAGGCCGAGGACGAGCACGACCACGAGGGCGAGACCGCGGAGGAGCACGCCGAGCACGCGGAGGACGACGGTCACGACCACGGCACGCTCGACCCGCACTTCTGGCTCGACCCGACCCTGCTGGAGCCGGTCGCCGACGCCGTCGCCGCAGAGCTCTCCGCGGCCGACCCGGACAACGCCGACACCTATGCCGCCAACGCCGAGACGCTGAAGGCCACCCTGGACGACCTCGACGCCGAGTACGCCACGGCGCTGGAGCCCTGCGCCGACGAGACGCTCGTGACGAGCCACGCCGCGTTCGGGTACCTGGCCGAGCGCTACGGCCTGACCCAGATGGGCATCTCCTCGATCGACCCGGAGGCCGAGCCGTCCCCGGCGCGCCTGCGAGAGATCGGCGAGGTCGTCGAGGCGAACGACGTGCAGACCATCTTCACCGAGACGCTGACCAGCCCGAAGGTCGCCGAGACCCTGGCGGACGACCTGGGCGTCGCCACCGCGGTGCTCGACCCGCTCGAGGGCCTGTCCACCGAGGCCGAGGAGGCCGGCGACGACTACGTTGCCGTCATGGAGAACAACCTGGCCGCACTGACCGAGGGCCTGGGCTGCGCGTGACGACACCCGCCATCGACGCCCGCGGCGTCCACGTCCACCTGGGCGCCAGCCACGTCCTGCGCGGGGTCGACCTGCGGGTCGAGCCCGGTGAGGTCGTGGCCCTGCTCGGCGCCAACGGCTCCGGCAAGTCCACGCTGGTGCGCACCGTCGTCGGGGTCCTGGAGCCCAGCCGGGGAGAGGTCAACCTGCTCGGCCACCGCCTCGGCAACGACGTGCCCTGGCAGCGCATCGGCTACGTCCCCCAGCGCATCAGCGCGGCCGCCGGCGTGCCCTCGACGGCGAGCGAGGTCGTCGCCTCCGGCCTCCTGCACGGCCGGCGCCTGTCGCTCCCCCGCGGCTGGCGGACGCTCGCGCGCGAGGCGCTCGACCAGGTCGGCCTGGCCGACCGTGCCGGGGACGCCATCGGCCAGCTCTCCGGCGGCCAGCAGCAGCGGGTCCTCATCGCCCGCGCCCTGGTGCGCCGACCCGAGCTGCTGGTGCTCGACGAGCCGGTCGCCGGCGTCGACCGCCCCAGCCAGGAGGCGTTCGCCGCGACCATGACCCGACTGGTCGACGACGGCCTCACCGTCCTGGTGGTGCTGCACGAGCTGGGCGAGCTCGCCGACCTCATCACGCGCGCCGTCGTCCTGCGGCACGGCCAGGTGGTGCACGACGGCGCTCCCCCGCGCCCGCACGCCAGCCACGACGCCGCCGAGCACGAGCACCTGCACCCGCACACCTCGGAGCTGCCGGCGCTCGACGCGCGCCACGTCGGCCTGAGCGACGGACCCCTGGACGCCGGCGACCGGGAGGCCCGCCCATGAGCGAGATCACCTACATGCTCACCGACCCGCTGATGCAGCGGGCGCTGCTGGCCGCGCTGCTGGTCGGCGCCGCCGCCCCGGTGGTCGGCACGTACCTGGTCCAGCGACGCCTGGCGCTGCTCGGTGACGGCATCGGGCATGTCGCGCTGACCGGCGTGGCGCTCGGCTGGCTCATCGGGTCGGCGATGGGTCTGGTGCCGAACGACGTGCTGGCCATCCCGGGCGCCGTGGTGACCGCCGTCATCGGCTCCGTCCTCATCGAGGTGGTCCGACGGCGGGGACGCACGTCGGGCGACCTGGCACTGGCGATCATGTTCTACGGCGGCATCGCCGGGGGCGTGCTCATCATCGGTATCGCGGGCGGCTCGTCCGGCAGCCTCATGGCGTACCTGTTCGGGTCGATCTCCACGGTCACCACGACCGACCTGGTCCTCACGGTCATCCTGTGCGCGCTGATCCTGGCCGTGGGCGTCGGTCTGCGGGCCGCGCTGTTCTCGGTCAGCCACGACGAGGAGTTCGCGATCTCCTCGGGGCTGCCGGTCTGGGCGCTGAACATGGCGGTGGCCGTGCTGGCGGCCCTGACCGTCACGGTGGCGATGCGGGTGGTCGGGCTGCTGCTGGTCTCGGCGCTGATGATCGTGCCGGTCGCGATCGGCCAGCTCGTGACGCACTCGTTCCGCCGCACCATGGCGGTCGGGTCGGTGATCGGTGTCCTCGTGTGCGTCGTCGGGCTGAGCGTCACCTACTGGTACCCGGTCTCCCCCGGTGCCCTCATCGTGGTCCTCGCCATCGCGGTCTACGCCGTCGTGGCAGGGTTGCACCCGTTGCTCGCGCGCCGTCGGCCCGCCGGCGACCCGCACCCCGACATCCCCGACGACGTCGAGGTTGCCCCGAGAGCGTCCGCCCGAGGAGACTGCACACCATGAACCAACCGCTGCGCATGACCAAGCAGCGGGTCGCCGTCGCCGAGGCCCTGCAGGTCAGCGACGAGTTCCGCAGCGCCCAGCAGCTCCACGAGCTCCTGCGGGACCGCGGCGACGCCGTCGGGCTCGCCACCGTCTACCGCACGCTGCAGGCGCTGGCCGACGGCGGCGACGTGGACGTGCTGCGCACCGACGACGGCGAGGCCCTGTACCGCCGGTGCGCCCGGACCGAGCACCACCACCACCTGGTGTGCCGCTCGTGCGGGCGCGCGGTCGAGATCGACGGCCCCACCGTCGAGGCCTGGGCCGCCGAGGTGGGCTCCACCCACGGGTTCGCCGACATCGAGCACACCGTCGAGCTGTGGGGCACCTGCGCCGCCTGCCGCGCGTCCGCCGACCGGGCGAGTTAGGCCAGGCATACCTCAGCGGTGCAGAATGGGGCCCATGGTCACCGCCCCGCTGCTCGCCGCCGCGTCCTCCGACGCCGAGCGGCACGGCGTGTTCACGCTCGAGGGCTTCCCGTACTGGATCGTGTACGTCGCCGCGTTCGGCATCGTCATGGTCCGCGCCCAGGCCACGTACTGGCTGGGGCGCGGGGTCGCGCGCGGCATGGGCGGCACCCGCGTCGCGCAAGTGCTGGCCTCCCCGCGCGCCACCCAGGTCATCGACCGCATCCACCGCTGGGGCCCTCCCGCGGTGACCTTCTCGTTCTTCACCGTCGGGGTGCAGACCGTGGTCAACCTCGCCGCCGGGTACCTGCGCATGCCGTTCGGCCGCTACCTGGTGGCGCTCACGTTCGGCTGCCTCGTGTGGGCCGCGATCTGGACCACCGTCGGGACCGCCGTCGTCTGGGGCGCCGTCCTGCTGTTCCTGCACCACCCCGCCGTGCTCGCCGCGCTCGTCGTCCTCGCGCTGGGCCTGACCGCCTGGCTGCTGCACCGCCGTCGGACCCGCACCGACGCGGCGCAGCCGACGCCCGAGGAGGTGTGATGCTGACCTCCCCCGCCGCGGTGCCCACCAGCGCCGCCGAGCAGGTCGCCCGCCGCACCCGGCGACGAGTCCTCGCCTGCGTGCTGGCCCTGGTCGCCCTCGCCGTGGTGGTCGTGGCCAGCCTGGTGCTCGGGGTGCGCGACGTGTCGCTGCCGGTCGTGTGGCAGGCGCTCACGGACCCCGTCGCCGGCGACGTCGATCACCAGGTCATCGCCGGCCAGCGCGTCCCGCGTGCCCTCGTGGGCCTGGCCGCCGGTCTCGCGCTCGGTGTCGCCGGCGCGGTGATCCAGGGCGTCACCCGCAACCCGATCGCCGACCCCGGTCTCCTCGGGCTGAACTCCGGCGCGTCGCTGGCCGTCGTCTGCGCCGTCTGGCTGCTCGGCCTGTCCGCGCCGTCGCAGTTCGTCTGGTTCGCGTTCCTCGGCGCCGCGGCGGCCGCAGCCCTGGTGTTCTCGATCGGCGCCGGACAACCGGTCAAGCTGGCGCTCGTCGGCGCCACGGTCACCGCGCTCATCACGCCGATGATCACGCTCGTGCTGCTGCGCGACCAGCAGGCGTTCAACCTCTACCGGTTCTGGGCCGTCGGGTCGCTCACCGGACGCGGGCTGGACACGCTGGTCGTCGTGCTGCCGTTCATCGCCGTCGGCGCCGTCCTCGCGGCAGGGCTCGCCCACCGGCTCAACATGCTCGCCCTCGGCGACGACATCGCCCGCGGCCTCGGTCAGCGGGTCGGGGTCACCCGGGCCGTGGCCGGGCTGACCATCGTGCTCCTCGCCGGGGCCGCGACGTCCCTCGCCGGACCGATCGCGCTGGTGGGTCTCGCCGTCCCCCACGCCGCCCGCCGCCTGGTCGGCACGGACTACCGCTGGGTGCTGCTGCTGTCCGCGCTGCTCGGGCCGGTCATGCTGCTCGGGGCGGACGTGATCGGCCGCCTGATCCTGCCGCACAGCGAGCTCGAGGCCGGCGTCGTCGCCGCCGCGATCGGCGCCCCCGTGCTCGTCGCGGTCGCCCGCGGCAAGAAGGTCTCGGGGGTCTGACATGACGACACGCCCCGTGGCCGCACCCGCGCCCGGCACCGCCTCCGCCGCCCCGGTGACGGCGCTGCGCCGTCACCGCCGTCGCCGCTTCCTCCTGGTCCTCGCCGTCCTGGCCGGCCTGATCGTCGCCCTGGCCACTCTCGCCCTCACGCTCGGCGCCGCCTCGCTCCCGCCGGGACGCGCGCTGCTCGCCCTGCTCGGCGTCGGCGACGACGGCGACCTGTTCATCGTCCAGCGCCTGCGCCTGCCCCGGCTCCTCGCCGCCCTGCTGGCGGGCGCCGCCTTCGGGCTCGCCGGCGCGCTGTTCCAGTCGACGCTGCGCAACCCGCTGGCCAGCCCCGACATCCTCGGCATCGCGACCGGCGCCTCGGTCGGCGCGGTCACCGTGATGCTGGGCCTCGGCCTGACCGGCCTCGCGGTCTCCGCCGGCGCGTTCGCCGGGGCGTCGGTCATCGCGCTGCTCATCTGGTTCTTCGCGTGGCGCCAGGGCCTGCACTCCATCCGCTTCGTCCTGGTCGGCGTCGGCTTCGCCTACCTCGCCTCGTCGATCCTGGCGTGGCTGCTCGCGAGCGCCGACCAGCGCGAGGCCGCCTCGGCGCTCGTGTGGACGGTCGGCAGCGTGGCGGACGTCCGCGGCACGGAGCTCGCCGTCCTCGGGCTCGGGCTCGCCGTGCTGGCGCTCGTGGTCGCGTCGATCGCCCGCTGGCAGGCGCCGCTCGGCCTGGGCGACGACCACGCCCGCGGTCTCGGCGTGCCCACCGACGCCGCCCGTGTCGGTTCGCTGCTCGCAGCCGTCGCCCTGGTCGCGCTAGCCACCTCCGTCGTCGGGCCGCTGGCGTTCGTCGCGCTCGTCGCACCGGCCATCGCCCGGCGGCTGGTGGACGACGGCGGAGCGGCGCTGACCGTGTCCGTCGCCACGGGTGCCGCGCTGGTGCTCGCGGCCGACGTCGTCGCCGAGAACGGCCTGCTCGGCGTCACCGCCCCCACCGGCATCGTCACCGGCCTCGTCGGCGCGCCGTACCTGCTGTGGCTCCTGGCCACCCACGAGAAGAGAGCCCGCGCATGATCGACACCCCGCACCGCGCACCACGGACCGCCACCCGCGGCGACCTGGTCGCGCACGGCGTCTCCATCGGGTACGACGGGCACCGGGTGATCGAGTCGCTCGACCTGACGCTGCCCGAGGGCAAGGTCACCGCCGTCGTCGGCCCCAACGCCTGCGGCAAGTCGACGCTGCTGCGCGGGCTCGCCCGGTTGCACCCGCTGGAGGCCGGGCGGGTCACGCTGGGCGACCTCGACGTGACCGCGATGCCGCGCAAGGAGCTGGCACGGTCCGTCGGCGTCCTGCCGCAGTCGTCCGTGGCCCCGGACGGGGTGCGGGTCGCCGAGCTGGTCGGCCGCGGCCGGTACCCGCACCAGGGGTGGTTCGGCCGGCACAGCAGCGACGACGACGCCGTGGTGATGCGGTCGCTCGAGGCCACCGGGGTCGCGGACCTGGCCGACCGGCCCGTGGCCGAGCTCTCGGGCGGGCAGCGTCAGCGCGTGTGGGTGGCGATGGTGCTCGCCCAGGAGACCGACATCGTGCTGCTCGACGAGCCGACGACGTTCCTGGACGTCACCCACCAGATCGAGCTGCTGGACCTCCTGGCCGACCTGAACGCCGAGCGGGGCACCACGGTAGTCATGGTGCTGCACGAGCTCAACCTCGCCGCCCGGTACGCGGACCACCTGGTGGTCATGTGCGCGGGTCGCGTGGTGGCGCAGGGCGCTCCGCAGGACGTGCTCGACGAGCGCACCGTCCTCGAGGCGTTCGGTCTGGACGCGAGGGTCGTGCCGGACCCGGTGTCGGGGACGCCGATGATCGTGCCGGTCGGGCGGCACCGCCGTGCGGACGGTTCGCTCGCACCGGACGGCTCGACCGAGCCGCGCGGTGAGTGACGTCACATCACGATTCGTGCACGACGGCGGAACGGGCTTCCGCCCGTCTCGTGAGTGAGGTTAGCCTTTCCTCATCCGTTCCACCTCGCGCTCCGGCGCGAGCACACCGAGGAGAATCCGTGCGTCTTCGCCGCTCCCTGAGCACCGCCGTCGGCCTCGCCGCGGCCACCGCCCTCACGCTGACCGCGTGCGCCTCCGAGTCGGAGCCCGACACCTCCGGCGAGGAGTCGACCACCGAGGAGTCCGCCGCGCCGGAGGGCGCCACCGACGAGTTCCCCGTGACCATCACGCACGCGCTCGGCGAGACCACCGTCGAGTCCGAGCCGCAGCGCGTCGCCACCTGGGGCTGGGGCTCCACCGAGGCCGCCCTCGCGGTCGGCGTCGCCCCCGTCGGCGTCGCCGAGCAGGTCTTCACCGTCGGCGAGCAGGCCCTGCTGCCGTGGGTCGCCGAGGAGTACGAGACGCTCGGCGCCGAGGACCCGGTCATCTTCAGCGACGCCGAGGCCGGCGCGACCGTCCCCTACGAGGAGTTCGTCGAGGCCGACCCCGACCTCATCCTCGCCCCGTACTCGGGTCTCACCGAGGAGCAGTACGACCTGCTCACGGAGATCGCGCCGGTCGTCGCCTACCCCGAGGCCCCCTGGACCACGCCGTGGGACGACATCATCACCGTCACCGCCGAGGCGCTCGGTCGCACCGACGCCGGCGAGCAGGTGCTGAGCGACGTCGACACGTACTTCGCCGACCTGGCCGCGGAGCACCCCGAGTTCGAGGGCAAGACGTTCGCCGCCATCAAGGACTCGCCCACCGAGGGGCTCGTGTACGTCTACACGCCGGCCGACCCGCGCGTCAGCATCCTCGAGGGCCTCGGCGTCGTCTCGGCCCCGTCCGTCGAGGAGCTGGACAGCTCCGACGGCGGCTTCTACTACACGCTCTCCTACGAGGAGCTCGACAAGCTCGAGGCCGACTTCGTCGTCACGTACCTGTACGACGGCGAGGAGCCCGAGGCCTTCACCGGTTCCGAGGAGCTGCAGGCCATCCCCGCGGTCGCCGACGGCGACGTCGTCATGATCGAGGGCAACGTCGCCACCTCGTCCGTCTCGCCGCCCACCGCGCTGTCCTACGACTGGGAGACCGGCGTGCCGGCCCTCGTCGAGCAGCTCGCCGGCATCTACGGCGAGAGCTGACGCCTCGGTCCTCCGGACCCCGGGCCGAGACCCGGACGTCGGGCGGGCCTGGACCCGCGCACGGTCGTCATCCCCGAAGTGGAGGGCCCCCAGGGCCCGTGAACGCGACCGTGCGCGGGTCCCGGCCCGCCCGACGTCGTCGTGCTCAGGCCGTCGGCGCGTCCACCGCTCCCCCGTACCGCCGGTCCCGCCGCGCGAACTCCTCGACCGCACGCCACAGGTGCCGACGGTCGACGTCCGGCCACGGCTCGGGCAGGAACACCATCTCGGCGTAGGCGGCCTGCCAGATCATGAAGTTGCTCGTGCGCTGCTCGCCCGACGAACGCAGGAACAGGTCCACGTCCGGCAGGTCGGGCTCGTCCAGGTACTTCTGCACGGTCTTCTCCGTGACACGCGCCGGGTTCACCTTCCCGGCCACGGCGTCCCGGGCGATGGCGGCGGCGGCGTCCGCGATCTCGGCGCGCCCCCCGTAGTTCACGCACATCGTCAAGGTGCAGCGGTCGTTGCCCCTGGTCATCTCCTCGGCCTTCTCGAGCTCGTCGATCACCGAGCCCCACAGCTTCGGCCGACGCCCGGCCCAGCGGATCCGCACGCCCCACGACGCCATCTCGTCGCGCCGTCGTCGGATCACGTCCCGGTTGAACCCCAGCAGGAAGCGCACCTCCTCCGGCGACCGCTTCCAGTTCTCCGTGCTGAACGCGTACGCGGAGACGTGCTTCACCCCGATCTGCACGGCACCCGCCACGACGTCGAGCAGGGACTTCTCGCCCTCCTTGTGCCCCTCGATCCGGGACAGGCCCCGCGCGTTGGCCCACCGGCCGTTGCCGTCCATGACGACGGCCACGTGGTTCGGCACGAACTGTGCCGGGATCCGTGGCGGGGTGGCGCCGGAGGGGTGCGGGTACGGCTCGGCGTACTGCCGGGGTGCGGTGGGCATCAGGCCTCTCTCTCGATCATGCGCAACGAGCGCAGGGTGCGCTCCAGGTAGAACTGCGAGTACGCGGCGACCAGGCCGTCCGCCTCGCTGCGGTGACGGCGCTCGGCGGCGTCGGCCACCTCCCAGTCGCCCGCGAGCAGCGCCGCCAGCAGGTCGAAGGTCTCGGGCGCCGGCGACGCGCTGCCCGGCGGACGGCACCGCGAGCACACGGCGCCGCCCTGCGCGACGGCGAACGAGTGGTGCGGGCCCGGCTCGCCGCAGCGCGCGCACTCCGTGAACGACGGCGCCCACCCGGCCACCGCCAGCGCGCGCAGCAGGTAGGAGTTCAGCACCAGGCCCGGGGTGTGCGCCCGCTCGGACAGGGCCCGCAGCGCGCCCACCAGCAGCCAGTACTGCTGGACGGCCGGCTCGTGCTCGGCCGCGACCAGGCGGTCCGCGGTCTCCAGCATCGCGGCACCTGCCGTGTACAGGGCGTAGTCGGCACTGATCTGGCGGGCGAAGGCGCCGATCGTCTCGACCTGCGTCACCGAGTCGAGGTTGCGGCCGGTGTAGAGCTGGACGTCCACCATCATGAACGGCTCCAGCCGGGCGCCGAACTTCGAGGACGTGCGCCGCACGCCGCGCCCGACCGCGCGGACCTTGCCGTGCTCGCGCGTCAGGAACGTGATGATGCGGTCGGCCTCACCCAGCTTGTGGGTGCGCAGCACGATCGCGTCGTCTCGGTACAGGGGCACCCGGCCATTGTCCCAGGTGCCCCTGTCAGGTCAGCCGTGCTCGGCGCGGTTGACGGCCGAGACGATCGCCTTGAGCGAGGCCGTCGTGATCGACGGGTCGACGCCGACGCCCCACAGCACGTCGTCGCCCACCGCGCACTCCACGTAGGCGGCCGCCTTCGCGTCACCGCCGGCGCTCATCGCGTGCTCGGTGTAGTCGAGGACCTTCACGTCCACACCGACGCCGGCGATCGCCGTCACGAACGCGTCCAGCGGGCCGTTGCCGGTCCCGACGAGGGTCTGCTCGGCGCCCTGGTCCACGACGTCCACCTCGAGGGTGGTGGTGCCGTCCTCGACGGCCCGCGTGCGGATCTCGCGCAGCTTGAGCCGGCCCCACGGCTGCAGGTCCTGGCCGTCGTTCTCCTCGGCGGGCAGGTACTCGTCGGCGAACATGCGCCAGATGTCGGCGCCGGTGACCTCGCTGCCCGCGGTGTCGGAGTACTTCTGCACCACGCCCGAGAACTCGATCTGCAGGCGGCGGGGCAGCTCCAGGTGGTGCTCCGTCTTGAGCAGGTACGACACCCCGCCCTTGCCGGACTGCGAGTTCACGCGGATCACGGCCTCGTACGAGCGCCCCAGATCCTTCGGGTCGATCGGCAGGTACGGCACGCCCCAGGTGAGCTCGTCGACGGCCTTGCCCTCCGCCTCGGCGCGGCCGGCCATGTGCTCGAAGCCCTTCTTGATCGCGTCCTGGTGCGACCCGGAGAACGCCGTGAACACCAGGTCGCCGGCGTAGGGGTGCCGTTCGTGCACCGGGAGCTGGTTGCAGTACTCGACCGTGCGACGGATCGCGTCGATCCCGCCGCCGACGGTGAAGTCGATCTGCGGGTCGATGCCCTGGCCGAACAGGTTCATGCCCAGCGTCACCAGGTCCACGTTGCCGGTGCGCTCGCCGTTGCCGAACAGGCAGCCCTCGATGCGGTCGGCGCCGGCCTGGTAGCCCAGCTCGGCCGCCGCGACGGCGGTGCCGCGGTCGTTGTGCGGATGCAGGGACAGCACCACGTGCTCGCGGTGGTCGAGGTGGCGGCTCATCCACTCGATCGAGTCGGCGTACACGTTCGGCGTGGCCATCTCCACCGTGGCCGGCAGGTTGACGATCACCGGGCGCTCCGCCGTCGGCTCCAGGACCTCGAGCACCTCGTTGCAGATGCGGGCGGCGTACTCCAGCTCGGTGCCCGTGTAGGACTCCGGCGAGTACTCGTAGTAGACGGTGGTCTCCGGGACGGTCTCCTCGAGCTTGCGGCACAGCCGCGCGCCCTGCAGGGCGATGTCGACGATCCCGTCCTGGTCGGTGCGGAAGACGACCTCGCGCTGCAGGATCGAGGTGGAGTTGTAGATGTGCACGATCGCCTGCTTGGCGCCGCGGATCGCGTCGAAGGTGCGCTCGATGAGGTGGTCGCGGCACTGGGTCAGCACCTGGATGACGACGTCGTCGGGGATCCGCCCGGACTCGATGAGGGTGCGCACGAAGTCGAAGTCCGTCTGCGAGGCCGACGGGAAGCCGACCTCGATCTCCTTGTACCCCATCTGGACCAGGAGCTCGAACATGCGCAGCTTGCGCTCGGCGTTCATCGGTTCGATGAGGGCCTGGTTCCCGTCGCGCAGGTCGACGGCGCACCAGCGGGGGGCCTTCTCGATACGGCGGTCGGGCCAGGTGCGGTCCGGCAGGTCCACGCGGATCTGCTCGTGGAAGGGGACGTACCGGTGGTACGGCATCTGCGAGGGGCGCTGCGGGTTGTGCGCGGCGATGCCGTTCGTGACGTGCGGGTGCTCGGTGTTCATCAGGAAGTTCCTTCGGGGGTGGTGTGGCTCGGTGACGGCCGGCGCACCAACGTCCTCCGCGGCGAGGAACCGGCCTCTGCTAGGCCTCGCCGCGGCACCGAAGGAGGAGGCTCACCACGTGCTGCACCCTCACACCGTACACCGTGTGTGGGCCCGGTCACCCGGACGGTCCGCGGGGCGCGCGCCCGGCCTACCCCGCGGGAGAGTTGCCTACCCCGCGGAGAAGTTGCCTACCCCGCGGGAGGCCGGCGTCGTCGAGGCGGCTCAGCGGCGGGTGCGC
>Ga0207735_100098_pt1 | contig 20735 bp, 15 predicted proteins | sample TtaePargueraPR_9_FD_187280 | JGI IMG/M metagenome (GOLD analysis project Ga0207735, IMG submission 187280) | Aerobic enrichment media microbial communities from Bioluminiscent Bay, La Parguera, Puerto Rico - Tt and E2 (1) (SPAdes) | ecosystem: Environmental > Aquatic > Marine > Unclassified ... | reverse complement strand
CCCGGTCTTCATCAACCCGATGTGCAGGAGTCGAGCCCGCTCCGGCAACCGGAGCGTCGAGGGAGCTTCTTCACTGATCGACATGCGCACCTTTCCGCGGTCGTGTCGTCATCCATCCGATCTCGTCGGCGACGTCGAGCACGACTCTAGAGGCTGCCTTCGTCGCTGCATGACGCTTGGTGGTCGCCACGCCCGTCGCACGCCGTCCACGTCGCTCTGGAATGACAGGCTAGCCTCACGTGATGACCGTTGAAGGGACAAGGTCTCGAGAGAGTCGCACCGATGGCCGCACGCCTGTCACGGAGCCCGAGACTCAGCACGGCGTGAGCCGGGTGGTGGTGATCGCCGACGACCTGCCGCCGGCGAGGCTTCGCACCTTCCTCGCCTCCTATCGCGACCAGGAGCTGTTCGTCATCGCTCCCGCGGAGCACGCGGAGTGGGGACTCGATGCCTCTCGGCACCGGTTCCTGTCGTTCGACGACGAGGAGTCACCGGGACGGCATCTCGAACGGCTGGGACCGGTAGATCGAATCGTGGTCGTCCGATCGGTGAGCGGCGAGGTCCAGGCCGCCATGCTTCGGCAGCTCTTGTTCCACCTGAGTCCTGAGGGCCTGTACGTCGTAGCGCTCGATCCGGCGTCGGAGGTCACCACGACCGACGAGTTCGGTGCACTGCTTCGGACGCTCGCCGGTGACGGAGGCGTCGTGCCGCGGGACGTTCGTGAGCTGCGCCGGGCGGCGCTCCGCGTCCGGGTCGGGCGGCGCTGGATCAGGGTGCGCAAGTCCGGTCGGCACTTCCTGAAGCTGAGGGACGACTCGGCGACTCGACTCCTCCGGTCCCGTGGGTCGCGGACCAAGGTCGATGAGCTGGTGGTGGCGCCCGGTGACACCTTCCGTGCGGGCACTGAGATCGTCTCCCACGGCGCGAGCAAGGAGCTGTTCGGACTGGCGACGACCGTGCCCACGCCACCGTTGCACCTGCGCCACTACCAGGGTCACGTAGGGCTCGTGTCCAATGCGCTGACCTTGACCGACCACGAGGTGCTACCGGACTCGTTCCGGCACCATCTCAACCGACGACCATCCAACCCGCGACTGGTCGACGCCGATGCCCGCTTCGGCCGCGTCCCGCAGCGTCTGATGCCGAGGGACGATCTTGGTGGTTCCTACTACCTGCTGGACTCCGAGAACTCGGGCCACTTCGGTCATCTCCTGACGGAGGTCATCTCTCGGCTGTGGGGGTGGGATCGTGCCAAGCAAGATGATCCGGACCTTCGGGCGATATTCCGCATCCGGTATCCGCAGGAGCGCGATCCTGCGCTCGAGAGGACGATCTTCTCGGCGTTCGGTATGGCCGAGGAAGACATCGCCTGGGTCGATCACCCCGTCCGGCTCGAGTCGATGTACGCCGCGACGCCGATGTTCCACAACTCTCGACCGCACTACGTGCACCCCGGGATTCGGGCGATCTGGCAGCGGATCCGGGACGGTCTACCCGTGCAGGACGGGCCCACGTGGGACAAGATCTTCGTCTCGCGCCGCGACACCTACGGCAACCGACGGTGCCTCAACCGTGAGGAGGTCGAGGGCTACTTCAGCGACGCAGGTTTCGAGGTGATCTATCCCGAGGACTTCTCGTTGAGTCGACAGGCCCAGGTCTTCTCCCAGGCGAGGACCATCGCCGGGTTCGGTGGGTCCGGCATGTTCAACGCCCTCTTCGCGGACCGCCTCGAGACGATGATCGTGCTGACCCACGAGGCCTACACGGCGCGGAACGAGGCTCTGATCGCGCTCCCTCTGGACGTTCGTCTCCACTACTTCTGGAACGCTCCGGAGATCGCGCATCCCATGGGTGGATGGACCCGTGAGGCCTACAAGTCAGCATGGACCTTCGATCTGCCCAGACACCGCGCCGAGCTGGAGCAGGTGCTGCAGGACGGGTAGGCAAGCGCTCGTGACAGCGTCGGGACTCCCTATGATGTGACGACCCCGCCCAGCTGTCCCGAGGTGGGAGAAGGAGAGAGGGGACGCATGACTGACGTCGGACGCGGCGCCCGACTGCGGGGCAAGGTGCGCTCGACCGGTGGGCGCGTGATCCGCCGACTCGGCCTGCTGCCCGGCGGGGTGCCTGACGGCCTCGGCGAGGACGCGATGCTTCAGGGCACCACGCTGCCTGCTCGCGCCGTCGTGTTCTTCGGGGACCCGCCGGAGAGCATGTACCAGATCCGGCAGTGGTACCGCGCGCTCGAGGAGCTCGACCGCACCGTCCCTCTCGTCGTGGTGGCTGGGGACTCCCGGACGGCCAGGCTGTTGAGGGCCGAGAGCTCACTACGGGTCGTCACCGTCGCGCTGCACGCCACGCTCGACGAGATCCTCACCGGCAGCGACGTGCGTCTCGCGCTCTACGTGAACCACAGCCCGCAGAACTTCACGATGCTGAGCTTCGGTCGACTCGTCCACGTCTCGCTGCTGCACGGGGACTCGGACAAGACCGTGTCGGTGTCGAACCAGCACAAGGCCTACGACCTGGTCTTCGTCGCGGGGCAGGCGGCCGTCGACCGCTTCGCACGGAATCTGCCCTACTTCGATGCCGAGGCGCGGTGTGTGACGGTCGGTCGCCCTCAGGTCGACGGTGTGCCGCAGGTCGCGCGATCGAGTGATGGAGGCAGGACCACGGTCCTGTACGCCCCGACGTGGGAAGGGGCGAACCCTTCTGTCGCCTACGGGTCGCTGGACGTGCTGGGTCCTGAGCTCGCCCGGGCGGTCGTCTCCGACCCGACGCTGCGGCTGCTGTACCGACCGCACCCGCTCAGCGGAGTCCGGTCGGCAAACTATGCGCGGGCCGACCGTGAGGTCCGGGCGGTGCTGGCAGCCGCAACCGCCGCCGAGCCTGGTGCCGGTCACGAGGTGCGGACGGACGGGGAACTCACCGAGACGTTCGCCGAGGCCGATCTGCTGGTCTGCGACATCTCCGCTGCCGCGACCGAGTGGCTGCCGACGCTGCGCCCGCTGATCGTGACGGACGTCGCGGCACCTTGGGCGACGATCGCCTCGACGCCACTCCTGGACCTGGCTCCCCGGCTGCGTGTGGGCGATGTCGAAGAAACGGCGGAGCTGGTTCGGCGACAGGTGTCCGGCGATCCTGGCCGGGAGGACCGGCAGCGACTGGTGGAGTACTACCTGGGTGACGTCGCTCCGGGTTCCTCGCTCGAGCGCTTCGTCGGAGCCTGCCGGTCCGCGATCGAGCGACACGAGCGCGAGCTCGCACGCCTCGGTCGGGACTGAGCGCGACATCCGGGTACGTCCGGGCGAGCCGGTGGTGAACGTACGATGACGGTGGTCCGGCGAATCGATGCTCGGGTAACCTTCGAGCGGCCGACCTGGATCCGGCTCGCTGCCAGACTGGGGGCTCGGGTCCTGCCTTCGACGACGAGCTAAGGACATTTCAGGGTGCAGGAGTTCACCAGGAGAGCCGTGCGGCGCCTCTACGGCCTCGTTCCCCCGGGGCTTCGTCGTCCCCTCGACGAGCGTCGAGCCGCAGGCCGGTCGGTGCTCGTCTCCGTGGTCGTCCCTGTCTACAACGTCGAGGACTACCTCGGTGAGTGTCTCGACTCGATCCTGGCGCAGACCCACCCGCGACTCGACGTCGTCGTGGTGGACGACGGTTCGCCCGACGGTTCCATCGACATCGCTCGACGTTACGCCGCACAGGACCGGCGGATCCGCATCGTGCAGCAGGCCAACGGCGGGCTGGGTGCAGCGCGGAACACCGGAGTCCGGCACGCCCGTGGCCAGATGCTCTGCTTCGTCGACTCCGACGACACCCTTCCGCCGGGTGCGATCGAGGCGATGCTGCGTTCCTTGCGCGTGAGCGGCTCCGACTTTGCCGTGGGATCTCTCGTCCGGGACACCGTGGACGGCCAGCAGATGCCGCCGTGGGCGAAGAAGCTCCACGCGACGACCCGGCGTGGGCTGGTCTTCGCGGACGAGCCCGACGTGCTCAAGAACGTCTTCGCCTGGACCAAGCTCTACCGCACCGAGTTCTTCCGGCGTGTCGTCAAGGAGTTTCCCGACGGCATCTACGAGGACCAGGCGCCGGCGGCGCGCGCCTACCTGCACGGAACGTTCGACATCCTCGACGACGTGGTGTGCCACTGGCGCATCCGGGACGACGGCACGTCGATCACTCAGCAGAAGTCGACGATGAAGGACCTGGTGGGCCGATGGGGGATGCTGGACGAGCTCGCCGAGGAGATGCGGGACGCGCCGGCCGAGCTGTTGCGTGCCTGGCAGGTCAAGACGATCGGCTTCGACATGAGGCCGTACTACGAGCAGGTGCCGCGGACGCCGTCCGAGTACTGGGACTTCCTGCGTGAGCGGGTGAGGCACTTCCTCGACGAGTCCGGCTACGAGATCCTCACGGACGTCCCGGTCTCCGACCGCCTGTTCGCCGCGGCGACCTATCACGGCTACCGGGCAGACCTCGCCACCCTGCTCGAGCGCCGGGAGTCCCAGACGTGGAAGGTTCCTGGACGGATCATCGCGGGGCGCCCCGAGGTGCATCCCGACTACTTCGGCGACCTCGATCTCGAACCCGACGACGTGATCAGCTCGTTGGAGCTCGACGCCGAGGTCCGCACCCGGACGGACACGGTCACCATCAGTGACGGGGTCGTCGAGCTCCACGGGAGTGCACACCTCGCGCAGGTGACCGTCGACGACGGATCGGACGTCCGTCTGCGTGTCTTCGCGCTGGACAGGAACGGCGGTCGGATCGAGGCGGATGTCGCCCCGAAGCCCGACCCGGCGATCGACTCGTTCGCCAAGGACCCCTGGAACGACCACGCCCAGAGCGGGTTCGTCGCCACCGTCGACCTGTCCGCGGCGGAGGATCGAAGCTTCACCTTCGAGGTCGAGGTCACGGTCGACGGGTTCAGCCGTTCTGGCGTGCTGGCACGACCGGGGTCGCGAGGCCCGGGTCGGGCCCCGGTGTTCGACCGGCTGGACGCGGACGGCCGGTGGTGCATGGACCGTCAGAACCTGGCGCTCGTCGTACGACGCCTGACGACGAACCGGGTCGCGGTTCGTGGTGCTTCGATGGACGGCACGACGCTCGTCCTCGACGTCGAGGACCTCCGGGCGGAGCGCGCGGACCTCGTGGCCACCTCTCAGGGGAGGTCGACGACGGCACGGGTGACGAGGGAGCCGGGCAGGACGACGGCCCGGTTCGACCTGCGCGCGTGGCTCGACACGCCCCAGTCCTGGACGTTCTCCGCTGCGGGTCCCCGCGGCGAGGGCGCCCGGCGGCTGTCCTGGGCGGCATCGTCGTGCGAACCCGGTCCGGGTCGAGGCGCGGTCGGGCGGCTGACGGCCACGCAGTTCGGCAACCTGACGCTCGACTCGGGGCCGCTGGTCGGTGAGGTCGACCAGATCCGGGTGCACGACGCCGGTGTCGAGATCGTCGGGTGGATGACCTCGACGTCGGACGAGCCCGTGCGTTGCCGGCTCACGGGTACCGGCAGCCGCACCTCCGCGGTGGAGGTGACCGGTGGCGACCACGGGGAGTTCCGGGTCGTCGTCCCGCTCGTCGACGAGCACGGCGTCAACCTCCCGCCCGGTCAGCCGCACGAGGTCACCCTCGAGTGCGCTTCGACGCCGGGCGTCGTCCGGATCGGCGCCGAGCTGTGGTCCTCCCTCCAGATCGAGCTGCTTCGTCGCGACGTCCGTGTGGAGCCGATCGCGCTGCCGAGCGGTGCTCCGGGCGTCGTGCTGCGCCCACCGTTCTCCGACGATGCTCGAGGCCGACGACGCCAGCGACTGCTCCAGGACTCCTATCGGGAAGCGGCCGGACCGTTGCGGGACGCCGTCCTGTTCGAGGTCTTCAACGGTCGTTCGGTCGGGGACTCGCCGCTGGCACTGAGCCGAGAGCTGTACCGCACCAGCCCTGGACTGGACCAGTACTGGTCCGTCGCCGACCTGCGCGTCCCGGTCCCGCCGTGGGCGACCGCGGTGCTGCGCTACTCGGCCGACTGGTACGACGCGTTGGCGCACTGCCGCCTCCTCGTCAACAACAACAACTGGCCGTGGTACTTCACGAAGCGGCCGGGGCAGAAATACGTCCAGACGTGGCACGGCACGCCGCTCAAGAAGATCGGCAACCACGTCCCGGACGCCAACCTCTCGATCACCTACCGCCGGCTGATGGAGCGGGAGGCCGCGTCCTGGGATCTGCTGCTCGCCCAGAACGACTACTCCGCCCAGATCTTTCCCGAGGCCTTCGGGTACGACGGCGACGTCCTGGTCACCGGATATCCGCGGAACGACAGCCTCCTCGACGGCACGGCGACGACCACGCGCCGGGAGATGCGTGACCGGCTGGGGATCGGCGACGACGACCGCGTCCTCCTCTATGCGCCGACGTGGCGGGACAACCTGCGCTCGGCAACGTCGTACGGTCGGGTCTCGTACCTCGACGCCGAACAGCTGCCGCGGGGGACGGTCGTGCTCTACCGCGGCCATGCCAACACCGCATCGGCCACGAGCAGCCTGCCGGACTCCGTCATCGACGTCACCAGCCATCCCGACGTCAACGAGCTGATGCTGGCTGCCGACGTCCTGGTGACGGACTACTCGTCGATCATGTTCGACTTCGCGGTCCTGCGTCGACCGATCTACTTCCTGGTCCCGGACCTGGACCTCTACGCGGGTACGACGCGCGGTTTCTACCGCGACCTGCGCAGGATCGCACCCGGCCCGCTCTGCGCGAGCACGTCGGAGCTGGTCGACGCGCTGGCCTCCGACTACTGGGCGGCGCACGGGAGCGACTACGACGCCTTCGTCGCCGAGTTCGCGCCACACGACGACGGACGTGCGGCTGAGCGCGTCGTCGAGCGCCTGACCGCACGACAGGAGCCCTGATGCCGATCCGCCGAGCAGTTAGAGACCTTCTGGCACGGGTCGTGCCCCGCGACCGGAGGAGCGCGCCGCCGAGTGCCGTCATGCCGGTGGACGGAGCGACCGACGCGAAGGTCGAGCGTCCTCGTCGTGAACGCAGCCGGTTGCGCCGTGAACCGGGGACCACGGAGATCCTCCCGTCACTCGGGTACTTCGGCGGGATCGCCGCCAACTACCTGGCAGTGGCGGTGACGGGCGGGGTGCGTGAGATCGAGCTCTTCCTTCCGCGTCGCGAGGAGGGGCAGCTCGACCTTCGCGGGATCGAGCTGTACCGCGGGGGGCGGCGGATAGCTCTGGACGGCGACAGGGTCGACGTCACCCAGAGCTCCGACGCGACGAAAGACGACCGCTCGCCGTTCATGATGGGTGGCATCCGCACGAAGCGGGAGGTCGGACCGTGGTGGCGGATGTGGCTCGCGGAGACGTTGGACGTCGATGAGATCAGGGTCTACAACAGGTTGGACGGTTTCGGACGGCGCAACCGGCGGCTCACGGTGGCGTACGCGGCGGACGACGGCCGGTTCACGCCGGTCTCGACCGATTCGGATCGTGTGGTGCGCTCCACGCTCGACCTCCTGGCACGACTGACCGCGATCACCGTGACGGACGAGGACCTCGGCAGCGTGGAGCGGGCGCGCGCACTGCGGCGCGAGCTCCTCGCCCGCCTGGCCGACCGGGCGCGCGAAGGCCTGCTGACGGCCGACCCGACCGAGCAGCGTCTGGTGCTGTCAGCGATCCGTCTGGAGCCGGGGTCCGACGACGAGGAGCCGAGCGACGACGAATGGGCCCTGCTAGGCCACGCCCTCGCGGCCGAGCGGCATCGGGTACCCACCACGGCGACGTCGATCCGCACGTTCCACCTGCTCCTGCGTACGCGGGCCAGACTGGAAAGACTCGCGCGAGAGGCCAACGCGGCCGGAGAGGTCGTCGGTACTCCTCCGGCGGTGCTGTCGCGGCACGGCCTGGTCGACGACGGCGGACTTCGAGCACGGTCGGACGAGTATCTGGACACGATCGAACGTGCGTCCCGGCTTCTCGGCGACCTCGGGTACCCGACGATGCTCGCCTACGGCACACTGCTCGGAGCGGTCCGCGAGAAGGACTTCCTGGCTCACGACGACGACGTAGACCTGATGGTTCCGCTCGAGGCCATGGATCGTGACAGCGCGGAGCCGGTTCTCGGGGAGCTCCGCCTGGCCCTCCAGCAGAAGGGGTGGAAGGTCACCCGACCGAACTCGTACACCAACTTCCACCTGCACGACCCGTCGAACGGTCTGCACGTCGACGTCTTCCCGCTGTTCGTCGATGGTGAGCGCACCTCGTTGCACATGGAGAAGATGAAGCTGCGGTCCATCGCGACGTCGATCGTCATGCCCCCTGCGCCCATCACCTTCAAGGGGCGTGAGCTGCTCGGCCCGGCGAAGCCGGAGGCATTCCTCGCCGAGCGCTATGGCGACGGGTGGTCCGTCTCGGACCCGTACTACGACTGGCCCTGGCGGCTGGACGGTTGAGCTCGTAGGGAGCGCACCCGGTGCGGGACCGTGCCCGCACCGGGTGTCGGTCCGGGCAGCCGGCCTCGTCAGACGGTCTGCCGGTGCCGGATGACCTCGTCGGAGACGTCGAGGAACCGCTGCAACGATGCCCCTGGCGTCGTGTCACCGAAGTAGTGCTCGACGATCTGCTCGTAGCGGCCGCGGTCCTCGCCGTGCGCGACGTCGTCGATCACGGAGAGCACGGCTGCTGCCTCGTCGGCGCGGAAGGTGCGGATCTTTCCGGCGAGTCCGTCCCGGTCGACCTCGGTGTCGGGGGACGCGGGTTCGGTCAGCAGCAGGGGCTTGCCGGTGGCGAGGAAGTCGAAGGCGACGGCGGAGATGTCGGCGACGCAGACGTCGGACACCCCGAGCTGCCACCCGAAGACGGAGTCGGTGTCGACCAGGTGTCGTGCGGCAGGGTCGGCGGCGTTCGCCTTCTGGAGACGCTCGACGACCGCGCGGTGAGCGTCCCGGTAGGCAGGGTCGACGACGCCGGTGCGCGGGTGCGGCCGGTAGATGATCCGGTGCCGTCCGGTGGCGACGAGCGCGTCGATCATGGCGGGGGCGTGCGAGACGAGCGACGAGTAGCTCATCGACGGGCGGTCGCCCTCCCAGGTGGGCGCGTAGAGCACGACGCTGCGGTCGTCGTCAGGCAGGGACGGGCCGGCCGGCGGCACGTCGACCTGGGGCCGACCGATGCGCCGCAGGTGCTTGTCCCGGTCGAAGTCGACGAGACGGCGTCCGAGCCGCTCGTAGGCGGCCTGACCGGCGATGAACGTGTAGTCGTAGGCCTTGAGCTGGTTGGAGGCCATGTAGTCCTTGTCGGACTCACCGTGGCTGATGAAGATGTGCGCCGGGTCCCGGAATCGCATCATGCGGAAGTTCACGATGTTCTGGTTCACGTAGAAGACGGCACCGATGCGCTGCGTCTCGAGCCAGGACTCGGTCTCGGCGATAAACGGCTGGTAGATGACGGGTAGCGGGCACTCGTCCTTGAGCGCGACGGCGGTCGCGACGTTGCGCACGATCACGGCGACGGGGTGGGTCTCGGCGAGCTTGCGCATCGGCTCGTACCACTGCTGGATCTGGTACAGGTTCACCGGGGAGTCGGCGAAGAAGATCGCGGCCTCGAAGGTCTCCCTCGGAGCAGGGCGCGACGCCTCGTAGCTGCTCCACGCCCGGCGGTTGCGGCGCCGTATCACGGTTCTGGTGACGGCGGTGGCCAGCGCCTGGAGGTCTCTGATCAGGGACAAGGGTCGCTACCTTCTCGACGGGGTGGAGGTTCGGGACATCCTACGACGTCAGGACGCCGTCACCGCCCGGCGGCGTACCCCTGCTGCCCCCGCGGGTTCGCCGCCGCGCCGAGCACCCCGGTCGCCGGGTCGCGCGTCACGGCGGTGAGCCGTCCGAGTGCCCAGTCGCCGGCGAGGGTGAGCGCGTGGCCGCGTTCGGCGAGCCCGGCGAGCACGTCGGCGCCGAGCCGGTCCTCGACGACGGCGCCGCCGGGCACCCAGGTGCGCGGCCAGAACGACCCGACGGCCGACGTGGTGTGCAGGGTAGGTGCGTCGATGGCCTGCTGCGGGGTCCACCCGCCGGCGAGGACGCGCAGCAGGAAGGGCAGCTGCCACTGGTCCTGCTGGTCGCCGCCCGGGGTGCCGCAGGCCAGCACGGGGACGCCGTCCGCGAGCACCAGCGTGGGTGACAGGGTGGTGCGCGGTCGCACGCCGGGGGTCAGCGCGGACGGCGAGTCCGCGTCGAGCCAGGTCATCTGCAGGCGGGTGCCGAGGCAGAACCCGAGCCCGGGCACGGTGGGGGAGGATGTCAGCCAGCCGCCGGACGGCGTCGCGCTGAGCATGTTGCCCCAGCGGTCCACCACGTCGAGGTGGCAGGTGTCGCCCTTCACGGCGCCGCTCGAGGCGACGGTGGGTTCTCCGGTGTCCGACGACGTCGGTCCGGTCGTGCGCAGCGGCGGCAGCGGGGGACCGGTGCGTCCGGGCACGACGCCGGGGCGCACCTCGTGCGAGGCGCGTTCGCCGATCAGGGCTCGGCGTCCGGCGGCGTACTCCTCGGAGAGCAGATCGCTCAACGGCACCTCGGCGTCCCCGTACCAGACGTCCCGGTCGGCGAGCGCCAGCTTGAGCGTCTCCAGCACGGTGTGCGCGCCGAGCTCGGTGGCGACGTCGAGCCGGTCGTCGTCGAACCCGTCGAGGATCCGCAGCGACTGCAGCAGCACGGGTCCCTGGGTCCATGCGCCGGGCTTGACGACGGTGCGGCCGCGGAACTCCGTCGTCGTCGGCTGCTCGTAGCCGGCGCGGAAGCTCTCGACGTCGGCGGCGGTGATCACGCCGGCGTGGTCGCGGCCGTCGGAGTGGCGGTGGGGGGTGCGGACGAACGGTTCGACGGCGGCGCCGACGCGGGTGCGCCAGGCGTCGCGCGCGGCGTCGACGGAGGCCGCGCGGTCGCCGGGTGAGGCGTCGGCGGCGTCGGCGAGCGCGTCGAGCAGGTCGGCGTACTCGGGGTTGGTGATCGTCTCGCCGGCGTGCGGTGGACGGCCGTGCGGCAGCCAGCGGGCCGCGGACGTCGGCCAGTGGCGGCCGAACAGGTCGGCGACGCGTTCGACGGCGGCGGCGACGGCGGGCAGCACGGGGTGGCCGTCGCGGGCGTAGCCGACGGCGTAGGCGAGCACGTCGCGCACGGACCAGGTGCCGTGGTCGCGCAGCAGCAGCAGCCAGGCGTCGACGGCACCGGGGACGGCGGCCGCCAGGGCTCCGGAGCCGGGGACGAGCTCGAGGCCCTCGTGGTCGCGGTAGTGCTCGATGGTCGCGCCGGCGGGCGCCGGCCCCTGCCCCATGAGGACCTGCGGGGCGGCGGGTGCCTGCGCCGTCGCGAACAGGCCGACCAGGTCGCCGCCGGGGCCGTTGAGGTGCGGTTCGACGACGTGCAGCACGAACGCTGCGGCACAGCCGGCGTCGAACGCGTTGCCGTCGCGCTCCAGCACCGACTGGGCGGTCGCCGTGGCCAGCCAGTGGGTCGAGGCGGCCGTGCCGTGGGTGCCCTGCAGGTCGGGGCGGGTCAGGTGGGCCGGTGGTGCGGTGAACGTCATCGGGTGATCTCCCGTCCTCTCAGGTGGCCCAACAGGGTGACGGCCAGGGTGATGGCGGCGCTCGCGGCGACGCCGAGCGCCAGGTGGGCCTGCAGGAGCAGCGCCCCGGCGCACGCGCCGGCGCCGAGCAGCCCGATGGCCGCGACCCGGCGCCACACGTGGCGTCCGTGCCCCCCGACCAGCCGCGAGTCCATCGCGAGGCCGGTGATGGCACTGGTGACCACGACGGTGGTGATCTCCTTGACGGCCAGGTGGCGGGCGGCGGCGGCCTGCAGTCCCATGGCTGCGGCGAGCAACCCGGTGACCGTGAGCTGCACGGCGTGCGGCATGTCGCCGTCGAACACCGTCAGCAGGATCGTCAGAGCCACCATGACCGCTGCGACCAGGCCGAAGCACGACGTCGTACGCCACGACCAGCCGGCCTCCTGGCGGCGCAGGACGAACCCGCCGAACGCCGCGCCGGTCAAGAACGTCGCGAACGCGAGCAACGGACCGACCACGGGCAGGTCGTCGGCGCCGGCCAGACCCATGCCGAGGATGACGACGTTCCCGGTCATGTTGCCGGTGAAGACGCGGTCCAGGCCGAGGTAGCCGACGGCGTCGGCGATCCCGGTGGAGAAGGTCAGGGCCAGCATGAGGCCGAGGTGGAGCTTGTCGCGAGGCACGGGGCAACCTTACGGGCCCTCGCCCGAACCGGACCGAGATGTCCGGTCCGGCCGGTCCGTCGGCCGGTCCCGGCGTGGGGGATCTCGTGAGGATCCTCACGGCGCCAGGAAGGGACAAACATTCCCGATGGAGGCCTGGAAGGGCCCGAAAGTCACAGCCCAGTAACGAATCGGACCAGATCGTGACACAGATCATCGGTATTCATACATGGCGGGCGAAGTGCGCAGCCCGAGGTGTCCTAGTGTGAAGTCAGCGCAGAACGTCGTCCCCGGGGATCTCCCCGCGGTGCGGGTAGCCCCGCACGGTCACACGACACCTGACCGACGGCGAGTCACCGTCCCCGACCCGGGAGAATCGTGCCAGCCATCGAGGCAAGTGGCCTGACCAAGATCTTCGGCCGACGCCCCCAACGAGGCGTCCGCATGCTCAAGGAGGGAGCCGACCGCGCGGCGTTGCGCCGCGAAGGCCTGACGGCAGCGGTCATCGACGCCGCGTTCGACGTGGCGCCGGGAGAGATCTTCGTCGTCATGGGCCTGTCCGGCTCCGGCAAGTCGACCCTGATCCGCATGGTCAACGGTCTGCTCGAGCCGACCGACGGCACCATCTCCATCGACGGTCAGGACGTCACCCACCTGAGCAAGGCGGGCCTGCGCGAGGTCCGCCGGTCCAAGGTCTCCATGGTCTTCCAGCACTTCGCGCTGCTGCCGCACCGCACCGTGGGCGAGAACGCCGCCTACCCGCTGGCGCTGCGCGGCGTGAACAAGGCCGAGCGCGAGGCCAAGGCCGAGGAGGCCCTCGGCATGGTGGGCCTGGGCGGCTGGGGCGGCTCCATGCCCGACCAGCTCTCCGGCGGTATGCGCCAGCGCGTCGGGTTGGCCCGCGCGCTCGCCGCCGGCACCGACGTGATGCTCATGGACGAGGCGTTCAGCGCGCTCGACCCCCTGATCCGCAAGGAGATGCAGGACCAGCTCCTCGAGCTCCAGGCCGAGCTCGGCAAGACGATCCTGTTCATCACCCACGACCTCAACGAGGCCATGCGCCTCGGTGACCGCATCGCCATGATGCGCGACGGCCGCGTGGTGCAGGTGGGCACCTCGGAGGAGATCCTCAACGAGCCGGCCAACGACTACGTGGCGCAGTTCGTCGCCGACGTCGACCGCTCCCGCGTCCTGTCGGCGAGCGCCGTCATGGAGCGGCCCGTGGCCGTCGTCGGCCCGGAGTCCGGCCCCAAGGCCGCGCACAAGCTGATGCGCGAGCACCAGGTCTCGTCCCTGCTGGTCGTCGGCCGCAACCGCAAGGTCTCCGGCGCCGTCTTCGAGAACGACGTCGCCGACGCCGTGCGCCGCGGCGTCGAGACGCTGCCCGTGAGTGACGAGCCGGTGGCGCAGGTCGCCCCCGAGACGCCGCTCGCCGAGCTGTTCGCCGACGCCGCCGCGAGCCGCGCGCCGCTGGCCGTGGTGGGTGAGGACGGCCGCGTGCAGGGCGTCATCCCCCGGGTGACGCTGCTCAGCGCGCTGTCCGTGCCCACGACCGATGACGCCGACGGTGCGACGGGCGAGGGCGACGGCCCCGCCGACGGCGAGCCCGTCCTCGACCCGGCAGGAGCGAAGTGATGTCCCTGAATCTCGCGGCAGACGAGACCTCGATCCCCAAGGTGCCGATCGGCGAGGCCGTCGACAGCGCCATCGACTGGATCAACGACAACCTCGAGTGGCTGCTGGACGCCATCACCGCGGTCATGTCGTTCCTCATCGACGGCCTGACCGAGATACTCCTCGCGCCCTCTCCCTGGATCCTCGTCGGCCTGTTCACGCTGCTCGCTCTGCTGGTGCGGTCCTGGGGTTCCGCGATCTTCACGCTCGTGGGATTCCTGCTCATCGTGAGCATGGAGATGTGGGAGCCCGCGATGGAGACGCTCAGCCTGGTGCTGGTCGCCACCGTCACCGCCGTGATCATCGCGGTGCCCGTCGGCATCCTCGCCGCACGCAACGACACCGTCAGTGCGTTCATCCGGCCGGTGCTGGACTTCATGCAGACCATGCCGGCCTTCGTCTACCTGGTCCCGGTGGTCATCTTCTTCGGCATCGGCGTGGTGCCGGGCGTCTGCGCCACGATCGTCTTCGCCCTGCCGCCCGGCGTCCGTCTGACCGAGCTGGGCATCCGCCAGGTGGACGGTGAGACCGTCGAGGCCGGCGAGGCCTTCGGCGGCACCTCGTGGCAGATCCTGCGGGGCATCCAGCTCCCGCTGGGCCTGCCCACCATCATGGCCGGCGTCAACCAGGTCATCATGCTGGCCCTGTCGATGGCCGTCGTGGCCGGCATCGTCGGCGCCGGCGGCCTCGGTGGCGTGGTCATCTCGTCGATCTCCACGCTCGACGTCCCGCTCGGCGTCGAGGGTGGCCTGTCGGTCGTGATCCTCGCGATCTTCCTCGACCGGATCACCGGAGCCATCGGCCAGCCCACGGGCCGCTCGTTGGTCGACGTCCTCAAGAGCCGCAAGGGCGACGGGGCACGGGCCGCGACGGCAGCCGCGGTCTGAGGCGTCACCGCACCACCGTCCTGCCGGACAGGATGCGACCTGTCCGGACCACACCGTCCCGGGACACCCGTCCCACCTCCGGGGCACCGTCCCCCGACACGGAAGGAACTCATCACATGAGCACCCATCGCAAGCATCTGCGGCGCCGTCAGGGCGTCGCCCTGGTCTCCGCCGCCGCCCTGGGTCTGACCCTGGCCGCGTGCAGCACCGACGACTCCGGTTCGGACGACGCCGGCTCGGAGGAGACCACCGGGTCCGAGGACATGGGCACCATCACCCTCGGCTACATCCCGTCCTGGACCGACGGTCTGAGCACCGCCTACCTGCTGGACAACCTCCTGACCGAGGCCGGCTACACGGTCGAGCACGAGGAGATCTCCGAGGCGGGCCCGCTGTACACGGCGCTCGCCGAGGGTGACGTGGACATGTACCCGTCGGCCTGGCCCGAGGTGACCCACGCCTCCTACATGGACGAGTACGGCGACTCGATCGAGGACATCGGCACCTACTACGGCAACGCCAAGCTGACGATGGCGGTGCCGGAGTACACCGACATCGACTCGATCGAAGAGCTGGCCGACAACGTCGACCTGTTCGGCGGCACCATCACCGGCATCGAGCCGGGCGCCGGTCTGACCGCCGCCGTCCAGGACAACGTCATCCCGACGTACGGGCTGGACGAGGCCGGCTTCGAGCTGCAGACCTCCTCGACCACGGCCATGCTCACGGAGCTCGAGCAGGCCACCGAGAACGACGAGGACATCGTCGTCACGCTGTGGCAGCCCTTCTGGGCGAACGCCGCCTACCCGGTCAAGACGCTCGAGGACCCGGAGGGCGCGCTCGGCGCGGCCGAGGGTCTGCACTTCCTGGGCACCGAGGGCTTCTCCTCGGAGTACCCGGAGGCGGCCGAGATCATCGGCGGCATCGAGCTCGACGACGCCCAGTACGGCGCGCTCGAGGACTCCGTCGTGAACGAGCACCCGGACGACCCGGCCGCGGGTGTCCAGGCGTGGCTCGACGAGAACCCGGACGTCATCCCGATGCCGGAGAGCTGAGACGCTGACGCGTCGACCGGCCCCGTCAGGGCCGCACCGGAGCGCCCGTCCCGATCCGTTCGGGGCGGGCGCTCCGTCGTCGTCCCGCGCCGGCTCAGCGCAGCTGCGGGTCGAGGAGCGGCGGGCCGGCCGTGGCGAGCGGAGCATGTCCGGCAGGGTGGGCACCGACGGCCGCCGGTGCGGGCGCCGGCCGTCCGGCGCGGCGACGGTCGAGGCGTGCGGTGACGGCCCGGCGCAGCCGGCTGCCGAAGGGCCGCTCGACGGCGTAGTGGATGACGGCGGCGAGCAGCACCGAGACGAGCACGGCGGCAGCGAGCGTCGCCCACGTCCCGACGCCCCGGACCGTGAGCCACTCGGTGACGGCCCAGCCGAACTGCGTGTGCACCAGGTAGAGGGGGTAGGTCAGGCCCCCGGCGAGCACGCAGACGGCCCCGAGGGCCGGGGACCGGAACCCGGCCCACGGCCGCGTCGCCAGCCACACCGCACCGACGGTGGCGAGGAAGACGGCGACGGACACGGCCGGGTCGACGTCGACGCCCTGCAGCGCGGTGGCGCGGTCCGCGGCCTCCACGACCTGGTAGGAGCCCCAGGCCAGCAGGACGCCGAGGGTGGTCGCCACGGTCGCCGTGCCGAGGCGCCCGCGGTCGTCCGGCGACTCCCGGCGGGCGGAGAGGTCCTGCCAGAGCAGGAAGATCACCATCCCGATGCTCAGGTAGACGGCGTGCCGGACCACGAGGTGCTCGGCCAGGTCGGGGTAGCCGAAGCCGCGCACCAGCAGCGCGACGGCGGGCCAACCGACGGCCAGGCCCAGCACCCGCGCGCGGGTCAGGGGACCGAACAGCATGGCGACGCCGACCAGCACGTAGAACTTCAGCTCGACCAGCAGCGTCCAGTAGACGACCTGGGACAGCTCGGCGCCCAGCAGCGCCGGTGCCATGGTGAGGTTGGCGAGCGTCTCACCGAAGGTCAGGTGCCGCCCGCCCGCCCAGAACGCCTGCAGCACGGCGGTGACGACGATGCACGCCCAGAACGCCGGGTACAGGCGTCCGACGCGGGAGCCGGTGAACTGGGCCACGCTGCGGCCCTGGCTGCTCCAGAGGATCGCGAACCCGCTCATCACGAAGAACATCTCGACGGCGAGCCAGCCGTAGCGCGTCAGGTGGCTGATGCCCTCGAAGAGCACGGTGACGTCGGCGTCCCAGTAGCGTGACGCGCTCGGCGTGGCCGTGAAGTGGTACACGACCACGGCCGCGGCGGAGCCGAAGCGCAGCACGTCCAGCAGGTGCATGCGCGTCGGCGTCGGTGTCGTCGAATCCATGGGACGACACTAGATCACATTTTGGTAACAGTCTCGATCGAGGTGCCGACCGGCCAGGACGCGATGCCGCGACGAGTGCCTACGCGGTACCGGCCAGGCCCGCCTTGATCTGCGTGGTCGAGATCTCGGGCGTGCGCTCGAGATAGACGACCTCGCAGTGCTCCTTGAGCTCGTCGAACTTGCCGGTCCAGTCGTCGCCGATGACGAAGGTGTCCACGTGGTACATGCGGATGTCGTCGGCCTTCTGCTCCCAGGTGCGCTCCGGGATGACCAGGTCGACATGCCGGATCGCCTCGAGCATGCGGCGGCGCTCCTCGAACGTGAAGTAGGACTTCTTGCCCTTGCCGGCGTTGAACTCGTCGGTCGACAGGGCCACGATGAGGTAGTCGCCGAGCGCGCGGGCGCGCCTCAGCAGCTCGATGTGACCGTAGTGCAGCAGGTCGTACGTCCCGTAGGTGATGACTCGCTTCATTCCTCGCCCCTCGTGGAAATCCTGGCGACACGCCTCGTTCGCCCGCAGTTCATCCTACGCACCCGTACCGCAGTCCTCGGGCGACCCTCGAGCTGCCGGCGTGCGCCGTAGGCTGGACCCAGCGCCGACGGGAGCCCCCAGCGCGCGACACGACCCCACGACGTCCCAGGAGGGCACCCATGACCGCGACCGCTGCGGCCAGCACCCAGTCCGCGCCCGGCTTCGACGAGGTCCCGGGCCGCTACAAGGTCCGCGACCTCTCCCTCGCCGAGGCCGGCCGGCACCAGATCCGCCTCGCCGAGCACGAGATGCCCGGCCTCATGGCCCTGCGCGCCGAGTACGGCGAGACCAAGCCCCTCACCGGGGCCCGCATCGCGGGATCCCTGCACATGACCGTCCAGACCGCCGTCCTCATCGAGACGCTCACGGCGCTGGGCGCCGAGGTCCGCTGGGCGAGCTGCAACATCTTCAGCACGCAGGACGAGGCCGCGGCCGCCGTCGTCGTCGGCCCGGACGGCACCCCCGAGGACCCGCGCGGCGTGCCCGTCTTCGCCTGGAAGGGCGAGACGCTCCCCGAGTACTGGGACTGCACCGAGCAGATCCTCGTATGGCCGCACGGCGAGGGCGCCAACCTCATCCTCGACGACGGCGGCGACGCCACCCTGCTCGTCCACCTCGGTCTGCAGTACGAGCGCGTGGGCGCGGTGCCGCCGGACACCCTGCCCGGCGAGCCCGACCACACCGAGGAGATGAACGTGGTGCGCGGCGTGCTGCGTCGCGCCCTGGCCACCGATCCGCTGCGCTGGACCGGCGTCGCCGAGCAGATCGGCGGCGTCACCGAGGAGACCACCACCGGTGTGCACCGGCTGTACCACCTGGCCGAGGCCGGCGAGCTGCTCTTCCCGGCCATCAACGTCAACGACTCGGTGACCAAGTCCAAGTTCGACAACAAGTACGGCATCCGGCACTCGCTGCCGGACGGCATCAACCGTGCGACCGACATCCTCATCGGCGGCAAGGTCGCGTTCGTGGCCGGCTACGGCGACGTCGGCAAGGGCGCCGCCGAGGCGTTCCGGGGCCAGGGCGCCCGCGTGATCGTCTCCGAGGTGGACCCGATCTGCGCGCTGCAGGCCGCCATGGACGGCTTCCAGGTCGCCCGCATCGAGGACGTGCTCGGCGAGGCCGACTTCTTCATCACCACCACGGGCAACTTCGGCGTCATCACCGCCGAGCACATGACCGCCATGAAGGACAAGGCCGTGGTGGGCAACATCGGCCACTTCGACAACGAGATCGACATGGCCGGGCTGGCGCAGGTGCCCGGCGTCGTCAAGACCGAGATCAAGCCGCAGGTGCACGAGTGGACCCTGCCGGCCGCGGGCGACCGCGCCGAGCGGTCCATCATCGTGCTGTCCGAGGGTCGCCTGCTCAACCTCGGCAACGCGACCGGGCACCCGTCGTTCGTCATGTCGAACTCGTTCGCCAACCAGGTCATCGGCCAGCTCGAGCTGTTCGCCGACATGGCCCGCCCGGCCGAGGAGCAGCAGTACTCCCGCCAGGTCTACCGGCTGCCCAAGGTGCTCGACGAGAAGGTCGCGCGGCTGCACCTCGACGCCCTCGGCGTCCGCCTCACCGAGTTGTCGACGGCACAGGCCGACTACCTCGGGGTGCCGGTCGAGGGTCCGTACAAGCCGGAGCACTACCGGTACTGACCGGCGGCCGACCGGCGCGCGGGGGGCCTCACTCGGACGTCGGTGAGGCCCCCGCGCAGTGCTCGTTCGTGTAGTCGTTGAGCGCGGTGGTCGCCGCGGTGAACTCCTCGCCGCCCATCGCGGCCGTCGCCTCGCTCATGGCCTGCTGGTCCACGTTCTCCGGGTCGGCGAGCGCCTCGCTCGCCGTGTCGGTGAAGGTGCGGAACGCCGAGGACACCACCGCGTAGTCGTCGGCGATCTCCTCCGGCGCCTCGATGGACTCGATCTCGGCGGTGATCTGCTCCAGGGAGGAGGTGGCTGCCTCGGGGTCGGAGTAGTCGACCTCGCCGAGCTCGGTGGTCAGGTCCTCCAGGGCGTCGAACGAGTCGCAGAACGCCTGCGCCTCGGCGTCGTCGGCGTCGTCGGCGTCGTCGGCGCCGCCGGAGCAGGCCGCCAGGCCGAGGGCGAGCAGGAGCGTCGTGGCCGCGGCGCCGGCCCGGGGGAGTGTCGATCGCATCCGGTGACCCTACCGCTCAGTCGCGCGGGTCGGGCACGCCGTACGGCAGGCGGTGCAGCGCCGCGGCCTGGGCCGCGGCACGCTCCCGCTCGACGGTGCCGCGTGCCAGCTCCCGCTCGCGCCGCTCGTGCAGCACGGCGTGCAGGAACGTCTCGGCGGAGGTGCCCGGCGGCGGGCCGGGCGCCACGAAGGCCTCGACGCGTCCGGCCAGCTCGTCGGTGAGCTGCGCGCGGGACGACGGCGCCAACCGCGGTGCGCGGTCCAGCACCTGGCGCACCTGCAGCGCCAGGCCGTCCGGCAGGCGGCGGATGTCGGCGCTCGCCGCCCAGCCGGCGAGCCCGGGAGCCATGACCAGGGGCTGCTCCCACCCGCGCACCCCGCGCACCCGGACCGCGTAGGTCCCGGCGAGCAGGTCACCCAGGCGCTTGCCCCGGGCGTTGGACAGGGAGGCGATGACGGCCACGGAGCCGAGCGTGAACCAGATCTCGAAGACGCCGACCAGGGCGCGCACCAGGGCGTGCCGGAAGCGGACGGGACCGCCGTCGTCGCGCACCACCCGCAGGCCGGCGGCGAGCTTGCCGAGCGACCTGCCCCGCGTGAGCGTCTCGACCGTGACCGGCACGAGCACCAGCAGCAGCACCAGCAGGCTCACCGTGGCGGTGGTCTGCCACTGCGTGCCGGCGTCGAGGAGGCTGCCGCTGACCACCATCAGCGCCACGATCCCGACCAGCACGGTGACGATCACGTCGAGCAGTGCGCCGAGCCCGCGGGAGGCGAAGGAAGCCGGGCGGGCGTCGAGCAGCACGCCTTCGCCGATGAGGATGCCGTCCTGCTCCACCGTGCCTCCGTCCCCGCGGTCCGTCGGGGCGGGCGCCCGACGTCGTCCCGG
>Ga0207735_100097_pt1 | contig 20799 bp, 19 predicted proteins | sample TtaePargueraPR_9_FD_187280 | JGI IMG/M metagenome (GOLD analysis project Ga0207735, IMG submission 187280) | Aerobic enrichment media microbial communities from Bioluminiscent Bay, La Parguera, Puerto Rico - Tt and E2 (1) (SPAdes) | ecosystem: Environmental > Aquatic > Marine > Unclassified ... | reverse complement strand
CGCCCGCCAGTCTTTCAATCGGGCCAAATTCATCACCATCGGGCCCAGTGTTGCCCCGACAATGCCGGTTGCGATCACGCAAACCGCAGTCAGGGCCGGGACACCACCAATTTCATCGGCAATACCCATAGCAACCGGTGTCGTGACCGATTTTGGTGCTAGGGAAGCCAGTGTTTCCGGGCTCGCGCCAAGGATCCAGGCTAGAACAACTGTGCTGACACTCGCAACCAGCGATCCGAACAGCACACCGAAAATAATCACCGGCAATGCCCGTTTCAGTGTTTCCATTTGACGAAACAGCGGTACGGCAAGTGCCACCGTTGCCGGCCCCAAAAGGAAGTGCACGAACTGCGCCCCTTCGAAATAGGTCGCATACGGCGTGCCCGTGCTTTCCAGCAGCAACGCAATCAATGCAATGGCGATGACCACCGGATTGCAAACCGGATTGCGGTCGGTTTTCTGATACAGCCAGAACCCGATGGAATAGGCGACAAGCGTAATGGTAAGGCCGGTCAATGGCTTGGTCGAAAGATAAACCCAAAGCTGCGTGATATCTGTCTCGCCCATTATTTTGCGTCCCCGTCGCCGACGGATGCCTTCGGTTTGGGAAGAAGTTTCGACATCAGAAGGGCGGTCAGAACCATCGCAAGCAAGGTGGAAAAGATCAGGGCGGCCGTAATCGGCAACCAGTCCCCACGCAGCCGGTCAAGCTGTGTCACCACACCGACACCGGCCGGAACGAACAGCAGCGAAAAATGGATCAGAAGGTTATCGGCGGCATCGGTCAGAACCTTGGGCGGGTGGCGTTTGACGATCAGTCCGATAAACAAAAGTCCAAGCCCGATCACAGGGCCGGGTACAGGTAGGTCAAACAGTTCCGATATCACCTCGCCAAACAGCTGGCAGACAAGGATCAGGGCAAACGCAGCAATCATCAGCAACCTCCTGACATTTATGTCTTTGGATTAGACATAATGACTTTGCGCCCGTTCGACTTTTATTAATAACGAAAAACGCCCGTGCGGAAATGGCACAGGCGTTTGAAGTCATTCGATATTTCAGGTCGTTCTAAAGGATTTCCAGAACACTTTCCGGCGGTCGCCCAAGGGCGGCCTTGTGGCCATTGACCACAATCGGGCGTTCAATCGCGCGCGGATGGGCGCAAAGGGCCCCGATCAGGGCGTCACCACGAAGATCGGCGATGCCTTCTTCTTTGCCTTCTTTCTTGCGCAGGATATCTTCCGGGGCCATGCCCAGCATGCCAAGAATTTCTTTTAATTCCTGTGGAGTGGGTGGTGTATCCAGATACTGGATCACGTCGGGGGTAATTCCCTGTTCCTCGATCAGTGCAAGTGTCTGGCGCGACTTGGAACAACGGGGATTGTGATAGATGCGGACCATCATATTCATGGTTCTCCTTCACGCAAAAGGCAGTCTGTATCGGTTCTTTTTAGGGGCTCGATCCCGATTGCACCAGCCCGTTATTGTCTATTTCACCATCATCCAGATCGCCATCGCGACCATCATGATGTTTTCCGTCAGTGAAATGAAACCAAGCGGAACATTGCTGTCCCCACCGACACAGGCGCATTTGAGGTTGCGCTTATCGATATAAACCGCCTTGAACACCGATACAGCCCCGATTGTCCCGATGAAGAGGGCAACAGGAACGGCAAGCCACATAAGGGCGCCAAAAATCATAAGGACTCCGGCCAGTGCTTCACCAAACGGGTAAAGATAGGCATATCGTACCCACCGTTGCGCCAGCAGGTCATAACCCAGAAACATGTTCGAAAAGCTTTCCAGATCCCGAAGCTTCAGGATGGCAAGAATGCACATCGACGTCGCGATGAACCACTCGACCGCCCGAACCGTCAGGAAATCGCCAAATGCGGCCCAGCTAAGGCCCAGCGCCATAAGTGCCGCCATGCCGAAAACGGCAATGACCGGCTGATAGGTAACCGAATTGCCATCATTTACCGGCTTGCCGAAATATTCCCGCAATTCGTCATGGCCGCCGATCCGATCTCCATCAATGAATGTCTGAGGGGTGGTTTCGACATTGTATTCTGCCTGAAAGTCGTCAGTTTCTTTCCGGGTGGTCAGCCAGTGATCATCGACGGCGTATCCTTCCCTTTTTAGAAGGTCGCGCGATTTCAGGCCGAACGGACAGATATGGTCGTCCATCACCATCCGGTAAAGCGTTGCCTTGTGTGTATGTGCGGTCATGACTTGATCTCTCTCGTCTTGCCCTTGGGTCTACGCTTTTATGGAACTTGTCGGGGTGACATTTGTTCCACGCAATGCGGAAACGCAGTCTTTCGGTGCCCGAAAAAACGCCCGCCCAGCAATCAGATGCCGTCAATCATGGATAACAGATCGTTCAGGTGATCCAGATCGCCATCAATGATCCGGGTGGCGGTGTCATAGCCAAATCCCTGCCGGGCAAGTGCGGCCAGATCCTTGTCGCGTTTTTCATCGCGCTGGTCAGGCCGACGAAATGGTCCAAGCCGACGGCGTCGGGCATAAGCCGCGGCGGCGGCAAGGTTGGGATCGGTACCCCGGATATCTTCATAGGCCGCCAGATCGGCTTCCTGTCTGAGGTCGGTGATGGTGTCATCAATCATGTGCGATGCAATGCCGCGTGCATTCAGATCGGCGGCGATAACCCGCATGGCCTTGCCCTTGCGCAAAAGCGATCTGGCCCGTCCCTTGGCATAGGCGGTGTCATTGATAAATCCGGCATTCTCGCAGGTGTTCAGAACGCTTTTCATCCATTCTTCGGCTTCCTGCGGATCGGTGCCGTATTCCGCGACCGAAAGCCTGATCTTACCGCGCATCAGTTTTTCAAGCCGGGCGCGTGACGCGGCAAAGCGTTCCAGATACCAGATGGCATAATTCATCAGATAGTCGCGCGTTACCCGGCGCGGCTTTTTGGGTTCGCGCGGGTTGCGATCTTTGCCTTTGGCGGCACTTTTGCGGGAAAAACTGGCGTTACCGCCAAATTTTTCCGCCTTGCTGTCAGGCGCTAAATCACTGCGGTTTTCGTGTGATTCTTTCATTTCATCCAATGCTGATCAATACGCACCCTTGCACTTGATGCCCAACTCTCCCTATTTTACCGGCAATTGTCTGCATTTTTCCGAAGGATATTTCATGCAAGAGCTAGCACCGCGTCAAATGGGCGCGATCAACTGGCTCGGTCTGTGGACGCTTTATGCCAAGGAAGTTCGACGTTTTCTGAACGTCCATCTGCAAACCATCGGAGCACCGGTGGTTACCAGCCTGTTATTCATGGCGGTCTTCCTTCTGGCACTCGGGCGCGCGGTCGAGACGGTAAACGGCGTTCCTTTCGCCACCTTCCTTGCCCCCGGTCTGGTCATGATGACCATGGCCCAGAATGCCTTTGCCAATACCTCAAGCTCAATCATCATTTCGAAGGTACAGGGCAATATTGTCGATGTTCTGATGCCGCCGCTTTCGGCCGGTGAAATGGTTGCCGGTTTTGCATTCGGTGCGGTGACGCGCGGGATTATGGTTGGTGTTGCCACCACCATTGTCATGGCGTTCTTTGTTGATGTCGGCGTCCATAATATCTGGGCGATCCTGTATTTCGGGATTTCGGCGTCGCTGATGTTGTCGCTTCTGGGTATTGCCGGTGGTGTATGGTCCGAGAAATTCGACCATATCGCGGTTGTCACCAACTTTGTCATTACCCCGCTTTCTTTCCTGTCGGGCACATTCTACAGCGCCGAAAACCTGCCCGAAGCTGGCAAGGTACTGGTCCATTACAACCCGTTCTTCTACATGATTGACGGGTTCCGCTATGGTTTTACCGGGGTTTCGGACGGCACGGTAATGACCGGAGTTGTGGTCTTGGCCGTGGTCAATGTTCTGCTTTGGATTCTGTGCTATCGCATGATCAAAAGCGGCTACAAGCTTAAGGCCTGATCGCCAAAACAGTGCGGCTTTCAGCATTAAATTCCGTTTAAGGGCAGTATTCCGCATCGGATGCTGCTCTTTTTCATATCAGCCCTGTTCGTATGCGGGGTTTTGCGTCGTTGACAGAGGTCAGGAATCTCTTGATACTCCGCGGCTTGCCGGTATTCTGCCGGAACTGACCTTCTGGTCAGGAATGATTTTTTACCCCTGATTGAGGAATGAAGAAGTGATTACTCCCGTCATGCCGACCTACGCGCGGGCCGATCTGGCCTTTGAGAAAGGTGAAGGACCTTATCTCTATGCGCAGGATGGCCGACGATTCCTCGATTTCGGGTCGGGTATTGCGGTGAATACCCTTGGCCACGCGCATCCGCATCTGGTCGAAGCCCTGACCGAACAGGCCAAAAAGGTTTGGCATACGTCGAACCTGTACCGGATTCCGGGGCAGGAAAAACTGGCGGCACGTCTGGTTGAAAATACCTTTGCCGACACGGTGTTCTTCTGCAACTCCGGGGCGGAGGCCAACGAGGCCGGCATCAAGATGCTGCGCCGCTACCAGTATGTCAGCGGTCATGCCGAAAAGAACCGGATTCTTGTGGCAACCAATGCCTTCCATGGCCGGACGCTTGGTACCCTGACCGCCGGATATAGCGATAAATACCGCGAGGGCTTTGGCCCGATGCCTGATGGTTTTGATCGTGTGGCATTTGGCAATCTGAACGAATTGCGCGATGCGATCACGCCTGAGACCGCAGGTATTCTGGTCGAACCGATCCAGGGCGAAGGCGGTATCTGCAAGGCCCCAGAAGGTTACCTTGAAGGTCTGCGAAAGGCGGCTGACGAATTCGGCCTGCTTGTGATGTTTGACGAGGTCCAGACCGGCGTTGGCCGTACGGGCAAGCTTTATGCCTATGAATGGTCGGAGATGAAGCCCGATCTGATTTCATCGGCCAAGGGGCTTGGCGGTGGTTTCCCGGTTGGCGCGTTGCTGGCGACCGAACGTGCGGCACAGGCATTGCCTGCGGGGATGCATGGTACGACCTTTGGTGGTAATCCGCTTGCCATGGCGGCGGCCAATGCGGTTCTTGACGTCATCCTTAAACCCGGTTTCATGGACAATGTTCTTGCCATGAGCCAGTTGATCCGTGACGGCCTTGCGGCCATTGCCCGAAAACATCCGGGCTTTATCGCGGAAGTCCGTGGCATGGGCCTGCTTCTGGGTATGAAAACTGTGCCGACCAATGTTGATGTAGTCGCAAAACTGCGTGAACTGGGTCTTTTGACCGTTCCGGCGGGCGATAACGTGGTGCGTCTTTTGCCGCCGCTTAACATCACCAAAACCCATGTTGACGAGGCGCTGGCAGCAATCGATGCCGCCGCGGCAGCCTTGGCGCAATAAGGAAGACTGAAATGACTGATATCAGGCACTTTCTCGATCTCGACAAAATGTCGGCGGGAACGCTGAACGATATTCTTGAACTTGGATCTGTGGAAAAGGCAGGCAAGGCACCGTTTGGTGACAAGCCGCTTGCGGGCAAGACACTTGCCCTGATTTTTGAAAAACCATCGACCCGTACACGCGTGTCATTCGAAGTTGGTATGCGCCAGCTAGGCGGTGATGTTGTCATCCTTGATGCCGCAAGTTCGCAGCTGGGCCGTGGGGAAACCATTGCCGATACCGCACGCGTTCTGTCGCGCTTTGTCGATGCGATCATGATCCGTACGACGGACGAATCGAAACTGCTGGAACTGGCGAAATATGCCACCGTTCCGGTCATCAATGGCCTGACCGATCAAAGCCATCCCTGCCAGATCATGGCCGACCTTATGACCGTCAAGGAACACAAGGGACGCCTTGATGGGTTGAAATTCGCTTGGGTCGGCGATGGGAACAACGTTTCGGCATCCTTTATACATGCGTCGCCGAAATTCGGGTTCTCGCTTGATATGGCCTGTCCGGCGGGTTATCGCCCCAATCAGGGTCTGATCGAAACGGCCAATGCCGAGGGTGGCAAGGTCCGCATGACCGATATGGACAGCGCACTGGACGGAGCCGACGTTATCGTTACCGATTGTTGGGTTTCGATGGGGGACGAGGACGCCGACGCCCGCATGGAAGCATTGGCCCCCTACCAGGTCAACTCGGCCGCGATGGCAAAGGCAAACAAGGATGCGATCTTCATGCATTGCCTGCCTGCCCATCGTAACGAAGAGGTCACCGACGATGTGATCGACGGGCCGCAATCGGTGGTGTTTGACGAGGCTGAAAACCGTCTGCATGCGCAGAAAGGGGTTCTGCTATACTGCTTTAATGGCTTGCCTTCCTGACGGTGCAGACTAAATAAGCATCAGAATTTCGGGGCGGACAGTGATGTTCGCCCCTTTGTTTTGGCGTGACATGGCTGGACAATGCGGTTCTGCTGTTGTTATACGCCCCGGAACACGTAAAAACGCGGAACCCGAAAATGCAGATCGCTGTCGATTTTTGTCAGCCCTTCACGCTGGATCATTCCAATATTCGCGGCCGTTTCGCACGGCTTGGCCCGACCGTGCAGACCATCATTGGTCAGCACAGCTATCCTGCGCTTGCAAATCATCTGCTGGGCGAGATTATCGGGCTTGCTGTTCTGCTGTCCTCGGCGCTGAAATATGAAGGCCTGTTTACCCTTCAGACCTCGTCTGACGGTCCGATTGGCATGATGGTTGTCGACGTCGATAGCGACGGCAACATTCGCGCCTGTGCGCGTGTTGACGAAGACCGCCTCAGCACCATGATTGCGGCCGAAAACGGTGGTGAAGATGCTCTGCGCGGACAGGTGCACAAGCTGATGGGGCATGGCCACATCGCCTTCACCGTCGATCAGGGCGGCGATCACGAACGCTATCAGGGTATTGTGTCGCTCGAAGGAAATACGCTTGCGGAATGTGCCGAGTCCTATTTCCGTCAATCCGAACAGATCGAAGCTTCCTTCAAGCTTGAAGTCCATCAGGGCGAACAGGCCAATGACTGGTGGGTTGGTGGGCTGTTCCTGCAGCGTCTCCCGGCCAGTGCCTCGGGCGAAGCGGCAACTCCGGAAGAAGCCGAAAAGATTACCGAGGACTGGAACCGGTCCAAGATCCTGATGGCGAGTGCCACCGAAAACGAACTGGTCGATATTTCGCTTTCGGCGCATGACCTGATCTGGCGCCTGTTCCACGACGAAGAACCGCGCGTGTTTGATCAGACGGCGTTGCAGTTCAAATGCCGTTGTTCGCGTCAGAAAATCGAAGGTGCGCTTGTGTCCTATCCGCTTGAAGAACTTCTGGACATGCGCGAACCCGATAGCGGCGAAGTCGCGGTTTCCTGCCAGTTCTGCAACACGCGCTATGGCTTCAACGAGGCCGACCTGCGTGCGCTCAAATCCGGCGAGGATGCATAAGTTCCTGCATCGGCGCGGTTTTTGATTGTCACAGCCTTGCCTTAATCGTCAAGCAACGTCACCATGCCCACACAAAGGTATGGTGGCGTTTTTATTTGAGGCAGGAGAAAGACTTGATGAAGGCATTGTCCATCAATGGAATGCGCGTGGCCCTGGCGGGTGCAGTTGTTGCCCTTCTGGCGGCCTGTACCAGCGCACCGGTGCAGACCTATCCCGATGTGACCTGGCGCCATCTTGACCCGATTGTATTTGCAGCCGGGCCAATTGAAAAAGTGGCGGCCTATCCGGCCGGGGGTGACAACAACCTTGAAAGCTATCTGCCGTTCAGCCTAGGCAAGATGGCAATGAACTGGCCTGATGACCGCATCCAGACGGCAGGCACCAGTGATATTCTGCGTTATAGCGTGACGGAGGCATCCATCACCTCAAACGCGCTTAAAACCACCAAGGGTTTTTCGGGCGTCTTTACCGATGATCAGTCCGAAAAGGTCGAAATGAAAGTTTCGGCCAAGCTTGAGGTTCTTGATCCGAATGGCACCCAGAAGGGCGAAGTTGCCGCAACCGCGGTTCGCACCCGGACCCTTGCGGAATCGATGTCCGTCGCCGAACGTGAAAAGGCGGTTTATGATGAAACCGCAACGCTCCTGATGGACCTTGATCGCGAACTCGAACGCCAGATCAATGCTAATCTGGGGCGTTTCCTGCTGCGTTAATCTGTCGCATAACAGCCTCCGAAGCCAAAAGACCGCGATGGTGGAGACATCGTCGCGGTCTTTTTTTGTTGCCTGCCAAGGCGGCATACGGGACAAACATCAGGTCACCATCGCCCGTTGCAAGACTGTGTCGCGCATCATGTTTAAAATACCCCTGCCGTTTGTTGTTGCCCTGTTACTGGCGATTTTGCTTGTGCGGTTGATCCTGCGCGGACCGACCGGGCCGAATGGCCGGAGCATGCAGATCTTTGTGGTGGCCAGTCTGGCGTTGGTGTTGATGGTCGGGTTGCGTTGGCAGTTTGATCTGCTGATTTTCCGTTTCTTGCGGCCGCTATGTGCCGCGATGCTGCCCCCCATTGCCTGGGCCTGCTTTGCCGCCCTCGGGGCGCAGGAAAAATCACGATCCAGATGGTCCTGGCTGCATGTTATCCCGGTTCTGATTATATTTGTCGCCAGTGTGACTTGGAGTAGATGGCATATTCCGGTCGATTTCCTGATTGCGGTGCAATTTGCCGGATATGGTATTGCCCTGATGGATCTCGCCAGCCGGGGCGAGGAACGCTTTGCGCAGGCACGACTGGGAGATGTCGGGTCGGTGCGCGGCATTGTCGCCGTAGTGGGCGGGGCGCTGATTTTTTCGGCATTGGTTGACGGCCTGATTGCCCTTGATTTTCGCAACACGCAGGGCACACACGCAGCCGCCATTGTCAGCTATGGCCAACTGGTTGTCCTAGTGGTGCTGGCGATCCTGATGACGCGGTTGGGGCGGTTAAGCCCGCAGTTTGTAACCTCGGATGGCGCCGAGCCAGCACCGACCGTTTCGAAGAAACAAGATGATCGTCAGGCAGATCAGGATATCGCTGAGGATGATGCGATCCTTGCAGCAATCGATGATGTCATGATCGGACAGCATCTGTATCGCGATTCTGATCTGACGTTGGACCGATTGGCGCGACGTGTGGTGATCCCGGCACGGCAGATTTCCGGGGCGATTAACCGCCGGTTTGGCCGCAATGTGTCACAGGTGGTCAATGAGTACAGGATTGCAGAGGCGCAAATCCTGCTGCGAAATACCGACAAGCCGGTGACCGAAATCATGTTTGAATGCGGGTTTCAGACCAAATCGAACTTTAACCGCGAATTTTTGCGCGTCACCCGCACGAGTCCACGGGCATATCGCGCCGCAGATCCGCATCCCGATGAGCCGGAATTAGATCAGCCGTTTGGTCCGATCAAGACGCTGTTTCTAGCTGATGCAAAAAGTCGAGAATGACGGTGATGGTTTGCTGATGCAGTATTGCCCGATCACTTTCTGCGTCGCCATCAAGGCAGATAATGCCATCACCGGAAACCTCGTTTTCAAGCAGTATCGCGGCATTTGGTTTGCATTCGGGCAGGAAGCTGAAATGTGCGGCACCGGGCAGGTCATGGTATTGGGTTAGCGCGCGCGGCATGTGTTGGATCAGATAGCCCGATTCAAGTTCCTTGGGGATTTTTGGATTGGGTGAACCGGCAGCAATCACCAGAACCGGGATATCAATGGCAGCCAGACTTTCCGGAGTGAAGCCACGGGCAAGCCCAAGATCAAGCGAGATCGCAGAACGAATGCGTTTGTCCTTGAGATCGACGGCAAGCTTTGCACGGTCCCCAGGCGCGCGACCAACTTCAAGTTCTTCGATGCCATCACAGGCGGCGAATTCGGGATGCTGTTTGCATTCGTCATCCATGCGATCCATGTCCATCCGTGCGCCCGCAAGCTCAAGTGCGGTCCATCCGCCCAGCGAATGACCAATGACCGTGATGTTGGCCCTGTCCAGATGGGGCGACCATGCAAGATCATTGGTAAGTGATGTGATCAGGTGGCTGATATCGCGCGGGCGTAACCACAAAGCCGAGCCGACTTCGGCGGTGAGATCGCGGCTGGTGGTGCCGGGGTGATTGATGGCGGCAACCACATAGCCCGCCCGGGCAAGGGCCATGGCAAGCCATCCCTGATTGCGCCAGTTGCCACCAAACCCGTGTGACATCACAACCAATGGATGGCGTCCATCCTGAATGTTGGCATCAGGCTGCACCATCTGACCGAAAAAGATCGGGTTTTCACCGATGCGTATTGGCGGGTTTGTATCCTTGCTCGGGTACCAGATCGCACCGGCCAATGCACGGCGGCCATCACTGGCGGCGATGGTGATTTCCCGGAAGCCAACGGTGTCGGGAGATGCCTTTGACGGGATGGAAATGACAAGAACAGCTAGAATGGTAAAAGTGGTATAGGCAAAACGCAGCATGTTTGGTTCCTTTATCCAAACAAATCATGCGATGAGTTTTACTGGTCAGGTGTCTTTTTGCGTCCTAGATCGCGATTAAGGACCTTTTAGGCAAAAAAGCCCCGGTCGGTTGGCCGGGGCTTGGTCTTTGATCGCGGATCAAGATGAGTTTCAGTGGAACATCATTACCGGCACCTGACAGGACCGGACCATTTCGGTGGTGGTGCTGCCAATGATCAGGTTGCGGATGCGCGAATGGCCATATGCGCCCATGACAAGAAGGTCGATATTATCGCTTTCAATACGGTTTTTAATCATGTCTTCGGGCTCACCGGCTTCGAAACCGGCCTCGACCTCGTAGCCCGCCTTGCGCAGAAGGGCTGCTGCGTCATCAAGCTTTTCCTGAAGGCTGTCAGTTGGTTTGCCAACGCATAGCAAAACGGATGGAAGCCCTGTAAAAAGCTTGCCGTTCGCAATATGGCGTACCGCCTTCATCGCACTTTCACCACCATCAAACGCAATCAGGAACTTGCTGATCGGTTTGAACGCGCGCGATGCGACCAGAATCGGTTTGGTCGCAGACCTGACAACCCGTTCAAGGTTTGACCCCAGATGCAATTTGGCAAAATCGGCGGCCTCGCCCCGCTTGCCAATGATGATCAGGTCGGCATCGCCTTCAAATTCGCCAATCGCATCAATCAGATCGCCATGGCGAAGCTTGGTCGAAACCGATGAAAGTCCGGTTTCTTCAAGGCCCGATTTCGCTTCTTCAAGCAGCAAACGACCGCGTTTCAGCTCCAGCTTGGCCTTCTGTTCATCAAGGTCGGCCAGTTCCTGCAAAAGGGCGGTGCGAGCACCAAGTTTCAGGTTACCACTAAGATCGGCGGGCTCAGAACCTACCCCCCGACGGCCCAGGACATGCATCAGTTCAACCGATGCTGCCGTCCGTTCCGCCACCCAGCAGGTCAGGTCGCGTACACTTTGCGAATAGCCCGATCCATCGATCAGTGCGATCAGATGTGTCATTGAACGTTCCCCTTAGTGGCCCATCAGGCGTTCAAGTGCGCCGGGCTTGTCGTGGATGGCCAGTTTATCAACAATTGTCTCGCTGGCTTCATTGAGACCGATCAAATCGACCTCGGCCCCCTCACGGCGGAATTTCAGTACGACCATATCAAGAGCTGAAACGCTTGAGATGTCCCAGATATGAGCATGGCTGACATCAATCGTGACTTTATCAAGTGCCTCGCGGAAATCGAATGCCTTGGTGAAGTCCTCGACCGAGGCAAAGAAAATCTGCCCGCGCACTTCGTAGGTTCGCTGCGTGCCATCGGCTGAAAGCGTGCTGGTAACCCGGAAGATCTGCGCGATTTTCCACGCAAAGAATATCCCCGAAAGCAAAACACCGATCAGAACGCCAATCGCAAGGTTATGCGTGCCGACCACGGTCACAACGGTCGCCAGCATGACGATGGATGAACTGCGCGGATGTTCGCGCAGGTTTTTGATCGAAGACCAACTGAATGTCCCGATCGATACCATGATCATGATTGCGACAAGGGCGGCCATCGGAATGATCGCCACCAGATCGCCCAGAACCACAATCAGGATCAGAAGGAAAATACCGGCAAGGAAGGTCGAAAGACGGCACCGCCCGCCCGATTTCACGTTGATTACCGACTGGCCGATCATCGCACAACCGGCCATGCCACCGATGAAACCGGTAAAGAAGTTGGCAATCCCCTGACCATAGCATTCGCGGATGCGGTTGGACGGGGTATCGGTCAGCTCGTCCACGATCTGTGCCGTCATCAGGCTTTCCAGAAGCCCGACCGCCGCCACCGCCGCCGAATAGGGCAGGATGATCAGGAAGGTATCAAGGTTCAGCGGCACATCAGGCAGGTAAATCGCCGGGAAGGCATCGGGCAGCGCGCCCATATCGCCGACCGTGCGCAGATCACCATCGATAAACAGGGACAGGATCGTCAGAACGATAATGCAGATCAATGGCGAGGGGACAATTTTCGTGATCCGCGGGAACAGGTAAATAATCGCAAGGCCGCCCGCGACCATCACATATGTCATGTAACTGACACCGGTCAGTTCCGGCAATTGCGCCATGAAAATCAGAATGGCGAGCGCGTTGACAAAGCCCGTCATCACCGATTTCGAGACAAACCGCATCAGGTTTCCAAGCCGAAGCGCTCCGGCCAGCATCTGGATCACCCCGGCAAGCACGGTTGCCGCCAGCAGGTAATCAAGTCCGTGATCGCGCACAAGCGATCCCATCAGCACGGCGGTTGCCGCGGTGGCAGCCGAAATCATGCCCGGTCGTCCACCAAAGATCGCGGTAATCACTGCAATCGAGAAGGATGCATAAAGCCCGACCTTGGGATCAACCCCGGCGATGATGGAAAACGCAATGGCTTCGGGGATCAGGGCAAGTGCCACCACAAGGCCCGAAAGCACATCACCACGGATATTGCCAAGCCATTCGGCCCGCAAACGCGGAAGGAAATCGGTATTCACAGAACTTCTCCGTATCAAACAGCCCAGTCTGTCCCCGGGGCTGGAGTGTCATCCGGCGGCATGAAAGCCGTCCCTAACGGTCAGTGTTGCAATGCAGAAGGCTGTACCTATACCAATTTAAAATATGGCACAACTGCAGGGGGCGTGATCTTTGCCGGGCATTTTGTGCCAAACCCAGTCTGGAATGGAAAAACCCGCCGGAATAGCGGCGGGTTTTGTCCTGAAGTTCTGATCTCTGCGATTTAGGCAGATCAGACTATTTCCGGTTCTGACGGTTTTCGATCAGATCATCAACCACGCCCGGATCGGCAAGGGTCGATGTATCGCCAAGCTGGTCATATTCGTTCGCCGCAATCTTACGCAGGATACGGCGCATGATTTTGCCCGAACGGGTTTTCGGAAGACCCGGTGACCACTGGATATAATCGGGGCTGGCAATCGGGCCGATTTCCTTGCGCACCCATTTGACCAGTTCGGCGCGCAGTTCGTCGGTCGGTTCTTCACCGGCATTCAGCGTGACATAAGCATAGATGCCCTGTCCCTTGATGTCGTGGGGAACGCCGACCACGGCGGCCTCGGCCACCTTGGCATGCGCGACCAGTGCACTTTCAACCTCGGCAGTGCCCATGCGATGACCCGAAACGTTGATCACGTCATCAACGCGGCCGGTGATCCAGTAATAGCCATCCTCGTCCCGTCGTGCACCGTCGCCGGTGGTGTAGACATTGGCGAATGTGCTGAAATAGGTCTGGATAAACCGTTCATGGTCACCATAAACCGTGCGCATCTGACCCGGCCAGCTGTCCTTGATCACAAGGTTGCCATCGGTTGCGCCGGTCAGTTCCTTGCCTTCATTATCCAGAAGGGCCGGTTCAACACCAAAGAACGGCAAGGTTGCCGAACCCGGTTTAAGGTCGGTCGCACCCGGAAGCGGCGTAATCAGGATGCCGCCGGTTTCGGTCTGCCACCAGGTATCGACAATCGGGCAATTCCGCTTGCCGACATGCTCGTGATACCATTCCCAGGCTTCGGGGTTGATCGGTTCACCCACCGAGCCAAGGATGCGCAAGCTCGAAAGATCGGCTTTGTTCACAAAGCTTTCGCCTTCACGCATCAGGGCACGGATCGCGGTTGGCGCGGTATAGAAGATATTGACCTTGTGCTTCTCGCATACCTGCCAGAAACGCGATGCATCCGGATAGCTTGGCACACCTTCAAACATCAGCGTCGTCGCCCCGTTGGCAAGCGGCCCGTAAACGATATAGCTGTGTCCGGTAACCCAGCCGACATCGGCCGTGCACCAGTAAATATCGCCTTCGTGATAATCAAAGACGTACTGATGGGTCATCGACGCATAAACAAGGTAACCGCCCGACGTATGCAAAACGCCCTTTGGCTTGCCGGTTGAACCCGACGTATACAGAACGAAAAGGGGGTCTTCGGCATTGACCTCGGTCGGAGGGCAATCAGGTGATGCTGCCTCGCAAACCTCGTGATACCAGACGTCGCGCGCATCATTCCATGCGATGTCCTTGCCGGTATGTTTGACGACAACAAGCTTTTCGACGGATTTGACACCCGGATGGGAAAGGGCTTCGTCCGCATTGCGTTTCAGCGGCACACCGCGCCCGCCACGAAGGCCTTCATCCGATGTAATAACAACCTTCGCACCGCAATCTTCCACGCGGCCCGCGAGGGCTTCGGGCGAAAAGCCGCCAAACACGATGGAATGGATCGCACCGATGCGCGCGCAGGCCAGCATCGAAACCGCTGCGGCCGGGATCATCGGCAGGTAAATGACAACGCGGTCGCCCTTGCCGACACCCATCGATTTCAGGGCATTGGCAAACCGGCAGACACGTTCATGCAAATCTTTGTAGGTGATATGTTCGGAAACGGACGGATCGTCGCCTTCGAAAATAATCGCGGTCTGGTCACCGCGCTTCGCGAGATGACGATCAAGGCAGTTGGCTGCAACGTTCAGCGTGCCGTCTTCATACCACTTGATATAAAGGTCCTTGGCATCAAAGCTGACATTTTTGACCTTGGTAAACGGCTTGATCCAGTCGATGCGCTTGCCGTGTTCGCCCCAGAAGCCTTCGGGATCTTCGACCGACTGCTTGTACATGGCGTCGTATTTTGCCTTGTCGATCAGCGCGCCCTTCGCGATGTCGTCGGAGACGGGATAAACGTTCGCAGACATATGTGGCCTCTTGTTCGTTTCCTGTTGTCTGTACGCTCGTACCGGTCACCTGCCCGCTGAAAGGTCTTTGGGCCGGTACGATATTCTTGTGCGTGCCAGATGCCGATTTTTGCAGTTGCAATAACAGTTATTACAACCGGTGCAGGATAACCGAACGGGCGATGCAAGATCAGCCGGACGGCATGGCGTAAATCGGTTCCTGTCGCTTGCGCCCTATGCTAGTGCGCTGATGGATTTCAGGGAATACAACTTAAGACGGGGGGCAAAATGCACAGCAATTACCGCGATACAATCCTGATTTCCCTGCCTTGCGAGCGGTTTGATTATGGGATCACAGCCAAACCGTTCCGGTCGTCCTGTCTGGATGCCGAAAAAAGTGCACACCCTGAAATAGGTGATTGAAACATAGTGATATTATTGTGATCCCGCCAGTCACGATCTGGCGATTTGCCACGTTTCACACCGATACATCAATGCGGTTGCGTTCTGGATTTAATGGAACAAAACAGATACAAAGAAATCAGGTTATAACCAAACGGTGGGAATATGGATCCGATCTCTCTTGCAGCGGGCGCAATTGCGGCATTTGTCGTTGCACTGGTTTTCAGTGTGCTGATGGTCAAACGCACCAAAGAAGCCGCGATGGCCGAGGCAGAGTCGCGAACCGCCCTGCTGGCGGCGCAACTTGATCAGGCTGATGAAGCCCGTCGCGAACTGGTATCTGAACTGGCGATGACGCGTAACCGGCTTTCCGAAGAAGCCGAAAAACGCGCCATTGCCGAAACCAGACTGGAAAAAGAACGCGAAGCCACCACCGAAAAGCTCGCAATGCTTGATGATGCGCGCACCAAACTGCTTGATAGCTTCAAGGCATTGTCGTCTGACGCGCTTAAAGTCAACAATGACGAGTTCATGAAGCTTGCACGCGAAAATTTCTCGCGGATGCAGGAAGGGGCCAAAGGCGATCTGGAAAAACGCCAGCAGGCAATTGACGGGCTCGTCAAACCGATTCAGGAACGCTTGCAGGCTTTCGATACCAAGGTCAACGAACTGGAAAACTCGCGCAAGGAAGCTTACGGCGAATTGCGCAATCAGGTCGGTCAACTGGTCGAATCGCAAACCCGTCTGTCCAAGGAAACCCAGACGCTTAGCTCCGCCCTGCGGTCAAGCTCGTCGGTATCAGGCAAATGGGGTGAATTGCAGTTGCGCCGGATCGTTGAGCTGGCCGGGATGCTCAAACATTGCGATTTCGAAGAGCAGGTGCATTTCAATACCGACGAAGGCGCGCAGAAGCCGGACATGGTCATTCATCTGCCGGGCGGCAAAAACATCGTCGTCGATGCCAAGGCCCCGACATCGGCCTATCTTGAGGCGATTGAGGAAAAGCACGACGATATCCGCCGCGAGGCCCTGATGGGCACCTATGTCACCAATGTGCGCAAGGTGATTTCGGACCTTTCGAAGAAATCCTATTGGAAATCAGTCGATTCTCCGGAATTTGTTGTTCTGTTCCTGCCCGGTGAAAGCTTTTTCTCGGCAGCGCTTGAACGCGATCCACGCCTGATCGAAGACAGCTTCCGCGATGGCGTCATTCTGGCAACGCCGACCACTTTGCTCGGGCTTCTGAAGGCCGTGGCCTATGGCTGGCGTCAGGAAGCCCTGGCCGAAAATGCCCGCGATATCAGCGAAATCGGTCAGCAGCTTTTTGATCGTCTGGGGACCCTTGCCAAAAACTTTGCCTCTATGGGCAAGTCGCTTGAAAGTACGGTCAAAAACTACAACAAGACTCTTGGCACGCTTGAAGGCACGGTACTGGTGTCCGCCCGCAAGCTTAAGGAAAAGCATATCGTTGCCGATGATCGCGCCATCGAAGAACCGCTTCATGCCGAAACCCATGTCCGTGAAATTACCAAGACCGAATTGCTTGGGGCTCCCTCCGATTTATTGACGGGCCAAACCGGTGATGATGATGACGAAACGGCCCATACCGGTACCGATCATGGGTGAGTTGCGCGTTAATACAGGGCTGTTTGCTTGACTAACTTGCGACGAAACCTTATCTCGGAGCGCTGGTTTCGCTATAATGCGATGAACGCATAGATTTCAAAACCCGGACAGAAGACACATGGCCCTGCGCGACATTCTCATTGTTCCCGATCCCCGCCTCAAGCAGGAATGCGAAGAGGTGGCCGAGGTGAATGACGAAATCCGTGAATTGCTCGATGACATGCTTGAAACCATGTATGCGGCACCGGGTATCGGACTTGCCGCGCCCCAGATCGGCGTGATGAAACGCGTGGTTGTCATGGATGTTTCCGATGACAAGGAAAAGCCTCAGCCGCTGAAACTCGTGAATCCGGAAATCATCTGGGAGTCCGAGGATATGTCGGTCTATCAGGAAGGCTGCCTGTCGATCCCGGAACAATATGCCGATGTCGAACGCCCTGCCGAAGTCGGCCTGCGCTATCTGGATGAAAACGGTAAGGAACACGAAATCGAGGCCGACGGCCTTCTCGCAACCTGCATCCAGCATGAACTTGATCACCTTGATGGCATTCTGTTCACCGATTATCTGAGTGCGCTTAAGCGCAACATGATCCTGAAAAAAGTGCAGAAGCTGCAAAAGACGAAAAAATCTGCCTGATCAGAAACGCATCACAGAATTCAGGGGCCGGATTTTCCGGCCCTTTTGTTTTGGAAATCTGACAAAGCGGGTGCCCGCCTTTTAAGGCTTGGCTTGTCATTTGGCCAAGATAACGCCAAATTGCCGCCAATCACCTGATTGATGACGATAGGACGTGACCAATGACCAAGCTGCGCATTGCCTTTATGGGAACTCCGGATTTCGCCCTTGTGGCGTTAAAGAAACTGGTCGCAGCCGGTCATGATGTTGTCTGCGTCTATTCCCAGCCACCCCGTCCTGCCGGTCGCGGGCAAAAGGAAACGCCGACCCCGGTTCATGCATGGGCGCAAGAACAGGGTATTGAGGTCCGCACACCTGTTTCCCTGAAATCCGATGACGAGAAAAAGGCCTTTGCCGACCTTGATCTCGATGTTGCGGTGGTCGCGGCCTATGGCCTGATCCTGCCAAAGGCTATTCTCGGTGCGCCGAAATATGGCTGTCTGAACATTCATGCGTCCCTTTTGCCGCGCTGGCGCGGTGCCGCCCCGATCCAGCGGGCCATTCTGGCGGGTGATGATAAAACCGGTGTGACCATCATGCAGATGGATGTCGGGCTTGATACCGGTGACATGCTGTTGATCGGCGATATTCCGATCACGCCGGAAACCTATGCCAATACCCTGCATGATGATCTTGCCGAGCTGGGTGGCAAAATGATCGTGGAGGCGCTTGAAAAGCTTCCGGGTGGCGGACTGAGCCCAACCAGACAGCCCGAAGATGGTGTGACCTATGCCGCCAAGCTTGAGAAATCCGAGGCCAAGCTTGATTTCACCGATGATGCCGCAGCACTTGAACGCAAAATACGCGCTTTCACTCCATGGCCGGGTGCCTATTTCGAATTTGGCAAGGAACGCATCAAGGTGCAGGCTGCCATCGTCACCGATCAATCCGGTCCGGTGGGCACCATCCTTGACGATCATCTGACGATTGCATGCGGTAGCGGCGCCCTGCGCCCGACCCGCATTCAACGGCCGGGCAAGGCGGTTATGGATACCGATGCCGTTCTGCGGGGTTATGACAAGCTTGCCAAGGGCGTTGTCTTACAGGGTTAGATCCATGGAAATGGTATTCGACATTCGCAAAGCCACCAATCGGGATGGTGATCAGATCGCAACCCTGATTGCGGAGGTCTTTGCTGATTATCCCGGTTGCATCTTTGATCGTGCGGGCGAGTTTTCCGAACTTGATGCCATCGCTGATGATTTTAGTGCTGATCACGGTTGCATCTGGGTGGTCGAAGGGCATGGACGTGTCCTGGGATGCCTTGGCATCAAATTCGATCCTGCACAAAAACAGGCCGAATTGCACAAGGTCTATCTGGATCGCGCCACCCGTGGGAAGGGCATTGCCCAGCGCATGTTGAAAACCGCCCTTGATTGGTTGGCACAAACCCATCCCGATTGCACCGATCTTGTCCTTTGGACCGACACACGGTTCGAAGCCGGGCATCGCTTTTATGAAAAATGCGGGTTCGCCCGAACCGGCGAAACCCGCACTCTTGATGATCTTAGCGGTTCGTCTGAATATTGCTTCAAAGCCCGTCCGGGCGATATCCGGTTTCGGATTGGCTAACCTATTCTGCGCCTAGCTTTGCTGCTCGGTTACCGGGGCTGCAATGGCCTTGGTTTCGGCAACGGCTTCGGGTTTGCGGACCGAACGCGCATCGCGCAGGCCAAGCTCCCATGGCGGGATGGGGGTGAATTTTTCGGCCAGGAAGTCCACAAAGGCACGGACCTTTGGTGACAGGTGGCGTTTGTGCGGATACACCGCCGAAATCCATGCCAGATCGTGTACATATTCCGTCAGAACTGGCGTCAGGCGACCTGCCCGGATATCTTCATGCACGAGGTACTCTGCCAGTCTCGCCATGCCAAGGCCCGCGACCACCGCTTCGTGCAATGCGTCGCCGTCATTGGCGGAAAAACTGCCCTGTGCACGGAATGAAACGTGGCCTTCGGGCGTGTCGAAATGCCAGTCGTTAAAGCTTTCGCGCGATGACAGATGCAGACAGTCGTGGTTTTCAAGTTCCTGCGGCTTGCGCGGGATACCGTTCTTTTCCAGATATTCCGGCGATGCGACGATCATGCGGCGGTTGACCGCATATTTGCGTGCGATCAGGGATGAATCTTCAAGCGCGGACAGGCGAATCGCCAGATCGTAACCATCGTTGACCAGATCGGTGAATTTATCATCCAGCGTCAATTCAATCCTTACATCGGGATAACGCGCCAGAAATTCTGGAATCAGCGGCACGACCTGATATTTGGTGAAGGCCACCGATGCGTTGATACGTAACGTTCCGCGCGGCGCGGCATAAAGCTGGGTTACGACTTCTTCGGCTTCTTCGATCTCGTTTAAGATCGTGCGTGCGCGCTCGTAAAAGGCACGGCCTTCCTCGGTCAGGCTAAGCTGGCGGGTGGTGCGCATCAAAAGACGCGCGCCAAGCCTGTCTTCAAGGCGCGAAATGTATTTTGAAACCGCCGAAGGCGACAGACGCATGGTCCGTGCAGCAGCTGAAAAGCTGCCTTCTTCAACGGCATGGACAAAGATTTCCATTTCTGCGGCGCGATCCATCGGCATATTTCCTATTTATGACGCATATTCACAAGTAATGTGCATATTGAGGTAATTCTCTTCTGCCGTAAAGGAAATTAGATTGGGTTCATCAAACGCGACACGTTGTCGCAATGAACCAAATTCTCAAAGGAGGTCTGCCATGACCACTTATGCTGACATCACCAAGCTGAACATCAAAACCAGCGAGATTGAAGCTGGCGTGCGCAAAGGCCAACAGCTTCGCGCTGAATATATCGGCAGCCTGTTCCGCAGCCTGTTAAAAGGCTCTGACAAGTCCGCCGACATCAAGCATCCGGCTGGCACCGTTGGCGGTGCTGCCTAATTGACGACCTCGCGGTCGAGCGACGTTTGATCTTCCTCCCCAGACGACGCTCCCGCGATGGACTACCGCGTTTTTTCTAGCGTCTTCCTCCCTAGACGACGCTGTTTTCCCGACTGGCCCGGGCTCTTTTGAGCTCCGGGCCAT
>Ga0207735_100096_pt1 | contig 21073 bp, 17 predicted proteins | sample TtaePargueraPR_9_FD_187280 | JGI IMG/M metagenome (GOLD analysis project Ga0207735, IMG submission 187280) | Aerobic enrichment media microbial communities from Bioluminiscent Bay, La Parguera, Puerto Rico - Tt and E2 (1) (SPAdes) | ecosystem: Environmental > Aquatic > Marine > Unclassified ... | reverse complement strand
CCGCGTCCACGGCACCTGGAAGACGGTCCCCATCGACACCCGCACGCTGCGCCGGTACAGCGGGTCGGCGCAGCGGGGGGTGACCAGCACCGCGTCGACGCCGAGCCCGGCGGCCGAGCGGAAGATCGCGCCGACGTTGTTCGCGTTCGGGTCTGCCGATCTATCTAGTTAGACCTAGCGCTTCCTTAAGCCCCGGATGGACCCTAAAAGCATCGACTGTTGAATCAAACCGTGCACGAGGATCCTTGTAGCGCCACACATACTCGGACCCACCGCCGCGCCCCCCAGGCTTGAGATACGAAATCACTGAGAACTCAAACAATTCTTCTAATGCGGCGATCGGTGCCACCTCACCGACGTCATGCCTTAGTTTCAACGAAGCAGCAAACTCTTCAAGACTAAATTTCTCGGAGCCCACAGATTTGAGCACCTCAAGGAACCCTCGGTAATTCGGGACATGCTTCGCCATCTCATCATCCAGCTCGTTCAACAGGTAATCCGAATAGGCATCTCGGGCAGCATGCACGGATTCGTTGTCAAACCTGGAAGACGCCGACTGGTGCGCCAGAAGCACTTCGTTGCAAAACTTGATTACATCACGCGGACGCAAGAATGTCCGGTCACAGATGTGACGATACTTACTTTGGCGGCCCGGCATTTCCCGTGACTCGTCGAAAACGTCCTCCCAGGCAATCTGGCGAACGCCTTCACCTAGAGTTTCGTTGAACCGACTCTCCATCAGCCCGCGGAGCGTCAGGCCAGTTCCCGTCTCGCTCCAGAGCACCCGGGAAGCAAAGTTCTCGGTCACCTTATTCTTGTCTTCAAACTGCAGATCCTGATAGATGTCGTCTCGCAACAGCACGACTGGGTTGAGGTTCTTGCTCCTCCGCCGCGCCGCAACGAACAGATCTCTCGCCGCAATAATCAGTCCTGTTAGGCGCTGCGCATACCGCTCATCTTGCACTGAGAAGCCGAGGTCAAGCTGATCGAAGCAGACAAAGTACTTGTTGGAAGGATTGAGCGCAGTCAGTACGGCCTCCTGCATGGCACGATTCACCGACTGGATGTGAATCGGCAGTTCGCGGACCTTGAGTTTCTCGACATCGAGCTTAAATGCCTTGAAGTTTATACCACCCTTGAAGTGCAGTTCCTCTTCGGGACTAAATAACTGACTAAAGTCCGGATTTCGAGATCCGTACGAGTCGACAACAAAAGACTCAAGGGCTGACATCGCGTCCTGCGATTCATCAGACCAAGGCTGACTCTGGTCATCATTTAATAGCACCTTGGCAAGGCCGAGCAGGATTAGATATCGCCAACTATGTATATAGCGTCGCTCTTCAGGAACACCGTTCTCCGCCTGGAGATCGTGATGGGCCCACGGATAGTCATCAAACGAGTATCCAATAGGAAACGTGCTCGAGTTTGCCCCGTCAACAAGTCGCTTGTATATTGCAGTCTTTCCGGACCCTTTTCTCCCGACGATAAGGAAACTCCTCATCTCACGCACGGAAAGGTACGCATCATGATCCTGAAAGCAAGGATCAAGCAGTTCGTCTGCGTCAGCATCGATCGCACCGAAGGAATCGATCTTCGCCAGAGTCCTGGAAGGCGTCGTCTCATGCACCCGCAACTAGTACCACGACTCGGCAGCGCTTACCTACGATATCGACTCATTTCACCCGTGTTGCCCAGAACGCTACCGCCGAGGCGGCTGCCACGTTCAGGGAGTCCACGGCCCCGGCCATCGGGATCCTGACGACAACGTCCGCTGCGGCAACGGTCTCTTGACGGAGCCCATCACCCTCGGTCCCGAGCACGAGCGCCAGTCGCTCGGGCGGATCTGCCGCAAGGTCGTCGAGGCTCAATGCATCGTCCGACAGTGCAAGCGCCGCTACAGTGAACCCAAGGTCGCGCAACGGGTCGATGCCCCCGCGACTACCATCGTCTCTAGCGCTCGGCCAATCCGGCAGCCGCGTCCACGGCACCTGGAAGACGGTCCCCATCGACACCCGCACGCTGCGCCGGTACAGCGGGTCGGCGCAGCGGGGGGTGACGAGCACCGCGTCGACGCCGAGCCCGGCGGCCGAGCGGAAGATCGCGCCGACGTTGGTGTGGTCGACGATGTCCTCGAGCACCGCGACGCGCCGGGCCCCCTGCCCGTAGCGGGCTCCGGCCAGCAGCGTGGCGACGTCCGTGAGGACGGGCCGGTGCATCGCGGCGAGCGCCCCGCGGTGCAGGTGGAACCCGGTGATGTCGCGCAGCACGGCCTCGTCGGCGACGAACACGGGGACGTCGGGGTGCGCGGCGAGCACGTCCGCCATGGACTCGAGCCACTTGTCGGCCATGAGGAACGACCGCGGCCGGTGCCCGGCACGCAGGGCGCGGCGGATGACGTTGGAGGACTCGGCCATGAACAGCCCTTCGGCCGGTTCTCGCGCGGTGCGCAGCCTGACGTCGGTCAGGTCGGTGTAGTCGTGCAGGCGCGGGTCGGAGGGGTCGGTCACCCGGACCAGGTTCGGCAAGTCCACGCCAGGGATTGTCTCAGCCCCGGCAGGGGGACCTGCACGGCTCACGACGTCGCGAAGAGTCGCAGCGTGAGCTCGCGCCACACCTGCGTGCCCACCCCTCCCGGCGCGGCGTCGACGACGTGCCCGGCGGCCGGGATCTCCACGTGCTGGTGGTCCACGTCGTGGGCGGCCAGGGTCGCCGCCAGGTCGGCGGCGCCCTGCGGCGGGACGAGGTGGTCGGCGGCACCGGTCACCGTCACCGTGGGCGGGGACGACGGCGTCACGTGCGTGGCCGGGGTGACGGCGTCGTACCGCTGCGGGACCTCGGCCGGGCTGCCGCCGGTGTAGCGCTCGGCCATCGTCCGGGCGTCGTCGCCGACCAGGGGGTCAGGGTTGTCGTGGAGACCGGCCGGGTCGGCGACGGGGTACAGGGTGCTCACGGCGGCGACCTCGGGCACGTCGCCGTCGCAGGCGGGCTCGAGCGTGCCGGCGCGGGCGCGGTAGGCGACGTCGAGCGCCACGTTGCCGCCCGCGGAGTCGCCGACCAGGAAGACCCGGCCGGGTTCTCCCCCGTGCTCGGCCGCGTGCCGCGCCACCCAGACCAGCGCGCACGCCACCTGCGGCTCGACGACGTCCCAGCGGTGCTCGTCGTCGTCGGACAGCGGGTAGTCGACGCTGACCGCGACGTACCCCTGGTCGGCGAACCAGCCGGCGTGCGCGGCGGTGCCCGGTCGGCGCCGGTCGCCGGTGACCCAGCCGCCGCCGTGCACCAGGACGACCACCGGGGCGCCGGAGCCGCCCGACGCCGGTTCCCACACCGACAGGTCCAGGGGCCGGCCCTCGAACCGGGCGTACACGGCGTCGCGGTCCGGCGGGCGCACGGGCCGCTCGACGGCGAACAGCTCGCCGATACGGACGGCGACGCCGTGCTCCTGCGCGACCAGCAGCTGCTGCGTGAGCACCGTCAGCGCGCACACGACGGTGGCGGCCCCGGCGAGCACCACCCCGAGACGGGTGGCGCTCGCCCGGCGCAGCAGCGCGGCCGTCCCCGCCAGCAGGACGGCGAGCCCGCCGACCGCCAGCCACACCGCCCGCGACGAGGCGGCCGCCCCGAGATGGCCCCACCCGGGGACCTGGGGCACGAGGGCACCGGAGGCGGGCACCAGCAGCACCAGCGCGACGACGGCCAGGACGGCGACGACGAGGCTGCGACGCGGCGGTTCGGCAGCGGGCGGCGCGGGTGCGGTCCGCGCGCCCCGTGCGGTGGGCGGGCTCACCGGCCCCACTGTGCCCTGCGCCGCACGTCGGCACCAGCGTTCGTCAGAACGACGTCAGGAGCTCGTCGAGGGCCTTCCGGTAGGCGGGCGCCGCCGGGTAGTGCGAGTGGTGCCACACGGTGACGGTGTAGGCCCTCGGGTCCAGCTCCTCGGCACCCCGGTCCACGGGGTTCGGTTCGTAGGCGCAGACGGGGAAGCCGATGAAGTCGGTGCGCCGCCACAGGTTGCGCCAGCGGGGCCCCCGACCCACACCCGCGCGCAGCTGGTGGGCGAGCGAGCCACGTCGCGGCTCGTCCTGGCCCGGCCGCGGCCACGTGCGCGACGACTGCGCCACGACGCTCCCCACGCGCGGCACCTCGCTGCGCCACGGGTCGGCACCGCGGAATCGCGGCCGGCACAGCGGCGGCGTGCCCAGCGCGGCGGGCCCGAACAGCTCGGGGAACAGCCGCCCGAAGAGGCCGCGGAGCTGGGTGCCGTACGTGAGCAGCGCGACGTCGCGCTGGGGCGTCTGGTCCTCGTCGCTGCGGGCGAGCACGACCGCCGCCGCGAGCATCCCGCCGTTGCTGTGCCCGGACAGCACGACCCGGCGCCGCGGCGCGGCCGCCGCCCGGCGGGCCGGGGGCAGGTCGAGGGCGTCCAGCCACGCGTCCAGGCGTCCCCGGACCTCGGGGACGACCCGTTCGGCGTAGCACGGGGGGCCGAAGGGGTGCGCGGCACGGGGCAGGAAGCACATCAGATCCCACAGCACGCCGGCGGGCCGCCCGGCGCCGTCACGGCCCGCGGCGGCGACGCTGACCGCCAGGAGCGTCGCGGCCGTGCCGAGCGCGGGCGCGGCGAGACGGGCGACGTCGTGACCCGGCTCGAGGGAGGACAGGATCGGCAGGTCGGCGAGCGCCAGCGTCAGGCTGAGGAGCAGGGCCAGCAGGAAGAACGCCGCGAGCACCCCGACCACCAGCTCGGCGCGCTGCCCCGCCGCGGCGTGCCGGCGCATGCGCAGCACCCGCAGCACCCGGACGGGCAGGGCCGAGGAGTCGACGGTCCGGGGATCGTCGTCGCCGTAGCAGTCGCTGTCGGGGGTGGTGACGCTCCAGGTCCCCGGGGCGCGGGCGATCCACCGGAGCCTGCGCAGCACCGTCGCCAGGGCCGCGACGGCGACCGCCAGGAGGGCCAGCCCGACGATCAGCCCGAACACGACGTACACCTCGGGCACGGTCAGGGCCCCGGAACCGTTCGCCACGGCCGCCGAGGGCTCCCGGCCGTCGACACGGACCACCTCGAACGTGGCGGTACCGGCCGGCCGCTGCAGGACCGACTGCGCGCCCAGGACGACGAGCGCCGACAGCAGGACGGCGAAACCGGCCGCCAGCAGCAGGAACACCGCCGGTCCCGTGCCCCACCAGGCCTCGTCTCCGTGGTGCGAGCGCCCGCGCGCCCACGTGGCGAGCACCAGGCCGACCAGCAGGACCGCGGCCGCCCCGGCCGTCCAGCACGCCGCGTCGATCCCCGTCAGCAGCGCCCACGCCCCCAGACCGAGCACGACTGCCAGGTACAGCAGGTGGGCCTGCGGCCGCAGGAACCACGAGCCCGACCGGGCTCCCGAGCGCCACGCCACGGCGCACACGCACAGCCCCACCAGGACGGCGACGAGCAGGGACGGCGCCGCGCCCAGTCCCACGACCGATCCCGCGGCGACGGTGACGCCGTCGCCCGACGGCTCGGGCGGCGCGGGCGGTGGGGCGAGGCTCGCGACGTCGTGCGCGGCGAGCGACACGAGGCTTCCGGCCCAGGCAGCCACCGAGCCCGCCACGAGCACGTTCGCCCACACCGCGGGCCCGTGCCGCGCCCCGAGCCCGCGGCGGGCACCCACGTCGGCGCCCGCCGCGGAGTCCTGCACGGTGCGCCACACCGCGGCGGCGACGACGAGCGCGCCCACCAGACCGGCCACCACGAGCCCCGGCGCGGTCGCCAGGGCGTCCTGCGGATCGCACTCGCGCAGGAAGTCCCGCATCCGTCGGCAGCCGGACGCCTCGGAACCGCGGACGGCTGCCGACACCGCGCCCGACCACCCGATCACGGCCGCCACGAACCCGATCCCGGCCGCCAGGTGCACGCGCTCGCCGGTGAGCGTCAGCACGCGGTGCGTCCAGAACCCCGGCGTGCTCAGCAGCGGGAACCGCGGCGCCGACTGCTCGGCCGTGGCCCCCGCAGCACCGGGGTACCCGCGGCCCTCGCCGCCCTTGCGGGCCGAGGTCAGCTCCTCGTAGCGCACCCGGGTGCGCTGTCCCAGCGCCCACAGCGCGACCAGCAGCGCCACGGGCACCGCCGACGACCAGGCGGCGCGGACCGCCGTCGGAGCGAACGCCAGGGCCTGGACGGCGTCCGGCAGCGCCGTGCACACGACGCGCTCGAGCTCCGGGTCGAGGCCCCGGGCGGACTCGGGCAAGCACTTGGTGGCCACCAGGTCGAGGGTGACCGTCAGCGTGGACGCCGTCAGGAGCAGCGTCAGCACCAGCGCGAACAGCCGCACCGCCGCCGCACCGCCGTGCTGGTAGGAGCGCACCCGGCGGCCGTTGCCCGCACCGTGCGCGCTCGTCGGGATGCGCCGCGCCCAGTAGGCGACGTTCGCCATGCCGAACGGGAGCACGAGAACCCACAGCAGCCGCACCACCCCCGACACCACCGCCCCGAATGACCACCCGCCGGGCGCCGCCCACGACAGCCGCGCCATCGCGCCCCAGGAGTAGGCCTCGCGGCGCACGCCCGGCGGGATCCGGCGCGGGTCGCAGCACTCCTCGCACCCGTCCGCGCCGTCCCCCTCGCAGCAGGTCCGCACCGGTTCCTGCGCCGGGGTCTCCTGGTCCCGGCGCCGGGCGTCGGGACCGGGCCACCAGAACGACCCCAGCGCGTCGCCGTGCACGCCGCGCAGGTCGACGGCCGCCGGTTCGACCTCGTGGGCCGCCAGCCCGAGCGCACCCGCCGGCGGCGTGTTGCTCACGCCGTGGATGCGCAGCTCGAGCACGTCGGCCTCGCTCTCGTGCGCTGCGCCCGCGGCCTGCGGCACGGTCGTCGACCCGCTCATGGCAGCCTCCCCCGACGGCGGGACCTACCGTGGTGGAGGCAGCGCGGCCGCTCGACGTGACACCCTCGGGACGGCTTTCACCCGCGCCGCGACGGACTCACTCCGGCCCGGCGTCGGCGGCGGTGAGCGGCGCCGCGAACTGGCTCGCGTACAGCCGGGCGTACGCCCCGCCGGCCTCCAGCAGACGCGCGTGGTCGCCCTGCTCGACGATCCGGCCGTGCTCCATCACGACGATGAGGTCGGCGTCGCGGATCGTGGAGAGCCTGTGGGCGATGACGAACGAGGTGCGCCCGGACCGCAGGGCGTTCATCGCCTCCTGGACGAGGACCTCGGTGCGGGTGTCCACCGAGCTGGTCGCCTCGTCGAGCACGAGGATGTCCGGGTCCGCCAGGAACGCGCGCGCGATCATCAGCAGCTGGCGCTCGCCGGCGGACAGCGCACCGCCGTCGCCGTCCAGGACCGTGTCGTAGCCGTCGGGCAGCGTCCGCACGAACGGGTCCACCGACGTCGCCCGCGTCGCGGCGAGGAACGCCTCCTCGTCGACGTCGTCGCCGTCGCGCACGCCGTAGCGCAGGTTCTCCTCGATGGTGCCCTCGAAGAGCCACGTGTCCTGCAGCACCATGCCGATGCGGGAGCGCAGCGCGTCGCGGGTCAGCTCCCGGGTGTCGACACCGTCGAGCGTGATCCGTCCGGCGTCGACCTCGTAGAAACGCATCAGCAGGTTCACCAGCGTCGTCTTGCCCGCCCCGGTCGGGCCCACGATCGCGATCGTCCGCCCGGGCTCGGCCACGAGGTCGAGGTCCTCGATCAGCGGCTCGTCGGGGTCGTAGGAGAACGCGACGCCCTCGAACGCCACCCGGCCACCGGTGCGCTCCGGGACCCGGGCCGGATCCGGGTCGGGCCGCTGCTCGGGCGCGTCCAGCAGCTCGAAGACCCGCTCGGCGGACGCCACGCCGGACTGCAGCAGGTTCATCATCGAGGCGACCTGCGTCAACGGCTGGGTGAACTGGCGCGAGTACTGGATGAACGCCTGCACGTCACCGATCGAGAGCTGGCCGGACGCCACCCGCAGCCCGCCGATGACGGCCACCAGCACGTAGTTGAGGTTCGCCAGGAACCCCATCGACGGCTGGATGGTGCCGCTGATGAACTGCGAGCGCCGGGTCGCGTCGTAGACCGCCTCGTTCTCCCGGGCGAACGTCGCCGCGGCGTCGGCCTGCCGGCCGTACACCTTGACCAGCGCGTGCCCAGTGAACATCTCCTCGACGTGCGCGTTGAGCCGTCCCGTGGCCGCCCACTGGGCGACGAACTGCGGCTGCGACCGCTTGGCGATCGCCATGGTCAGCAGCACCGACAGCGGGACGGTCACCAGGGCGACGAGCGCGAGCACCCAGGAGATCCAGAACATCATCGCCAGCACGCCCACCACGGTGAGCACCGCGGTGACGAGCTGGGCGAGCGTCTGGGTCGTCGTCTGCGCGACGTTGTCGATGTCGTTGGTGACGCGCGAGAGGATGTCGCCCTTGGCCTGCTTGTCGACGTAGCTCAGGGGGATGCGGTGGAGCTTGGCCTCGACGTCGTCACGCAGCCGGCGCACCGTGTGCTGCACGGCGACCGTCATGAGGCGCGACTGCAGCCAGCCGAACACGAACGCGCCGAGGTAGACGAGCACCGCGGTGCCGAGGACCTGGGCCAGCTGTTCGGTGTCGACGCCCTGGCCGGGCACGACGTCGCCCATCGAGGCGAGCATGTCGGCCTGGGTGGCGTCCCCGGCGGCCCGCAGCGCGGCGACCGCCTCGTCGGTGGTGGTGCCCGCCGGCAGGGTGCGGCCGAGCATCTGGCCGACGACGCCCGCGAAGATCACGTTCGTGGCGTCACCGAGGATCTTGGGGCCGAGGACGGTCAGGGCGACCGAGGCGACGCCGCAGGCGGTCAGCACGGCGACGCGAGCCCGCTCGGGCCGCATCGTGCCGGCGAAGCGGCGCAACGACCCGGCGAAGTCCATCGCTCTGGCCGTCGGCATCCCGGCCCCGCCGCCCATCGGCCCGCCTCCGGGACGCGGCGGCGCCGAGCGGCCGGCCGGGGCGCTCATGCGGCCTCCTCCAGCGACATCTGGGACGTCACGATCTCCGCGTACGTCTCGTTCGTCGCGAGCAGCTCGGTGTGCGTCCCCCGTCCGACGACGCGCCCCTGGTCGAGCACGAGGATCTGGTCGGCGTCACGGATCGTGGCGACCCGTTGCGCGACGACGAGCACGGTCGCGTCCCGGGTCCGTGGGCGCAGCGCCGCGCGCAGCCTGGCGTCGGTCGCGTAGTCGAGCGCGGAGAACGAGTCGTCGAACAGGTACACCCGCGGTGCGCGGATCACGGCCCGAGCGATGGCGAGACGTTGCCGCTGGCCGCCGGAGAAGGTCGTCCCGCCCTGGGCCACCGGTGCCTCGAGCCCGTCCGGCAGCGCGGCCACGAACTCGCGGGCCTGGGCGACCTCGAGCGCGGCCCACATCTCGTCCTCGGTGGCGTCGGCCTTGCCGTACCGGAGATTGTCGGCGACCGTGCCCGAGAAGAGGAACGCCTTCTGCGGGACCAGACCGAGCAGGCCGCCCAGGTCGCCGAGCGCGAGGTCACGCACGTCGACACCGTCGATGCTCACCCGGCCACCCGTGACGTCGAAGAGGCGCGGCACCAGGTTCAGCAGGGTGGTCTTGCCCGCACCGGTGGACCCGATGATCGCGGTCGTCCGCCCGGGCTCGGCGGTGAACGTGATGTCGTGCAGGACCGGCTCGTCGGCCCCGGGGTACCCGAACTGCACGGACTCGAACCGCAGCCGCCCGCGCGGCCCTCCGCCGTCGGACAGCGCCTCCAGCGCGACCTGGGCGTCGGGCTCGACCACCGACGTCTCGGTGTCGAGCACCTCGCTGATCCGCCCCGCCGCCACGGACGCGCGCGGGATCATCATGACCATCATCGTCGACATCATCACGGCCATGAGGATGAACATGATGTAGGACAGGAACGCCATCAGGGAGCCGACCTGCAGGTCGCCGTCGGAGACCTCGCCGGCACCGAACCACAGGACCGCCACCTGGGACAGGCTCATAATGAGCATCACCAGCGGGAAGGCGAGCGCCATGAGCTTGCCGGCGGCCAGCGACACGTCGTAGAGCCGCTCGTTGGCGGCACCGAAACGTTCGACCTCGCGGCGTTCGCGCACGAACGCACGGACCACGCGCAGGCCGGTGATCTGCTCGCGCAGCACGGCGTTGATGGTGTCGATGCGCGCCTGCATGCCGCGGAAGTAGGGCACCATCCGCCACAGGAGCAGCCCGACCGCGACGCCGAGCACGGGCACGATCACCACGAGCAGGAGCGAGAGCGAGGGGTCCTCGCGCAGCGCCATGACGATGCCGCCGACCATCATGATCGGCGCCATGACCATCACCGTGAAGGTCATCAAAACGACCATCATGACCTGCTGGACGTCGTTGGTGGTGCGGGTGATCAGCGACGGCGCCCCGAACCGGCCGAGCTCGCGCGCGGAGAAGCCCTGCACGGCGTCGAACAGGTCGCGACGCAGGTCACGGCCGAACGCGGTCGCGGCCCGCGCCCCGAGGAACACGGCGCCGACGGCGCAGACGACCTGGCCGAGACTGACGAGCAGCATCCACCCGCCGACCCGCATGATGTAGCCGGTGTCACCGGTCGTCACCCCGTCGTCGACGATGTCGGCGTTCAGCGACGGCAGGTACAGCGACCCGAGCGTCTGGCCGAGCTGCAGCAGAAGCAGCACCACGACGGCGGCGTAGTAAGGCCGCAGGTAGCGGCGGGCCAGCGGGACGAGCATCCGACCTCCGGGCGGGACGGGGCCGCACGCGCGCGACCCCCCGTCACCCTATGCCGGGCACGGGGGGTCGCGCGGGCGCCGCACGGTGCACTACTGCTGCGGAGGCTGCTCCTCGTCACCGAGCGTGCGCGGCTGCGGCGAGGCCGGCGGCGCCGGCGGCTGCTCCCCCGCCGGGCGCTGCCCGCGCTCGACCGACGGGTCGAACGGCGAACCCGACCGGGTGCCCGAGCTCGTGGCGTCGGCGGTGGCGGCCTCGGCCTGGCGACGTGCCTCGGCGAGCGCCTCGCCCGGGTCCTGCAGCCCGGACTGGCCCAGCGCCGAGGACAGCGCGGCACCGACGCCGCCGTCGCCCTCGTCGTCGTCCCCCGGCTCGGTGGGGATGCCCGGGGTCCCCGGCGTGCCGCCGAAGCCCTTCGCGATGGAGCCCAGTGCGGCGGTGAACTCGGTGGGGACCACCCACAGCTTGGACGACGAGCCGTTGGCGATCTCCGGCAGCATCTGCAGGTACTGGTAGGCCAGCAGCTTCGGGTCCGGGTTGCCCTGATGGATCGCCTCGAAGACCTGCAGGATCGCGCGGGCCTCACCCTCGGCCTGCAGGATCGCCGACTGCGCGTCACCCTCGGCCTTGAGGATCTGGGACTGCTTCTCACCCTCGGCGGTGAGGATCTGCGACTGCTTGACGCCCTCGGCGGTGAGGATCGCGGCACGGCGGTCGCGCTCGGCACGCATCTGCTGCTCCATCGCGCCCTGCACGGAGGCGGGCGGCTCGATGGACTTCAGCTCGACGCGGTTGACGCGCACGCCCCAGCGTCCGGTCGCCTCGTCGAGGACGCCGCGCAGCTGGCCGTTGATCTGGTCACGGCTGGTCAGCGTCTGCTCGAGGTCCATGGAGCCGACGACGTTGCGCAGCGTGGTGACGGTGAGCTGCTCGATACCGGTGATGTAGTTCGAGATCTCGTAGACCGCGGACTTCGGCTCGGTCACCTGGAAGTAGATGACGGTGTCGATCTCGACGACGAGGTTGTCGGACGTGATGACCGGCTGCGGCGGGAACGAGACGACCTGCTCACGCAGGTCGACACCGGCACGCACCTTGTCGATGAAGGGCACCAGCCAGTGCAGGCCCGGGTCGAAGGTCTTCTGGTAGCGGCCGAGGCGCTCGATGATCAGCGCGGTGGCCTGCGGCACCACACGGACCATCTTGAACAGCGCCGTGACCACGAAGACCACGAAGGCGAGCAGGACGATCCAGAGGATGATGGTTCCTGGTTCCACGGAGGGACTCTTTCCGTTGTCGGTTCGGCCCGGCGGGCCGCTCAGGCGATCCGGCCGCCGTCGTCGGTGGGGGTCGTGTCCGGCGCGGCGGCGGGCTGGACGACGGCGGTCGCGCCGTCGATGGCCACGACCCGCACCTCGACCCCCTCGGGCACGCGGCCGCTGCTGTTGGCGATGCCGTCGTCGGGAAGGCGGGCCGACCAGACCTCGCCCGAGAGCTTGACCCGCCCGCCGGTCTCCGTCACCTCGGCGATGACCACGGCGAGCCGGCCCACCTGGGCGGCGGTGTTGGTCTCCTGCAGCGGTTCACGTTGCCGCAGGTTGGTCAGCAACCAGGGTCGCAGCACGCCGAGCAGCAGCACCGCCACCACGCAGGCCACGACGATCTGGAGCCACAGCGGCCCACCGGCGCCCGCCGTGATGCCGCCCGCTACCGCGCCGCCGGCGAGCATGATGAACACCAGGTCGAGGGTCAGCATCTCCACCACGGCCAGGACGAAAGCCCCGGCGACCCACCACAACCAGCCGTCCATGATCTCCTCCGACCGCACCGTCTGCTTTGGTCAAAAAATACCAAAGATCGCTGGTCGCCGGGGAGGGGCGCGGCCGCGTCAGTGCGAGGAGGTCCGCGTGGACCGTGCCGCGCGCGCGAGCCACCGCCCGCCGCCGTGGGCCACGAGCAGGTCCATCCCGAACGCCTTCGAGAGGTTCTCGGCCGTGAGAACCTCCTCGATCGGCCCGGCCGCCTCGACCGTGCCGTCGCCGAGCAGCAGCAGGTGGGTGAACCCCGGCGGGATCTCCTCCACGTGGTGCGTGACGAGCACCAGCACCGGGGACGCGGGATCCGCGGCCAGCTCGCTCAGGGCACCGACCAGCTCCTCGCGCCCGGCCAGGTCCAGGCCGGCCGCGGGCTCGTCCAGGAGCAGCACCTCGGGGTCCGTCATCAGCGCCCGCGCGATCTGGACGCGCTTGCGCTCCCCCTCCGAGAGGGTGCCGTAGCGCCGGTCGACGAGGTCGGCGACGTCGAACGCGGCCAGCAGCGCGGCGGCCTGGTCCTCGTCGAGCTGCTCGTACTCCTCGCGCCACCGGCCGGTGACGCCGTAGGCGGCGGTCAGCACGACGTCGCGCACGGTCTCCCCGCCGGGGATGCGGTCGGCGAGCGCCGCGGAGGAGAACCCGATGCGCGGTCGCAGCTCGAAGACGTTCGTGGTGCCCAGCCGCTCGCCCAGCAGGTCCACCGTGCCGGCCGTCGGGTGCGACCTGGCGGCGAGGATCTGCAGCAGGGTCGTCTTGCCCGCCCCGTTCGGGCCGAGCACGATCCAGCGCTCCCCCTCCGAGACGGTCCAGTCGATGTTGTCGACGATGGTGTTGGTGCCTCGTCGGACGGTGACACCCTGCAGGTCGAGTACCGCGCTCATGGTGCCCGACCCTACCGGAGCGGCGCGGTCCGTCCGGACCCGGTCCGCCGGTGTCGAGAGACGAAACATCCGGCGTCTATGGTTCTCGGATGAGCGAGTCCACCGCCCTGCCCCGCAGCGTCGTGCTCGCCCTGTGGTTGCAGGCCACCGGCGCTTCGCACGGGCTCGCCGTCCGGTCGGTCACCGACGACGACGAGCCGCACACCGTCGTCGGGCTGCCGGGCGCCGCGGGCGAGGGCACCCTCGCGGACCTGGTCGCCGCGTTCTCCGCCGGCCCGCGCGAGGTCTGCGCCGCGCTGCCCGCACCCGGGGACCCCTGCGGGGTGCCGGCGGCGGCGGGTGCGCAGGCCACCGACGCCGGCGAGTGCGTGCTGCTCGCCACCCCGGCCGGCTCGTGGGCCGCCGTGCCCGAGGTGACGTTCTTCGGCAGCGAGCTCGAACCGGGTCATCTCGTCACGTGGCGGCTCCTCGAGGTGCCGGCGTGGTCCACGCTGGTGGCCGGGACGGTCGGCTCGCTGGCCGACGCCGAACGCGAGCTGCGCAGCAGCCTCGTCGTGGCCACCGAGGCCCTCGACTCCCTCGACGTCGCCCGGTGGCGGGACGACGCCGCCGACGCCATCGAGCGCGTGCGCAGCTCGACCACCGCCGGCTGGCCCGTCCCCGAGCTCGAGGGACGCCGGGCCCGGGTGCTCCAGCTGGCCTGGAAGCTCCTCGCCATCGTGGACCTCGCGGGCGCCGACGACGGCGGGGCCGTCAACCTGTGGCAGGCCGACCAGCGCTCGACGGCGCTGCGCGAGGTGGAGCGCACGGCCCGCCGGGCCCTCGGGGCGGCCACCTACGCGGCGGTCCGCTGACCCCTCGAGCCCTGGCGGGCCGTGCGCCGTGACTCGGCCTCAGCGGTCGCGCACGACCTTCGCGTCGCCCGACCTGTCGATCTCGAAGGCGTCGACCACGGTGCCGTCGACGGTGCGCGCCTCGTAGCCGAGGGTGTCGCCGTCGACGGAGATCACCTGGTAGGTCTGCGTGTCGCCGAGCTGGGTCCGCACCCTGGCGCGGCCCAGGTTCCAGTCGAACCGTGAGGGCTCGTACATCTTCGGTCCGGTCACCGAGACGACGTAGACGGGACCCGTGGTCACACCCGCCCGGCCGGTCTCGTTCGCGCGCAGGCCCCCGCGGCCGTAGGAGTGGTCGTGCCCCTGCAGCACGAGGTCGACGTCGTGCTCCTCGATCACGTCCAGCCAGTAGTGCCGAGGGATCACGCCGGACCGCCCCTCGGAGTTGCCGAACATCGGCTGGTGGTAGGTGACCACGGTCCACTCGTTCGGGTTGTCGCTCAGGACACGGTCGAGCCAGGCCGCCTGGTCCTCCATCCAGTCCTTCACGTCGAACCACGGCGCTGCCTGGAAGTTGCCGTTCAGCGTCACGAACCGCACGCCCTGGTAGTCGGTGTACCAGACCGTGTCGTCCAGGTCGTCGTCGCCCGGACCGTTGCCCGTGCCCGGGAACTGGTGGTTCCAGACCGAGGCGAGGTCCCAGTCCTCGTACTCGTGGTTGCCCACCGTCGTCACGTGGTTCATCGACGCCGTCGCGTCGCCCTGAGCGGCGTACCACTCGTCCCACTGGCTCTGCGACTCGGGGTCGTTGACCAGGTCCCCGGCGTGGACCGCGAGCGCAGCGTCCGGGACGGCGTCGTACGCGGCCCGCACGATCGGAGCGGCCCCGGCGGTGATGTCGTTCTGCACGTCGCCGAAGTACAGCAGCTCGAACGGCTCGGCGGTGGCGCTCGCCGTGGTGAACTCGGCCCAGGCGCTCCACGCCTCGCCGTCGCCGACGCGGTAGCGGTAGGCGGTGTCCGGCGTCAGGCCGGTGAGCTCGGCGCGGTGGTAGAAGCCTCCGCCGGCCTGTCCGGTCCCCGCGGCCGGGGACGTCGAGGTCGGGCCCCCGGCGGCCGGTCCGTGCTCGACGACGGATCCGGTCCGCACCGCCGTCCTCCAGGTGATCGTCTGCGACGTCGCCGGCGCGGTGGTCGGGTTGAGCGTGACGCGCCGGGGCGTCTCCGGCGTCTCGGCGCCGGCGGCCTGCGTCGCGCCGAGGGCGAGCACGGCCGCCAGCGTGGCGGTCAGGACGGTCCGCGCGCTGCGGGACGGACGGTGGGTGGGGTTCACGGGCTCCTCCTCGGTCGGTCCCCTGCCCGACCAGGCTCGCCATCGGCGGCGACGCCCACGTGAACCCGGGAGGAACTCGCGCCGAACCCTCCGCGTCAGCCCGCGAGGGCCCCGCCGAGCAGCCCCACCGCGGACACCAGGCACAACCAGAGCGCGGCGGGCCGGATCGCGCCGGCCGGGATGCGGCGCACCAGGACCCGCGCGACGAGCGCCCCGAGGCCCACGCCGGGCACGAGCCAGGCCGCGACCTCCAGGTCCCCGCGGCCGAGGTCGCCGGAGACGGCGTAGACCGCCAGGGACACGAGGGTCGTGGTCAGGAAGAACAGCGACAGGTTGGCCCGGTATCGCGACGGGTCGTCGGCGCGGTAGACCACGACCACCGGGGGCCCGGGGGTCGCGGCGATCGTCGACAGGGCGCCGCCGAGGACGCCGGCGGCCGCCAGCGTCCCCCGGTTCTGGCGCCCGCGCCATCCCGCCAGGCTCGCGATCGTGCCCAGGGCGATGGCGGCCCCGACCACCACCTCGGTGACCTGCTGGTCCATGACGCGGACCAGCCACAGCGCCCCGACGGCGGCCGGTATCCCGCCGAGGGCGGCCCACAGCAGGTCGAGGTGGCGCAGGCCGCGCCGCTCGACCACGACCACGGCCGCCATGACCACCAGCGTGAGCAGCAGGAGCGGCCCGGGCACCAGCCGGGGGTCGACAATCATCAGCAGCGGTCCGCCGAGCACCCCGAACCCCGACCCGGTGGCGAACTGCACGAACGTCGACAGGGTGACGGCCGCCAGGGCCAGCAGCAGGATCTCGACCGGGACGCTCACGACGTCAGGCTTCGCGGCGGTGGACCACCTGGGCGGAGGTCTGGTCGCGAGCGAGCATGAGGATCTGGTCGATGTTGACGTGCGGCGGTCGGGTGGCCACCCAGCTCACGGTGTCCGCGACGTCCTCGGCCGTCAGCGGCTCGACGCCCTCGTACACGGCGTCGGCCTTGGCCTGGTCGCCCTTGAACCGCACGAGCGAGAAGTCGGTGTGCACCATGCCCGGGTCGATCTCGCAGACGCGGACGGGCTGACCGAGCAGCTCCAGGCGCAGGACCCGGGTCAGGGCGGCCACGGCATGCTTCGCGGCGTTGTAGCCCGCCCCGCCCTTGTAGGGCTCGCGCGCGGCGATGGAACCGATCGTGATGACCTGACCGTCCCCCGAGTCGACCAGCTTGCTCAGCAGCGCCTGAGTGACACGCAGCGTGCCCAGCACGTTGACGTCGTACATCCACTGCCAGTCGTCCAGATCGGCCTCGGCCACCGAGTCGGTACCGAGCGCTCCACCCGCGTTGTTGACGAGGACGTCGCAGCGCTCGACCTGCGCGGCGAACGCGGCCACCGAGTCGTCGTCGGTGACGTCCAGCGGGATCGCCCGGCCGCCGCACTCGGCGGCGATCCTCTCGAGCTTGTCCACCCGGCGCGCCCCGAGCACGACGTCATAGCCCACCGCCGCGAGCGCCCTGGCGGTGGCTGCGCCGATGCCGGAGCTCGCGCCGGTGACGACGGCGACGGGGGTGCTGGCGGAGGTGGTGTGCGACATGAGGGGTCCTTCCTGTCCTGGGCGCCGGAGCCGGCGACGTCGCTGGTCGGGTCGTGGGAGCTGTGGCGCCTCAGCCCGCCGACGTCCCGGTCGGCAGCTGGTACCAGACGGCCCAGACGAACACCGCGATCGCGACGGGCAGCGCGATCCTGCCGAGCGTCTCCACCCACGCGAGCTGGCGGCCGAACATCCCGCAGCGGTGCACGGCCTCGCGCTGGACGGCGTACGACCACCGCACCGACCGGTATCCGGCGGAGAGGTAGGCGAGGTCGATCAGCCGCCGGCCGCGGGACGTCGCCTCGGTGCCCTTGACCCAGGCGGCCTGGGCCAGGGGCGCCGCGAGCAGGAGCCCGGCCAGGTTGACGACGATCCGCAGCGCCCAGCCCGCGGCAAGGATGACCAGCGGCGACAGGATCACGGCGAAGAACTGCCCCGGGTTGGTGATGCGGGAGATCGCCTCGGCGGTGAACTCACCGTTCAGCACCGCCACGGCGGCGCCGACCGTGATGATCGGCCAGACCGCGCGGCGCACGGCACGCAGGACCAGCAGGGTGGCGGCGTCGCCTCGGCCCGCCCGCAGGAACGCGGCCGGGCGGACCTGTTCCTCGGGGCTGAAGGTGGCGCCGCGCCCGCGCACGTCCTCCCAGAGGGAACCGTGCCGACGCGGTGCGCGGTTGCTCACGGGGCCAGCACGGCGCGGTAGACGTCCATCGTCCGCTCGGCGACCGCGGTCCAGGCGAAGCTCTCCTCGGCGCGACGGCGGCCGGCCGCGCCCATCGCGGCAGCCCGTGCCGGGTCGGCGACGACGTCGGCGAGCGCCGCGGCGAGGTCCGTCTCGAACCGCTCCGGGTCGACCGGGGTGCCGGTGCCGTCGTCGACCTGGTCGATCGGCACCAGGACCCCGGTGACGCCGTCGTCGACGACCTCGGGGATCCCGCCGGTGGCGGTGCCGACCACGGGCAGCCCGATCGCCATCGCCTCGAGGTTGACGATGCCGAGCGGCTCGTACACCGACGGGCACACGAACGCCGTGGATGCCGCGAGCACCGCGCTGAGCTCGGGGCGGGGCAGCATCTGCTCGATCCAGACCACGCCGGCGGCGTCTCCCCCGCCGCGGGCGGTGCGCAGGTCGTCGACCAGCCCGCGCACCTCGGCCATGATCTCCGGGGTGTCGGGCGCTCCGGCGCACAGCACGACCTGGACCTCGCGCGGCAGACGTGCGGCCGCACGCAGGAAGTGGGGCAGGCCCTTCTGCCGCGTGATGCGGCCGACGAACACGACGGCCGGACGCTGCGGGTCGATGCCGTGCGCCGCCGCCGCGCGCGCGGTCTCGTCGGGTCCGGGGCGCACCCAGCCGTCCAGGTCGATGCCGTTGTGCACCACGTGCACGCGGTCGGGGTCCAGGTCGGGGTAGCAGCGCAGGATGTCGGCGCGCATGCCGGCCGAGACGGCGATGATGCCGGCCGCCCCCAGGTAGGCGGTGCGCTCGGCCCAGCTCGAGACGGCGTAGCCGCCGCCGAGCTGTTCGGCCTTCCACGGTCGCAGGGGTTCGAGCGAGTGCGCGGTGATCACGTGCGGCACGCCGTGCAGCAGGGACCCGAGGTGCCCGGCGAGGTTGGCGTACCACGTGTGGGAGTGCACCAGGTCGGCGCCGGCGACGTCGTCGGCCATCGCCAGGTCGACACCGAGCGTGCGCAGCGCGGCGTTCGCGCCGGCGAGCGTGTCCGGGACGTCGTAGCCGGTGACGCCGGGGTCCGGGCGGGGGCCGTCGAAGCAGCGCACGCGGACGTCGGCGTGCGGGCGCAGGACGGCGGACAGCTCGGCGACGTGGACGCCGGCTCCGCCGTAGACGTGCGGCGGGAACTCGCGGGTCAGCAGGTCGACCCTCGGTACGGTGCTCACGCAGGCCAAGGTATCGTCTGCGGCCGCGTCACGCGGCATGCGGGCCCCCGAGGTCCTAGGGTCGACCCATGGCGTCGTCACATCCCCGGGTTCTGGCCATCGTCCTCGCCGGCGGCGAGGGGAAGCGGCTCATGCCGCTCACCTCCCAGCGGGCCAAGCCGGCGGTGCCGTTCGGCGGGATCTACCGGCTGGTCGACTTCGCCCTGTCGAACATCATCAACTCCCACTACCTGCACGTCATCGTGCTGACGCAGTACAAGTCGCACTCGCTGGACCGCCACATCTCCAAGACGTGGCGCATGTCCGCGCTGCTCGGCAACTTCGTGTCCTCCGTGCCGGCGCAGCAGCGCGTCGGCAAGCACTGGTACCTGGGCTCGGCCGACGCCATCTACCAGTGCCTCAACATCATCGACGACGAACGTCCCGACATCGTGGTGGTGGTCGGCGCCGACCACGTCTACCGCATGGACTTCTCCCAGATGGTCGAGGCGCACGTGGAGTCGGGGGCGCGTGCCACCGTCGCCGCGATCCGGCAGCCGATCTCGCTGGCGGACCAGTTCGGCGTCATCGACGTGGACCCGGCCGACCCGACGCGCATCCGCGAGTTCCTGGAGAAGCCGGTGAACCCGGTCGGGCTGCCGGACTCCCCCACCGAGATCCTCGCCTCGATGGGCAACTACGTGTTCGACGCCGACGCGCTGGTCGAGGCGGTCACCGAGGACTCGACGAACCCGGACTCCCGGCACGACATGGGCGGCGACATCGTCCCCGCGTTCGTGGCCGACGGCACCGCGGGCGTGTACGACATGGTGCGCAACGAGGTCCCGGGTGCCACCGACCGCGACCGCTACTACTGGCGCGACGTCGGCACGATCGACGCCTACTTCGAGGCGAACAAGGACCTCATCGCCGTCCAGCCGGTCTTCAACCTCTACAACGAGGACTGGCCCCTGTTCACGGGCTACACGGGACTGCCCCCGGCGAAGTTCGTGCACGCCGGGCCCGGCCGGCTCGGGCACGCCGCGGACTCGATCGTCTCACCAGGTGTCCTCGTCTCCGGCGCGACCGTCGCGGGGTCCATCCTGTCCCCCGGAGTGCACCTGCACTCCTGGGCGACCGTCACCGACTCCGTCCTCATGGACGGTGTCCAGGTGAACCGGCACGCCCAGGTCCACCGCGCCATCCTCGACAAGAACGTGGTGGTGGACGAGCGTGCCCGGATCGGCGTCGACCACGAGGAGGACCGGGCCCGCGGGTTCACCGTCACCGACTCGGGGATCACCGTCGTCCCGAAGGGTTCCCACGTTGCCTGACCGCGCCACCGCGCCCCTGCCCGACCCGACCGACCTCGCCGGCACCGGCGGCCGCCGTCGCCTCGTCGTCACCGACGTCGACTCGACGTTCCTGACCGGCGAGGTCATCGAGCTGATCGCCGACCACGCGGGCACGCGCGAGGCGGTCGCGGCCGTGACCGAGCGGGCCATGCGCGGCGAGCTCGACTTCGCCGAGTCGCTGCGCGAGCGCGTCGCGACGCTGGCCGGCGTCCCGGTCACCGCCCTGGACGCCGTGCGGGACGCCGTCGTGCTCACGCCGGGCGCCGCCGAGCTGGTGGCCGAGGTCCGCCGTCGGGGATGGGAGTTCGGGCTGGTCTCCGGCGGGTTCGCGGAGGTCCTGGAGCCGCTCGCCGCCTCGCTCGGCATCACGCGCTGGCGGGCGAACCGCCTGGAGGCCGTCGACGGCGTCCTGACGGGCCGGACCGTCGGTCCCGTCGTGGACCGGGCCGTCAAGGAGGCCATCCTGCGCGGGTGGGCGGCCGACCTGGGGTTGTCGATGGCCGACACCGTCGCGGTCGGCGACGGCGCCAACGACCTCGACATGATCGGCGCGGCCGGGGTGGGCATCGCGTTCGCCGCCAAGCCGCTCGTGCGCGCCCAGGCGCCCTACAGCATCGACGGGCCGCGCCTCGACGAGGTGCTGCGGGTCGTCGACGAGGTCGACGCGGGCTGACGAAGCCGGCCGGCGGCCG
>Ga0207735_100094_pt1 | contig 21340 bp, 24 predicted proteins | sample TtaePargueraPR_9_FD_187280 | JGI IMG/M metagenome (GOLD analysis project Ga0207735, IMG submission 187280) | Aerobic enrichment media microbial communities from Bioluminiscent Bay, La Parguera, Puerto Rico - Tt and E2 (1) (SPAdes) | ecosystem: Environmental > Aquatic > Marine > Unclassified ... | reverse complement strand
CTCGACGCGCAGCGCCTCGGAGGCCCACGTCCCGGCGAGCCGCCAGCCGGCGGCCTCCCGCTCGGCGACGGAGTCGGCCAGCGTCTCCCGCGGCACGAGGACGAGGCGCCAGGGCCGGTCGGCGCCCGGGTGTTCCTCGGCGGGCGGGCCGTAGCGGGTGCCGCCGCCGACGACGTGCGGCCAGGCGTCGCGCCACGTGACCGGTTCGGTCTCCGTGCCCTCGGCGTCGACGGGTTCACCGAGCGCCGCGTACTGCGCGGTGACGTCCTCGATCTCGACGCGCATCATGAACTTCATGCGCTCGAGCCAGGCGACCAGCGGCTCCACGTGGTCGGGCTCGGTGACGAACCAGGTCGAGGTCCCGTCGTCGACCGTGGCGAGGGCGTGCTCGAGCCGGCCCTGCGGCGACAGGACGAACAGCTCGGTCGAGGCGCGCGGAGCCAGGTGCTCGACGTCCTGGGAGGTGATGGAGTGCAGCCACGACAGGCGGTCCGGGCCGGTCAGCCGGACCACGCCCAGGTGGGACTGGTCGACGACGGCACCGCCGCGGGCGAGCGCGCGCTGCTCGGCCACCGGGTCGCCGTAGTGCCAGGCGACGCCGCCGTCCGGTCCGGTGGCAGCGACGGCGCCGGTGCGGTCCAGGAGGGGGCTGCGGTACGTCATGAGTCGGCGTCGGCCCGGTCGAGCTCGCCGGAGGCGTAGGAACCCAGGGGGTGCCCGAAGGCGGCGAGCTCCTCGACCCAGAGCAGCCGTCCCTCGACGTTGCCGTACAGGCGCTTGGCGGCGGTGACCTCGGCGGCGGTGGAGGTGCGGGCCACGAAGTCGGTGGCCAGGTCCACGCGACCGTCGCCCACCATGCCGAGGAACAGGGCGACCCGGCCCGACGCGTCCGTGACGAGCACCTCGAGGGGGTGCTGGCTCTCGGCGAGGTCCTCGGGACGGTCCGGGGCGACGCGCCAGTAGCCGGTCTCGGTGGACCACACGGTGTCGAAGGCGGAGTCGTCGGCCTCGCCGTCGCCCGCGGCCACGGAGCGGACGCGCAGCGTCGACTCGAAGCGCAGGTAGGGCCCGCCGTCGTGGTCGAAGACGAGCTCCTGGCGGAACGGGGTCTCGTCGATGCCCTCGTACTTGATGACACCGGCGCCCGTCCACCGGCCGACCAGCCAGGCGAGCGGGTACACCTCGGGCGCGAGGCCCTCGGGGAAGACGAAGGGCATCAGCGCTGACCCTGGAACAGCTTGTAGACGACGTAGCCCGCGAACCAGGTGATGGTCACGACGGCGGCCACCAGGAGGCTGGTGAAGAAGATCTCGAGCGCGTGGATCGACATGTCTCGATGGTACCCATGGGCGCGCGGTTAGGGTCGGGCCTATGACCGAGACCACAGCTCCGCGTCCGCTCGTGATCAAGACCACGTCCGGGACCGACCGTCCGGAGTCGGCGAACCAGGCCCTGACGGTGGCCGCGGCGGCGGTGGCCGCGGGCGCGGAGGTCTCCCTGTGGCTGACCGGCGAGAGCGCCTGGTTCGGCGTGCCGGGCCGGGCCGCCGAGCTCGACCTGGAGCACGCCGCCCCGGCCGCGGACCTGCTCGAGGCGGTGCTCGCGGCCGGGACGGTCACGGTGTGCACGCAGTGCGCCGCGCGGCGCGGCATCGGCCCCGACGACGTGCTGCCGGGGGTCCGGATCGCGGGCGCTCCGGCGTTCGTCGAGGAGACGCTGCGGCCCGGGGTGCAGGCGTTGGTCTACTGACGCCTGCTCAGGCCGACGGGCGCAGGCGGCGTCCGAGCAGGTAGAGCTCGCAGCCCAGGCAGAGCCCGACGGCGGCGTTGAGCGCCGCGGCGACGAACGCGACGGCCGCGGCCCACGGCACGACGGCGAGCGCGCCCGCGAAGCCGGCCACCACGCCGACCGCGGTGACGACGAGACCGACGAGCTGGGCGAACCGCGGCGGACGCGGGTCCTCGAGGTGGTCCGGCGGGCCGAGCCGGGGCCGCACCAGCACCCGGAACAGCCAGGCCTGCCAGGTCGCCTGCGGCCCGCGGACCGCTCCGGGCAGGAAGCTCACGGCGACCACGGTGAGCAGCACCAGCGCGGCCTGCGAGGCGCCCAGGAGCACGACGACGGCGAGCAGCACCGCGGTGACGCCGGCGGCGACGCGGGGCCCGCGCGGGTCGATGCCCGCCGGGGCCGTGGTGGTGCGGTTGTCGGTCACGATGTCCTCCCTGCGGTACGGGCGCCCTCGACAGCGGTGAGCGCCGTGCGGGCCTGGGCCGGGGTCATGGCGCCGGACGCGCGGGCCGCCTCGGCGCCGTCGGGGTCGAGCACGAGCACGGTCGGCGTGCGCAGCATACGGGTGGCGCGCACGAGGTCGGGCCGGTCGTCCACGTCGATCTCGACGTGCACGACGCCGGGGGTCGCGGCCGCGAGGTCGCCGAGCGTGCGTGCGGTGGAGCGGCAGGAGGAGCACACCTCGGCGGAGAGCTGCAGGAACGTCGCACGCTCCCCGAGGGTCGTCCCGGCCGACGCCAGGACGTCGGCCCAGTCCGCTCCGCCGTCGTGCCCCGCGTCCGCGACCTGCGGCGTGGTGCGTGCCCTGCCCTGGGTGGCGCGCCACCCGACGGCCAGGGCCACCGTCACCACCAGGAGGGCGACCAGCGCCGTCCACTGCATCGTCATACCTGTCCTCTCGTCGTCCGCGGGTGGGAACATATCGATTTGCATGGATGTTCCCGACCGGCGTGACCCGTCGCCCGCAGGCGCCGGCACGTCCCGACCGAACCGCCGCCACGACGGCGCCCCTGGAGGACTCGATGACCGACGCCCCCACCCGGACCTGGAACGACCTGGTGATCCCCGCCGCCGGGACCTACCAGCTCGACGAGGCCCACCAGCGCATCGGGTTCCTGGCCATGCACATGATGGTCAGCCCGGTCCGCGGCGAGTTCGCGACGGGGTCGGCCACCATCCACGTCGCCGAGGACCCGCTGGCCTCCAGCGTCTCCGCCAGCATCGGCGCGGACTCGATCACGACGCACCACGCCGACCGCGACACGCACCTGCGCAGCCCCGACTTCCTCGACGTGGAGAACCACCCCACGCTCGAGTTCCGGTCCACCGGCATCGAGTGGCAGCCGCGGCCCGACCCGATCTTCTCCTGGGCCGCGCTCAAGGGCCGCGCCCCGGACCGCACCTCCGGCCTCGGCCCGGCAGCCCTCGCGACCACCAGCCGGTTCGTGCTGCACGGGAACCTGACGATCCGCGGCATCACCCGGCCTGTCGCCCTCGACGCCGAGTTCGGCGGCGCCGGCACCGACCCCTACGGACGCCACATCTTCGGGTTCAGCGCCGAGGCCGAGATCGAGCGCGAGGACTTCGGCCTGCTGTGGAACGTCGCGCTGGAGGCGGGTGGCGTCCTCGTGGCCAAGAAGGTGCGCATCGAGCTCGCCGGCGAGGCGATCCGGGTCGAGTGAGCCCGCACCGACGACGGCGGGCGTGCGCACGTCAGACCAGGACGCGCCCGACGACGAACACGAGGATCCCGGTGACGGTCACCGGCACGGCGACCGCGGCGAGCGCCGCGCGGCGCGACGCCAGGGACGGCTGCCGGTCGAACAGGAACCGCAGGGCCGCCGCGACCAGCCCGGCGACCAGCCCCACGACCAGCCCCTGGACCGGCTCGACCTCGGGCACCGCGGACGCCGCACCGGCACCGGCGGCCCCGCCCAGCACGACGGCGAGCAGCGAGCCCGTCCAGCCTCCCGCGACGGGCAGCGCCGACACCGCCGAGGCCACGGCGAGCCCGACCGCGCTGGTCACGACCAGGTCCGCACCGGCGTCGGACCGCCCGGCGGCGACCCACCCGGCCGCCGCGACCGCGGCCACGATCCCGGCCGTCGTCCCGCTGACGGACTCCACGAGCCGGGGCCGGCCGCCCCGCCGCAGCATCTGCGCCACGAACGCCAGGACCAGGGAGAACGCGATCACCACCGGAAGGTTGCGCAGCACCGGCTCGCCCTGCGTGAGCCAGGCGACGCCGACGCCGCCCAGACCGCCCAGCAGCACCACGACGGTGGTGGCGCCGTCGGCAGGCAGCCGCAGCAGCGGGGCCCAGCCCACGGCGACGAGGAGGACCAGCGCCGCGGCGGCCCCCGTGGTCCACAGCGGCCCCAGGTACGCCGCCCCGGCCACCACGGTGGCGAGCACGGCGGTCGTCACGGCACGGGAGGTCACGGTCACGCCGACGAGTCTCCCATGCCAAGACATGGTGAACCCGGGCGGCACGACACGGTACCTTTACCCTCACCGGCAACGGGAGGAGGGCGCGTGGCGGAACTGTTGATCCTGACCCCGGCCAACGGCGGCTCGGTCGAGGTGCTGCCCGCGCTCGGCCTGCTGAGCCACAAGGTCCGGGTGCTGCCCATGGAGCCGTCGGCCCTGGTGGACGCACCGGACTCGGACGTGGTCCTGCTCGACGCGCGCCGCGACCTGGTCGCCGCGCGCACCACGTGCCGGCTGCTGCACGCCACGGGCCTGACGGTGCCCCTGGTCCTCGTGCTCACCGAGGGCGGGCTGACGGTCGTCAACCACGAGTGGGGAGCCGACGACCTGCTGCTGGAGAACGCCTCCCCCGCCGAGGTCGAGGCACGGCTCCGCCTCGTCGTCGAGCGGTCGGCCCACGGCCCCGCCGAGGACTCCCCGCAGGAGATCTCGGCCGGCGAGCTCGCCATCGACGCGGGCGGCTACACGGCGCGGCTGCGCGGCCGGCCGATCGACCTCACCTACAAGGAGTTCGAGCTGCTGAAGTACCTCGTGCAGCACCCGGGCCGCGTGTTCACCCGCGCCCAGCTGCTGCAGGAGGTCTGGGGCTACGACTACTACGGCGGCACCCGCACCGTCGACGTGCACGTGCGGCGGCTGCGCGCCAAGCTCGGCCCCGAGCACGAGCAGCTCATCGGCACCGTGCGCAACGTCGGCTACCGGTTCGACCCGCCCAAGGAGCCGCGCGTCGAGGACACCGACGGCGGCACCGGCAGCGCCGACGCCGGGTCGCAGGTGTCCTCCGGCACGTGAGCCGGTAGGTTGCGGCGCGTGACCGCCATGTCCGACGCCACCGACTACACCTGCGCCCTCGCCGACGGGCCGTGGCAGCACGAGTACGTCCCCGCCAACGGTTCCCGCTTCCACGTCGCCACCGCGGGTCCCGTCCGGACCCACGGCGACACGCAGCCGCTCGTCCTGCTGCTGCACGGGTTCCCGCAGACCTGGTGGGCGTGGCGGCACCAGCTCGCCACCCTGTCCGACGCCGGCCTGCGGGTCGCCGCGATGGACGTGCGCGGGGTCGGCGCCTCCGACAAGCCGCCGTCCGGCTACGACGTCCCCACCCGCACCCGCGACGTCGCCGGCGTCGTGCGCTCCCTCGGCCACGACCGCGCGATCGTGGTCGGCGCGGGCACCGGAGGGGTGCTGGCCTGGGCGATGGCGGCGATGCAGCCCGGCGTCACCGCCGGCGTCGCCGCGCTGTCGGCACCCCACCCGCTGCGGCTGCACGTCCCCGGCCGGCGTCTGCTCACCCCCGCCGCACGGCGCTACCTCGCGCTCACCCAGGTACCGGGCCTGCCCGAACGCCGGCTCGTGGACGGCGAGGCCGTCGCCACCGTGCTGCGGACCGGGGCGGCACGGCCTCTGCCGGACGACGTCGTCGACCGGTACCACCAGGGGATGCGCATCCCGTTCGTGGCCCGCAGCAGCGTCGAGGCGCTGCGCTGGCTCACACGGTCCTCCCTGCGACCCGACGGACGCCGCTACCTCGCCGCCCTGCGTCGACGCGTCGACGTGCCCGTGCTGCAGGTCCACGGCGGCCGTGACGGGTTCCTGCGCCGGGCCACGGCCGACGTCGACGGCGCGGCCCTGGCCCGCGACTTCCGGTTCGAGGTCGTCGAGGACGCCGGGCACTACCTCGCCGAGGAGGCCCCCGACGCCGTCGACGCGGTGCTGCTGGAGTGGCTCAGCCGCGTGGCCCGGGCCTGAGCAGCCTCGCCGCGGCGACCGGGTCGGTCTCGCCGAGCCCGTTCGACGGGCACCAGCGGGCCACGGGGCAGGCCCCGCACGCCGGACGCCGGGCGTGGCAGACGCGGCGCCCGTGCCACACCAGGTGGTGGCTGAGCATGACCCAGTCCTTGCGCTCGAACAGCTCGCCGACGGCGTGCTCCACCTTCACCGGGTCCTCCTGGTCGGTGAACCCCAGCCGGCGCGACAGGCGGCCGAAGTGCGTGTCGACCGTGATCCCCGGGACGCCGAACGCGTTGCCCAGCACCACGTTCGCCGTCTTGCGGCCCACGCCCGGCAGCTGCACCAGGTCGGCGAGGCGCGGCGGGACCTCGCCGTCGTGGCGCTCCACCAGCGCCTGCGCCAGCCCGATCACCGACCGCGTCTTGGCGCGGTAGAAGCCCAGCGGGCGCAGGATCTCCTCCATCTCGGCCGGATCGGCACCGGCCAGCGCGGCCGCGTCGGGATACCGGGCGAACAGCGTCGGCGTCGTCGCGTTCACCCGCACGTCCGTGGTCTGCGCCGACAGGACGGTGGCGACCAGCAGCTCGAGGGGATTGCCGAAGTCGAGCTCGGCGCGCGCGTCGGGATAGGTCTCGGCGAGCACCCGGTCGACACGGCGCGCGCGGCGCACCAGCGCGAGGCGGGACTCGCCGGTCGGGGTAGGCTGCACCGGCGACTCGGACATGCAGGCAGCGTACCGAGCGCCTCCTACGGCGGCTCCGGGCCCGCCGGGGGAACCTCCACGGGCCCCCGCTCGTTCACCGGGTCGTCACCCTGAGACGTCGCTTCCAGGCACGATGCCCGTGCGTGAGGCAGACTGAGACCTGGAACACATTCGACACCGCGGAGCCGTGCGTCGGGCGCTCGCCCGGACGCGGGCTCCAGAGAGAACGTGAGGATTGCTGTGGACGACACCGTCGTGCTCTCCGCCCCCCTCTTCGCGGACATGGACAGCGAAGAGTCCAAGGCGCTCTTCGAGTCCATGGTCCCCGTCGAGCTGACCCGCGGGGACGTGCTCTTCCGCGAGGGCGAGCCGGGCGACCGGCTGTACGTGATCGCGCAGGGCAAGATCAAGCTCGGCCGCCGCTCCAGCGACGGCCGCGAGAACCTGCTGTCGATCCTGGGGCCCGGCGAGATGTTCGGCGAGCTGTCCCTGTTCGACCCCGGCCCCCGCACCGCCACGGCCTCCTCCGTCTCGGACGCGCTGTGCTACGAGCTGCGCCACCAGGCGCTCGTGCAGTGGGTCGCCGCGCACCCCAACGTCGCCACGACGCTCCTCGGCGCGCTGGCCCGCCGCCTGCGCCGCACCAACGAGACGCTGGCCGACCTGGTCTTCTCCGACGTGCCCGGCCGCGTCGCCAAGGCGCTGCTCGACCTGTCCCACCGCTTCGGCGAGCCCAACGACGAGGGCGTCCGCGTCGCGCACGACCTCACCCAGGAGGAGCTCGCGCAGCTCGTCGGGGCGTCGCGCGAGACCGTCAACAAGGCGCTGGCCGACTTCGCCACGCGCGGCTGGGTGCGGCGTGAGGGCCGTGCCGTCGTGCTGCTCGACCTGGACCGGCTGGAGCGGCGCGCGCGCTGATCGGCCTTCCTTCCGCGCAGGAGCACGAAAGCCCTCGCGACGTCGCGTTCACGGTCGCTGCGCGACCTCCACTTCGGGATTGACGACGTCGCGAGGGCTTTCGCGCTCCTGCGCTCGGACCCCACCTCTCGCCGGCACACGCGGTCCGGGCGACGCACCGGCCGGACGGGGCGGGGGGCGGGGGTGCTAGGCGGGCAGCTCGGCCACGAGTTCGACCTCGACCGGGGCGTCCAGCGGCAGGACCGCCACGCCGACGGCGGAGCGCGCGTGGGTGCCCGCGTCGCCGAAGATCTCGCCCAGCACGGTGCTGGCACCGTTGAGGACGCCGGGCTGGCCGGTGAACGACGGGTCGCTCGCCACGAACCCGGTGACCTTGACGATGCGGACGCCGTCGAGCGAGCCCGCGACGGACCGGACCGCGGCCAGCGCGTTCAGGGCGCAGGTGCGGGCCAGCGCGGCCGCCTGCTCAGGGTCGACCAGGCCGTCGCCGGCGCCCACCTTCCCCGTCACGGCCAGGGCGCCGTCGACGAACGGGAGCTGGCCGGCGGTGTAGACGTGGCGGCCCGAGCGCACCGCGGGCTGATAGGCGGCGACCGGTGCCGCGACGTCGGGCAGGATGATGCCGAGCTCCGTCAGGCGTGCCTCGATGCTCACGGGCGGATCACGCTCCGGAGGGCCGCTTGAGGTAGGCGACCAGGTTGGCGCTGTCGGGCCCCGGCACGACCTGGACGAGCTCCCAGCCGTCCGCACCCCACTGGTCGAGGATCGCCTTGGTGTTGTGGATCAGGAGGGGGATCGTCGCGTATTCCCACGTGGTAGCCATGCGGCGATCGTAGCCCGAGGACGCCTGGCGCGACGGACGGCACGGGTCGGCGACCACCGCTCCACACAACCTGCACACGGCGCGCCCCGCCGCGGAGCGACAGGCACGACCGACCCTCTAGGGTTGGACCATGGCGAATTCTGACTCCCGCCGCATCACGCGCACCATCCCCGCCACGCAGATGGTGGCGCTGCTGCTCGCGTTCGTGCTCGCGGCCACGGCGGGCGGCGTGCTCGCCGCCGGATTCGTCATCCCCGCCGTCGCCGGGGTCAACGCCGCGGCCGACGGCACCGTCGAGATCTACGACGAGGTGCCCGCCGAGCTCGAGCCGCGGCCGCTGTCGCAGCAGTCCCGCATCTACGCGGCCAACGGCAAGCTGCTCGCCACGTTCTACTACCAGAACCGCATCGTCGTGCCGCTCGACGAGGTGTCGCAGGACATGCAGCACGCGGTCGTCGCCATCGAGGACGAGCGGTTCTACGAGCACAACGGCGTCGACCCGCAGGGCATCACCCGTGCCGCGCTCAACAACCTCGGCAGCGAGTCCACCCAGGGCGCGTCGACCATCACCCAGCAGTACGTCAAAAACATGCTCATCGAGTCGGCACTGCAGGACGACGACCCTTTCGCGGTCATCGACGCCTACGAGGACTCGCTGAACCGCAAGCTGCGCGAGGCCAAGATGGCCATCGCGCTGGAGAAGAACCTGTCCAAGGACGAGATCCTGCAGGGCTACCTCAACGTGGCGCAGTTCGGCTACGAGAGCATCTACGGCGTCGAGGCCGCCGCGCGCTACTACTTCGACAAGTCCGCGGCGGACCTGAACGTGGTCCAGTCCGCGACCATCGCCGGCATCACGAAGTCGCCGACCAAGTTCGACCCGACGCGCAACCCCGAGCAGGCCAAGGAGCGCCGGGACCTCGTGCTCGGCAACATGTGGAAGCTCGGCTACATCACCACCGAGCAGCGTGACGAGGCGCAGGCCAAGAGCATCGAGGAGACGCTGGACGTCCAGCGCACCCCGGCCGGCTGCCAGACGGCCAACAACTCGGCGTTCTTCTGCGACTACGTCATCAAGGAGCTGTTGCTCGACCCGGCCTACGGCGAGACCCGCGCCGACCGGCAGCAGCTGCTCTACCAGGGCGGTCTGGACATCCACACCACGCTGGACATGAAGAAGCAGAAGGCCGCGTTCAAGACCATCAAGCAGGAGATGCCCGAGGACGACTCGAGCAACCTCGAGGCCTCCCTCGTCACCGTCGAGCCCGGGACCGGCAAGATCCTCGCGATGGCGCAGAACGTGCCGTACTCCGGCACGAAGGCCGCCGGGAACTCCAGCCGCGACACCACGGTCAACTACAACGCCGACTACGTCCACGGCGCCTCGGGCGGCTTCCAGGTCGGCTCGAACTTCAAGCCGGTCGTGCTGGCCCAGTGGCTCAAGGAGGGGCACACGCTCCTGGAGCGGGTCACGGCGACCAAGGTGGAACGCACGGTGGGCGACTTCAACGCGCCGTGCGTGCCGTACCTCGGGACCGACACCTGGGCGCCCGCCAACGCCGAGGGTGTGCTCAGCGGCACCATCCCGGTGCTGGAGGCGACCTACCTGTCGGTCAACACCGCCTACGCGTCGATGGGCTACGAGCTCAACCTCTGCGGCCTGCGCGACACCGCGTGGGACATGGGCTACCGCCCCACGAGCAAGTCCAACCACGGCCCGATCAGCACGACGGTCAAGAAGAAGGACATCGACGTGCGGGCCCCCATGGTGGTCGGCACCCAGGAGTCCTCGCCGCTGAACATGGCGGCCACGTACGCGACGCTCGCCTCGGGCGGTACCTATTGCTCGCCGATGGCGATCACCGGCGTCACCGGGCCCAACGGCGAGGAGTACGACGTCTCCGGGTCCGACTGCGACAAGAACGCCCTGCCGAGCGACGTGGCGAACACCATCGTGTACGCCATGGAGAACGTGTTCACCCGTGGCACCGCCTACAGCCTCGGCGGGCTCGACGACGGTCGCCCCGTCGCCGGCAAGACGGGTACGTCGCAGCTGTCGACCCAGACCTGGTTCACCGGCTTCACGCCGCAGCTCGCCACCTCGGTGTGGGTCGGCACGGTCGAGAACGCCACCGAGGACCACACCAACGGGATGTGGGTCAACGGCAGCTGGTACGACCCGCTCTACGGCTCGTCCGTCGCGGCACCCGCCTGGAAAACCTACATGGACCAGGCCGTCGAGGGCATGCCCGTCGAGGACTTCGGCTCGCCCTCGCAGGACATGATCGGCACCCCGCCCGCCCCGCCGACCCCGGTCGAGACCGACGACTCCGACGACAGCTCGGGCGACAGCGGCGGCTCGGACGACGGCGACTCGGGCGACTCCGGGAACTCGGGCGGCGGGAACGGCGGCGGCCCCGGGAACGGTGGCGGCAACGGCGGCGACGGGGACGACGACTGAGCCCCGCACGACTGGTCGGCGGCCTCGTCGGGCTCGGCGCCGCCGGCCTCGCCTACGCCCACCTGGAGACCAAGCTCTTCACGCTGCGCCGCGTCACCGTGCCCGCGCTGGCACCCGGTGAGCGTGAGCTGCGCGTCCTGCACGTCTCGGACCTGCATCTGATCCCGAGCCAACGGCGCAAGATCGAGTGGGTCCGGTCCCTGGCGGCGCTCGAGCCCGACCTGGTGATCGACACCGGGGACAACCTCGCCGGCCACGACGCCCTCGACCCGCTGCTGCACGCCCTCGAACCGCTGCTGGAGTTCCCGGGCGCGTTCGTGCTGGGGTCGAACGACTACTACTCCCCCACGTTCAAGAACCCGGCGCGCTACCTTCTGCCGGACGCCCGCGGGCCGGTCCGCAGCACGCCCGACCTGCCGTGGGAGCCCATGGTGGCGGCGATGCGCGACGCCGGGTGGGCGGACCTCACCAATCGTCGTGACGCCGTCGTCGTGCGGGGACGCCGCATCGACCTGGCCGGGGTGGACGACCCGCACCTGGACCGCGACGAGTTCCCCGCCCCCTCGGCACCCTCCCCCGGCGAGGACACGGCGGCCCTGCGCCTCGGTGTCACGCACGCCCCGTACACCCGGGTGCTGGACCGGATGCACGCCGACGGCGCCGACGCGATCATCGCCGGGCACACCCACGGCGGACAGCTCTGCCTGCCCGGCTACGGCGCCCTGGTGACCAACTGCGACATCGACCGGCGTCGAGCCAAGGGCCTGCACGGCTGGCCGGGTGCCCGCCCCGACGCCCCCGGCGGGGAGGACTCCACCTGGCTGCACGTGTCGGCCGGCGCGGGCACGTCGCCGTACGCACCTGTGCGGTTCGCGTGCCGCCCCGAAGCGACCTTGGTCACCTTCACCGCGCGCGGCCGGATCTGAGTTTTCGTTCTGGCGCGATCGTCGGCTATTCTGGGCAGGCTTCCGCACACGGAGCCCGGTCCGCCGGGTGATCGAGCGTGCGGGCGCAGTCCCTCGGGGTGTGGCGCAGCTTGGTAGCGCGCTTCGTTCGGGACGAAGAGGTCGCAGGTTCAAATCCTGTCACCCCGACCAGCCGAAAGGCCCTCCGACCAGCGGAAACGCTGGGCTCGGAGGGCCTTTCGCTTCCCACGACAACGGTATGGCCGTTTGTGCCGGGTGATGACCGACGCGGGTCAGGCGCCGCGCCCGGAGTAGATCTGGCGCAACGTGCCTTCGAGCCAGGCGCGAGCCTCGTCGAGCGTCTCGAGGATCGGGGTCATCCCGTCGACCAGGGTCTCGTCGCGCGCGTCGGCATACGCCAGGGACCAGCCGTCCATCGGCCGCAGCGGCAGCGGTGGCCAGAGTTGCTGGTTGCGGAAGGCGAAGGTGCGCTCGCACATCTGCCGCAGCACGTTCAGGTCGGGGCGGGCCAACCACAACAGTTGCAGATCCACCAGGTCGTGGGCCCGCACGTAGCCGGGGTCACTGACGGCGTGAAGCTTCTGCGAGATCTGGTACTCCAGATCGACGAGCTCGACCGGGTTCAAGTCGCCGAACCCGAAGTGGTCGCCGAATTCCACCAGGTGCCCGTCGATCTGCCTGCGGGTGTGGGCGAACGGGTCGATCTCAGGGTCGGAGACCTCGACGTCCAGGCCTGCCCACGCCTTGCCGAGGAACGAGATCGAGACCCGGTAGGGGTGCATCACGTACTGCGGCTCGGCAAGCCCGGGGTCGTGGATTCGCACCGCACGCACCGATGCTGTGAAGGCGACCCGGGCCGGGGCATCGGGGTCACGGCTCAGCGCACCCTTGGATGCCGGAACCTCACCCCAACCGCGTGCAAGCCGGTCACGGAATGCCTGCTCGAAGTCCTCACCACGCGCACGCGTGGAGACATCGAGGTCGGCGGTCGCGCGAGTGCCCTGCTCGCCCATGCGCAGCTTGACGCCCATGCCACCCTTGATCGCGACGGCGTCCGGAAGCATCTGCGAGACGGCCAGCGTGCACAGCATCACCCGTGCCCGCGCCACCGGAATCCTCATGCTCCGGGCAACCTCGGCCAATCGGTCGTTCAGCTGCTGGATGTTCAACGGCGGCGTCACCTCAGTCACGGGCGCCCTCCTTCAGGTCCGGGATCTCGTCGGGGCGCACGAGCTCGCGACCCACGAGGGTCGCGACCAGCGCATTCCAGCGGTCGGGAGCGACCCGTGACCGCAGGTCCTGCAGCGCCCTCGGGATCGTGGTCGTGGGCACGCCCTCGACGTCTGTCAGGTCGTCGTCGGTGATGTCGGCGCGGCGTTCCAGCACCATCCAGTCCGGGAGGGTTCGGCGTACGCGACGCCGGGTTCCCACGCGCACCTGCCGGGGGTTGAACTGGCCGACTCCCAGCAGGTCGAGGACCGACTCACGCTGCAGGAACGCCCCCGGCCCAGCGAGGGCGGCAGCGACTGCCGGCTCGGTCAGACGGGTCGTCGGAACGTCCCGGTGGGAGTAGACGCCCTGACCGTACGAGCGCAGCACGCCTCGCGCTGCCAACTTGCGCACCTCCACCGCGGGCACGCCAGCGTCCTCTGCCTCGGCGACGGTGACGACGCCGTGGTTGCTGGCCGCAATCCCCCAAAGGTCATGCCGATATGTCACGCGCCACCTCCACGTCAATACCGTACCACTATCGGTACGGTATTGACTGGACGAAGAGTGGCGGGCGCCTGCCATCTGATCCAGCCCGGTTCACGCCGCCCCACTCCGGGCGAAGGTGCCGTGGACTCCACCGTGCTCGGCGATCAGATCACGATCGCTGCTGCCCCGTAGGGTTCCGGCATGGCAGTGGAGAACGGTGGTCGCGCTCGCCAGCTCGCCGATGAGCCTCAGGACGAGAGTCGCGGCTCGTGGCGTGTGCTCGTCGCGCGCGTGCTCCTGATCGCCGGACGAGCGCTCCCTGTCATCTCGATCGCAGTGGTCATGTGGAGCGCGCTGACACGAGATTCCTGGAGCATTGCACCGCTCGATGACGCAGGCTTCACGACAGCCTTGCTACCCAACCTCGCAGCGACCCTCTGGTTCTGCTTCAGCCTGGCGCTCCCGTTCATCGTCCTGCCGGTCGGCTCCACCGTGCTGTCCACTCGCGACGACGACCGGCTGGCCGTCGCCACCGTGCTCGGTCAACGCATCGTCGACCTTGCCAGCGCCCGGACATGGCGCGCGTGCCTGCCAGGGCGGGGAGTGGACATGCAGATCGTCCTCGTTCGGTCGAGGACAGGCTGGGCGATACTCGCGGCTTCGGACTTCTGGCTCGATGACGGAGACCAGGTCCTCGACGACCGTGACGCCTCGAGCTCGTCCCGGCCGGGAGCGGTGCGGTTCAGAGCACGAGGATGGATGCTCTTGATGATCTGGGCCCTGCTCTCCTTCATCACCTTCGGTGTCGGCGCAGGCGTCGCGGGTACGTTCTGACGACGGATGGGCTCCCAGCGCCGCCATGCCGAGCCTGCGAGACCGTCATTCGTAGATCCCCTGGGCTCGACGCCGCTCACGCCAGCGACGCACCTCGGCGTCGACGTCACGGGTGGGGGTCACCACGGGCGGACCGCCGGTGAGTTGGCGGCGGGCGTCGACGACACGGGCGTTGAAATCCTCGACCACCCGCCGCACGCCGGCTTCGTCGCTCTCCCGGTCGAGGGTCTCGTCCATCGCCGCCGACTCCTGGCGCAGCTGCGCGGGAGGCAGCACGCCGGTCACCTGCTCGCGTTCCACGAGGTTCTTCAGCCACCAGTCGGGGTCGTGCGTGCCGCCGATCCCCCGCAGCGGCTTGCCCGCCGAGGGCAGGTCGTCGAAGTCGCCGCGCCGCATCGCCTGGTCCACCAAGGTGTCGACCCAGCGCGCCCGGTCCGTCATCGACCGGCGCACGCGGTCGCGGCGCCGCTGCTCGGCGTCGCGTCGCGTCTCGTCCTCGTCCGACGGCGGTCCGCCCGGCGCGCGGTCGCCCGCCGGTCCGGTGCACCCCGCTTCGGCCGCCTCGCGCTCGGACTCGCGGTCCACCCGGTACTGCGCAGCCTGGCGCACCGGGTCGTCGTCGTGCCCATCCATGCCTCCACGCTATCGGGCCGTCCCGGCGGGCGGGCCGTACTAGAGTGCGCTCAACGCCCGGAGGTCACGATGCCCGTCACCAGCGCCGATGTCGCGCGAGCCGCCGGTGTCTCGCGCGCGACGGTCAGCTACGTCCTCAACGACACCCCCGGTTCGAGCATCTCGGCCGCCACCAAGGAGCACGTGCGGGCCACCGCCGCCCGGCTGGGCTACGCGCCGTCGGCCGCCGCCCGGGCGCTGCGCCGCGGTCGCAGCGACCTCGTCGTCTGCGTGCTGCCCGACTGGACCACGGGTCCGGTGGTCGACACCCTGCTCGACCTGCTCGGTGACACCCTGGCCGCACGAGGCCTGTTCCTCCTGGTGCACCACCACCGGCCGACCCGCCCGGTGACCGACCTGTGGAAGGCCGTCACCCCTCGTGCCGTCGTCGGGCTCACCGAGTTCCCGGCGGCCGACCTGCGCGCGCTCGCCCAGGCCGGCATCGACGTGGTCGGCGCGGACGCCGAGCACGCCCGGCTCGACGCCGAGCTCCAGCGGGACATCGCCAGGCTGCAGGTCGGGCACCTCGTGGACACCGGACGTCGACGCGTCGCGGTGGCGACCACCACCGACCCGCGGCTGACGACGTTCGCGGAGCAGCGCACGGCCGGCGTCGTCGACGCCTGCGCGGACCGCGGGCTGCCGGTGCCCGACGTCGTGCCCCTGCCCGCCGACCGACCCGCGACCGACGCCGTCCGGGCCTGGGCCGCCGCCGACGTCGACGCGGTCGCCTGCTACAACGACGAGGTGGCGTTCGCGGTGCTCGCCGGGGCGACGTCAGCCGGGGTCGCCGTGCCCGACGATCTCGCCGTGATCGGGGTGGACGACTTCCCGGCCGCCGGTCTCGTCACCCCCGGCCTGACGACGATCGCCCAACCCGTGGAGGCGCACGCCCGACACCTGGCCGACAGCGTGGTGGCGGCCCTGGACGGCGCACCCGGACCGGCCTGGCCGGCCGACCCGTGCCGCGTCGTCGTGCGCGACACCACCTGAGCAGGTGTTTCGGGGCGCGCCGCACGGCATCGACTCGTAGCATCACCGGCAGGAACACCGGTGCACCCAGGAGGCCGAGCATGTCCGACGCCAGCGCGACACCCCTCTCGAACCGGACCGCCGGCACGGCGCGCCGGCTGTGGGGACTGGTGTACGTCCGCGCCGCCGCCTACCTGGTGGTCGGCGTCCTGCTGTTCGCCAACCCCGACGAGGGACTGGTGTGGCTGCGCTGGCTGGTCGGCCTGGTGATCCTCGCCCAGGGGATCCTGCTGACGCTCGAGGGCCGCGCCGCCCGGGGCGCCGACGGCGAGATGAGCTGGCGGTTCGTGGTGGGGATCATCAGCATCGTCGCCGCGGCGGTGGTCGTCCTGCTGCCCGAGATGACGTCCTCGCTCTTCTTCCTCGTGCTGGGGATCTGGGCGTGCGCCGCCGGAGCGGTCGGCATCGTCGGCGGCCTGCGGGGCCGGGCCGAGCACGCCATGGCCTGGGACTGGCAGCTCGTCAACGCCGCCATGTGGCTGGTGCTCGGGATCGTCGTGCTCGCCCGGCCCACCGACGACACGACGACGATCGCCCTGCTGCTCGGCGTCTACCTGCTGCTGGCCGGCGCGGTGCTCGCCGTCGGCGGGCTCGCCACGAGCACCCGGCAGCGCGAGCTCGACGCCGCCGCACCGCCGTCGTCGGACGACTGACGACCGTCACGCACCGGCGGCCAGCCACTCGTCGAACGTGACCCGCCCGCGCGGCCCCTCGCCGTCGGGCAGCAGCCCGCCGCCGCGCATGTCCTCCCCCGCGCCCGGGAACGAGATCGGCACGACCCACCGCCGTCGTCCCCGCGCCCGCAGCAGCCGCCGGGCCATGTCCACCATCTGCTCCTCACGGGGCCCCGCCAGCTCCGGCGCGAACCCCTGCGGCCCGGCCTCGGCGCACCGCACCAGCTCCTCGCCGACCTCGCGCGCCGCCACCGGACGGCTCAGCATCCGTGGCATCACACCCACCGGGCCGGGCACCTGGTCGAGGATCTGGCCCGGGAACTCGTGGAACTGCGTCGCCCGCAGCACCGTCCAGGGCACCTCGCCGTCGGTCACCACCTGCTCCTGCGCCGCCTTCGCCCGGAAGTAGCCGTACCCCGGCACCCGCTCCAGCCCCACGATCGACAGCAGCACGTGATGCGCGACGCCGGCCCGCGCCTCCGCGGCGAGCAGGTTCCGCGAGGTCGCGGTGCAGAAGTCCCGCGCGGTCCGCTCCCGCGGGCTCATGCGGTTCAGGGTGTCCACGACGACGTCGGCACCCTCCAGCGCGGCGTCCAGCCCGGCCCCCGTGACGACGTCGACCCCGCGGCTCCGCGCCAGGACGACGACGTCGTGCCCGGCCCGCTCGACGGCGGACACCACGTGGCGGCCCACGGTGCCGGTCCCCCCGGCGACGGCAATCCTCATCGCGCACCCCTCTCCCCGGTCCCGTCCAGGATCGTCCGCCGGGCGCGCGCTCGCAGCCCCCGTGGCAGGGTGTGACCGGAACCACTCGCGCGAGGAGGACCGATGGAACCGATCGTCGTCGTCGGCGGAGGCCTGGCCGCCGCCCGAGCCACGGAGACGCTGCGCACCGAGGGGTACGAGGGTGACCTCGTCGTCGTCACCGGCGAGCCCGAGGTTCCCTACGAGCGACCCCCGCTGTCCAAGGACTACCTGCGCGGCGAGGCCGGCCGGGACGCCCTGGGCACGCTCGACGCCGACTGGTACGCCGACCACGGCGTGGACCTCCGTACCTCCACGACGGCGGTCGGCCTCGACGTCGCCGCACGGTCGGTGTCCACCGCTCCCGACGGGGCCCTGCGGTACTCGCGACTGCTGCTCGCCACGGGCTCGCGGGTCCGCCGTCTCGACATCCCCGGCGGCGGGCTCGACGGCGTGCACTCCCTGCGCTCCGTCGCCGACGCCGACCGCCTCGCCGAGGCGCTCGCCGGTGACGGACCCGTCGTGGTGGTGGGCGACGGCTGGATCGGCATGGAGGTGGCGGCGTCGGCCCGCCAGCTCGGCCGGGACGTGACGCTGGTCGGCCGCGGCCGCCACCCGTTGGGCGCCCTCGGGCCCGAGGTGTCCGCGATCTTCGCCGCCGAGCACGAGGCCCACGGTGTGCGGCTGCTCGCGGGCCGCAGCGTCACGGCGTTCGAGGGCACCGCCCGGGTCACCGGGGTCACGCTGGACGACGGCGTCACGCTCGAGGCGAGCACCGTCGTCGTCGGCATCGGGGTCACCCCGGAGGTCGGCCTCGCCGAGGCGGCCGGCATCGAGGTGCGCACCGCGGAGGCCGGCGGCGGCATCACCGTGGACCCGACGCTGCGGACGTCGGCACCCGAGGTGTGGGCCGCCGGGGACATCGCCGCCGTCCCCTCCCCGCGGTACGCCAAGCTGCTGCGGATCGAGCACTGGGCCGTCGCCGACACCACCGGCGCGCACGCCGCCCGCTCGATGCTCGGCTCCGGCCGGGAGTACGACGAGCTGCCCTACTTCTTCTCCGACCAGCTCGACCTGGGCATGGAGGCCAAGGGGCTCACCGAGGGCGAGGTGGTGCTCTCCGGGTCCGTCGAGGACCGCGAGTGCGTCGCGTTCTGGGTCACCCGGGACCGCGTGGAGGGAGCGATGGGGATCAACGTGTGGGACCGGATGGACGACGCCGAGGAGCTGATCCGGCGCGACGGGCCGGTGTCGCGTGCCGAGCTGGAGGGCTTCGTCGGCTGACCCACCCGGGCGCTGCTCGCGGCCTCCCGGCCTCCCCACCTCCCACCCCGGCCGATGGCTACGATTTGTTGCACTTCGGGGCTCGGACTGCAACAGATCGTAGCCATCGGCCCGGCGGCGGCGGGGCACGACGGCGGCGGGGCACGACGGCGGCGGGCCCGGTGCGGGTGCCGGGGGCCCGGCGGCGGGTCAGCCGAAGGTGAAGGTGTACACGGACACGCCCTCGGGCACCTCCAGCTCCACGACGCCCTCGGTGTGCTCGTCACCGCGCAGCACGTCGTACAGCGTCGGGTTGCCGGCGACGTCGATCTCCCGCTCGGCGCGCACGGAGCCGTCCTCGGCCAGGACGCGGGCGGTCACGGTCCCCTCGCCACCCAGCACCGAGTACACGTCGGTGGACCGGTATCCCAGCCGCAGCGTCGCGTCGTCGGACACCGCCGTCGCCCCCTGGAAGTCGACCTCCCACGTCCCGGCGAGCGAGAACGTGTCCTCCGGCTGCTCGTCGGGCGCCTCGAAGCGACGTTCCCCGCTGCCGTAGTCGGTGGGCCCGGCGTAGTTGAAGACCTTGTTCAGCGCCAGGTAGGTCTCCGGCGTGGTGTCGGCGTCCGGCGTCGTGTCCTCGGTGTCGGTGGGCTCCGGGAGCTCGACGTCGGGATCTGCCTCCCGGAGCAGGTCGCGGATGTGCTGCTCGGTGGTGGCGTAGTCGCCCTCGCCGAACTTCAGGTACCGCACGGTGCCGTCGGCGTCGATGAGGTACTCGGCCGGCCAGTAGCGGTTCCGGTAGCCCGTCCAGGTCGAGTAGGAGTTGTCCTGCGCGATCGGGTGGTCGACGCCGAGGTCCTCGGCGCCTGCGATCACGTTGCGGGCCTCCCGCTCGAACGCGAACTCCGGGGTGTGCACGCCGATCACCTCGAGCCCGGCGTCCTCGTAGCTGTCGTACCAGGAGTTGACGTGCGGCAGCGCGCGCTGGCAGTTGATGCACGAGTACGTCCAGAAGTCGATCAGCACCACCTTCCCGCGCAGCTCCTCGAGGTCGACGGGGGTGTTGTCGGGGGTGTTGAGCCACTGCGTGATGCCGGTCAGCGGCGGCGCCGTCCCGCAGTCCGCCAGCTCCGTGTCGCCGCTGGTGCAGTTGTCCAGCTCGCGGTTGGCGTCCGTGACGATGCCGCCCAGCTCCAGCGCGTCCTGCACGTCCTCGTTGCCGTCGATCTGCTGCTGCAGCGCACCGGTGTAGTCCGGCAGCGCCCGCTGCAACTGCGCCGGCAGGTTCAGCGCGAGAGCACCCGCGAGCGCGATCATGACGAGACCGCCGCCGATGCGGATCCCCCGCTGGTGCCGCTGGAACCCCCGCACCCGCTCGGCCACGCGCCGCCCGGCCAGGGCGAACACGAGGAGCGGGATCGCGGCGCCGACGGCGAAGCTCACCGTCAGCGCGACGGTCCCGGGGCCGATCTGCCCGGTGGCACCCGCCACGGTGATCGCCGCCAGCACCGGCCCGGCGCACGGCACGTACAGCACACCGAGCCCGAGACCCAGGAGGAACGCACCCCGGTCCTGGTTCGGTGACCGGCGGGACCCGAGGGTGGCGATGCGCTGGAACGGCCGCTCGAGGATCTCCTCGAACCGCGGGACGATCATGCCGATGCCGATGGCCACCAGCAGGGTGATGCCGAGCCAGCGCAGCAGGTCCTGCGGCAGCCCGAGCGCCGTGAGGATCAACGACCCGAGCAGCGTGAAGACGCTGAAACTCACCACGAGCCCGGCGATCACCAGGTAGGGCCGCCAGGAGCGGGGTGTCTGACGACGGCGGGTCGCTGAGCCCGTGCCGGCGCCCGTCGACGGCGCGTCGTCGTCCGAGAGCTCCAGGGTGACCGCCCCGGACCGGCCCCGGGGCGGGCCGCTGGAGACGCGGCCCGCGCGGTCGACGCGGACCGCGGTGGGCGCGCCGGAGAACAGGGCGGGGTCGGGTCCGCCGTCGGCGCCGGAGCCGTCCGCGTCGTCCGCGTCGACGGCGTCGTCCGCTCCGCCGTCGGACGTGGCCCGCTGCCGGGCTCCCTCGACGCCACCGGCGAAGAAGATGACCGGCAGCATCGGCAGGATGCACGGCGAGATCCCGGTGACCAGGCCACCGAGCAGACCGATGAGGATGAGCGTCTCCATGCCCGTGGTTCGGAGCGCGACGCGTCCCAGATGGGTCGGAGCGCACCGCTCAGCCCCGCACCGTCGTCGTCACCCGCGTCAACGACGGGCGACGCGGCGTCGAGCCGAAGCCGAACCGCACCGGCGGGTCGACGTCCGCGAGCGCCCCGAGGTCGACGCCGTCCCACGTGGCCCGGACACCGACGATCGCGTGCACGTCCGTGGCCCCGTAGCTCTCCCGACGGCCGTTGCCGGCGCTGCCCCGCGTGCGCACGCCGTCGAGCAGCAGCCGGGCGACCGGGTCGGAGAGCACCGCGAACCAGGGGGCGGTGGCGATCCGCCGCGGCACCAGGCGCAGGACGTGCCCGAGCGCGGTCCGGCGTCCGACGGCGGCACGCAGCCGGAGCGGACCGGCCGCGGCGG
>Ga0207735_100093_pt1 | contig 21357 bp, 17 predicted proteins | sample TtaePargueraPR_9_FD_187280 | JGI IMG/M metagenome (GOLD analysis project Ga0207735, IMG submission 187280) | Aerobic enrichment media microbial communities from Bioluminiscent Bay, La Parguera, Puerto Rico - Tt and E2 (1) (SPAdes) | ecosystem: Environmental > Aquatic > Marine > Unclassified ... | reverse complement strand
CTTGGGGTCCAGGCCGTTGCTGCGGAACTCGTCGGCCAGGATGTGCTCCACCTGCGTGGCGACGTCGCCGATCAACGAGGAGAACGTGCCCGTGGCCTGGGCGACGGGGGAGTCGCGCACGAGGATGCGGAACCCGTCCTCCGAGGACTCGATGTAGCCGAGCAGCGCCAGTGCCGTGCGCTCCACCATCACCTTCGGGTGCCCGCCCTCGGCCAGCGCACCCGTCAGCGCACCGGTCAGGGCCTGGACCTCACGGTCCACGATGACCGCGTAGATGCCCTCCTTGCCGCCGAAGTGCTCGTACACCACCGGCTTCGACACGCCCGCCGTCGAGGCGATCTCCTCCACGCTCGTGCCGTCGAAACCCTTCGTCGCGAACAGGCCGCGGCTCACCGCCAGGAGCTGCTCGCGGCGCTGGCTCGCCGTCATGCGGGCGCGCGGGGCGCGCTTGGCGTCGCGAGGTTCGGCAGGCATGCGTCCATTGTGCCGGGTGTGTCCACCGCGGGATGTGGTCCGCCCCACGACGCAGGCCGCCGCCAGGGCGTGGATCCGGTCCGACCCACTGCCGACGACCTGGCAGACTGAGGACCGACGAGCGACGGCAGGCCCGGGCCCGCACGCCGGAGGGTCACCGTCGTCGTCCGGTCCGCCTTGGTGTAATCGGCAGCACAAGGGTTTTTGGTGCCCTTGGTCCAGGTTCGAATCCTGGGGGCGGAGCCCGCGCGAGACCCCGACAGAGACGGAGCACCGGTGGTAGCCACGGCCCCTCACGGCGAGACGACCGCAGACCAGACGCCCGCACCGCAGCAGACGCCACGGCCCGCCGCCGTCGTCGTCCTCGCCGCCGGCCAGGGCACCCGGATGAAGTCCGCGACGCCCAAGGTGCTGCACGCCCTCGGCGGGCGCACGATGCTCGGCCACGCCATGACCGCCGCCGGCGAGCTCGCCCCCGAGCACCTCGCCGTCGTCGTGCGGCACGAGCGCGAGCAGGTCGCCGCCGCCGCGCTCGACCTCGACGCCGGTGCCCTCGTCGTCGACCAGGACGAGATCCCCGGCACCGGACGGGCCGTGCAGTGCGCCCTCGACGCCCTCGACGCCCGCGTGCACGCCACCCGTGCCGCGACGCTCGCGCAGAGCGACACGGTGCACGACGACGAGGACGGCGAGCACCCCCTCGGCGACGGCGTCGACGGCGCCGTCGTCGTCCTGGCCGGGGACATCCCGCTGCTCGACGGCGCCACCCTCGCCGAGCTGCTCGCCGCCCACCACGCCGACGGCAACGCCGTGACGATCCTGACCACCGAGCTCGACGACGCCACCGGATACGGCCGCATCGTGCGCGAGACCGGCACCGGCGACGTCACCGCCATCGTCGAGCACAAGGACGCCACCGCCGCGCAGCGCGAGATCCGCGAGATCAACTCCTCGGTCTACGTCTTCGACGCCGCGGTGCTGCGCCGCGGCCTCGGAGGGCTCGGCAGCGACAACGCCCAGGGCGAGGTGTACCTGACCGACGTCGTCGCCTCCGCCCGCGCCGAGGGCGGGGCCGTGCGGGCCCTGCTGTCCGACGACGCGATGCTCGTCGAGGGCGTCAACGACCGGCTCGCGCTGGCCACCCTCGGCGCCGAGCTCAACCGCCGCACCCTCGAGCGCTGGATGCGCGACGGCGTCACCGTCGTCGACCCCGCCACCACCTGGGTCGACGCCGACGTCGAGCTCGCGCCCGACGTCACCCTCCTGCCCGGCACCCAGCTACACGGCGCCACCACCGTCGCCGCCGGCGCCACCGTCGGCCCGGACACCACCCTGACCGACGTCGAGATCGGCGCCGGGGCCACCGTCGTGCGCACCCACGGCTCGCTGTCCGTCATCGGCGAGGGTGCCTCCGTCGGGCCGTTCGCCTACCTGCGCCCCGGCACCGTGCTCGGGACGAAGGGCAAGATCGGCACGTTCGTCGAGACCAAGAACGCCGAGATCGGCGCCGGGTCCAAGGTGCCGCACCTGTCCTACGTCGGCGACGCCGTCATCGGCGAGCAGTCCAACATCGGCGCCGCGTCCGTCACCGTCAACTACGACGGCGTCGCCAAGCACCGCACCGTCATCGGCTCGCACGCCCGCACCGGCGCCGACAACATGTTCGTCGCCCCCGTCACCGTCGGCGACGGCGCCTACACCGCCGCCGGCAGCATCATCACGCGCGACGTGCCCGCCGGGTCGCTCGGCGTCAGCCGCGCCCAGCAGAAGAACATCGACGGATGGGTCGAGAGCCGCCGCCCCGGCACCCCCGCCGCCGAGGCCGCGGCGCGCACCCGCGACGCCGCCGGCGACGACGCCACGCTCGCCCCGCAGGCGAAGCGCGAGCTCGCCGAGCACAATGCCCTGAACGGGGCGAACCCCTCGACGGACGACGAGGACGCGTCCTCCTCGACCGGATCCGCCTGAAGTCCTGCCCGACGTCCAGCCCGATGGCCGCCTGACCCTCGCCCGCACCCGAGCCGCACGACGAAGGAACCCCCGCAGATGAACACCTCGATCCCTGGCACCGGAGAGCGCACCCTCGTCCTCGCCGCCGGCCGTGCGCACCCGGCGCTCGCCGAGGACGTCGCCGAGGAGCTGGGCATCGGCCTGCTGCCGACCTCCGCCTACGACTTCGCCAACAGCGAGACCTATGTCCGCTTCGGCGAGTCCGTGCGCGGGTCGGACATCTTCCTGCTGCAGAGCCACACCGCGCCGGTCAACCAGTGGCTCATGGAGCACCTGCTCATGGTCGACGCCGCCAAGCGGGCGTCCGCCCGCACCATCACTGTCGTCGCGCCCTTCTACGCCTACGCCCGTCAGGACAAGAAGTCCCGCGGCCGCGAGCCCATCTCGGCGCGTCTGGTGGCGGACATGCTGCACACGGCCGGCGCGGACCGGATCATGAGCGTCGACCTGCACACCGCGCAGATCCAGGGCTTCTTCGACGGCCCCGTCGACCACCTGTGGGCCATGCCGGTGCTCACCGACTACGTGCGCACCCGCGTCGACACCTCCAACGTCACCGTCGTCTCGCCCGACGCCGGCCGCATCCGCGTCGCCGAGCAGTGGGCCGCCAAGCTCGGCGGCGGACCCCTGGCGTTCGTGCACAAGACGCGCGACGTCACCCGACCCAACCAGGCCGTCGCCAACCGCGTCGTCGGCGACGTCGAGGGCCGCGACTGCGTGCTCGTCGACGACCTCATCGACACCGGCGGCACCATCTCCGAGGCCGCCAAGGTCTGCATGGACGCCGGCGCCAAGTCCGTCATCGTCGCCGCCACCCACGGCGTGCTCTCCGATCCCGCCGCCCAGCGGCTCTCCGAGTCCGGGGCCCTCGAGGTCGTCGTCACCGACACCCTGCCCATCCCCGCCGAGAAGCGGTTCGAGAGCCTCACCGTGCTGTCCATCGCACCGCTCATCGCCCGCGCCATCCGCGAGGTCTTCGACGACGGGTCGGTGACCTCGCTGTTCGACGGGAACAGCTGAGCAGCTCGTCCTCGTGTGCACGACGGCGGTCGCCCCGGCGGGGGCGGCCGCCGTCGGCGCGTGCGGGGCCGGTGGACTGTGACGTGCGCCGCCGTCCGACGCTTTCGCTGCAGGGACGACGCCGGGTACAGTAGTCAGGTTGCCTCGGCGAGGGACGTCTGACGGGCGCCGGTCTGCGAGACCGTGCGAACGCAGAGCAGGATCCGTCGGATTTCCGTGATCGACTGGGCGGCTGCCGGTGTCGCGCGCTGCGCCGACCCTGCGGCGTCCACGGTCGCGTCCGTCACGTGTCCCACGCCGACGCAGCCGCCCGCCCGTGGGCCTCCGGTCCCGGGCAGCCGACGGCACCCACTGGCCGTCGGCACGCACACGACCTTCCGCAGGAGTGATCCCCATGGCCGAGATCAAGCTCGCCGCCGAGATGCGCACCGAGTTCGGCAAGGGTGCGGCCCGCCGCATCCGCCGCGCCGACAACATCCCCGCCGTCCTCTACGGACACGGCACCGACCCGGTCCACGTGACCCTCCCGGGCCACGCCACGATGCTCGCCGTGCGTCACACCAACGCGCTCATCGAGCTGGCCTTCGACAACGGCACCGAGCTCGCCGTCGTCAAGGACGTCCAGCGCAACGTCGTGCGCGAGGAGATCGAGCACGTCGACCTGCTCATCGTGAAGAAGGGCGAGAAGATCGCCGTCGACATCACCGTGCACGTCACCGGTGAGTCCGCCCCCGGCACGATCCACCTCGTCGACTACCAGACCCTGACGGTCGAGGTCGACGCCACCAACATCCCCGAGTACGCCGAGGTCTCCATCGAGGGCCGCGAGGCAGGCGACCACATCTCCGCCGGCGACATCGAGCTGCCGAACGGCGCCACGCTGCTCACCGACCCGGAGTACACGGTCGTGTCGATCACCGAGCCGCGCGGCGAGGAGTCCGCCGACGAGGACGAGGCTTCCGCCGAGTCCGCCGAGGCGCCGGCCGAGGGCGAGTCCTCCGCCGAGTGACCTCGTCTCCTGCGGGCGGTTCGCTGCTCGCGGGACGTGTGGCGAACCTCGAACGCCCGACGGCGGCCATGTGCCGTCGTCGGGCGTTCTGCGTGCCGGGTAGGTTGCACCTGGCGGAAGGACGGAAAGCATGGCTGACACCCCCTGGCTCGTCGTCGGGCTCGGCAACCCCGGGCCGAAGTACGCCGGCAACCGGCACAACGTGGGCCAGATGGTGCTCGACCTGCTCGCCGCTCGGGCCGGTGCGACGTTCGCGCGGCACGCGCGGGCGCAGGCCGTCGTCGCCGAGGTGCGGCTGGGAGTGCTGCCCGGCGGCGCGCCCGGTCCCCGGGTGGTGCTCGCCAAGCCGACCACCTACATGAACACCTCGGGCGGCCCGACCTCGGCGCTCGCGCAGTACTACTCGATCGACCCCGAGCGGGTCGTCGCCGTCCACGACGAGGTGGACATCCCCTTCGACTCGATCAAGCTCAAGGCCGGCGGGGGAGAAGGCGGGCACAACGGGCTGCGAGACATCTCCAAGGCCCTCGGGACCCGCGACTACACACGCGTGCGCGTCGGCGTCGGGCGCCCGCCCGGGCGGATGGACACCGCCGACTACGTGCTGAAGGACTTCTCCGGCGCGGAGCGCAAGGAGCTGCCGATGCTCGTCGACGACGCCGCGGATGCCGTCGAGATGGTCGTGACCGAGGGGCTGCTGGCCGCGCAGGGGAAGTACCACCAGCGAGGCTGACCGATTTTCACCCGGCCGAACCGGCCCATACTCGTGGTGACGCGCTGCAAGGCTCCTACCCTCGTTGTACGGGCTTGCTGCCTGCCGAACGAGGAGAAGTGCATGGGTCCCACAGTGGCGTTGGCGCACGACTATGCGACGCAACGAGGAGGGGCCGAGCGTGTCGCTCTGATGATGGCTGACGCCTTCCCTGGATCTCCTATGTATACGACGCTCTATGATCCGGCGGGCACCTTCCCGGAGTTTGCCGCGGTCGACCTGAGGACGTCGGCTCTCGACCGCGTCGGTGTCCTGCGTCGACACCACCGCCTCGCTCTGCCGTTCTTGGCTCGCGCGGTGGACAGCACCGTCGTCGACGCGGACGTGCTGCTGGCGAGCTCGACCGGGTGGGCCCACGGGTTCCGGGGCTCCGGACGGACTGTCGTCTACTGTCACGCCCCGGCGCGATGGCTCTACCAGCGCGATCGCTATCTCGGACCGGTCGGCGGTGGTGTCGCGCACCGAGTCCGTCGCGGTGCTGCTGCCGCTGCCCTACGGTTGGGCTCCTCCACGCTTCGTGCTTGGGACACCGATGCCGCCGCTCGGGCCGACGTCTACCTGGCCAATTCGACCGTCACCCGTCGTGCGATCGCCCATGCGTACGGGATCGAGGCGGAGGTGCTGCCACCGCCCCCGGCCATGCTTCCGAACGGTCCCGAGCGGCCCGTCATGGGTGTCGAACCGGGCTACCTCCTGTGCGTCGCTCGCTTGCTGCCTTACAAGAACGTCGATGTCGTCATCGAGGCGGCGCGGAAGTCCGGCCGTCGACTTGTCGTCGTGGGTGACGGCCCTGACCGCGCGCGGCTGGAGGAGGCAGCAGCCGGGGATGCGAACGTTCGGCTCCTGGGCCGTGTCGAAGACGCCGAGCTGCGCTGGTTGTATCGCAGCTCGGCGGCGCTCGTCGCAGCCTCTTTCGAGGACTACGGGCTGTCGCCGTTGGAGGCAGCGTCCTTCGGGCGTCCGACGTTGGCGCTTCGGGACGGCGGGTACCTCGACACCGTCGTCGATGGCGTGACCGGCTCGTTCTTCGATCGACCGGACGCCGACGCTGTGGCGGCCACCATCGACGAGGTATTCGCCCGCTCCTGGAACGCCGCGGACCTCGTGGCGCATGCAGCGGGCTTCGGAGTCGAGCGGTTCGCTTCGCGGCTGCATGCGGTGGTCTCGGAAGTCGCCGAGACCAGACGGGACGTCGGGGAGCGGGCATGACCGTCCACGAGCTTCTCCGCATCCTATGGTCCGGCAAGTACCTCGTCCTGGGTTCCTTGGTCCTGGTCACCGCGGGAACGTTCGCCTATCTCCAACAGCAGGTCGCGGTCTACGAGGCCACGACGACAGTGGCGTTCACCACCGCCGAGAACGTCAGCCCTGATGACGACAGCTCGGCCGAGGTCACCGTGGACACAGACCCGGAGCTCGTAGACCAGCCGGAAGTGCTCCAGGACGCCGCCGACCGGTTGGACGACGGGACGACAGCCCGCGAGCTCGCCGACGTTGAGGCGAGTTATGACCCCGAGCTGATGATCATGTCGATCACATCGGAGGGTGACGCTCCGGCGGTGGCCGCGCAGCGAGCCGATGCCGTCGCAGCGGCGTATGTCGATTATCTGCCGACTGTGGTCGCAGCCGAGATCGAGTCGCTCGACGAACGTGCCGTCGAGCTGCGTGGGGAGCTCGACTCGGTTCAGGCGAGCCTTCGCACGAACAGGAACGACCCTCTCGCGACGGCCGAGCGGGATGCCATCATCAGCCAGTACGAGTCGCTTCTGGCCCAGCGCAGCGCGCTGATGTCGATCGGCGCGCCGGCCGAGGTGCAGGACCCGGCATCCCCTGGACAGCTCGTCGGCCTCCCCTCGGTGTTGATCCTTGCTCTTGGTGCGCTCACCGGCCTCGTCGCTGGTGTCGGCATCGCTCTCGCGCGACGTGCACTCGACGTCAGTGTTCAGACTCCCGCCGACGCCGCTGCGATTGCCGAGGCACCTGTGCTCGCAGACCTCTACGGAGTGCCGGAAGCGGACCGGGTGTTCCGACAGTCCGGCCAGCTTCCGGTGGCGAGCCGCGTAGCAAACCCCTTCACAGAGTCGATCCGGGAGTTACGGACCGCTGTCACCGTCTCCCTCGGCGAGCAGAGCCGGACCGTGGTGGTGGTCACCGCGACCGACCCACATGCACCGCGAGCCTTCATCGCTGCCAATCTGGCCGCTTCCTTCGCGCTGAGCGGTCGCACCACGATCGCGTTGGCGGGTGATCTTCGCCGTCCCGAACTCGCTGATCTCCTGCCTGAACCACAGGACGAGGCAGATGAACCTGGACACGAAGGGCTGCTGGACCATCCGCGTCGTACGCGTGTGCCCAACCTGCGGCTGATGAGGATCCAGCACCACGCGATGGACCCGGCCGACTACCTGGCGACCAACCACGTCAGGTCGGTGGTCGAACGGATGCGTGCGGAAGCGTCCGTCGTGGTGGTCGACGCGCCGCCGGTCCTCGCGGCAGCCGACGCGACGATCCTGGGTGGCTATGCCGACGGCGTCGTGCTCGTCGCTTCCTCGGCCAAGACGGCTCAGGAGGTGCTGCGCGAGGCTGCGGAGCGACTTCGTATCAACCATGTCGCGTTGGCCGGTGTCGCGTTGGCCGGTGTGCGGAATCACCGGAAGATGGCCTATGCATCGACCTACGGTGCGGACAGTCCGGCGGAAGCCTCCGCTGAGGAGCCGGTCGCCGACGTCGTCGCTGCCTCACCATCGTCCGCGGTCTCACCCGACGCCGTCGGCCCTCCGTCCGTCCCTCCAGCGCGCGACGCGCCAGGTGATCCACGGTCCACGCCACCTCCTGGGCGTTGGCCCGGGCCGGGATACGCAGACCAGGTTGCGGCTGCCGCCGCCCGCGAGACGCCACCCAGCGAACCACGCCAGACTGCGCAAGGGTCATGAGCAACAGGACGAGCGGCCGTCGGGGCCGGTCGGCCATCAACCGTGGTGTGTTGCGAGTACTGGTCCTCGGCCACACGGCAGAGCTCGGCGGGGCCGAGCTGGCACTCGAACGTCTCTGCGAGGAGATCCGGCGTTCACGCAGCGATGTCGATGTGCGCGTGCTGCTCCTCGACGACGGCCCGCTGGTCGAGCGCCTCGAACAAGTCGGCGTGCCGGTACAGGTCCTGGCCGCGCCGCGGGGAGTCGTGTCGGCATCTCGGAAGAGTCTCGGTGCCGAGCGTGTCTTGCGGCTCGCGTTCGGCCTCGTGGCCACGGAGTTTCGGCTGTGGGGAGTGATGCAGCGGTTTCGGCCCGACGTCGTGCACACGAACTCGCTCAAGGCTCACCTTCTCGGGACCATTCCGGCGGTGGCCGCCCGCCGCGTGGTCGTCTGGTACGCCCACGACCGGATCGCGGAGGACTACATGCCCCGGCGGGCCGTACGGATCGTCCGGGCGGTCGGACGTCTGCCACGGGCGGTCATCGCGAACTCACGGGCGACGGCCGCCACCCTCGGACGTCGGGCGACGGTCGCCTACCCCGGCCTGAGAGCAGCGCAGACGATTCCGCCGGAATGCCCAGTCCCCGCGCGTGCCGAAGGGCCGGTCGTCGGCATCGTGGGCCGCATCAGCGAGACCAAGGGACAGCTGGAGTTCGTGCGGGCGGCCGAGCGGATCGTCGCGAGCCGCCCCGAGGTCCGGTTCCGTGTCGTCGGTGGGACGGCGTTCGGCACCGAGGCCTATCAGGAAGCGGTCGTCGCCGAGAGCCGTCGTCTCGGCCTGGAGGATCGGTTCGAATGGGTCGGCAGCGTACCGGACACCCGTGCCGAGCTCGACGCCATGTCGGTGTGCGTCCATGCCTCTCCGGTGCCTGAACCGTTCGGACAGGTCGTGGCCGAGGCTCTGGCGCGGGGGGTGCCGGTGGTGGCCACCGACGCCGGTGGTGTTCCCGAGATCCTGCGTGGGTCGGTCGGCGCTGCTGGAACGCTGGTTCCGCCCGGCGACGTCGAGGCCATGGCGGAGGCCGTCCTGGACGTCCTCGACGATCTGTCCGAGGTGCTGCGCCGCGCCGACGAAGCGCGGGCTGAGGTCGTGGCACGGTTCGGGATCGACACCACGGCTTCGGTGGTCACCGAGGTCTGGCGGGCTGCCGTGACATCACAAGATCGATGACGGCGGACATTCGTGCAGCTTGCCGCTCCCACGTCGGCACCTCGACCGGGTGACCCTCGCCGCCGGTGGGGACGCCGTCCGCCAGGACGTCTCTGACGACGACGCCGAACTCCTCGGCCGACGTCGTGGTGACCTGAGGTGTGTCGCGGAAGCCGGCGACGGCCGTCGAGACGATCGGACGACCGACCGCGAGGTACTCGTACAGCTTGATCGGGTCCAGGCTCTCGGTGAACGGGGTGACGACGTGGGGCACGACCAGTACGTCGGCATGCTGAAGGTAGGCGGGGACTTCGTCGCGCGGCCGGGCTCCGAGCAGGACGATCCCGGCATCGGCCATCCGCTCCAGTACGGCCCGCTCGAGGTCGAGTACAGGACCGACCACGACCAGGTGGCCGCGACCCTCGAGGTGTCGAGCCGCGTCGATCGCGCACCCGACGTCGAAGCGATCGGGATGCACCGTTCCCACGTAGAGCGCGACCGGCCCCTCCGGAAGGTCCGCCGGCCTGCTCTGCGGTCTCCGGTAGCGGTCGAGGTCGACCCCGTTCGTGACGAGATGGACGGAGCGGCGTTCTCCTTTGGACCGCGCGAGGGCGGGGGAGCAGACGACGACTTCGGCGCATCGGTCCAGCAGAGCGGCCTCGGACCGGGCGAGGCGTTCGCGCTCGGCCGTACTGACCGAGGCGAGCAGCCAGTCGTCGGTGATGTCGTACAGCGCGGGCCAGCCGGACTGCTCCACGATCTCGCTGCCGCCGGCGTCGTTGACCCAGAGCACCGGTTCGTCCAGTCCCAGACGGGCAGCCGCCCGGACGACGGCACGGGCCAGGCGGCGGTCGGCATTCTTGTCGATCTTGCGCGGGAGCCACTTCGTCGGTTGGTACAGCCAGAGGCGGGAGTCCTGGGAACGACTGCCGCGACCCGGCTGCCGCAGCCCTCGGCCCGGTACCGGCCGCTGCCAACGGGAGGCGGCGAAGAACGGGTCCGCCGGTGGTTCGACGAACAGCACGCGTGACGCGGGATCCTGCTGGAGCAGCCCGTCCACCAGGTACTGGTTGCGTCGCCAGACCTCGTCCCACGCTTCCAACGACACCACCACGATGTCGGTCCCGGTCGTGCTCACCCGGTCACTCCAGTCGACGTCGGTTCGGGACTGGATGCCGTCCCTGGCGTCGCCGCGCGGTAGACCGCGTCCGTGGCGCGCGCCTGATCGGCAGGGGTCATGGAGCCCACCGCGGCGAGCCCTGCTTCCGAGAGCCGACGTCGTCCGTCCGGGTCGTCGGCGAGCCGTCGCAGCACGCGGGACGCCTCGGCGGCGTCGCCGGGGTCGAAGACGGGGGCGTCAGGCAGGGCGCCGACGGTCTCGAGGTGCCCCCCGGATCGTGAGGCCACGACCGGCAGTCCCGCGCGCATCGCTTCCAGGACGGCCAGACCGAGCCCTTCCCGCGGGCACGGAGCGAGCATCACGGCGGCGTGGCGCATCAGCTCGTCGACGTCGCTCCGGTGTCCGAGGAACTCGACGGACCGGGCGACACCGAGGTCGCGGGCCAGGGTCTCGAGCGCCGGGCGCCGTGCGCCGTCCCCGGCCAGACGAAGTCTCCAACCGCGCGCGGCGAGCCCGGACGTCGCGAAGGCGTGCAGTGCCGTGCCGGTGTCCTTCTCCGCCTCCAGCCGCTGAACCACGAGCACGACTGGGGCGCGGTCCGTCGTCTCCGGGACGGGGGCCGAACCGGTGTCGATCCCTGGCGGCACCACCACGGACGGTCCTTCGACCGCGTCGGCGACGAACCGTGAGATCGCGATCTGTGCGCACACCGGCCGTGCCGCGACGAACGCCACGAGCGAGGAGAGCCGTCCCGAGCCCCGCTGATGCGCGAAGTGACGGGTGCTCACGACAGGCGGGCGGCGTCGGACTCCGAGGAGCCCGACGGACATGGCGACCTCGGCGGCCGTCATGTGCGCATGCATCACATCGGCGCTGCGGGCGAGCCGCCGTACGGCGCGCACCGCCTGGGTCGTGGTGCGGACCGGGACGTGGCCCACGTGCGGAGCGACTCGTGTCATGCCGGCGCTCTCACCGCCGACGACGGTCACCGTGTCTCCGCGAGCGGTCTGTGCCTCGGCCAGCCGCGCCACGTGCTGTTCCACACCGGCGAAGGCCTCGGTGACGACCACGTGCACGATATTCATCCCCTCACCTCGTGTCCGTGCTCAGCCAGAACCCGCACGCCGGGTGTCTCGGCCCCGGCGCCCCCTGGTCCGAGGTCTCGTGCGACGGCTCGTTCCCGGACACCGAGGATGATCCCGGCGAGGACGAACGGGACCGAGACCTGCACCGAGACCCAGAACAGGTCGAACTGCGCCTGGACGAACCTGCTCAGGACCAGGGCCGCGGCGAGCGTGCCGTACGTACGGTCGAGCCGCCACAGCACGACGACCGTCCCGAGCATCATGACGAGGAAACCGACCAGCCCGACGACGCCGGTGGACGACAGCACCTCGAGCTCGGCGTTCGGCGGCTGGAAGGCGTACTCGGTCCGGCCCGCCGTCCACCACCGGAGGCCCACTCCCACGAGCGGGCTGGTCTGCCACACCTCGATCGCCTGCTCGTACCAGGTGAGTCGCTGGTAGGCGGAGTTGAACTCGTTGCCGGAGGCGAGCTGGTCCTGTACGGCTGCGACCACGGCGAGCATCGCCGGCACGGTCGCGAGCAGGACGACCAGGCTCGGGCGTCGTCCTGGTTCGGGTCGCAGCGCGACGACGACCAGTGCCACGGCCAGTCCGACGAGGGCCTGGCGTGCCTGGGACGCAAGAATGCCCACGACGCACAGGCCGAACAGGGCCCACATGATCGGACGCGGCCACGGCAGCCACGACGGCCGGGCGAACGCGACCACGGCGACGAACCCGAGCACCGACCCGATGAAGTTCTTGTGCATGCCCCAGGGCCACTCGAGGTAGACCTCCTGGAACGATCCGCTCTCCAGGTAGCCGACGAGAGACGCTCCGATGGTGAGTACCGCGATCGCTGCCACCGCCGCCGCGAACAGCGCCAGCCCCATGGAGGCGTTGCCCGATCGACCGACGGCCCATCCCACGACGAGTGCACCGGCCGTGAGGAGCCAGGCGTGCACCCACTCCACGACGTTCGCCGTGTAGGGATTCGCCACCACGGTGAACAGGGACGCCACCTGGTAGACAACTGTCAGCCATAGCAGCGTCCGGAGCGGTGGCGAGAACGGACGAGGCCCGAGCACGACGGCGATCCAGAACGCGACGAAGAGTACGGCGTCGCTCATCGACAGGTTGACGGAGTCCCCGCCGACGCGGTCGATCACGACGAGGGTGGCCATGCTCAGCAGCGGCAGGGTCTCGGTCTGTAGCGCCGTCAAGCCGACGACGAGGGCGCCGCCGGCCAGCGCGACCGCCACCAGGGGCGACATCGGTACCGTCGCCCCGAGGGCTACCAGGAGGACGGCGCCGAGTCCGGCACCGGCGATGCGGGCGGCCCGAGACGTCATGTTCGGAGCTCGCGCTGCGTGCGCAAGGGCCCGCGAAGATACAGGTCGAGCCGCCGTCGTGCGGCGGCACGGGCCTCGCCGCGCAGGACGAGCATCCGTGCTGCGGCGCCGACGACGACGGCGCACCGCACGACGTGCCAGCCGCGGCGTCCGTAGTGCTTGCGGAAGTACAGCTCCTGGGAGGCATGGAAGTGCGTCTCGCGCACCGTGGGGTCGCTCGAGGTCGCCCCGCCGACATGGACGGCGCTGACATCGTCGACCTCTGCGTGCCGCCAACCCCCACGGGCCGCGCGAAAGGCCCAGTCGGTCTCCTCCGCGTAGAGGAAGAAGCGTTCGTCGAAATCGCCGACCTGGTCGACGGCCTCGGCACGCAGGAGCAGGACGGAGCCGATCACGAAGCCGCCACGAGAGGTGCCGCGCGACAGTCGGCCGAGGCCGACACCCTGGAGGACAGCACGTGCCGGGCTCGGGAACGGCCAGTACACCTGCGTCTCGGTCCCGTCTGGTTCGGTCTGGCGCGGTCCTACGCTCGCCAGGCCGTCATCCGCCCGCAGCGCGCGCTGCAGCTCGAGGACGTCCTCGGCGGCGACGACGGCGTCGGGGTTGAGGAGCAGGACATCCCTCTCGGGAGTCCGGCGGTGCTGCAGCGCGATGTTGACACCCGCGGCGAAACCGCCGTTGTTGCCGGGATCGATGTATCGGGCGCCGGCGAGTTCAGTGACCTCGCGGACCTCCGGCAGGGACGAGTTGTCCACGACGGTGATGTCGAACTTCCCGGTCAGCGGCTCCAGTGCTGCGTGCAGCAATTCGGGCGACCGATAGGCGACCACGGCGACCTCCGGGGCCGGGACCGGCACCTCGGGGTGCTTCGTGACATCGTGGTGTGTGCGCCACGGGCTGTTCCGGGCGAGTGCCGCTCGATAGAGATTGATCTGGCTCTCGGCGACGCGAGACCAGGAACACCTGGCAGCCGTCCGCGCTCCGGCCTCCCGCAGACGGTCCGCGAGGCCGGGGTCGGTCCCTACTCTGACCAGGGCTTCGCGCAGTTCGTCCGTGTCGCCCGGAGGAACGAGCAGACCGGCGTCTCCGACCACGTCCGGAAGCGCCCCGGAGTCGGACGCGACCACGGGAACGCCACAGGCCATCGCCTCGACGGCCACCCGCCCGAACTGCTCGACCCACTGCGCGGTGTCGAGCGACGGGACCGCGAGGACGTCCAGCCTCCCGTAGAACCTGCTCAGGTCCTCGCCCGAGAGCGGCCCATGGTAGGTCACGCGATCGCCAAGGTCGGCGACGGCCTGTTCCACCGCGTCGCGGTCAGGTCCGTCGCCGGCGACGTCCAGGGACAGCCGTGCGTCGCTGGACACGGCGTCGAGCAGCACGGCGACGCCCTTGTGTGGTGCGAGCCGTCCCGCGTAGCCGACGCGGATTCGGTCCGGGTCCGCACCCCGGGGGGCGCCGCCGCAGGACACATCTTCGGGGATGTCAACCCCCAGAGGGATCGTCCGGACGACGCCGCGAGCACCTTTGGCGCGCAGGATCTCGCCCGCCCGGTCGTTGCAGACCGAGATCCCGGCGGCCACGCGGACAGCGTGCCGCTCCAGCGACCGGAACGGCCACGGGTAGCGTTTCATGAGATTCTGGGCGGAGTAGAGCACCACCGGTGGGGCAGGACGACGGTCCAGGAACGCGCGGAGACGGCGCAGGAGGAGCACCTCGGCCGTCGCGAGCGCGAACGGTTCCTCGTGCACGTCGACGAGGTCCCACCGCTCGCCGAGGGCACGCCACAGCGGACCCGGTGAGTACATGAACAGCGCGGGATGGCTGCCAAAGGTCGGCACGCCCCTGATCGGTTCACCGGCTCGCGGGACCAGGTGGACCGGGCGGCCGCCCTCGTCCCAGGTGCGCGCGCTCAGGATCTCGACACGGTGCCCACGCGCTCGCATCGCGCGTTCGCGAGCACGCCAGGCGTCGACGACGGCGCTGTGCGACACGCGCAGGATCGTCAGGTCCCTGCTCCCGTCCAACGGCCGGTGGTCGGTCGATGTCACCCCTGCACCACCTGCTCCGCGCGCCGGGCCCGCAACCGGCCGACCTGCGGGTTCACCCCGACGGCGTCGGCGACGTCGCGCGCCACGGCGCGCCATCGGGGCAGGACCCAGCGTGTGGTGACCGCCGACCAGCAGGCCAGGGTCTCAGGCAGGTCGAGGCGGCTGTGCCGGACCGCTCCGTACAGCCCGATGTTCGTGCGTGACTGCGCGAAGGCCCGGTGCGGGCGCGTGCCCGGAGCGAACCAGCTGGTGGCCGCCGCTCCGTTGACCGAGACCTGGGCGTCGTGGCGCCGTTGCTGGAAGAGGACCTCCGGCACGAGTGCGAATCGTCCCTGGCACAGCAGCTCGGTGACGATGATCATGTCGTCACCCAGCAATGACCGGATGCCTCGGGTGCGTGCGACCGCGTCGTACCGGAGGACCCCGTACATGAGGTGCGAGGCCTGGGCCTGGAGGAACCTGCTGACCCGCGTGCGCGGCGACGAGGCGTCCAGGCCCATGTGCAGGTCGTTCAGCTGCTCGGTGACGACACCTGCCGAGTCGATGATCTCGGTGCGGGGGCACGCGAAAACGTGGTCGGGGCCGGCTTCGTCGAGGGCTTCCACGCACGCCGCCGCGAACCGCGGGAGCTTGATGTCGTCAGCCGGCATCCAGCTGAAGTAGTCGCTCGGGCCCCGGCCGTGATCCTCCCCGGCAAGGTCCAGCACATGCTGGTAGTTCCAGATCCCGCCGCGGTTCTCGTCGTAGCGGTGGTACTCGATGCGGTCGTCGTCCCGCGCGGCAGAGCGACAGAGCTCTTCGGTGGTGTCGGTGGACCCGTTGTCCGACACGATGATCCGGACATCGACGTCCACCTGGTCCTGCAGCGACCTCAGGGACGAGGCCAGGTAGTCCTCGCCGTTGTAGACCGGCACTCCGAACGTCACAGTTCCCACCATCAGGAGATCGCCACCTCGAGCTTGTCGATGAAGAACGCCTCGGCGTAGCGGTTTCGGGACTCTACGCCGCGAATGCGGGCGAGTCCGCGGAACAGCTCGTCGTCCCACCAGTCTCGCGTGCGCTGGCTGGGAAAGACACGGTCGAGCAGGGTGATCTTCTGGTCGAGGACCGGTGGGGGCACGGCCACGTAGACCTGGGGCCGACCGAGGTCGCCGTCCCACTTGGGGATCTCGTAGTGCAGGATCGTCGGGCCGCGCCAGACCGTCGTCACCAGGGCTCCGAGCAGGGCGTGATCCTGGTGCGCGTCGTCGGGGCGTGGTGCGAACACGAGATCGGGACCGGGGTGTTCCGCCGCGAAGGCGTGCAGAGCTTCCTTGACCGCCCCCCAGCTCTCGGGGAGCCGGGCGTCCGGCAGGCCGAGGAGTCGTGGTGGCACCGTCGAGCCGAAGGCCTCGGCGGCCTCCGCCGCCTCGACCCGGCGTGCCTCGGTCCCGGTCATGACGATCGTCGCGAGGGACGTTCCGCCGGAGGCCGTCAGCGATATCAGGGTGGCGCCGCAGCCGATCTCGATGTCGTCAGGGTGCGCGCCGACCGCGAGGACGCGCAGTCCGGAGCGTGGCAGGCCGAGAAACGTCATCGTGCTCCTTCGGTACGTCGGGTCAGGACGCGGACGACGTCGGCCCACTGCTCGTCGAGGAGCCGCCGGGCCGTCGCCGTGCCTTCGGCGATGTGCGGCGTGATCGTCGCGCGCCGTTCTGTCAGGTCCCGTACCAGCGCCGCCACCTCTGCGGGGTCGAACGACTCGACGTCACGATGGGTGTCGTCCAGCCCGAGCTGGAGCAGCATGGACCGGTGCTTCTCCCCGTAGCCGATCGAGGCCACCGGAGTCCCTGCGAGCAGCGACATGATCAGGGTGTGATATCGCGTCGCCACCGTGACGGCGGCACGACCGACGACATCGACGATCTCCTGCGGAGTCCTCGCCTCGACGATCGGGACGTCCTGAGGCAGGCTCAGGGAGCGGGCGAAGTCCAGGTCGACCTCGTCGCCCCCCACGACGACAACGTCGAAACCGTCCGTGCGGAGCAGGTCGATCAGTACTGTGACGCGGTGGCGGTAGTGCGTCTCGACACGGTCGTGCTCGGTGTCGTCCCTCCCGCGGTAGTTCATGAGGCCGACCACGACCATGTCCGCCGCCACCTCGGAGCGTGTCTCGACGGTGAGTCCGAACGCCAGATCTGTCGCCACGACATCGCCGTGCCCGGTGCCGCCCATCGAGGTCAGGGCATCGCGCGTACTCTCGTCGCGGTATGAGCGGTAGGTAGCTGCCCGGGACGTCTGTCGGACGAAGAACCGTGCTGATGGACGAGGAAGGCTCTCGGCACCGACGTTCAGGATCACGAGTGGTCGCCGGAACAGGAGGCACGCTGTGGCGAGCGACCACATCTCGAACGGCACGCCCCACGCACCCGATCCGAGGCGCTCGAAGCTTCCGGTGCCTGCGAGGACGACGGAGTCCATGAATCGGACAACGCGCAGAGCGCCGAAGAAGGTGCGGAGGCGGTTGCCCGCGAGACCGGCTATTCGTGTCGACCGTCGCCGACCGCTGACATCCGCGACAGGCCCCATACGCACTCCAGGAACCCCGTGGTCCTGAGCGGCGGCTGACGGCTGTTCGCAGATCAGCGTCGTGTGCCACGACGGGGAGCGGAGCCGCTCGAGCAGTGCGGAGAGTGTTGCTTCGTTGCCGAAGTTGCCGGTGCCGAACACCCCCCAGATGCCGACGCGCGTGACTCGACGTCGCGGATCGACGCCCTGAGGATCGGTGGTCGCGGAAATGTCGGTGCGCGTGGTCACTGGCGCTTCTTCCAGACTTCCCACGGCGCATCGCCGGAGTGGCACAGCTCCTCCAGATAGGCCCGTTCCTTCAGGGTGTCCATGCAGGCCCAGAAACCCCGGTACTTGTGGGCTGTGAATCGGCCTTCGGCCGACGCCCGGACGCAGCCGTCCATGACGAGGTCGCCCCCCGGCGGGATGTAGTCGAAGATGTCCTGGCGCAGGACGAAGAACCCTCCGTTGATCCACATGTCCATGTCGGCGACCGCTTCGACGCCGTGCATGCCTTCGTCGCCGTCCACGTTGACGACGTGGAAGGAGTCCTGTGGAGGCACCGCCAGGAGCGAACCTGCGTGGCCGGCAGGAAGCCGCGCGATCTGGTCGTTGATGTCGACGTCGGAGACACCGTCGCCGTAGTTGGCCAGGAAGACGTCGTCGCCGTCCAGATGCTCGCGGACCCGGCGGAGCCGCTCACCGATCGCCGTCTCCCGGCCGGTGTCGGCGAAGGTGACCGTCCATTCCGAGATGTCGGACCCGAGCGTCCGCACCTCCGTCCCGCCCTTCGACAGGACGAAGTCGTTGTACATCGTCTCCTGGTAGTTGAGGAAGTAGTCCTTCACCGCACGCCCGCCGTGACCGAGGCAGAGGATGAAGTCGGTGTGCCCGAAGTGGGCGTAGTAGCGCATGATGTGCCACAGGATCGGCTGGTCGCCGATCGTGGTCATCGGCTTGGGCGCGGAGTGGTTGTCGGCACGTATGCGCATGCCGAGTCCGCCGCAGAAGAGCACGACCTTCATGACGTCACCTCCAGTCGCCGCGGGGCGGCGTGTTCACGGATCGCGGGTGCGACAGGACGGCCTTCGAGCAGCCCGGCGGTCGTGCCGGCGTCGAGGGCCCGGGCGTACACGTCGGCGGCGCCCGCGAACGCCTCGACGGTGTGTTCGACGTCGGCGGCGGTGTGTGCCGCCGAGATGACGAGCGACTGGCCCAGCACGCCGCGTCGCATCAGCTCCTGCAGCAGCAGCGTCCGGAACTCCTGCGACGGTCGCCCCTCGGAGTCCTTGGAACCGAAGACGAGCGCGGAGGGTCTGCCCAGGACGGGGATGTGGTCGGCCACGCCTGCGTCGGCCAGTACCGTCGACAGTCCGTCGCGAAGCGCACCGCCTCGACGTTCCATCTCGCCGACGACGTCGCGGCGCCCGTACTCCTCGGCGACGGCGACACAGGCCGCCAGCCCGGTCGTCTCCGCGCCGTGCGTCGTGGACAGCAGGAAGACCCGAGAGTCGTCGGTGTTGAGGCCGCCCAGCTCCATGAGCTCGCGCTTGCCGGCGAGAGCGGACACGCTGAAACCGTTCCCGAGGGCCTTGCCCCAGGTCGAGAGGTCGGGAACCACGCCGTAGACGGACTGCGCACCGGCGGGCGACCAGCGCAGGCCGGTGATCATCTCGTCGAAGACCAGGACGATGCCGGCCGAGTCGGCGATCGTGCGGAGACCTTCCAGGAACCCGGGCGCGGGCTCCTTGGTCCCGGTGGCGGCCTCCAGCACGATCGCGGCGATCCGGCCCGGGTGCCTGTCGACCAGGGTGCGGACGGAGTCGAGGTCGTTGTAGTCGAAGGTCACCGTCAGCTCCTGCACCGCCGACGGGATGCCCGCCGGCATCGCGGAGCTGCCCATGAACCAGTCGTCGACCGAGAAGAACGGCTGGTTGCCGCAGATGGCGACCATGTCCCTGCCGGTGGCGGCGCGCGCCAGCTTCACGGCCGCCGTCGTGACGTCGGAGCCGTTCTTGGCGAACTTGACCATCTCGGCGGTCGGGACCATCTCCAGGAAGGTCTGCGCGGCACGCAGCTCCCAGACGCTGGGCCTGGTGAACCCGGGGCCGTCGGCGGCCGCCCGTGCGACGGCGCTCACGACCGGTTCGAACCCGTACCCGAGCGTCACGGCCTTCGCTCCCAGGCCGTACTCGACGTACCAGTTGCCGTCGAGATCGATGACGCGGGCACCCTCGCCGCGTTCGATCACCGGTGTCATGTGCTCGGGGAACTGGTCCGAGCCTCGAGCATTGGTGTGGGCCCCGCCAGGAACCATGCGGTGGAGTTCGTCCTGTGCATTGTTAGACAGGGTGAAATCCGGGCGAACGGTGGAAAGAGATTCAGCAGTCACGGGGTTCTCCTTCATCGAGTCCAGGTCCGGTAGCGACGTGATGCCCTACCGTGTCGCCATGGACACTGAATTCTGGAACGGACGTCGCGTCTTCGTCACCGGGCATACCGGGTTCAAAGGCGCGTGGTTGTGTGTTCTCCTCGAGCACATGGGTGCCCGGGTGCACGGATTCGCGCTCGACACCCCGCAGGACTTCCTCTATCACCGGATTGGTGCAGGTCGGCTCCTCGAACGCGACGTCCGGGGCGATATTCGTGACACCGCCGAGGTCGTGGAGGCGATGCGGGAGTCCGGGGCGGACGTCGTGCTCCACCTCGCCGCGCAGTCGGTCGTCCGTGAGTCCTACACGGATCCGCGGGAGACCTGGTCGACGAACGTCGAGGGCACCTACTCGGTGCTCGAGGCGGCACGATCTGTCGGGTCCGTGTCCCGCAGCGTCGTGGTGACCACCGACAAGGTGTACCGAAACGTCGAGTGGGAGTGGGGGTACCGGGAGACCGATCCGCTCGGTGGGGACGACCCGTACAGCGCCAGCAAGGCGTGCGCCGAGCTGGTCAGCCACGCGATGGCCGTCTCGTTCCCTCGGGACGGCTACGCCGTGGCCACGGCGAGGGCGGGCAACGTGGTCGGTGGCGGTGATGCGACGGCCGACGCGCTGGTCCCGGACCTCGTCCACGCGCTGGCCGCCGGTACCCGGGCGCGGCTGCGATACCCGGACGCCGTCCGGCCCTGGCAGCACGTCCTGGAGCCGTTGAACGGCTATCTCGCACTGGCCGAGCATCTCGGACCCGAGCTGCACGACACGGCGTGGAACTTCGGGCCACGCGCCGACGACCAGGTTACCGTCGGTGCCTTCGCCACCCGGCTCGCCGACCGGTGGGGCGGTGGTCCCGGCTGGGAGCACGACGGGACGCCGGCTCCGCACGAGGCCGGATTGCTGGCGCTCGACTCGAGCCGCGCCCGTTCGCGCCTCGGCTGGGCACCGGTGCTCACCGTCGACGAAGCGATCGACCTCACGGTTGACTGGGAGCTGGCGGTCCGCAACGGGTCCGAGGATGCGCTCTCGGCGACTCGCCGTCAGGTCGAACATTTCACCTCCCGTGCCGGCAGCGGCGAAAGTACGGTGAGACCATGAAGATCACCGAGACGCGAATCCCTGGCCTGATCGTCCTCGAACCGACACCGCACCGGGACCCGCGCGGCTACTTCACCAGAACGCTCGACGTCGACGTTCTTCGAGAGGCGGGGATCGACCCGGCCGGATTCAAGCAGGAGAATCAGTCGCGTTCCTATCAGGGAGTCGTCCGTGGACTGCACGGGCGGACCAACGACGGCGAGGCGAAGCTGGTGCGCTGCTCCCACGGTGCTGTGCTGGACGTAGCGGTCGACGCGCGTCCCGGATCGCCGACGTTCGGCGAGATCG
>Ga0207735_100090_pt1 | contig 21814 bp, 20 predicted proteins | sample TtaePargueraPR_9_FD_187280 | JGI IMG/M metagenome (GOLD analysis project Ga0207735, IMG submission 187280) | Aerobic enrichment media microbial communities from Bioluminiscent Bay, La Parguera, Puerto Rico - Tt and E2 (1) (SPAdes) | ecosystem: Environmental > Aquatic > Marine > Unclassified ... | reverse complement strand
CGCGTCCAGGCGGGCGCGGACGTCGTCGAGGAGCTGCTGATCCACGGTCACGCCCCCACCGCCGTCCGGTCCGCCCCCGCCACGCCGCTCAGGGCGCCGACGAGTCCCCGCGCGGCACGGCCCACCGGTGTCCGGGCACCCGTGCGCGGACCCTCGCCGCGCTCGAGTGCTGCCGGCAGGTGCCGGTCGCGGTCGAGGACGGCGGCGAGGGGGCCACCGACGGCGCGGGCGACCTCGCCGGCGTCGACCCGGCCCGCGGACGGCAGGCCCGCGACGAGGCGTACCGGTCCGCGGGTGACGGCGTCGAGCACGCGGCGGGCCGCTATCCCGCCGGCGACCCCCCGGGCGGACCGGGGGACGACGAGGACGACGACGTCAGCCGAGCGCAGCAGGTTGCCCGGGGCCCGGTCCCACGACCGTGGCCCCGGCAGGTCGAGGACGATCCGCTGCCCGGCTCGCACCAGCGCCGTCACCACGTCGAGCACGACGTCGTCCTGCGGCGGCGCGGCGGCGTACCGGGACGCGGACAGGACCGGCACCCCGGCCCAGCGGGGCAGGGCGGCGAGCAGGTCCGGCGGGTCGACGGTGCCGCGGGCGTCCGCGAGGTCGGGCCACCGGGCACCGGGTGCGTCCTCGACACCGAGCAGCACGTCGACGCCGCCTCCGGGCGTGTGCAGGTCGACGAGGGTGGTCTCCCCGACCTGGCGGCGGAGGCTGCGCGCGAGGGCGGCGGCGAGGGTGGAGGTCCCGGCGCCGCCGGCCGCGCCGACGACGGCGACCATCCGCGCCGCGCGGGTCGTGTCCGGGCCGGTGGCCGGGGGCGAGCTGTCCATGTCGGCCACCCTGGTGCGACCGGCCCGCCCGGCGCTCCGAGCGGCGCCGCACCTGTGGACAGCGCCTCGACGGGGGCGGGCCGCGCGCCCGGGAACCGTCCGACGTCACCCTCTGCACGCCCACTAGGCTCGGCCTGTGACCGTCTCACCGCACGACCCGGGGCCCGCTCGTCGCCCCCCGCACGCCCGTCGTGTCGCGGCGTTCTTCGACCTGGACAAGACGATCATCGCGACCAGCTCCACGGCGGCGTTCTCCCGACCGTTCTTCGCCGGTGGGCTCATCACCCGCGGGGACGTGCTGCGCAGCGCCTACGCGCACTTCCTGTTCATGCTGGGCAGCGCGGACGCCGACCAGACCGAACGGATGCGCCGCCACCTGTCCGAGCTCGCCACGGGGTGGGAGGTGGCCAAGGTCGAGCAGATCGTCGCGGAGACCCTCCACGAGCACATCGACCCGTACGTGTACGCCGAGGCCGTCGACCTGATCGCCGACCACCACGCCCGGGGGCACGACGTCGTCGTGGTGTCCGCGTCGGGTCGCGAGCTGGTCGAGCCGATCGCGGCGATGCTGGGCGCCGACCACATGGTGGCGACGCGCATGGCAGTGGCCGGCGGGCGGTTCACCGGGGAGATCGACTTCTACGCCTACGGGGAGAACAAGGCCACCGCGGTCCGCGACCTCGCGGCCGCCCGCGGCTACGACCTCGAACGGTCCTTCGCGTACTCGGACTCGATCACGGACGCCCCGATGCTCGACGCGGTCGGGCACGCGTTCGCCGTCAACCCCGACCGTTCGCTGCGACGGGTCGCCGCGGAGAAGGGGTGGGACACGCTGACGTTCGTCCGGCCGGTGGCCCTGCGCACGTCGTGGCGCCCGACGGCGGCCCTCGCCGCGGCCGGTGCCCTCGGCCTGGCGGCAGCGTGCTGGTGGTGGTGGCGCCGCCGTCGTGCCGGCGGGCCCGCTCCGGCCTGAGCCGTCCGGCCCGAGCCGCCCGGCCGGGTGCCCCCCGGGGGGCATCCGGACAACGCACTCCTCTTGCGGCCGGTGCGCGGTGGTCGTTCCATGGAAGCACGAGGACGAGCCGCGGGACCCACGCGAAGACAGTCCGCTTGGGACTCGTCGGGCGGGCTGGACCCGGTACGGCGACGCGAGGACCACGCGCCTGCTACCCGTGGATCGTCCTGCGAGAGCGGCGCTCGGTGGCACGGTCCCGGGCGCCGTCCTCGTGCCCGGGCCGGTCCCGCCGGCGGTCGTGGCGCCGCTCGGGTGGCCGTCCGGACCGCTGGGGCCGGGCTGCCGACCGTTCGCCGCCGAACGGACCTCGGGACACGGTCACGGCCAATTGTGAACTCCCCTTACTATGTTCTGTCGTGGCGTGATGCGCCTCACGGTCCGGGTCTAGACTCCCCAGGAGAGCGGCCCGTGAGGCACGCCCGACGGACGGAACGCGACGACGCGGAGGAACCCAGTGACCGACACCCAGTCCAGCAACCCGAGCCTGGAGAACCTGCTCCACGAGACCCGCGCCTTCCCGCCGAGCCCGGAGTTCGCCGACCAGGCCAACGCCGGCCCGGCGCTCTACGAGGAGGCCGCGGCGGACCGCCTCGAGTTCTGGGCGAAGCAGGCCCGCGAGCTCGTGACGTGGAGGACGCCGTTCACCGAGACCCTCGACTGGTCCGGTGCGCCGGTGGCGCGCTGGTTCGCCGACGGCACCCTCAACGCCGCCTACAACGCCGTCGACCGGCACGTCGAGGCCGGCCACGGCGACCGCGTCGCGATCCACTTCGAGGGTGAGCCCGGCGACACCCGCACCGTCACCTACGCCGACCTGCAGCGCGAGGTCTCGCGCGCCGCCAACGCGCTGGCCGCGCTCGGCGTCGAGTCGGGCGACCGGGTCGTGATCTACATGCCGATGCTCGTCGAGTCGGTCGTGGCCATGCTGGCCTGCGCACGCCTCGGCGCGGCGCACTCCGTGGTCTTCGGCGGGTTCAGCGCCGACGCCCTGCGCAGCCGCATCGCCGACGCCGAGGCCAAGGTCGTCATCACCGCCGACGGCGGGTACCGCCGCGGCGCCCCCAGCTCGCTCAAGCCCGCCGTGGACGAGGCGCTCACCGGCGAGGGCGCCGAGAGCGTCCAGCACGTGCTCGTGGTCCGCCGCACCGAGCAGGACGTCGACTGGACCGAGGGGCGCGACGTGTGGTGGCACGAGGCCGTAGAGGCCGCCGACACCTACCACGAGCCCGCGTGGGTCGAGGCCGAGCACCCGCTGTTCATCCTCTACACCTCGGGCACCACCGGGAAGCCCAAGGGGATCCTGCACACCACCGGCGGCTACCTGACCCAGGCTGCCTACACCCACAAGAACGTGTTCGACCTCAAGCCCGAGACCGACGTCTACTGGTGCTCGGCCGACATCGGCTGGGTCACCGGGCACACCTACATCGTCTACGGGCCGCTGCTCAACGGCGCCACCCAGGTGCTCTACGAGGGCACGCCGGACACCCCGCACAAGGGTCGCTGGTGGGAGCTCGTCGAGAAGTACAAGGTGTCGCTGTTCTACACGGCCCCGACGGCGATCCGGGCCTGCATGAAGTGGGGCGAGGAGATCCCCGCCGGCTTCGACCTGTCCTCGCTGCGCCTGCTCGGCTCGGTGGGCGAGCCCATCAACCCCGAGGCGTGGATGTGGTACCGCCGCGTCATCGGCGGCGACACCGCCCCCATCGTGGACACCTGGTGGCAGACCGAGACGGGGGCCATCATGATCAGCCCGCTGCCGGGCGTCACCGCGACCAAGCCCGGCTCGGCGCAGGTCGCGCTGCCCGGCATCAGCGCCGACGTCGTCGACGACGAGGCCCGTCCGGTCCCCGACGGCGGCGGCGGCTACCTCGTGCTCTCGGAGCCGTGGCCGTCGATGCTGCGCGGCATCTGGGGCGACCTGCAGCGGTTCAAGGACACCTACTGGTCCCGGTTCGAGGGTCTCTACTTCGCCGGCGACGGCGCCAAGAAGGACGAGGACGGCGACATCTGGCTGCTCGGCCGGGTCGACGACGTCATGAACGTCTCCGGGCACCGGCTGTCCACCACGGAGATCGAGTCCGCGCTGGTCTCCAACGACCTGGTGGCCGAGGCCGCCGTCGTCGGCGCCAGCGACGAGGTGTCCGGGCAGGCGGTCGTCGCGTTCGTCATCCTGCGCGGCGAGCACGCCGAGGAGGCGTCCACCGACGAGGGCTCGGCACGCATCGAGAAGACGCTCCGCGACCACGTCGCCAAGGAGATCGGACCGATCGCCAAGCCGCGCAAGATCCTCGTGGTGCCCGAGCTGCCCAAGACCCGCTCCGGCAAGATCATGCGGCGGCTGCTGCGCGACGTCGCCGAGAACCGCGAGGTGGGCGACGCCACGACCCTGGCGGACTCGTCGGTGATGAACCTGATCCAGTCCGGCCTCGCCAAGCCGTCGGAGGACTGACCCGGAGCGAGCCCGCGAGCGCAGGGACAGTCCGACCGGAGGACCCTCAGGACCGACCCGGAGCGAGCCCGCGAGCGCAGGGACAGTCCGACCGGAGGACCCTCAGGACTGACCCGGAGCGAGCCCGCGAGCCGACCGCGAGGTCGTACCTCCCGTCGTCCGGTCGTACCCGCGGGGTACGACCGCGGCGCGGAAGGTACGACCTCGCGGTCCTGTGGAGGCTCGCCGGGTGGCGCGATCTCGCGGTCGCGACGGGGAGTCAGTCGGCGGCGAGCGCCCGCCCCTTGCGCCGGTAGGCCGACGGCGTCTCCCCCGTGAGCCGCACGAAGGTCCGCGTGAACGACGGCTGGTCGTAGAACCCGGCCCGCACGGCGACGTCGGCGAGCGCCAGGTCGGTCTGCACCAGCAGGGCGGTGGCGCGGTCCACGCGGGCCCGGAGCACGAACTGCTTGGGCGTCAGCCCGAACACGCGGCGCATGCGGCGTTCGAGCGCCCCCGTCGTGCACCCGGCGGCATCGGCCATGTCGCCGATCCGCACCCCGCGGTCGAGCCGGTCCTCGACGAGCTGCACCACGCGCGTGAGGGACCCCATGACCTGGTCCTCGACGTCGTGCGTGGCCAGGTCCCGCGAGGTGGAGACCAGGCCCACGACCGTGCCGTCGCGCTGCACGGGCAGCTTGGTCGTCAGGTACCAGCCGGGGGTGCCGCCGTGGCGGCGGATGAGCTCGAGCTCGTTGCGCAGCGGCCACGCCTCGGACAGGACGTACTGGTCCTGCTCCTCGTACCGTTCGGCGAGCTCCGGGGCGAACAGCTCGTGGGAGGTGCGCCCGACGACCTCGCGCGGGGAGCGCCGGTTCGCCCGGTCGACGAAGGTGCGGTTGACCAGCACGTAACGACCGGTGACGTCCTTGGCGCAGAACATCGTCGCCGAGCCCTCGTCGAGGAGCGTGACGAGCTCGGGGCTGAGCGCGTCGAGCAGACGCTGGGCCGCCTCGCCGGCGTGCGGCGGCGGCGCGCTGCGCGGACGGTCCCCGGTCATGACGCGGGACGGTATCACCGGGCGTCACAATGGGACACGTGCGCCTTCCTGTCCCGATCGAGATCGGCCCGCTGTCCCCGTCCGCCCAGGACGCCGTGCGTTCCCTGGCGGAGGCCGCCGCGGCGTCCGACGGCGTCGCGCCGCTGTCCGAGCAGCCGCTGCTGCGCCTGGGTGACGACGCGGCATCCCTGACCCACGTCGTCGTGCGCACCAGGACCGGTGCCACGATCGGCTACCTGCAGGTCGACCGCGGCGGCGACGTGGCGAGCGCGGAGCTGGTGGTGCACCCGGAGCACCGGCGCGGCGGCGTCGGCAGCCTGCTGCTGCGCACCGCGGAGCGCGACGCGCGGCTGCCCGAGCGGTCCGGTGCCCCGGACCAGCGCGGCAAGACGCTGCACGTGTGGGCGCACGGTGACCTGCCGGCGGCCCGCGCGTTCGCCGCGGCACGCGGGCTGCGCAGCGTGCGCGAGCTGCTGTTCCTGGCGCGGCCGCTGCGCGACGACCTGCCCGCGCCGGCGGCGCCCGCCGGGACGTCGCTGCGCACGTTCGTGCCCGGGGACGACGACGAGACGTGGGTGGCGCTGAACGCCCGCGCCTTCGTCGACCACCCCGAGCAGGGCCGGCTCACCGTCGCGGACCTGCGGGCCCGGCAGGCCGAGCCGTGGTTCGACCCGGCGGGGTTCCGGCTGCTGACCGAGGGTGAGCGCGCGATCGGGTTCGTGTGGACGAAGATCGAGCCGGACCAGCCGGCCGGGGCGGTCGACGGCGAGATCTACGCCGTCGGGACCGACCCGGACGCCCGGGGCCGCGGCCTGGGGCGCCTCCTGACGGCCGTGGGGCTGGCGCACCTGCGCGAGGCGGGCTGCGACCGGGCGGTGCTGTACGTCGACGGCGACAACGCGGCGGCGCTGGCCACCTACGACCGGGCGGGGTTCGAGCGCGCCGCGGTCGACGTGCAGTACGCCCGCGGCTGACACGCGCCCGGACCACGAGCCCGCTCCTGCGGGTCCACGTGTCGCGTCCGTCACCCACCGTTCATCTATCGGTGCCAGGATGGGCCCATGACCTCGTCCAGCACGGACCGGACCGCGACGGACCGGTCCCAGCCCTCCCGCCACCGCGACGCCCGCGGCCGGTTCGTGGCCGCGGCCACCTCGACCGCACCGGGAACCCGCACCACCGCGACGGCACCGCGTCGTCGTATGGATCCCGAGCTCGCGGCGCACATCGCCGAGCACATCGCCGAGGACATGGGCGACCAGCCGGTCATGGCGCCGCCCGCGGACCTGGAGCCGTTGCCGAAGGACCGGTTCGCGGACCGCGAGCTGAGCTGGCTGACGTTCAACGAGCGGGTGCTCGAGCTCGCCGAGGACGCTCGGCTCCCCCTGCTGGAGCGGGTGCGGTTCCTGGCGATCTTCGCCTCGAACCTCGACGAGTTCTTCATGGTGCGCGTGGCCGGCCTGAAGCGGCGCATGGCCACCGGTATCGCCGTGACGGCCGCGTCGGGGCTGAGCCCGCGCGAGGTGCTGGCGGGCATCGGCGAGGGCGCCCACAACCTCATGTCCCGGCACGCCGAGGTGTTCCGCCGCGACGTGCAGCCGCAGCTCGCCGACGAGGGCATCACGATCGTCCACTGGGACGAGCTGGCGGACAAGGAGCAGCAGCGCCTGCACAAGTTCTTCCGCAAGCACATCTTCCCCGTGCTGACGCCGCTGGCCGTCGACCCGGCGCACCCGTTCCCGTACATCTCGGGCCTCTCGCTCAACCTCGCCGTCGTGGTGCTCAACCCGCTGACCGGCAAGGAGCACTTCGCGCGCGTCAAGGTGCCGCCGCTGCTGCCGCGGTTCATCGCCGTCGACGACCGCGGTCGGCCGAGCGCGCCGACCCCGACGCAGAAGGGCGGCACGCAGAAGTCGTTCGTGCCGCTGGAGGAGGTCATCGCCCAGCACCTCGACCACCTGTTCCCCGGCATGGAGGTGCGCGAGCACCACACGTTCCGCGTCACCCGCAACGAGGACGTGGAGGTCGAGGAGGACGACGCCGAGAACCTGCTGCAGGCGATGGAGAAGGAGCTGCTGCGACGTCGGTTCGGCCCGCCGGTGCGGCTCGAGCTCGCGGAGGGCATCTCGCCGCGCATCCGTGAGCTGCTGGTCCGCGAGCTCGGCGTGTTCGAGGACGAGGTCTACGAGCTGCCGGCCCCGCTGGACCTGACGGGCCTGAACGTCATCGCGGACATCGACCGGCCCGAGCTGCACTACCCGCCGTTCGTGCCGACCACCCACCGCCAGCTTGCGGAGGTGGAGTCGGCGATGCCGGGCGACGTGTTCGCCGCGATCCGCGAGCGCGACGTGCTGCTGCACCACCCGTACGACTCGTTCTCGACGTCGGTGCAGACGTTCCTGGAGCAGGCGGCGGCGGACCCGAAGGTCCTGGCCATCAAGCAGACGCTGTACCGCACGTCGGGCGACTCGCCCATCGTGGACGCCCTGATCGACGCCGCCGACGCCGGCAAGCAGGTGCTGGCCCTGGTCGAGATCAAGGCCCGCTTCGACGAGCAGGCGAACATCTCGTGGGCGCGCAAGCTCGAGGAGTCGGGCGTGCACGTGGTGTACGGCATCGTCGGGCTCAAGACGCACTGCAAGCTGTCGCTGGTGGTGCGCCAGGAGAGCGACGGGCTGCGCCGCTACTGCCACGTCGGCACCGGCAACTACCACCCCAAGACGGCCCGGCTGTACACCGACCACGGCCTGCTGACGTGCGACCCCGACGTCGGCCAGGACCTGACACGGTTGTTCAACCAGCTCTCCGGGTACGCGCCGCAGTCGCGGTTCCACCGGCTGCTCGTCGCGCCACGCACGGTGCGGTCGGGGCTCATCGAGCGGATCGACCGGGAGGCGGCGGCGGCGCGCGCAGGCCACGAGGCATGGATCAAGATCAAGGTGAACTCCGCCGTCGACGAGGCCACGATCGACGCCCTGTACCGCGCCTCGCAGGCGGGGGTGCAGATCGACCTGGTGGTGCGGGGCATCTGCGCGCTGCGCCCCGGGGTGCCGGGCCTGAGCGACAACATCCGGGTCCGGTCGATCCTGGGCCGGTTCCTGGAGCACTCGCGGATCTTCGCGTTCGCCAACGCGGCGGGACCGGCCATCGGGGAGGGCCCGGACGCGGGGCCCGAGGTCTTCATCGGGTCGGCCGACCTCATGCACCGCAACCTGGACCGTCGGGTCGAGGCGCTGGTGCGCATCGTCGACGAGGGGCAGATCGCCGAGCTCCTCGACCTCGTCGACGCCTCGATGTCGCCGGAGACGGCCGCCTGGCACCTGCAGGACGACGGCACGTGGCAGCGCCACGACCTCGCGCCGGGCGGGGAGCCGGCGGCCGACCTGCAGGCGGTGCTCGTCGACCGGCACCGCCGCCGTCCGGGTGCGCACTGACCGGATGAGCACTCCCGCGCACTCCCCCCGACCGCTGCGCACCGCCACCCCGTTCGTCGACCCGCTCGGCGCGACGTCGGTGCAGCACACCCCGGTGATCGAGACCGCCGGGGCGCTGGTGTGGCGCCTGCGCGAGGGGCGGCTCCAGGTCCAGCTCGTGCACCGGCCGCGTTACGACGACTGGTCGTGGCCCAAGGGCAAGCACGAGGAGGGCGAGTCGCTAGCCGCGACGGCGGTGCGCGAGGTCACCGAGGAGACCGGCAAGCCCGTGGTGCTGGGCCTGCCCCTGCCGGGTCTGCAGTACCTGACGCCCGAGGGCCGGGTGAAGCGCGTGCACTACTGGGCCGCGCGCCGCGCCTCCTCGCGCCAGGACGCCCGGCCGCTGGCGGCGCGCGCCCCCGTGGCCCTGGCCGGCAAGAAGGAGATCGACCGCTGCCAGTGGCTCGACGTGGACGACGCCGCCGAGCAGCTCACGCGGTCCACGGACCGCGGGCCCCTGGACGCGCTGGTGGAGGCGCACCGCGACGGCCTGCTGTCCACGCACGCGGTCGTCATCGTGCGCCACGGCCGGGCGCTGGCCCGCGCCTCCTGGTACGGCCACGAGCAGGACCGTCCGCTGACCCCGGTGGGGCACGGCCAGGCCGCCGCGCTCGTGCCCGTGCTGGCGGCGTACGGCGTGGGGACGGTGGTCTCGAGCCGGTGGGAGCGGTGCGCGACGACGATGGACCCGTACGTGCGGGCGGCGGGCCTGCGCCCGGAGTACAGCGACAACCTGGGCGAGGCCCAGCACGAACGCTCGCCGGCGCGGGTCGCGGCGGCGGTGCGGGACCTGCTGGAGGCTCCGCGCGCCTCGGTGCTGTGCACGCACCGGCCGGTGCTGCCGACCGTGCTCGACGTGCTGGGGCAGCACTCGCGCCGTGCGGTGGCCTCGGCGCTGCCGCGGCGCGACCCGTACCTGGAGCCCGGCGAGGCCCTGGTGGCGCAGGTGGCGATCACGGCCAAGGGACCGCGGGTGGTCTCGGCCGAGCGGGTGGCCCCGCCGGTCTTCTGAGGCGTCAGCCGGCCAGCGGCAGGAGCGCGAGCGTCACGCCGGCGGCGAGCAGCCCTGCCACGGGGGCCGTGAGGACCCAGAACACGGCGATGTCGCGGGCCACGCCCCACCGGACGGCGGCCAGCCGCCGGGTGGAGCCGACGCCCATGATGGCCGCGGTGATGGTGTGCGTGGTGGACACCGGCGCCTGCAGCACGATCGCGTTGGCGTACAGCACGAACGAGGCGACCGTCTCCGCGACGAACCCGCGGGCCGGGTCGAGCTCGATGATGCGCCGGCCGAGGGTCCGCACGATGCGCCAGCCCCCGGCGTAGGTGCCGGCGGCCAGCGCCGCGGCGGCCGAGACCTTCACCCACACAGGGATGCCCTCGCCGTCGGCCAGCACGCCGGTGGTGAGCAGGGCGAGCCACATGACGCCCATCGTCTTCTGCGCCGACTGCAGGCCGTGGCCGAGCGCCATCGCGGCGGCCGAGGCGGTCTGCGCGATGCGGAACCGGCGGTTGACGCGGGCGGGGGCGGCGTTCCGGAAGATCCACAGCACCGCGATCATGAGCCCGAACGCGAGGACGAAGCCCACCAGCGGCGAGATCAGGGTCGGGAGGATCACGCGGTCCACCAGCTCGGCGCCGTGGACGGTCATGCCGCCGGCGATCCCGGCGCCGAGCAGGCCGCCGACGAGCGAGTGGGTGGAGGACGACGGCATGCCGAACCACCAGGCGACCAGGTTCCACAGGATCGCACCGACCAGGGCTCCGACGAGCACGATCAGTGCCGCGCTCTCGGTGGCCCCGTCGAGGTCGACGATCGCCGTGGCGACGGTCTCGGCGACGGCCGTGCCCAGCAGCGCGCCGACGAAGTTCATCACGGCGGCCATCGCGACGGCGATGCGCGGCGTGAGGGCCCGGGTGGAGACCGACGTCGCCACGGCGTTGGCCGCGTCGAGGAACCCGTTGGTGTACGCGAAGCCGAGCGAGAGCGCGACCACGACCACCAGGAGCGCGACGTCCACGCTCAGGACTCCTTGAGGGCGATCGTCTCGACGAGGTTCGCCACGCGCTCGTAGGCGTCGGCCGCCTCCTCGAGGACGTCGACGACCTCCTTGAGCTTGATGAGCGTGATCGGGTCGGTCGTCCGGTCGAACAGGTCGCCCAGCAGCGAGCGGTGCAGCGTGTCGCCCTGGTTCTCGAGCCGGTTGATCTCGACGCAGTACTCGGTGAGCTGCTCCAGCCGGCGCAGCCGGGGCATGGCGTCGGCGGTGAGCTCGGCGCACCGCTGCAGGACCTGCACCTGCTCGGAGACCGCCATCGGCAGCTCGTCGATCCGGTACAGGACGATGAGGTGGCCGGCCTCGTCCATGGCGTCCATGCAGTCGTCGAGCGCGGACGCGAGCGCGTAGATGTCGTCGCGGTCGAACGGCGTCACGAACGTCTGGTTGAGCCGCTTCATGATGCTGTGGGCGACGTCGTCGGCCAGGTGCTCGACCTCGGTCAGCCGCTTGACGAGGCCTTCGCGCTCGGGGCGGGACGCGCCGAGCAGCTCGGCGAGCAGGCTGGCGCCGGTGACGGTGTGCCGCGCCAGCTGGGCCAGCAGGTCGAAGTACGTCGAGTCGCGCGGGGTGAGGCGCAGGCGCACAGGGGCTCCCGGTGAGGATTGACGCTCGGTCACTGACAGGGTAGAGCCCGCCACGGGGGCGTGCGTACCCCGACCACGGAGTGGCACGTCGCCGCGGCCAGGCAGAGAAGTGCGACGCCGGACCGGGAGCGCCTCTCGGCGCGTGGCCGCTCGTAGCGGCTGAAGATGGAGCCCGGGGCTACCGCGGCCCGACGTCGCCCGTCCATCGTAAGGGCGGTGCCGCTAGTCGAGCGAACCCGCACGCCACAGCGCCGCGGCGTGCTCGAGCTCGCCGGCCGTGCCGACGAGGTCCGCGGCACCCCGGGTCATGCGGGCCGCCTGGTCGGGGTCGGCGACCTCGCGGGCGTCCGCGTCGTAGGCGGCGCCGGTGGCGAGGATCCGGCAGAACGCCCCGGCGCGCTCGAGGGCCACGTCCAGCTCTCCGGAGTAGACGCCGGACAGCACGGCGTCGGCGAGGTCGCGCAGGTCCGACGGCGTGGGCGGCCGTGGGACGCCGGCGACGGCCTCCTGCACGGGGGCTGCGTCGACGCCGAGCCGGTAGCGCAGGCCGACCGTGCGCGCGTCGCGCCGGACCCACTCGCGCAGGGCGTACAGCCGCCACAGGGCGCCCGGGAGCGTCGCGGGTGCGGCGTCCGCCCAGAGGCCGGCGACGACGTCGAGCCCTTCGTCCTCGACGAGCCGCACGAGGCGCGCCACGACCTCGGGGTCCTCGGCGGCGCGGGCCTGGTGCACGACGGCGCGGGCCGTGGTGTGCGCGACCTCGTCGCGCCGGGCGGGGTCGAGCGATCCCGGCAGGTTCTCAGCCTCCTGGGGGTCGAGCATGGCGGGTCGGCGGAACCGGGGGCGGTCGTTCACCCGTCCAGTCTCGCAGCCCGGGGCCGGCCGAGGGGCCGGGGTGAGCCGTGTCGCACCGCTCCGCCGTGCCGACCAGCGGTGACGGACCTAGCATCGGTCGTGGCGGCGCCGCTGGGCGTCGTCTCGACGTCTGGAGGAATGTCGCATGTCGAATTCCGCACCTTCCGGGTCCGGAGCCCGCGCGGCCCACCGCAAGGCGATCGCGCTGTCGTTCTCCGCCGCCGTCGGCGGTTTCCTCTTCGGGTTCGACTCCTCGGTGATCAACGGCGCCGTCTCGGCGATCGAGGGCGAGTTCGAGCTGAGCTCGACCATCACGGGTCTGGTCGTCGCGGTCGCGCTGCTGGGTTGTGCCCTCGGCGCCTGGGGCGCGGGTCGCCTGGCCGACCGCATCGGGCGCATCAAGGTGATGCTGCTCGGTTCGGGACTGTTCCTGTTCTCCGCGATCATGTCCGCGCTGGCGTGGACCGCGCTGGACCTGTCGCTGTGGCGGTTCATCGGCGGCATCGGCATCGGCATCGCCTCGGTGATCGCCCCGGCCTACATCGCGGAGATCGCTCCGGCGGCGATCCGCGGGAGCCTGGCCTCGCTGCAGCAGCTCGCGATCACCGTCGGCATCTTCGGCGCCCTGCTGAGCGACCAGATCCTGGCCGAGACGGCCGGCGGCGCGGCCAACGAGCTGTGGCTAGGGTTCGAGGCCTGGCGCTGGATGTTCCTGGTCGAGGCCGTCCCGGCGATCCTGTACGGGATTCTCGCGCTGGCGATGCCGGAGTCCCCGCGCTACCTGGTCGCCAAGGGTCAGGAGGAGGACGCCCAGCGGGTGCTGGACTCCGTCCTGGGTCCCGAGGAGGGCGTGGGCGACCGCATCGCCGAGATCAAGCGCTCGATCGCCGTCGACGAGAAGAACGCGGAGCTCGGTTCCCTGAAGGGCAGCGGGTTCCTGGGGCTCAAGCCCATCGTCTGGGTGGGGATCGTGCTGGCGATCTTCCAGCAGTTCGTCGGCATCAACGTGATCTTCTACTACTCGACGACGCTGTGGCAGGCCGTCGGGTTCGACGAGTCGCAGGCGTTCCTCGTCTCGACGATCACCTCGGTCACCAACATCGCCGTGACGTTCATCGCCATCGCGCTCATCGACAAGGTGGGACGGCGGCCGATGCTGCTCATCGGGTCGGCCGGCATGGCGGTCTCGCTGCTGACGATGGCGGCGGTGTTCACGCAGGGCTCGGCGGTCACCGACCCGGCGACGGGTGAGTCGACGCTGCAGCTCGGCGACCCGTGGTCGACGATCGCGCTGGTCGCCGCGAACGCGTTCGTGGTGTTCTTCGGCGCCACGTGGGGCCCGCTGATGTGGGTGATGCTCGGCGAGATGTTCCCGAACCGGATCCGCGCGGCGGCGCTCGGCGTGGGTGCGGCGGCGAACTGGATCGCGAACTTCACGATCACGCTGACGTTCCCGCCGCTGCTGTCGACGTTCGGGCCGACCATCCCCTACGGCATGTACGGGTTCTTCGCGGTGCTCTCGTTCTTCTTCATCTGGTTCAAGGTCTCCGAGACCAAGGGCAAGGAGCTCGAGGACATGACCGAGGAGGTGCGCCACCGCGCCTGACCGGCGCTCGCACGGCCCACCACCCACGACGGCGGTCCGCCCCTGCACGGGGCGGGCCGCCGTCGTCGTGCGCGCTGCGACCCGGGTACTTGCTTGATGCAAGCAAGTACCATATGGTATCCCAGAGCAACGAAAGGAGCGCCGTGTCCGACGACGCCGCACCGGCCCTGGTCGGTGCCCTCGAACAGCTCGGGCGGGCCCAGCGCGAGGCCGCCGCGCGCATCGCCCACGACCTCGACCGTCCCCGGGCCGGTCTGGGCGTGATCCGATACCTGCGCGCCCACGGACCCGTCCAGCTCTGCGAGGTCGCCGAGGCGCTGCGGGTCGACGCCTCCGTCGCCAGCCGGCAGGTCAGCGCGCTCGTCGACTCCGGGCACGTCGCCCGGCACGTCGACGAGTCCGACCGTCGCGCCCGCACCCTGGAGCTCACCGACTCCGGCCGGCACCTGGCCGCCCGGAGCGACGAGCTCTTCGAGGCGTTCCTCGCCGAGGCCTTCGCTGACTGGTCCCCCGCCGACCTCACCCACGCCATCGAACGGATCCGCAGCGTCGCGGCCGCCATCAGCTCCGTCAGCCAGGAGGCCACGCACCGATGACCGACACCACCGACGCGCGCACCGCAGGGTCCGCGACGCCCACCGAGCACACGCCCGCCGACCGCGCGCCCGCGATGAGCCGCCGGGAGACCCTCGAGGCGCTCTCCGGCATCCTGCTGGGCGTCTTCGTCTCCCTGCTCGCCACCACGATCGTCTCCACCGCGCTGCCGCGCATCGTCGCGGACCTGGGCGGCTCCCAGCACGCCTACACCTGGGTCGTCACGGCGATGCTGCTCACCATGACCATCTCCACCCCGCTGTGGGGCAAGCTGGCCGATCTGACCGACCGTAAGGTGCTCATCCAGGTCGCCCTGGTGATCACCGTGGTGTCGGCGGCGTCGGCCGGGTTCGCGCAGAACATGGAGATGCTCATCACCTCTCGCGCCCTGCAGGGCATCGGCGCCGGCGGCCTGATGTCGCTGGCGACCGTGCTGATGTCGGACATCATCAGCCCCCGCGAGCGCGGCAAGTACATGGGCCTCATGGGCGGGGTCATGGCCGTCGCGCAGATCGGGGGCCCGCTGCTGGGCGGTCTCATCACCGACTCGGTGGGCTGGCGGTACACGTTCTTCGTGGGCGTGCCGTTCGCCGTCGTCGCGCTGTTCGTGCTGCAGAAGACCCTGCACCTGCCGGCCCGTCCGGCGCGGGCCGTCCGGATCGACTACGTCGGCGCCGCCCTCATCGCCGTCGGCGTCGCCCTGCTGCTGCTGTGGGTCACGTTCGCCGGCGACCAGTTCGCCTGGACCTCGTGGCAGACCGCCGCCATGGTGGGCGCCGCGGTCCTCGCCCTGGTCGGCGCCGTGCTCGTGGAGCGACGCGCCCCCGAGCCGATCATCCCGCTGCACCTGTTCCGCAACCGCACCTTCGTGCTCTCGATCGTCGCCTCGGCGGCGGTCGGCGTCGCGATGTTCGGCACCGCGGTGTTCCTCGCGCAGTACCTCCAGCTCGCCCGGGGCATGACCCCGACGCAGTCCGGCCTGCAGACCATCCCGATGGTGGTCGGCACCATGCTCGGCGGCGTCGTGCTGGGCCGGATCATCTCCCGCACCGGCCGGTACAAGGCCATCATGGTCGGCGGCGCCGCCGTGCTGAGCCTGTCCCTGTTCGGGATGTCCACCATCGGCACGGACACGAGCCTCGTCGTGGTGTCGGTGTACCTGTTCGGGCTCGGGCTGTCCGTCGGCGCGCTCATGCAGAACCTCGTGCTCGCCACCCAGAACACGCTCGACCTGCGTGACATGGGTGCCGGGACCGCCACCGTGGCGTTCTTCCGCTCCCTCGGCGGCGCCATCGGCGTCTCCGCGCTCGGGGCCGTGATGGCCGCCGACGTCAAGGAGCGCATCGCCGACGGCCTGGCCGACCTCGGGGTGCCCGCCGCCGCGCTCGGGGGCTCCACCGGGTCCGTCCCCGACATGTCCGCCCTGCCCGCCCCGGTGGCCGACGTCGTGGCCGGCGCGTACACCGAGGGGATCACCGGGATCTTCCTCGTCGCCGTCCCGATGGCGCTCGTGGCGCTGGTGGCGATCTGCTTCGTCGTCGAGATCCCGCTCGGCGAACGCTCCGGCATCGAGCAGGCCCGCGACCTCACGAAGGAGCCGGAAACCGTCACCGACTGAGGAATTTCACCCGCTGAAAAGCCGTTGATGGCTAAATCGTGACCTTTGCACCTACCGCAGCGTCGGGAACGCCCGCCATGATGGACCGCATGCACGACAGCGAAGCACACGGCGCCTCCCCCCTGCCGGACCCGGTCACCGACCCCTTCGGCGCCCTCGAGCGGGAGCTCAGGGTGCTGATCCGTCGTGCGCAGTCGACGTCCGCCCAGATGGCGCGGATCATCCACCCGCAGCTCGACGCCTCGGCCTACCCGCTGCTCGCCCACATCGCGATGTACCCGGGCACGCGCGGCTCGGACCTCGCCGCACACTTCGGCGTCGGGCGGGCCACCGTCTCGCGCCAGCTCAGCCGGATGGTCGACCTCGGGCTGGTCCACCGCGAGACCGACCCCGAGGACACCCGCGGTCAGCTCATCACCCTGACCGACGCCGGGGCCGCGCGGTTCGAGCACGCCCGCGACGCCCGCATCGGCATGCTCGAGGGCTCTTTGAGCGGCTGGGAGAAGGACGACGTCGCCGAGCTCGCCACCCTGCTGCACCGGTACTCCGCCGACGTCGTCGACTGGCTCGCCACGCAGCAGGCCGCCGACCAGGTCGACGCCGCCCACGCGGACTGACCCCGCCGCCGCTCAGCGCAGCAGGCGCCCGCGCAACCGCTCGACCGTCGGTGCGTCGCCCCCGTGCGCGACGAACCAACCCACCGCGCCGCCCTCGTGCGCGGCGAGCACGTCGAGCACGGCCTCGACGGCGTGGGCCGGTGCCGTGAGCAGCTCGGGAGGCAGCGCCGCCAGGACGTGCGAGTCGCCCCGCGGGGTGCGCGCCGTCCGTCGTGCCCGCGCGATGATCTGCGGCATGTTGGGGTCGGTGCGCACGTAGTCCGTCACGATCGCGGCCCGGTCCACCCCGACCAGGGCCAGCACGACGGCCACGAGCACGCCCGTGCGGTCGCGTCGCCCCGTCCAGGACGGGCAGGGCCACGACGCGCGCGACGTCACGCAACGGGTGCTCCTCACGCTGCTCGCCGACGTCGCGCAGGTCCAGCACCGTCCGCGGGGGCCAGGCGACGTCGTCGGGCCGGACGTCCCCGGCCCGGGGCGCGTCGGAGCGCAGCAGCACCCCCGGCCGGACGGCGGCCGACGCCGAGGCGACGTCGCGCAGGTTGACGAGCCGGTCGGCGGAGGTCTCGACGCTCATGGCACGACCGTAGCCGCTGCGGGCCTCAGGAGTCGGCGACCGGGTCGAACGTGAGACTCACCGAGTTCATGCAGTAGCGGTCCCCGGTCGGGGTCTGCGGAGCGTCCTTGAACACGTGGCCCAGGTGCGACCCGCAGCGGGCGCACCGCACCTCGGTGCGCACCATGCCCAGTGACCGGTCCTCGATCAGCTCGACCCGGTCCCCCGCGAGCGGGGTGTAGAAGGACGGCCAGCCGCAGTGGGAGTCGAACTTGGTCTCGCTGCGGAACAGCTCGCCGTCGCAGGCGCGACAGCGGTAGACGCCCTCGCGGCCCTCGTCCAGCAGCTCACCCGTCCACGGGCGCTCGGTGCCAGCCTGGCGCAGCACCTGGAACTCCTGCGGCGACAGCTCCACGCGCCACTCGTCGTCGGTCTTCGCGATCTCGTAGCTCATGCCCGCACCAACACGCCAGGCCCCGGCCCTGTTCCTCGGTGTTCCTCGAGGCCGGGCCTCAGCGCGACGACCCGGACCGCCGCGGGGCGCCCGACCGCCGGCCACCCTGGTTCCGGGAGCCCTGGCGACCCTGCGTCGATCCGGAGCCGGCCTGCGCCGCACCGGCACCGTTCTGGCCGCCACCGCCGCCACCGCCGCGGCGGCGCCGACGGCGGCCGCCACCGCCGTTGCTGCCACCGTTGCCGGCGGCCTGCCCGGAGCGCCCCCCGGACCGGCCCTGCTGCCGGCCGCCCTGCTGGCCCTGCGCGGCCGGCTCGGGCGGGGTCACGTACGGGGCGACCTCGCCGACCAGCGCCGTCACGACGGCGTCCCCGGGGGCCACCTGCTGCGGCTTCGCGGAGATCTTCGCCTTGCGGGTCAGGTCGCGCACGTCACCGCGCTCCTCCGGCAACATCAGCGTGACGACGTCGCCGCCCGAGCCGGCGCGGGCGGTACGGCCCGAACGGTGCAGGTACGCCTTGTGCTCCGCCGGCGGGTCCACGTGCACCACGAGCTCGACCTCGTCCACGTGGATGCCGCGCGCGGCGATGTCGGTGGCCACCATGACCTTCACGTCCCCTGAGGAGAACGCCGCCAGGTTCCGCTCGCGGGCACCCTGGCCGAGGTTGCCGTGCAGGTCCACCGCGGGCACCCCCGCCGCCGTGAGCTGGCGCGCGAGCTTCTTGGCCTGGTGCTTGGTCCGCGTGAACAGCACCCGTCGACCGGTCCCGCTCGCCAGGTCGTGCACGAGGCGCTTCTTGGCCTCCTTGTCCGCCACGGCGAGGATGTGGTGGGTCATCTGCGGCGGCGGGGCGGCCGCCTCGTCCACCGAGTGCGTCACCGGGTTCTTGAGGTAGCGCTTGACCAGCACGTCCACGCCGTTGTCGAGCGTCGCGGAGAACAGCATGCGCTGACCGTCGCGGGGGGTGCGGTCCATGATGCGCTTGACGCCGGGCAGGAACCCGAGGTCGGCCATGTGGTCCGCCTCGTCGAGGATGGTGATCTCGACGTCGTCCAGGGTCAGCACCTTCTGGCCCAGCAGGTCCTCGAGGCGTCCGGGGCAGGCGATGACGACGTCCACGCCCTGACCGAGCGCCGTGACCTGACGGGACTGGGCGACGCCGCCGAAGATCGTCGTCGTGCGCAGACCGAGCGACTCCGCCAGCGGCTTCATCGTGGCGTCGATCTGGTTGGCGAGCTCACGGGTCGGGCACAGCACCAGGCACGTGGGCCGGTTCGGCACCCGGCGCGGCCGTCCCGCCGCCTTCGCCCGGGCCGCCGAGCGCGCCAGCAGCGTGACCGCCGGCAGCGAGAAGGCGAGCGTCTTGCCCGAGCCGGTACGCCCCCGGCCGAGCACGTCGCGGCCCGCCAGGGAGTCCGGCAGCGACGCGGACTGGATCGGGAACGGGGTGGTGATGCCGGCGCGCGTCAGGTGCTCGACGACGGGCGCGGGCAGGCCGAGTTCGGCGAAGGAAGTCACAGATGATGCCTCTCTGGGACGCCTGGCGGCGTCCGGGTCGGGGTCCGCCGCACGCAATCCGGGGGGATCTCCACGACGTGGGGCGCGCGGTGGTCGCACTGCCCTCTCGGACCCATTCTCGCACGTCCCCGCGCTCCGGCACCGCCGACGTGCCCGGCGTCACATGGTGAAATGGCCCCGTGGACGACTTCCTCGCGACGACGGGCGCCGTGCTCGCGCAGATCTGGACGGCCGCCACCACCCCGGTCGACCCGCCCGACCGGACGGTGGTCCTCGCCGCCGCGCTGGTGGCGCTCGCCGTCGTGCTCGTCACGCCCGTCTGGCGGGTCGCCCGCCACGTGGTCACGATCGCCCACGAGGGTGCGCACGCCGTGGTGGCGATGCTGACGGGCCGCCGGCTCGACGGCATCCGGCTGCACTCGGACACCTCGGGCCTGACCGTGACGGCCGGCCGGCCCCGCGGCGTCGGCATGGTCCTGACGGCGTTCGCCGGCTACGTCGGGCCCGGGCTCGTCGGCCTCGGCGCGGCCTGGCTGCTGCGTGCGGGCTACGCCGTCGGGCTGCTGTGGCTGCTCGTGGTGCTGCTGGCGCTGCTGCTGCTGAAGATCCGCAACTGGTTCGGCCTGTGGTCGGTGCTCGTCAGCGGGGCCGCGCTGGTGGGGGTGTCGTGGTGGCTCGAGCCGGCCGCGCAGTCCACCGTCGCCTACGCCGTCACGTGGTTCCTGCTGCTCGGGTCGGTGCGACCCGTCCTGGAGCTGCAGTCCCAGCGCTCCCGCGGACGGGCGCGCACGTCCGACGCGGACCAGCTCGGCCGGCTCACCGGCGTCCCCGGCATCGTCTGGGTCGTGGTCTTCGCCCTGGTGACCCTCACCTGCCTGGTCGTGGGCGCGGGGTGGATCCTCGGCCCGGCGGTCTGACCGCCGGGCCGGGGCTCTCAGAGGCGCGCGTACCGGGCGCGGGCGAACGAGTACAGCCCGTAGGCCGCGATCCCGAGGCCGACGACGACGAGCAGCACGGTGCCGAAAGGCTGCTCACGGATGGTCTGCAGGGCCTGGTTCAGCCCCCCGGCCTGGTCGGCGTCGGACTGCCAGCCGGCCAGGACGAACAGCCCGCCCAGGACGGCCAGGGCGACGCCCTTGGCGATGTATCCGACCTGGCCGAGCCGCACGACGGCGGTGCCGACGGCGCCGCCGCCGGTGCTGCGCAGGTCCTCCACGAACTTCTTCCGGGCGCCCTTGACGACGTGGTAGACGCCGACGCCGACGATCACCAGGCCGGCGGCGGCGACGATCCAGCGACCGCCGGGCAGCTGCAGCGCCCAGGCCGTCAGTCCCTCCTGGCTGTTGCCGGAGCCGCCCGAGCCCGTGGCGTACTGCGCCGCCGACACCGCGAGGACCGCGTACAGCACACCCTTGGCGGCCGCCTTGATGCGGGCCCCGGTCTGCTTCGACATCGACACACCGACGGACCCGAGGAGCGCCTCGGCGATCTGCCACAGCGCCAGCGCGGCGAACCCGATCGTGACGGCCCAGAGGAGGAAGGCGCCGCCCGGCGCCGACGCCAGCTGCTGGAACGCGCCCGAGGAGTCGGCGCTGCCGTCGGACGAACCGAAGGCGATCTGCACCGCCAGCCAGCCGATGAGCAGGTGGAGCACTCCGGACGCCACGAAGCCCGCGCGGGCGAGCGTCCGCAGGGCCGTGCTGTGGCGCAGCTCCTGCGCGGCACCACGGGCCTGGTTGGCAGGGTCAGCAGTCATCGATTCACCTCCGTGCGCCACGGATCTCGTGGCAGGCGCCCACCATGCCGCAGGTCGCGCAGCACGTCCACAGGAAGCGCCCGGGCACGACGACGGCGGGCCACCCGGGGGTGACCCGCCGTCGTGGGTGCTGGGGGCTCAGGCCTGCTGGGGCGTGAGCACGAAGCCGGGTCCCTCGGTGGAGGGGTCGGCGTCGAGCTGGAGGGTGTCCAGCGCGGGAGCGGACTCGGAGTCGACGAAGACGTTGGTCTGGCCGGACTCGTCGACACGCTGGTCCTCGGGCTGAGGAGCGGGCACGAGCGCGAGCTCGAAGTTGCCGGGCTGCTCGGCGGACTGCGCGATGCGCAGACCGCCCTCGGCGGGTACCCCGGCCTGTTCGGCCAGGGTGTCGACGGCGGTGCGGGCGTTGTCCGTCACGGTGAGCACGATTGCTCCTCTCGTCGGGTACGCGACTCGTCCACCGAATCAGCACCCGGGGGCGAACGCAACGTCCCAGCGCACCCGAGACGAAACTTCCCGCTGGGTGAGACCCGCGGGCCCGGTCGGCGCCCCCGTGCCGGTCGAGCCCGGGGCGCACCGGTGAGGCGCGTCGCACGACGGCCGGGGCGGCCCGTGGCACGCGCGCCGCGTAGGCTGACCCCTGCCCCGGCCGGAGACGGCCGACGGCGGGCCTCTAGCTCAATCGGCAGAGCAACGGACTTTTAATCCGTGGGTTCAGGGTTCGATCCCCTGGGGGCCCACTCCCCCGCTGCCCGGACGCCGTCAGTGGCCCGCGAAGAAGGC
>Ga0207735_100086_pt1 | contig 22582 bp, 20 predicted proteins | sample TtaePargueraPR_9_FD_187280 | JGI IMG/M metagenome (GOLD analysis project Ga0207735, IMG submission 187280) | Aerobic enrichment media microbial communities from Bioluminiscent Bay, La Parguera, Puerto Rico - Tt and E2 (1) (SPAdes) | ecosystem: Environmental > Aquatic > Marine > Unclassified ... | reverse complement strand
CTCCCCCGCGGGACGGGACACCGCGACGTAGACGCAGCCGGGCGGGCAGCCGCCGTGCGGCTCGGGGCCGGCGACGCCGGTGGTGGCGACCCCGAGCGTCGCGCCGGTCGCGTCCCTGGCGCCGCGCGCCATCGCCTCGGCGACCGCCGCGGAGACCACGCCGGCCTCCGCGATCAGCTCGGGGTCCACGCCGAGCAGCCGCGCCTTCATCTGCGGGGTGTAGGCCACGATCCCCCCGCGCACCACCGCGGACGCGCCGGGCACGGACACGAGCGCGGAGCACAGCGCGCCGCCGGTCACCGACTCGGCGGTGGCGACGGAGACACCCAGGTCGACCAGCCGCGCGATCGCCTCGTCAGGCCGAGGCACGGCCGTCCTCCCGCTGCGCGCGCGCCGCCTGCACGATCTTCACCGTGTAGTCGATCCCGGTGACCACGGCGATGGCGGTGGCCAGCAGCAGGACCCACCACGCCGCATCGTCCACCCAGGACGGCATGCCCGGCAGCAGGTACAGCCAGATCGCGAGCAGCTGGGTGAGGGTCTTGAGCTTGCCGCCGCGCGAGGCGGGGATGACCGTGCCGCGCGCGACCATCAGCCGTCCGACCGTCACCCACAGCTCGCGCAGCGCGATCAGCGCGACCGGCCACCACGGGATGCCGTCGATGAGGACCAGCATCACCAGCGCGCCCAGCACGAGCGCCTTGTCGGCGATCGGGTCGGCGAGCTTGCCGAAGGCGCTCACCACGCCCCACCGACGCGCGAGGTAGCCGTCGAAGTAGTCGGTCGCCGCCGCCACCATGTACAGCGCGACCGCCCACCACCGCGCGGAGCCCTCGTCGCCGCCGTCGATCGCGAGCAGGAGGATGAACACCGGCACGATCACGAGGCGCGCGACGGTGAGCACGTTGGGCACGGCGGAAGTCACCTGCACACCCTAATGCGCCCGAGAGGCGCCCGTGACGGGGATACTGGTGGCATGCCCCGTGAGAGCCACCCCGGACACGCACGCCCGCGCGCGTTCACCGCCGCGCTCGCCGGCGCGGCCGCGCTCGCGCTCGTCGCGGGGGTGGCCTCCGGGCTGATGGGCGCCGCGCGGCTCGGCCCCGACGCGGCCGCCGAGGCCGCGCAGAGCGACACGGCGACCACACCGTCCGCGACGCCCACCGCATCGTCCACCGCCGGCGCCGAGCCGCAGGCGAGCGCCTCCGCGAGCCCGTCGCCGACGCCGACGGGCGACCCGGACGTCGAGTTCACCCTGGTCGCGGCGGGCGACGTGCTCACGCACGGCCCGGTCAACGACTCCGCGACCACGGCCGACGGCTACGACTACGCGGCGCTCATGGACGGCGTGCGCCCGTACATCGAGGGCGCGGACATCGCGCTGTGCCACCTCGAGGTGCCGGTCTCCCCCGCCGGCGTGGCGCCGTCCGGATACCCGATCTTCTCGGCCCCGTCCGAGCTGGTGCGCGACCTCGCGGAGGTGGGCTGGGACGGCTGCTCGACGGCATCGAACCACAGCGTCGACAAGGGCGCGGCGGGCGTGGAGTCGACGCTCGTCGCCCTCGAGCGCTACGGCCTGCAGAGCGCCGGCACCGCGCGCAGCGCCGACGAGGCCGCGCAGACGTCCTTCTACTACGTGCGCTCGGGCACGCGCACGGTCAAGGTCGCGAACATCAGCTTCTCGTACGGCACCAACGGCATGCCCGTGGGGTCGCCGTGGGAGGTCAACCTCTTCGACGCGGACGATGCGGAGGCCGGGCCGATCATCGCGGCCGCCGAGGCGGCGCGCGCGGACGGCGCGGACGTGGTGGTCGCGTCGGTGCACTGCTGCGTCGAGTACCGCACCGAGCCGTCGTCGGCGCAGCGCGACCTGGTCGAGCAGATCGCGGCCTCGGGCGCGGTCGACCTGTACGTGGGCCACCACGCGCACGTCCCGCAGCCCATCGAGCTGATCGAGGGCGGCCCGACCGGCGACGGCATGTGGACCGCGTTCGGGCTCGGCAACTTCCTGTCGAACCAGTCCTCGCACTGCTGCGTCGCGGAGACCTCGAACGGCGTGCTGCTCGCCGCGACGTTCACCGTGTCCCCGGACGGGACCGTCGCGGTCGACGCCGAGTGGACCGCCGTCACCGTCGACCGGCTCGACTCCCACGCGATGCACGCGCTCACCGACGTCGCCGAGGGCGTCGGCACGCTCAGCGCGGGCGAGGTCGCGGACCGGCTCGCGCGCGTGCGCGCCGCGGTGGGCGACGAGGCGGCGGAGCGCGCCACGCCGATCGCGTCGCTCGCGGAGCAGATGTACCCGCGCCTGCGCGACGCGGGCTGACGCGGGTCAGGCCCGCGGGGGCCGCTGCGCGGCGAGGCGCACGGGCGCGCTCGCCGCGCCGTAGCCGTCGTACCGGCCGCGCCGCTCGACGATCTCCACGAAGACGCCGCCGACGATCGGCGAGTAGAAGTGCAGGAACTCGCCGCGCGCGTCGCGGTCGTAGAACACCCCGAGCTCGCGCAGCTCGGCCAGGAGGGCCGGGTCGAGGGCGGGGCCGAAGCGCGCGTCGAGGTCGTCGTAGTAGTTGTCCGGCACCGCGAGCGACCGCATGCCCGCGGCGCGCGCACGCCGCGCCGCGCCGAGCACGTCGTCGCAGCGGATCGCGACGTGCCTGGCCGGCGCGGGCGCCGAGGACGGGGCGAGGTTGATGGGGACCCGCACCACGCCGTCCTCGGTGCGCATCACCTGGCTGCGGAGCAGGCCCTGCGGCCCGGGCACGTCCTCGGTGGACTCCGTGGCGAGCGACAGCACGGAGCTCGCGAACAGCACGGCCTCGTCGAAGTCCTGCCAGCGGTAGCCGAGGTTGATGTGGTCGACCACGCCCGCGAGCGGCCGCTCCTCCTCCTCGCCGCCGAGGAACTCGCCGATCCAGGACCGGTCGTCCGGGCGGTCGTTCCAGTACACCTCGGTGCCGTCGGGCGCGGCGACCGCGGGCAGCTCCTGCTCCCCCGCGTAGGTGCGCCGGAACACGGACGGCGCGCCCAGCGCGCGGGCCCGCGCGAAGGCGGCCGGCGCATCGTCCACCGTGAGGCCGATCGCGGACAGCCCGGGACGGTCCTCCGACCGCTGCTCGTTGAGGATGATGCGCGCGTCGCCCGCGCTCCACAGCCGCACCGGCTTGGTGCGGTGGCGCCCGCGGAACGTGAAGCCCAGCTGGTCGAGAACCCGGTCGACCTCGTCGAGCCGTGCGCCGCCGATCTCGACGAAGTCGACGCCGCGCGCCGGCTGCGGCGCCTCGAGCCGGTCGGCGTCCCAGCCCTCGCGCGCCGCGGTGCGGTCGGCGAGCCACGTGAGCGAGCGACGCGCGTGGGCGGCGGTGCGCACCACGTCCGTCTGACGGAAGGTGTCGTTGAAGACCTCGAGCGACAGCGGACCGCCGTAGCCCGCGCGCAGCACGTGCGCGAGGAAGCCGGTGAGGTCGAACGACCCCTCGCCCGGGAACAGCCGATGGTGACGGCTCCACGACAGCACGTCCATCCGCAGCGCCGGGGCGTCGGCCAGCTGGAGGAAGAAGATCCGGTCGCCGTCGATGGCCTCGATCCCCGCCGGGTCGTGGCCGCGGGAGAGGATGTGGAAGCTGTCGAGGCACGTGCCGAGGTTGGGGCGGTCGGCCTGCTGGACGATGCGCCAGGCGTGGCGGTAGTCGTCGACGTAGCGCCCCCACGCGAGCGCCTCGTACGCGATGCGGATCCCGCGCTTGGCGGCGAGGTCGGCGAGGGCGCCGAGCTGGCGCGCCGCCACCGCGTCGTCCCCCACCGTCGCCGTCCCCGCGTTGCTGCACACGAGCAGCAGGTCCGCGCCGAGCCGCGACATCACCTCGAGCTTCGCCTCGGCGCGGCGGAGGTTGTCCGCGAACGTGGCGTCGTCCACGCCCTCGAGGTCGCGGAACGGCTGGAACATCTCGATCCGCAGCCCGAGGCGGTCGCACAGCGCGCGGATCTCCTCGGGCGACTCGTGCGCGGCCACCAGGTCCGCGTCCATGATCTCGACGCCGTCGAAGCCCGCCTCGGCGCATGCGTGCAGCTTCTCGACCAGCCCCCCGGAGAGGCAGACCGTCGCGATCGAGGTGCGCATGCGTGCAATGTAACAGACGGTACATAACAAGGTCACGATCCGGCCGCGACGCTTGCGCCGCTAATGTAATCACCGGTACGTTCACACCAGGACGCCGATCCGGCGGCGTCCGGCGAAGGAGACAAGGACGTCTCGTGACGGATCAGCAACCCGTGCCTCGCGTGACCGCGATCGTGCGCCGCATCGGCGCCGTGGCGGCGACAGTCGAGCTCGCGCTCGGCTCGCTCGCGCTGCTCACCATCCTCGTGCTCGTGTTCCACCAGGCGCTGCAGCGCTACCTGCCGATCGACCAGATCGCGTGGACCGGCGAGGTCTCGCGCTTCTCCCTGGTGTGGCTCACGTTCATCGTGGCCGGGCTGCTGGTGACGATGCGCGGCCACATCACGCTCGAGATCGCGGACGCGATCCCCCATCCCCTGGTGGTGCGCGGCGTGCAGGTCTTCGCGATGGCGGTGGTCGCCGCGACGGGCGTCGGCCTCACGGTCGAGGCGTGGGCGCTGGTCGAGACCCAAGGCATCATCAAGTCACCCGTGCTGCGGCTGCCGATGTCCTGGGTGTACGTGCCCGTGCTCGTCGGCGCGGTGTCGATCACGCTGCGCGCGATCGTGGCCGCGGTCGACGTCGCGTGGCACGGCCCGGTCCTGCGCACCACCTCCGAGACCGAGGAGGCGGCGTGACCCTCGCCATCCTGGCCATCGCCATCGCGGTGCTGCTGCACCTGCGCGTGCCCGTGGCCTTCGCGTTCCTGGGCCCGTCCCTCGTCTACATGGCGATCATCGGCCAGTCGACCGGCATGGCCCTGCGCCACGTCACCAACGCCGCCGCGAGCTTCCCGCTGCTCGCCGTGCCGCTGTTCGTGCTGCTCGGCACCCTCGCCAACCACGCCGGCATCGCGGAGCGCTTCTTCAGGTTCGCGCTCGCCCTGCTCGCCCGCGTGCGCGGCGGCCTGGGCTACGTGTCCATCGGCACCAGCCTCGCATTCTCGTGGATGAGCGGGTCCGCCGTCGCGGACGCCGCCGCCCTCGGCAAGGTCCAGATCCCCGCGATGCTGCGTCACGGCTACAGCCGCCGCTTCGCGACCGGCGTCTCCGCGTCGTCCTCGCTGGTCGCGCCCGTCATGCCGCCGTCGATCCCCGCCGTGATCTTCGCGGGCCTCGCGGCCGTGTCGACCGGCGCGCTGTTCGCCGCGTCCGTGATCCCCGCGTTCGCGATCGCCGTCGGCCTGTGCATCGTCGTGTTCGTGCTGGTGCGCCGGCGCGAGACCGTGACCACCGACGCGTTCGACGCCCACGAGCTGCGCGAGTCCGCCAAGGGCGTGCTGCTGCCCATGCTCGCGCCTGTCATCATCCTCGGCGGGATCCTCGGCGGCTTCTTCACGCCGACGGAGGCCGCGGCGGTCGGCGTCGTCTTCATCATCCTCGTCGGCCTGGTGCAGCGGTCGCTGTCGCTACGCGGCTTCATCGAGGCGCTCAAGGACGCCGTCACCACCACCGCAGGCATCATGCTGATCGTCGCGACCGCGTCGCTGCTGGGCTACATCCTCGCGCGCGAGCGGCTGCCCCAGCTGCTCACCGAGCTCGCGTTCTCGGTCACGTCCAGCCCGACGATGTTCCTGCTGCTGTCGGCGATCATGATGCTGATCCTCGGCACCGTGATCGACGCGACGGCGATCCTCGTGCTCGTCGTCCCGATCCTGCTGCCGATCGCCACCCAGTTCGGGGTCGACCCCATCGTCATGGGCGTGGTGCTCATCCTGTCCCTGATGATCGGGCTGCTGACACCGCCCGTCGGCACCGTGCTGTTCGTGACAGCCGCGGTGTCGAAGACACGGGTGGGCGAGGTGTTCCGCGGCACGCTGCCCTTCATCACGCCGATCGCGACCATCGTGCTGATCGTCATCCTGGCCCCGGGCATCGTGCTGTGGCTGCCGGGGGTGCTGGGCCTATGACGCGCGCGCCCGCCCGCCGCCCCTCCGTCCTGGTGGGGCTCGTCGGCGAGGGCGTCGGGCCGTCGCTCACCCCCGCGCTGCACGAGCTCGAGGGCGCGCGGCACGGCATGAGCTACGTGTACCGCACCATCGAGATCTCGGCGCGCGAGGCGGGTCCGGACGACATGGCCGACCTGCTCGGTGCGGCGCGACGGCTGGGATTCGACGGCCTCAACGTCACGCATCCCGCGAAGCAGACGGTCCTCGGCGCGCTCGACGAGCTCGCACCGAGCGCCGCCGCGGTCGGCGCGGCCAACACCGTCGTCTTCGACGGCGACCGGGCCGTCGGGCACAACACCGACGTCACCGGCTTCGGCGCCGCGATGGATGACGAGCTGGGCGGCTGCGCGCGCGACCGGGTGGTGCTCCTCGGGGCCGGCGGTGCCGGCGCCGCGGTCGCCCGCGCGCTCGCCGACCGGGACGTGGCCGACCTCGTGGTGGTCGACGTCGACGCGGGCCGCGCCGCAGCCCTCGCATCCGCGAGCGGCGGCCGCGCCGCCGCGCCCGCGGACCTCGCGCGCGAGCTCGCGGACGCCGACGGCCTGGTCAACGCCACGCCGATGGGCATGGCGGCCCACCCTGGCGCGGCGGTGGACCTGGACCTGCTGTCGCCACGACTGTTCGTCGCCGACATCGTCTACCGCCCCGTCGACACCGCGCTGCTCGTCGGCGCGCGCGAGCGGGGATGCCGCGTCATGGCCGGGACCGGCATGGCCATGCACCAGGCGGCCGAGGCGTTCGAGATCTTCACCGGAGAAGCTGCGGATCGGCGCGCGATGCTCGCCGATCTCAAAGACCTGATCGCCGCCGAGGCGGCCGGGAACCCCGCGACGCGGGGCCAACAGAAAGGGGAGGCAGAATGACCGCAACACGAGCCCGGCGATCAACGTGGATCGCCATGGCGGCAGCACCCATGCTGGTGCTCGCCGCATGCTCCGGGGACGACTCCGGAGGCACCGACGACGAGTCGCCCACCGCCGACGGCGGCATGGAGGCGATGGAGGAGATCGAGATCACGCTCGCCCACAGCTACACCGAGGACCAGCCGCAGCACCGCTGCGGCGCCCAGGTGATCGCGGACGAGGTGGCGGCGGCCGATGTCGGCCTCACGATCGAGATCTTCCCCGCCAGCCAGCTGGGCGGCGACGCCGACCGCATCGCGTCCGTCGTCTCCGGCGACATCGACATGGACATCCAGGGAGCGTCGGCCCTCGGCGCCGTGTACGAGCCGATCTCCGTCATGGACGCCGCGTTCGGCTTCGACAGCCCCGAGCACATCGCCGCGTTCATGGCGAGCGACGAGTCGTCCGTGCTGGTCGACGGCTTCGCCGAGGCGACCGGCGTGCAGACGCTCGGCGTGTGGTCCGCCGGGGCGCGGCACTTCACCACGGTGGACACGCCGATCCGCACGCCCGACGACCTCGACGGCGTCCGGATGCGCTTCCCCGGATCGCCGCAGTACCTCCTCAACGCCGAGGCGCTCGGCGCGACCGCGACCGAGGTCGCGTACGAGGAGCTCTACCTGGCGCTCCAGAACGGGACCGTCGACGGGCAGGAGAACCCGGTCACGAACATCGTGGCGCAGAACTTCGCCGAGGTGCAGGACTACCTCAGCCTGTCGGCCCACCAGCAGAACACCAACCTGGTGATCATGAGCCCCCTGTGGCAGGAGCTCTCCGCGGAGCAGCAGGAGGCCCTGACCGCCGCGGTCGAGACCGCCGTGACCGAGGTCACCGCGTGCGTGACCGAGGACGAGGAGGCGACCCTCGACGAGTGGCGCAACGGCGACGAGTGGGAGATCGTCGAGGACGTCGACCGCGAGGCGTTCTCGGAGCAGGCGGAGGCGTTCTTCATGGACACCTACACCGGCGAGTCGCTCGAGGTCTACGAGGCGATGCGGGCCACGGCCGGCTGATCCTCGACCTCAGCATGGCGCGCGACGTGCCCACCGTGACGGGCGTGGTGCCGGGCGACGAGCTCGGCACCACGCTCATGCACGAGCACGTCTTCGTGCTGGACCCCGCGCTCGATCGCGACCTGCCGCACCCCGAGTGGGACGAGCGGGCCGCGATCGAGGCGGCGGTCGCGCTGTTCGACCGCCTCGCGGCGCTCGGCGTCGACACCGTCGTCGACCTGACCGTGCCGGGGCTCGGGCGCGACGTCGCGCGGGTGCGCCGCGTCGCCGGGCGGGTTCCCGTGCGCATCGTCGCCGCGACCGGCTGGTACACGGCGCACACGCTGCCGCCCTTCTTCGCCGCGAACGGCCCGGGCCGGCTGGTCGGCGGCGCGGATCCCCTCGAGGAGCTCTTCGTCCGGGACCTCGAGGCCGGGATCGCGGATACCGGCGTCCGCGCCGGGGCGATCAAGGTGGTCTCGGATGCGCCCGGCATGACCCCCGACGTCACGCGCGTGTTCGCCGCCGCGGCGGCTGCCCACCGCCGCACGGGCGCACCGATCATGACCCACTCGCATGCGCCGTCCCGTGGCGGCACCGCGCAGCTGGACCTGCTCGCGGCGCACGGCGTCGCGCCGGACCGCGTCGTGGTCGGGCACTGCGGCGACACCGACGACCTCGACTACCTGGTGGAGCTGGCCGACCGCGGCGCGTACCTCGGGCTCGACCGCTTCGGCATGGACCACCTGCAGGAGGAGGACGTGCGGTTCGCCACGCTGCTCACGCTGCTCGAGCGCGGCTACGCCGAGCGCCTCGTGCTCTCCCACGACGCGGCGGTGTTCTCGCGCGTCACCCCGCCGTCGTGGCGCGCGCACGCCGCGCCGCGGTGGCGCATGGACCACCTGTCGACGACGGTGCTCCCCCGCCTGCGGGACGCGGGTGTGGACCAGGGGACGCTGACCACGCTGATGGTCGACAACCCCCGACGCATCCTGGCGGCGGCATGAGCGGCCCGGTCCTCTCCGCAGGCACACGGCCGATGAGTAGGCTGACGCCGTGACCCAGACGACGCCGCGACGGCGCGACGCCGAACGCACCCGGGCCGAGCTGCTCGCCACCGCCACGGAGGTCTTCGCGACGTCCGGCTACGCCGGCACCCGCGTCGACGACATCGCCGCACGGACCCGCACGACCAAGCGGATGATCTACTACTACTTCGGGTCGAAGGAGCAGCTGTACCTCGCGGTGCTCGAGAACGCGTACCGCGGCATCCGCGCCGCCGAGCGCGACCTGCATCCCGGCGACCTGCCGCCGCTGGACGCCGTGCGCAGGCTCGCCGAGCTGACCTACGACCATCACCTGGGCCACTCCGACTTCATCCGGCTCGTGTCGATCGAGAACATCCACCACGGCGAGTACATCTCGCGCCTCGACTCGCTGCGCGAGATCAACCGGGACGCGCTCGGGATCCTCGACGGCGTGCTCGAGCGGGGGCGCGCGCAGGGCCTGATCCGCGACGATGTCGACGCGCTCGACGTGCACCTGGTGATCAGCTCCTACTGCTTCTTCCAGGTCGCGAACCGGCACACCTTCGGCCACCTCTTCGGCCGCGACCTGCTCGACCCCGCGCTGCGCGCGCACCATCGGGCGATCATCGGGGACGTGGTCGCCGCGTGGCTGAGCGCGCGCGACGAGAGCCCGCCGGGATGACGGACCACGTCGGCGACGAGGCGCGGCCCGACGGCTTCGTGCGGTCGCTCGCGCGCGGCCTCGCGGTCATCCGGGCCTTCGACGCCGAGCGTCCGGCCCTCACGCTCGCCGAGGTCGCCGATCGCGCGGGCATGTCCCGGGCGGCCGCGCGCCGGCTGCTGCTCACCCTTGAGCACCTCGGCTACGTCAAGGCCGAGGCGCGCGCCTTCACGCTCACGCCGCGCGTGCTGGAGCTCGGCGTCGGGTACCTCTCGTCGCTCGGGCTGCCCGCCGTGGCGCAGCCGCACCTCGACGCGCTCTCGCAGGAGCTGGGCGAGTCGGTGTCGGCGGCCGTCCTCGACGGCGCGGAGATCGTCCACGTGGCGCGCGCCGCGAGCCGGCGCATCATGAGCGTGCGCATCGCGGTGGGGACGCGCCTGCCGGTGCACGCGACGGCGATGGGCCGCGTGCTCGTGTCCCGCCTGCCCGAGCCGCAGTGGGAGCCGCTGCTGCGCGCCTCGGGCCTCGCGCCGCTCACGGCGCGCACCGTCACGGACGTCGAGGAGCTGCGAGGCATCCTGCGCGCGACCCTCCGCCGCGGCTGGGCCGAGGTCGACGGCGAGCTCGAGGAGGGCCTGAGGGCGGTCGCCGTGCCCGTGCGCGGCGCGTACGGCGTCGAGGCCGCGATCAACGTCGCGACGATCGCCGGCCGCTCCGGGCCGGACGCCGCGCGACTGGTCGAGCGCCTGTCGGCCACGGCGCGCGCGATCGAGGACGACCTGCGCATGGTGGCCCTCGCGGACCGCGCGGGCTGAGCCCTAGCGCGCCTCGTGCGCGCCCAGCACGTCCTCGGCGTCCTGCGGGCGCGGGTCGATCATCGACGTGCCGACGTGAGGGTGCGCCGACAGCACGGTCGCGGCCGGCTGCGCGACGCCGAACAGCCAGCCCTGGCCGTAGCGCCAGCCGCACTCGGAGAGAAACTCGGCCTGAGCCTCGGTCTCGATGCCCTCGGCGATGGTCGCGAGGCCCAGCTCGCGCGCGAGCGCGCCGAGCGCGCGGGACACGCGCGCGCCGGCCGGGTCCTCGGGGATGCCGGCCACGAACGACATGTCGAGCTTCACACCTGACACCGGCAGGTCGCGCAGGTACGACAGCGGCGACACGCCCGTGCCGAAGTCGTCGAGCAGGATCGGCACGCCGGCGTTGCGCAGCTCGGTGAGCTCATGACGGATGCGCGTGTTGGGCGCCACCAGGGACGCCTCGGTGAGCTCGACCACGATGCGCTGCGGGCTCAGGTGGTGGCGGCCGATCGCGGACAGCACGCGATCGGCGAACTCCGAGTCGCCCAGCTGGTCCGCGGACACGTTGAGCGACACCCACGCCGTCTCGGACGGGCTGCGCTCGAGGAAGCGCGCCGCCTGCTCGACCAGGGCCGCGCCGAGCGTCACCGAGAGCCCGCGGTCGTCGATCAGCGGCAGGAACGCGTGCGGCAGCAGCAGCCCGCGCGTCGGGTGCTGCCAGCGCACCAGCGCCTCGTAGCCCACCACCGTGCGGGTCGCGAGCTCGAGGATCGGCTGGTAGTGCAGCACCAGGTCGCCGTTCTCGATCGCGCGGGCCAGCTCCGCGGCGAGCGCGGTCTGGTTATCGGAGCTCGACCTCATCGACGGCTCGAACACCTCGGTGCGGCTCTTGCCGGTCGCCTTCGCGCGGTACATCGCGGCGTCGGCGGCGCTCAGCAGCGCCGGGCCGCCGCCCTGCGCGGCGTCCTCGTCCGCCATGGCGATGCCGATCGAGGCGCCCAGCTGCACGTGGTGACGCTTGACCTGCAGCGGGCGGCGCAGCCCGTCGTGGATCGACGCGGCGATCTCGAACAGCGCCTTCGAGCAGTCGGGGTCCTGGACCGCGATGACGAACTCGTCGCCGCCGATACGGGCGACCGTGCCGCTCGCGCCGGCCGCGGCGCGCAGCACGCCCGCGACGTGGACCAGCGCGCTGTCGCCGGTGGCGTGCCCGAAGCGGTCGTTGAGGCCCTTGAAGCCGTCGAGGTCGACGGCGATGACGCCGACACGACTGTCCGCGTCGGGCTGCTCGAGCAGCTCGGCGAGCACCTCGTGCAGCAGGGTGCGGTTCGCGAGCCCGGTGAGCGGGTCGTGCATCGCGCGGTGCGCGAGCAGCTCGGAGTGCATGCGGTCGTCCGTCGTGTCGCGCACCTGCACCACGTAGTGGTCGGGCGCGCCGCCGGCGAAGCGGACCAGCCCCACGTCGAGCACGGCCCACACGACGTTGCCGTCGGTGCGCACGTAGCGCTTCTCGAGCGAGAAGTGGGTCTGGTGGCCGTCGTACAGGCGGCGCAGCTGGTCGCGCTCGGCCTGGAGGTCCTGCGGGTGCGACAGCGCGCTGAACGGCGTGCCGCGCAGCGCCGCGACCGTCGAGCCCATCATCTCGGCGAAGGCCCGGTTGACCTCGGTGAGGCGCCACTCCAGGTCGACGAGCGCCATGCCCGTCGGCGCGTTCTCCATCGCGCGCCGGAACTGGGCGTCCGAGCGGCTGATCGCCTCGGCCGCCTCGCGCAGCCCCGACGTGTCCATGATGGTCGTGACGGTCAGCGGCTGGCCGTCCGGGCCGTCCTCGACGCGGCGCGAGCGCACGTGCAGCCAGCGGATGTCGTCGTCGCCGCGACGGCCGGGCACGCCGATGACGCGCGGGCGGCCGTCCTCGGTGGGAGCCAGCGCGGCGGCGGGCAGCAGCGGGCGCATGTGGCCGTCGACCGCGCGCACCGGCAGCCGCGACAGCGGGCTGCCGGCGACGTCGGCGGGCTTGAGGCCGAGGATGCCGGCCGCGACCTCGGACACGAGCGCCACGTTGCCCGTCTCGGTGGTGACGATCACGCCGTCGCGGGCGGACGTCATGACGGCCTCGAACTGGTGGCGCAGCGACCGCTCGTTCTCGAGGGCCGCGTCGCGCGCGGTGCGCTCGCGTCCCGAGCGCCAGAAGAAGTAGAACGCGCAGAGCGCGAGCACCACGAGGAGCGCGCCCACGCCGGCGACGAACGCCGGCTGCGCGAACAGGTCTACGACTCCACCCATTCCTGGTCCTCAGCCTCGCGGGTTGCGGTGGTCGAGCCCACCGTAGTGCCAGAGTCCCCCCTGAGGACAGCAAGTGTCGAGGCCAATTCGTCAGGTGTGACCAATACGTCACGGGCCTTCGAGCCCTGGGACGGCCCGACAACCTCCCTGGTCTCGAGCAGATCCATGAGCCGACCGGCCTTCGCGAAGCCCATCTTCAGCTTGCGCTGCAGCATCGAGGTGGAGCCCAGCTGGGTGGTGATCACCAGCTCGGCGGCGGCGAGCAGGTCGTCGAGATCGTCGCCGATGTCCTCGGCCACCACGTTCGACTGCTGCACCTGCACCACATCGTCGCGGTACTCGGGGTCCGCCTGCCGCTTGCTGTGCTCGACGGCCGCGTGGATCTCCGTCTCGGACACCCACGAGCCCTGCACGCGCATCGGCTTGGACTCCCCCATCGGCAGGAACAGCGCGTCGCCCTGGCCGATCAGCTTCTCCGCGCCCGGCTGGTCGAGCACGACGCGGCTGTCGGCGAGCGACGAGGTCGCGAAGGCCAGGCGCGACGGCACGTTGGCCTTGATGGTGCCGGTGATGATGTCCACCGACGGGCGCTGGGTCGCGAGCACCAGGTGGATGCCGGCGGCGCGCGCGAGCTGCGTGATGCGCTGGATCGACTCGTCGACGTCGCGCGGCGCGACCATCATGAGGTCCGCGAGCTCGTCGACGATCACGAGCAGGTACGGGTACGTGTGGATCTTCCGCTCGGAGCCCGGCAGCGGCTTGACCTTGCCGGCGCGGACGGCCTTGTTGAAGTCGTCGATGTGCTTGAAGCCGAACAGCGCCAGGTCGTCGTAGCGCATGTCCATCTCCTTCACCACCCACTCGAGGGCCTGCGCGGCCTTCTTCGGGTCGGTGATGATGGGCGTGATGAGGTGCGGGATGCCCTCGTAGATGGTCAGCTCGACGCGCTTGGGGTCGACCAGCACCATGCGCACCTCGTTCGGGGTGGCACGCATGAGGATCGACGTGATCATCGAGTTCACGAACGACGACTTGCCGGCGCCCGTCGCACCCGCGACCAGCAGGTGAGGCATCTTCGCGAGGTTGGCCATCACGTAGCCGCCCTCGACGTCCTTGCCGATGCCGATCGCCATGGGGTGGTCGTTGCGGGCCGCGACCGAGGAGCGCAGCACGTCGCCGAGCGCGACGGTCTCGCGGTCCACGTTCGGGATCTCGATGCCGATCGCGGACTTGCCCGGGATCGGCGACAGGATGCGCACGTCCGCGCTGGCCACCGCGTACGCGATGTTCTTGCTCAGCTGCGTGATCTTCTCGACCTTGACGCCGGCCCCGAGCTCGACCTCGTAGCGCGTGACGGTCGGGCCGCGCGTGAAGCCGGTGACCTCGGCGTCGACGCCGAACTGCTCGAGCACGTCGCGCAGGGACGCGACCACGCGGTCGTTGGCCGCGGAGCGCTCCTTGTGCGGCGTGCCCGCCGCGAGCACGTCCATCGCGGGCAGCACGTACGGGGTCGAGGGCTCGAGGGTGCCCTGCTCCCCTTGCGGGACGATGCTGGTGGTGGCGGGCGCCTGCGGCTCGCCGGGCACCTCGATGAGCTGGGTCGGCGCGTCCTGCGGCGCGGGCTCGGGCGCGGGCTCCTCGTCCCACGGCGCCGCGTCCTCGACGGCGTAGGGCGACACCTCGGGGCGGCGCGCGCCCTCGGGGTCGATGATGTCGTCGAACTCGGTGCGCTCGACCGTCGCGGCGTGCGCGAAGGCCTCGTCCGCCTCGTAGCCGTCGAGCGCGTCCGCGTCTCCCGGCTGCTCGCCGTGGATCGCGCGGTCGAGCAGGCGGCGCGCCCGCGAGCGGCGCTTGGGCCGCTCCTCGGTGCCCGGACGCGCCAGGGTGCGGTGCTCGGGCAGGTCGAGGTCCGCATCGTCCCCCGCCCCGCCGTCCTTGCGGACCTTGCGCGCGACCTCGCCGACCCAGGCGGCGGCCTCGCGGATCGACACGCCCGCGATGATGAGGACCGACAGCAGCGCGAGCAGCACCAGCACCACGACGGCGAGCGGCGCGGTGACGAGCATCGCGAGCGGGGTGCCGATGAGGAAGCCGAGGATGCCGCCGGCCTCCTGGAGCCCCTCCGCGCCGGCTGCCGGGCTGGGCTGGCCCTGCGCGATGTGGACGATCCCGTCCACCGTGATCGCGAGCATCAGCGCGCCCAGCGTGATGCGGTGGTTCGCGCTCTCCTCCTGCGGGGCGCGCATGAGGCGGACCGCGAGGATCAGCAGCACGATCGGCAGCCCGTACGCGAGGAGGCCGAACGCGCCCGCGGCGACCCAGTGGATCGCCGTGCCGGCCCAGCTCGACAGCTCGAACCACTCGCGGGCGGCGATCAGGATCGCGGCGATCAGCAGGACGATCGCGGCGCCGTCGCGGCGCACGGCCGGGGGCACGTCGCGCGCGCCGGTGCCGATGCCGCGCACGCCGGACCCGACCGCATGGGCGGTGCCGCGGCCGACCGCGCGCACCGCGCGCAGCGCCGCCGGCGGCTGCGGCTTGGCCTGCTGCTTCCCCCGCGACGGCGCGCCGCGCTTGCCTGACGGGCGCGGCGCTGCCTTGGTCTGTCGGGTCTGTGCCATGGCACAGCACGGTAGCGCCCTCGCGGGCGCGCGCGAGGTTGCCACCCCGCGCGACCGGCGCATCGTCCCCGCGCCCACCCCTCCCGGGTGTACGCGTGTACATCGACGCCTGATGCACGCTCCGGTCCGGAGACGTGCACCGGACGTCGATATTGACGCGCGGCAGGGACGATGCGGCGGGTCAGGCCTCGATGACGATCGGCACGATCATGGGCCGGCGGCGCAGCTTGGTGCCGACGTAGCGGCCCAGCACGCGGCGCGCGACCTGCTGGAGCTGGTGCGTGTCGGTCGAGCCGCCGCGCGCGGCGTCCTCGATCGCCTTCTTGATGTCGGGCAGGATCGCGTCGAACACGCCGTCGCCCTCGGCGAGGCCGCGGGCGTGGACCTCGGGACCCGACACCACGGAGCCGTTGGTCGAGTCGACCACCGCGAACACCGAGACGAAGCCCTCCTCCGACAGGATCCGGCGGTCCTTGAGCTCGGTGTCGGTGATCTCGCCCACCGACGAGCCGTCGACGTACACGTTGTGCACCTCGACCGCGCCGACCACGCGCGCGACGCCGTCCTTGAGGTCCACGACGGTGCCGTTCTCGGCGAACATCACGTTGTCGTGCGGGACGCCGGTGCGGATCGCCAGGTGCCCGTTCGCGAGCAGGTGGCGCACCTCGCCGTGGATCGGCATGACGTTGCGCGGGCGCAGGATGTTGTAGCAGTAGATGAGCTCGCCGGCGCTGGCGTGACCGGACACGTGGACGCGCGCGCTGCCCTGGTGGATGACGGTCGCGCCCAGGCGCATGAGGCCGTTGATGACGCGGAACACCGCGTTCTCGTTGCCCGGGATCAGGGACGAGGCGAGGATCACCGTGTCGTCGGGGCCCACCGTGACCTTGTGGTCGCCGGTGGCCATGCGGCTCAGCGCGGCCATCGGCTCGCCCTGGGACCCGGTCGACATGTAGACGACCCGGTCTCCCGGCATGTCGTCGGCCTTCTTGGGGTCGACGAGGATGCCCTCGGGGACCCGCAGGAAGCCCATGTCCGCCGCGATGCCCATGTTGCGCACCATCGACCGGCCCACGAACGCGACCCGGCGGCCGTGCGCCTCCGCGGCGTCGATGACCTGCTGGACGCGGTGCACGTGGCTCGCGAACGACGCGACCACGATGCGCCCCTGCGCCTGCGCGAACAGGCGGTCCAGCACGGGCCCGATCTCGACCTCGGCGGTGGTGAAGCCCGGCACCTCGGCGTTGGTGGAGTCGACCATGAACAGGTCGACGCCCTCCTCGCCCAGGCGGGCGAAGGCGCGCAGGTCGGTGATGCGGCCGTCGAGCGGCAGCTGGTCCATCTTGAAGTCGCCGGTGTTGAGCACCGTGCCCGCCGCCGTGCGGACCATCACCGCGAGCGCGTCGGGGATCGAGTGGTTGACCGCCACGAACTCGAGGTCGAACGCGCCGACGCTCTCGCGCTGGCCCTCCTTGACCGCGTGCGTCAGCGGCGTGATGCGGTGCTCCTTGAGCTTGGCCTCGATGAAGGCCAGCGTGAGCTGCGAGCCCAGGATCGGGATGTCCTTGCGCATGCGCAGCAGGTACGGCACGGCGCCGATGTGGTCCTCGTGGCCGTGCGTGAGGACGATCGCCTCGATGTCGTCGAGCCGGTCCTCGATGTAGCCGAAGTCCGGCAGGATCAGGTCGACGCCGGGCTGGTGGTCCTCGGGGAACAGCACGCCGCAGTCGATGACGAGCAGGCGCCCGTCGATCTCGAGCACGTGCATGTTGCGGCCCACCTCGCCCAGGCCGCCCAAGGGGACGACGCGCAGGGTGCCCGGCTTGAGCGCGGGCGGCGGGAGCAGGTCAGGGTTGAAGCTCATGGTCCTCCGTCAGGGGTGGATGCCGGCGGCCTCGAGGCGCGCGATCAGCGCCTCGTGCTCGGCCGGCGTGTTGGGGAGCAGCGGCAGCCGCATCGCTCGCCCGGGGATGGCGCCGAGCCAGTGCACGGCGGACTTCGCGTTGGTGGCGCCGGGGCCGCTGAAGATCGCGGCGTGCACCGGCAGCAGGGACTCGTGGATCCGGTCGGCCTCGGCGGCGTCGCCCGCGTCGTGCGCGGCGATCATCGCGGCGAGCTCGCGGGACACGACGTGGGACGAGACGGACACGACGCCGACGCCGCCGGCGCGCAGGAACTCGAGCGTGAGCGCGTCGTCGCCCGAGTACCAGGCCAGGCCGGTGCGCGCGATGCGGTCCTTGGCGGCCGCGACGTCGCCGGTCGCGTCCTTGACGGCGACCACGCGCGGGTGCGCGGCCAGCTCGTCGTACGACTCGTCGGAGATCGCGAGCGCGGTGCGCCCGGGGATGTCGTAGAGCATCGCGGGCAGGCCGGTGGCGCCGAGGATGGCGCGGAAGTGCGCGACCACGCCGGCCTGGGACGGCTTCGAGTAGTACGGGGTGAGCGCGAGGATGCCGTCCGCGCCGGCCTCCTCGCCCTGCTCGGCCATGCGGACCGCGTGGGCGGTGTCGTTCGAGCCCGCGCCGGTGAGGATGGTGACGTCGGGCCCGACGGCCTCGCGCACCGCCTGGAGCAGGTCCACCTTCTCGGGCGCGTGCGTGGTCGGTGCCTCGCCGGTGGTGCCGGACAGCACCAGCCCGTCGGAGCCGCGTCCCACCAGGAAACGGGCGAGTGCCTGGGCGGACTCGAGGTCGAGCGCGCCGCCCTCGTGCATCGGGGTGACCATGGCGGTCAGCACGGTCCCGAAGGGTCGCGAGGAGGATGTCATGGGTCTCAACCTACCGCGCCGGACCGGCCCCGACCCTCCCGGCGGGCCCTCGCGGCCGCCGCGGGCGTCGCGGCGTACGCTGAGCGCGTGACCATCCCGACTCCCTACGAGGACCTGCTGCGCGAGGTGCTGGCGACCGGCACCCCGAAGGGCGACCGCACCGGCACGGGCACGCTGTCGGTGTTCGGCCGGCAGATCCGCTTCGACCTGTCGCAGGGCTTCCCGCTCATCACCACCAAGAAGGTGCACGTGCGCTCCGTCGTGGGCGAGCTGCTGTGGTTCCTGCGCGGCGACACCAACGTGCGGTGGCTGCAGGAGCGCGGCATCTCCATCTGGGACGAGTGGGCCGACGAGGACGGCGAGCTCGGCCCGGTGTACGGCCACCAGTGGCGGTCGTGGCCCGCGCCGGACGGCGCGCACATCGACCAGATCTCCGAGGTCGTCGAGCAGATCCGCACCAACCCGGACTCGCGGCGCCTCCTCGTGTCGGCGTGGAACCCCGCCGACATCCCCGCCATGGCGCTCGCGCCGTGCCACGCGATGTTCCAGTTCTACGTCGCGGACGGCCGCCTCAGCTGCCAGCTGTACCAGCGCAGCGCGGACCTGTTCCTCGGCGTGCCGTTCAACATCGCCTCGTACGCGCTGCTCACGCACATGATCGCCGCACAGACCGGGCTCGAGCCCGGCGACTTCGTGTGGACCGGGGGCGACTGCCACATCTACTCCAACCACCTCGAGCAGGTCGAGCGGCAGCTGGCGCGCGAGCCGTTCCCCTATCCGACGCTGCGGCTCGCGCAGAAGGACTCGCTGTTCGACTACGACATCGACGACGTGGTCGTCGAGGACTACCAGCACCACCCGGGCATCAAGGCGCCCGTGGCCGTCTGATCCGACCGTGACCGTCAAGGCGATCTGGGCGCAGGCGCGCGACGGCGCGGGCCACGCCGTCATCGGGCTCGACGGGACGATGCCGTGGCACCTGCCCGAGGACCTGGCGCACTTCCAGGCGCTGACGCGGGGCCACACCGTCATCATGGGACGGCGCACGTGGGAGTCGCTGCCACCGCGGTTCCGTCCGCTGCCCGGCCGCACCAACGTGGTCGTGACCAGGCGGGACACCGTGCCCGGGGCGCACGTCGCATCGTCCCTCCCCGAGGCCATGGATCTCGCGCGCGGGCTCGACCCGGGCGCGACCGTGTGGGTGATCGGCGGCGCGGGCCTGTTCGCGGAGGCGCTCGCGCACGCCGGCGAGCTGCACGTCACGCAGATCGACGCCGTGGTCGAGGGCGACACCTTCGCTCCCCCGCTGCCGGCCGACGACTGGGCGCTCGCGGAGGCGGGCGAGCCGGCGGTGTCGGAATCCGGGGTCGGCTACCGCTTCATGACGTACGTGCCCGCGACCGACGCCGTGGCCGAGTGACGTACCGGGTCCCGGCGCGCGTCGAGACGGCGCGGCTGGTCATCCGCCGCTACGTGGACGCCGACGCGGAGGCGCTCACCGAGGTGACGGCGCGCAACCGCGATCACCTGCTGCGGTACATGGCCTGGGCCCGGCTCGAGCCGCAGACCGTCGCGCAGCGGCGGGCCTTCATCGACTCGGTCAACGTGGACTTCGACGCCGGCACGGACTTCACCATGGGGATGTTCGCGCGCACCACGGGCCGGTTCCTGGGCGGCACCGGCTTCCACGTGCGCCATGAGCCCGACCGGCTCGAGATCGGGTACTGGATCGACGCCGCGCGCGAGGGCGAAGGGCTGGTGACCGAGGCCGCCGCCGCGCTCGCTCGCGTCGCGCTCGAGCACGCAGGGGCCGCCGTGGTGAGCATCGCCCACGCGCCGTCGAACGCGCGCAGCGAGGCGGTCCCGCGCCGCCTCGGCTTCGTGCGGCAGGCCGCGCGCGTGGACGCCTGCCAGGACGGCGACACGCAGGTCGACGGGATCGACTGGCACGCGACCGCCGCCGAGCTGGGGTCCGGGCCGCTCGCGGCCTTCCCGGCGCCCCGGGTGAGCCCGCGCTAGGCGAGCTCGTTCATCACGAACGCCACCAGGAATCCACCGGCGACGATCAGCCCGGTCAGCCAGTGGTCCTCCTCGAAGGCCTCCGGGATCATCGTGTTGGCGACCATCGCGAGCAGCGCGCCCGCGGCGACGGACACCACGATCGCGAGCACCTCGACCGGCGCCTGCTCGAGCGCGGCGGTGCCGAGCACCGCCGCCGCGACCGCGACAAGCGTGATGGCCGTCCACAGACTCAGGATCACGCGCCGCGAGCGCCCCGCACGGCGCATCGCGACGCTGCCCGCGAGCCCCTCGGGGATGTTGGACAGCCCGATCGCGACCACCATCGCCGCAGGGAACTCCCCGGTCAGCGCGACCAGCAGGCCGATGACGATCGCCTCGGGGATCCCGTCGAGCAGCGCGCCGACCGCGAACGCTCCCCCGCCACCGGGAGGCGCGCCGCCTCGGCGCGAGGTGATGTTGCGCGACGCGTGACGCGCATCGTGCCGCGCCACCAGGCGCTGGATGAGCCTGTCGCCCCCGACGTAGAGGACGGCGCCGCCCGCGAAGCCGAGCACCACGGGCCAGATCCCGGCCGCCTCGCGGGACTCCGCGACCAGCTCGAGCGCGAGCGTCGCGAGCATGACCCCCGCGCCGAAGGCCATCACCGCCGCGACGATCGCGCGCGGCACGTCCCAGATCAGCGCGATGGCTGCGCCGATGAGCAGCGTGCCGATGCCGATGCCTGCGGCGAGGACCGTGGTGAGGACCTCCATGCCTCCACGCTAGCGGCGCACCCCTAGGCTTGACGGCATGATCCACGCCGACGTCTCCGCCCGCCCCGCCGTACCCGGCGACGAGGACGCGATCGCCCCGATCCAGCTCGCCGCCTGGCGCGACGTCCTGGGCGACGCCGTCGACGGTCTCCCGCTCGAGGACGTCCGCGCTCAGTGGGGAGCCGCGATCGCCGAGCCGCCGAGCCGCGAGCACCGCGTGTTCGTCGCCTGCGACGGGCCGCGCGTGGTCGGCTTCGCGGCCATCACGCCCACCGAGATCATGGCGCTCGAGGTCGCGCCGGAGCATCGCCGCGCGGGCCACGCGTCGCGGCTGCTGTCGGCGTGCATCGACACGCTGCGCACGCTCGGCCGCCCCGAGGTGCGCGCGTGGGCGCTCGAGGGCGACGATGCGCGGCGCGCGTTCCTCACGTCGGCGGGCCTGGCCGAGGGCGGGGTGCGGCGCACCCTCGACGGACCCGGCCGCGAGCTCGTGGAGCTGATGTACCGCGCGTCGCTCTAGGCCCCACCCGGGGCACCTCTCCACACCGATCATCCACCTCTCCACCCGGAACCCCGAATGTGAAGCCCCACATGGTTCGGATCCGACGGATCCGCATCGTCCTGTGTGGAGAGGCGCACGGAACGCCGGAGCTCAGGTGGCGCGTCGGAACAGGTCGGCCGCGTGCCGTAGCGCCTTGCGCGCCTCCGCCTTCTCCTTGAGGGCCTCGTATGCGAACGCGAGGTGGAACCACGCCGCCCAGCTGTCCGGCTCGAGGTCGACGCCGCGGCGTGCGACCTCGTAGACGTCCTGCGCGGCGTCCTCGGTGAGCCGTCCGCTCGGGGTGCGCTCGCCGTCGTGCAGCGGCAGCCGCCCCTCGCGCTCGAGGCGGGTCGCCATGCGCTGCACCGTGATGCCGGTGCGCCACTCGTTCCACAGGTACCAGACCGCGATGAGGGGCAGGAGCAGGACCACGAGGCCGAGCGCCTTGCCCACGACGCCCTCGGAGCGCAGCATCGCGAGCCCGATGTTGCTCACGAACCCGATGAGCAGCGCGAGCAGCAGCGTGCTCGCCACGGCCGCGAGGAACGCCGGCCGGCGCATCACGCTCACAGGCCCATGTACCCGTCGAGGCCGACCGTGAGCCCCGGGTGACGGGACGCCTCCCGCACCCCGAGCAGCACGCCGGGCATGAAGCTGACGCGGTCGAAGCTGTCGTGACGGATCGTGAGCTGCTCGCCGCGGTTGCCGAGCAGCACCTCCTCGTGCGCGACCAGCCCGCGCAGGCGCACCGCGTGCACGTGCACGCCGCCCACGGTCGCACCGCGCGCGCCGCCCGGGTCGTCCGTGGTGGCGTCCGGCGACGGGCCCAGCCCCGCCGCGGCGCGCGCCGCCGCGATCCCCGCGGCGGTGTGGCGCGCGGTGCCTGACGGCGCGTCGACCTTGTCCGGGTGGTGGAGCTCGATCACCTCGGCGGACTCGAAGTACCGCGCCGCCGCGGCCGAGAACCGCATCGCGAGCACCGCGCCGATGGCGAAGTTGGGGGCGATCAGCACGCCCAGCTCGGGACGCTCGCGCAGGTGCTCCTCGACGCGCAGCAGCGACTCGGTGGTCCAGCCGGTGGTCCCGACCACCGCGTGGATGCC
>Ga0207735_100084_pt1 | contig 23559 bp, 17 predicted proteins | sample TtaePargueraPR_9_FD_187280 | JGI IMG/M metagenome (GOLD analysis project Ga0207735, IMG submission 187280) | Aerobic enrichment media microbial communities from Bioluminiscent Bay, La Parguera, Puerto Rico - Tt and E2 (1) (SPAdes) | ecosystem: Environmental > Aquatic > Marine > Unclassified ... | reverse complement strand
TCCACCGGGTCGATGTTCAGCTTGTGCGCCAGCACCAGGAAGGCGACGTCGACGGTATCGCCCAGGTGCTGGACGTCCCCCTCATGCAGGCGCAACTCGGCCTCGTTGCACAGGGCGGCGCTGTGCGACAGTTCGGTGAAGCCGGCCAGTTCCTGGCGCGTCGCCTCGCGGCCGTCGACGGCGATGCCGCCGCGCGGGTGATAGCCCTCGCCGTCCACCGCGCCCATCGTCGCCGGCCCGACGTCGTCGAACAGCAGCACCTGCTTCACGGTCAGCTCGTTGCAGGTCAGGGTGCCGGTCTTGTCGCTGGCGACCAGCGTGCAGGCGCCGAGCCCCTCGACCGCCGGCAGCGCGCGCACGATGACGTTGCGCCGCGCCATGCGCGAGGTGGCGACGGTCAAGGCGACGGTGATCGCCACCGGCAGGCCCTCGGGAATGGCCGCCACGGCCAGCGCCACGGCGACCAGGAAGACCGTGACCAGCGACAGGCCCTGGGCCAGCTGCACCGCCGCCAGCAGGGCGATGGCCGCCACCGTGGCGATGCCGATCCACCGGCTGAACTGCTCCAGGCGGCGGATCAGCGGCGGCACCGCCTGGCCCGGCCCCGCGAGGGCCGAGGCGATGTGGCCGATCTGGGTGTCCGCCCCGGTCGCGGTGACCACGGCAAGCGCCCGGCCCGTCAGCACCGTGGAGCCGGCGAAGAGCAGGTTGCGGCGTTCAGCCATGGGCACGGCTTCGTGCAGGATCGCCTCGGCGTCCTTGTCGACCGGCAGGGATTCCCCGGTCAGCAGGGACTCGTTGATCGAGATCTCCTTCTGGCTCAGCAGGCGCAGGTCGGCGGGCACCAGGGCGCCCGATTCCAGGCGCACCAGGTCGCCCGGCACCAGCTCGGTCGCCGGAAGACTGCGCGGCTGTCCGTCGCGCAGGACGGTCGCCATGGTCTGCATCATGCGGTCCAGCGCGGCGGCGCTCTGCTCGGCTTTCCATTCCTGCACCACGCCGATCACGGCGTTCACCTGCAGCACCACGAAGATGAAGATCGCGTCGGTCCAATCGCCGATGAACAGTGAAACCACCGTCGCGGCGAGCAGCAGGTAGACCAGCGGACTGGTGAACTGCCGCAGGTAGAGGGTGAAGACCGGCGTGCCCTCGCGCCGCGGCAGCCGGTTCTCACCGTAGCCCGCGAGGCGGGCCGACGCTTCGGCGACGACGAGCTTCCCCGCACCTCGTGGGACCTGCGTCGATTCCTGTGGGCACCAGCCCTCGGCTGCCTCGGGATCCAGCGGATCCACCGGCTGCGGGACGTCGTGGTCCTCGCCGGCGCCGGCGTCGGTGGCGGTTCCCTCGTGTACGCCAACACGCTCTACCGCCCGACCGGCGCGTTCTGGTCGGACCCGGCGTGGGCGTCGGTCACCGACTGGGAGGCCGAGCTGGCGCCCTACTACGACCAGGCGGAACGCATGCTCGGCGTCACCGAGTACCGCGGCGGCACCCCGGCGGACGACGTCCTGCGCGACGTGGCCCGAAAGCTTGGCGCGGGCTCGACGTTCCACCGCGCGCGTGTCGGCGTGCACCTCGGCGACCCGCGCACGGAGCCCGGGGACCCAGGGCTGCCCACCTCGGCGGTACCGGACCCGTATTTCGGGGGTGCCGGGCCGGCCCGGCACCGGTGCCTGCACTGCGGGGAGTGCATGACCGGCTGCCGGCACGACGCCAAGAACACCCTGGTCAAGAACTACCTCTACCTGGCCGAGGCTGCCGGGGCCCGTGTCCACGCGCTGACCACGGTGGACGCGATCGTCCCGTGCGACGACGGCGGCTACGAGGTCCGCACGCACCGGTCGGGACGCCCGTGGTCGGGTCGCCGGACGTTCCGCGCCACGCAGGTGGTCCTGGCTGCCGGCACGCTCGGCACGCAACGACTTCTGCACGCCATGCGTGACGACGGCACCCTGTCCCACCTGTCGCCGCGGCTCGGTCATCTGACCCGGACCAACTCCGAGGCACTCCTGGGCGCCGTCGCCCCACGACGTCCGGACAGCCCCGGGCCGGACTACACCCGCGGGGTGGCGATCACGTCGTCGTTCCACCCCGACGAACACACGCATGTCGAAGCCGTGCGCTACGGCCGGGGCTCGAACGCGATGGGGCTGCTGCAGACGGTCCTCGTCGACGGCGGCCCCGGACGACGTCGGCGCTGGCTCGGCGAGCTGTGGCGCCGGCGCAAGGAGCTGCCGACGCTGCTCGACCTGCGGGGCTGGTCCGAGCGGACCCTCATCGCGCTGGTGATGCAGACCGAGGACAACTCCCTGACCACGGTCACGCGCCGCGGGCTCCTCGGCCGCCGGATGACCTCCGTGCAGGGCGGCGGGGAGCCGAACCCCTCGTGGATCCCGCTGGGCCACCGGGTGGTGCGGGCGATGGCCGACCGCATGGGCGGGACGGCGGGCGGCAGCCTGGCCGACCCGTTCGACGTGCCGATGACGGCGCACATCCTGGGAGGGTGCACGATCGGCGGGACGCCGGAGACCGGGGTGATCGACCCGTACCACCGGATGCACGGCTACCCGGACCTGCACGTCGTGGACGGTTCCGCGGTGACCGCCAACCTGGGCGTGAACCCGTCCCTCACCATCACGGCGCTGGCCGAGCGCGTCTTCGCGCTGTGGCCCAACCGCGACGACCCCGACCTGCGACCGAGGCCCGGGGACCCGTACGTCGCGGTGCCGGCGACGCGACCCCGACGGCCCGCGGTCCCGGCGTCGGCACCCGGCGCGCTGCGCCTGCCGATCGTCGAGATCCGCTGAGCCGTCGGCCGGACGGGAGCGGAGGGCGGGGGATTCGAACCCCCGGTGCGGGGTCGCCGCACAACGGTTTTCAAGACCGTCACATTCGGCCGCTCTGTCAGCCCTCCTCGGCCCCGCAGTCTATCCGCGACGGCGGGTGCCCCGGGACGCCGAGGGCCGACCGGGCGGCACCCGGTCGGCCCTCGCAGCGTGTCGTCAGCCCTGGGCGCTGCCGGCCCGCAGCTGACGCATCGCCAGCTGGACCAGGGAGATCAGGGTCTGCTTGGTCGCGGCCCGCGACCGCGCGTCGGTGTACAGCATCGGCACGTGGGCCGGGATCTGCAGCGCCTCGCGGACGTCCTCGAGGCGGTGCTTGGCGACACCGTCGAAGCAGTTCACGCCCACCACGAACGGCACGCCCCGGGACTCGAAGTAGTCGATCGCGGGGAAGCACTGCTCGAGCCGGTCCGTGTCGACCAGGACGACGGCGCCGATGGCACCACGGACCAGGTCGTCCCACATGAACAGGAAGCGGTCCTGCCCGGGGGTGCCGAAAAGGTACAGCCACAGGTTCCCGGGCAGGGATACCCGGCCGAAGTCCATGGCCACGGTCGTCGTGGTCTTGCGGTCGGTCACGCCACCGGCGTCGTCGACCCCGACGGAGTGCTCCGTCATGGCCGCCTCGGTGTTCAGGGGCTCGACGTCGGAGATCGACCCGATGAAGGTCGTCTTGCCCACGGCGAACCCGCCGGCCACGACGATCTTCGTCACCGTCGGGGCCGAGCTGCCGCCCTGCGCGGCCGTGGCCGGTGCCGCCGCGGCCGCCGCGCCGCCTCCGGCGACGGCCGTCTGCGCGCTCGCACCGGCGGACCGGGCCTCGTGGCCGTCCGGCCCGGCGCTCGTGGGCGCCTGCGCCGAGGTCGCCTGCTCGGTGTCGGCCGACGGCGCGTGGCCCGAGACGCTCGAGGCCTGCGGGGCAGGGGCCTGCGGGGCAGTGGTCTGCGGCGCGACGGCGGACGAGCCGCCCAGCACGCTCTGCCGGGCCGGCGCCGAGGCACCGTCGAGGGACGAGGACATCGGACCTCCCGTGGACGCTCCTACCGCACCGGACGACGCGGACAGCGGCGCCCAGACGGGTGCCCCTCCGCCGAACCCTGCGGGCGCCACGCTGTCAGAGGGCGGAAATGCCATTGAGAACACTCTCCAAGACGCTCAGGGAAAGTCCCGAGTGGTTGCTGCCGTGGCCCGTGTGGACGTTCACCGGGGCCGAGGTGTGCACGGTGATGTGGCCCTCCTCCTGCATGTCCGCCACCAGGATGCGGACGACGCCGAGGGGGAGCTTGAGCAGCGCCGAGAGCTCCGCGACGGACACGTAGGTGTGTGCCGCGTGCTGCAGGATGGCGCGCTTCTCGGGTGTCAGGCCGAAGCTGTTGACCGCTCCCGGCATCACCTCGACCAGCGCCTCCAGGGGCAGGTCGGACATCGAGGAGCGGACACGGCCACCCGTGACTGCGTAGGGCCGCACCGTGGAAGCCTCGTAGACATCCGCGGACTGCGAGCCGTGGGTACCGAACGGTGCGTGCGCCATCGTCTATCTCATCCCACCTGCGCGGACCGTGTCGCGCCGTCGACCGGAAGATTGCCCCGCATCTCCGAGATGAGCTGCGGTGTCAGGGTCGCCTCCGTGCGCGAGACCAGCAGCGCCATCTCGTAGCCGATGAGCCCGATGTCGCAGCTCGCCTCGGCGACCACGGCGAGGACCGACCCGTTCGAGACGTTCATCAGGAACAGGTACCCGTTGTCCATCTCGATGATGGCCTGCCGCACGTTGCCGCCGTTGAGCTGGCGGGAGGCACCACGGGTGAGGCTCGACATGCCCGACACGATCGCGGCCAGCTGGTCACCGCTGGTGCGGTCGAGCTGGTCCGACATCGCCATGAGCAGACCGTCCGCCGAGACCACCAGGGTGTGGCGGCTGCCCGGGACGGTCCGGACGAAGTTGTCGAGAAGCCACCCGAAGTTGGTCGCTTCAGTACTGAGGGTCACGCTTCCTCCTCGTCAGGTGCGCTGAGTGCGCAGGTCACCGCGGCTGCGGAGAAGATCCAGGGACATCATTCACGCTCCGGGGGCCATTAGTCGAGCCCCCCGTCGTCGCTCGCCTCGGAGCGCCCGCGCGCCGTCGCCGACTGGAAGGCCGAGAGGCGCGCGCGCAGCTGCTCCGGGTCCCGCTCGATCGAGGCCGTGAACCGGTCGGCCGGGGCCGCCGGCTCCGCGGGACGGGCACGTCGGGTGAGACCGGGTGCGGCGGTCGGCGCGGCCGTGGCCGGTCGGTACGTCTGCTCCTCGTTGCTGGTCGTCACGTTCTCTTCCTGGAAGACACCGCGCTGCATGAGCGTCGACATCTCCTCGTACAGGACGGCCGAGGCCATCCATTCGGACCGCGCCTCGATCGTGTCGGGCACGTAGTGCGGGTCGAGCGGGTCGGAGTCCGAGCTCACGGTCGACCGCAGGGGCAGCACCGAGTCGCCGTACGACGCCGCCCGGGCGCCGCTCGCGGCCGGCGCGCCGGCGGTCGGGGCCGCCGCGTCGGGCGTGGCCGGACGGTCCTCGCCGGCCCGCGGCCCACGCTCCGCATCCGGTTCGACCGAGCGCGGCTGGTACGGCACCTCCTCGACCGCCGGCTGCCCGAAGGCGACCGGGGCCGGGACCGCCGGCGAGGGAGTCGCCGACGACGCCGCGGACTGCGTGGGTGCCGCGGGCCGGAGCGACTCGGCACGGCGGTCGGCCGGGACCGGCGTCGCCGGAGCGGGCCGGGCCGGAGCGGGCGTCGCAGCCGTGGCGGGCGGGAGCGCGTCCGAGGCGAACGGGTCCACCACGGCGGGGTGCCGGTGGCCAGCGAGCTGGTCGGTGGTGCGGTGCACGGGGTCGGGTCGGGCCGGCTCGGCCGACGCGGACCACGCCTCGGGTCGCGCGGCGTCGAGGCGGTCCGAGGACGCCCGCGCGCCGGTGACGGACTCCGCCGCCGCGGCAGCGGCCGACTCCGTGCTCTGGACGGCGGGCTTGCGCCCGAAGAGGCCCCGCTTGCGGCCGGAGGGCTGCTGCTCCCCGCGCCGCGTCGGCAGGTTCGACATCAGCTCCTCGAACGCCGGCAGCGACTCGAGCTCCTGCGGGGAGTCCTCGGGCTCGGCACGGCCGTTCGCGGACGACGACGGCTCCACCGCGGACGAGTCCGCCGCGTACGAGTCCGGCGTGTACGAGTCGGGCGTGTACGAGTCCAGTGCGGACTCTCCTACGGGCGTCGGCGCGGTGGCCGGCGAGGGGGCCTCGGCCCACGACGTCGACCGGACCGGTGCCGGAGCATCGGCCGGAGCCGGAGCCGGGGCGGGCGTGGGGCTCGGCGTCGGGTGCTCCGCGGCAGCTGCCGGGCGCTCCTCGGCGGCGGCCGCGGAGGACTGCTGCTCCGGCGTCGCGGGCTCGGCACCGAAGCTCTCGGGCACGTCGGCGGGGTCGCCCGAGACGGCGTCGAGCTGCAGCGTGCTCTCGGTCGAGCCCTCCTCGAGCCGTTCCATCGAACGGAAGCTGGAGAACAGGCCGGTGCGCTGCTCCACCTCGATCGGCTTCGCGGTCGGCTCCTCGGCCGCGGGCAGCGGGAGCGCGCCGGACATCGGGGCCGGTTCGCCGTTCCCGCGCCGACGGCTCGGCAGGGCCGCGGCCGCGCTGCCCGCGACCTCGCTGGGCGGGCTCCAGGAGCCCTCCTCGGGGATCTCCTCGGAGGTGTCCAGCGACGGCGTCTCGAGCGGCGGCAGCACGATCGACTCGGTCGGCGAGCCGGAGTCGCCGCGGCGACGGCGCGGCATGCCGGTGGCCGTGGTCCCGTCCGTCAGCGCGTCGATGTCGACCGGTTCCGCCGTGGGCGGCTCGGGCTCGTACAGCGCCGGGGCCGGCGCGGTCTCGGGGCGCGGCTCGGGTGCCTGCGGCCGGTACGGCTCGGGCTCCGCCTCGTGGGGTGCCGGCTCGTAGGGTGCCGGCTCGGGCGTCGCCACCGTCGAGGACTCGGACCGCAGGACCGCAGGCTCCGGATCCGGGGCGTCGGCCGCCGAGGGCTCCGGTCCGGCCGGGACCGTCGCCGGGGCCGCACCGGTGAGCTCCGACGCCCCGCGCGACGCACCGAGCTGGGACGCCGAGCGCTGGGTGGCGGCCTCCAGCGGGTCGGTGGGCTGCGGCAGCGGCATGGCCTCGTCGGCCAGGAACAGCGCGGCGGGGAACGACACCGTGACGACGGTGCCCTTGCCCTCGGTCCCGGACGCGAACTCGACGGTCGCACCGAGCCGCGCGGCCAGCCGGCCGACCACGAAGAGTCCGAGGCGCTGGGCGCCGACGGCGTCCGAGGCGGCCGTCGAGGCAACCTTCGCGTTCGCCTCGGCGATCTCCTCGGTCGACATGCCGAGGCCGTGGTCCCGCACGGTGACGACCACGCCGCGGGCGTCGGTCACGGTCGAGACCTCGACCGGCGTGTGCGGCTCGGAGAACATCGTGGCGTTCTCGAGGAGCTCCGCCAGCAGGTGCGCCGCGTTGAGCGCGTTGTGACCGAGCATGTGCGGGTCGGCGTGCAGCTCCAGGCGGACCCGGTCGTACAGCTCGATCTCGGACGACGCCGTACGGATCACGTCGGAGACCGGCATCGGGTTGCGCACGCGGCGGCCGGAGTCGATGCCGGCGAGCACCAGGAGGGACTCGGCGTTGCGCCGCATCCGCGTCGCGAGGTGGTCGAGACGGAAGAGGTTCGACAGCGTGCTCGGGTCCTCCTCCGACCGCTCCAGCTCGTCGAGGAACGCGAGCTGGCGGTTGAGGAGCACCTGGTCGCGGCGGGCGACGTTGACGAACATCTCGGCGATGGACCCGCGCAGCGCGGCCTGTTCCCGCGCCACCTCGACCGTGGTCGCGTTGACCTCGTTGAACGCGTTGGCCAGGCGTCCGATCTCGTCGGAGGACTCGACCGGGATCTGCACCAGGTCGACCGACGGAGCCTGACCGGGCACGGCCATCTGCTCGACCATCTGGGGCAGGCGGTCGCGGACGTCCGCGGTGGCGGTCGTCAGCCGTCGCAGCGGGTTCACGATGCGGCGGGCGATGACGAGGGCGAAGACGAACGACAGGAGCACGATGCCGAACGTGGCGAGGGCCGTACCACCGGCACGGAGCCGGGCGTCCGTCGCCAGGTCGGACGCGTACGTGACCGTGTCGGCGCGGACGTCGTCACGCACCGGACGAGTCTCCTCGACCCACGCCTGCGAGAGGTCGCTCCACTGCGCGGCGTCGGACTGGTTGAAGCCGGAGAACGTCAGCCACCGTAGCTGGGTGCGCAGCGTCGACAGGCGCTCGTCGTAGCCCGGCAGCACGTAGTCGCCACCGAGCCGGCCGAGCTGCTCCGCCGCGTCCTGCTGGAGCTCGTTGGTCTCCTGCAGCGCGGCGACCATCTGCTGCATGAGCTGGGCGTTGTACTGCGGGTCGTCGGGGTCCTCCTCGCGCGCCGCCGCAGCGTTGCTCAGGGCCAGGGCGACCAGAGGACGCTCGTAGGTGTTGGCGAGCATGACCTCGTCCAGCGCCACGTAGGCGTTGAGGCGCTCGGCCAGACCGGCGTCGGGCTCCGCCGCTGCCACGGCCCGGGGCACGTCCATCGCACGTTCGATGATGTCGGTGTACCGGGTGATCGCGCTGCTCTCGCTGACCTGCCCGGAGATGACCTGGCGCTGAAGCTCGTCCAACGCCGTGCGGTCGTCGACCGTGGCCTCGATGGCGTCCTGGACACCGACGCTCAGCGCGTCGACGTCGAGGTCCAGCAGCGCCTCGTCACGGGCGTCCACCGCCTCGTCGCTCGCCTCCTGGGCGTCGACGAGCTGGTCCATCGCCCCGGGGACGTCGTTGAGGGCGAGCATCGCGAGCGCGCGCTCGGTCGCCACGGCGGTCCCGGCGCGGTCCTGCAGCTCGAGGCTGTCGACGAGGTCCGAGGACTGTCCCGCTCGCACGGCGTCCTGCCATGCACCCCACGAGATGTAGGTGGCCGCCACGAGGAGGACGAAGATCGGCACGGCGAGTGTCGCAAGGATCTTCCCGCGAACGCCCAACCTGCGGAGCATGTGGACCTCTCTCCATCACTGGTCGATCGGCGGTCCGCGGGAAGTCCACCCTCGTACCACCGGAGTTCATCGCACTCGCGGAACCGCTCTCCCACCGCTCGACGCCGTGCCTGGGTAGCCTGCTCCGTGTGCGAGCGGTCACGATATCCGGCAAGGGTGCCTCGGCGAAACTCACCACGAACAGGCTCAACCTACACGAACCGGGCGCCGGCGAGGTACTCCTCGACGTGCTCTCCAGTGGCGTGAACAGGGCTGACCTGCTACAACGCGCCGGACTCTACCCTCCGCCGCCCGGCGCTCCCGACTGGCCGGGACTGGAGATATCCGGTACCGTCCGCGCGCTCGGCCCCGGCGTGTCGTGGCCGCGTGTCGGCGACCACGTGGTCGCCCTGCTCGACGGCGGAGGGTACGCGGAGCAGGCGATCGCACCCGCCGGGCAGGTCCTGCCCCTGCCCGCAGGCATCGACCCCGTCGACGCCGCCGCGCTGCCCGAGGCGGTGTGCACGGCCTGGACGAACCTCGTCGACGCCGGACGGCTCGACGACGGCGAGACACTCCTCGTCCAGGGCGGCTCCGGCGGGGTCGGCAGTATCGCCGTCCAGCTCGGCAAGGCCCTGGGCGCCCGCGTCGTCACCACCGCCGGCGGCCCCGAGCGCACCGCGCGCTGCCGCGACCTGGGCGCGGACGTCGTCGTCGACCACCGCACCGAGGACGTGGTCGCCGCCGTCCGGGCCGCCACCGACGGCCGGGGTGCCGACGTCGTGCTCGACGTCCTCGGCGCCGGCGCGCTCCAGGACAACGTCCGTCTCCTGGCGCCGTCGGGCCGGCTCGTCGTGATCGGCCTCCAGCAGGGCCGCACCGGCGAGCTCGACCTGGCGCGCCTCATGGCCCGGCGGGCCACCGTCACCGGGACCACGCTGCGCTCGCGCAGCGCCGTCGAGAAGGCCGCGATCGTCGCCGCCGTCGCCGAGCACGTGTGGCCGATGGTCGCCGACGGCCGGGTCCGACCCGTCGTGCACGCCCGGCTCCCGCTGGAGGAGGCCGAAGCCGCCCACGCGATGCTGGAGTCCGGCGAGGCTTTCGGCAAGGTGCTCCTGCTGCCGTGACGCCGTCGCGCCGGCGGGCCCCTCGCGGCACACTGGGGCCATGGTCGACGAGCACCGCACCGTGACCCCCGAGGGCGACGGCGTCCCCGCCGCGCCGGACGAGGCGGGGCAGGACGAGCAGGCAGAGAGCCCGAGCATCTCCGAACCCGCCAAGGTCATGCGCATCGGCAGCATGGTCAAGAAGCTGCTCGACGAGGTGCGCGACGCCCCGCTCGACGACGCCGCCCGCACCCGGCTCGCCGAGATCCACGAACGCTCGATCAGCGAGCTCGAGGACGGCCTCTCCGAGGACCTGGTCGACGAGCTGCACCGCATCACGCTGCCGTTCACCGCCGACGCCACGCCGTCGGACGCCGAGCTGCGCATCGCCCAGGCCCAGCTCGTCGGCTGGCTCGAGGGGCTGTTCCACGGCATCCAGACGGCCCTGGTCGCCCAGCAGATGGCCGCCCAGCAGCAGCTCAGCCAGATGCGGCGCGGCCTGCCGCCCGGGGCGCACCCGCCGTTCGGCCCGGGCGGCCCGAACGGCCCGCGGGACGAACGCTCCCCCGGCCAGTACCTCTAATCGCGGCCGGTCGCCGTCATCGCGATCGCGCCCGAGACGAACGCGAGCCCCAACAGCTCCGGCCAGGACGGCACCTGCGCCAGCACGACGGCGCCGACCGCTGTAGCAGTCGCCGGCAGCAGCGCCAGCAGCACCGCGAACGTCGCCGTGCCGACCCGCCGCAGCACCACCTGGTCCAGCACGTACGGCACCACCGACGAGCAGATCGCGACCACCAGCAGGAACGCGAGCAGACCGACGTCGGGCACCACCGTCACGACCGAACCGCCGAAGAACGGCGCGAACACCAGCGCACCCGCCGCCATGCCGACGGCCAGTCCGTCGAAGCCCGACACTCCCCCGGCCACCCGCTTGCCGAGCACGATGTAACCCGCCCAGCACGCGGCGGCGCAGAAGACCGCGACCAGGCCGACGACGACGTCGTCGCGCGGCACGTCGCCGTCGAGCGTGATCCCGGCCAGCAGCACGACGCCCACGGCGGCCACGAGGATCGCCCCGCGCTCGCGCCAGCCACGTCCGGTGATCGCCGCGACGGCGACCGGACCGGTGAACTCCAGCGCGACGGCGACCCCGAGCGGCAGGTGGTCGATCGCCACGTAGAAGACGATGTTCATCGCCGACAGCGCGATGCCGAACAGCGCCGCGTGCCCCAGGTCCGCGCGCGTCCAGCGCCGGCGCCACGGCCGACGCCACGCCAGCAGCACGACGGCGGCGAGCACGATGCGCCACCAGCTCACGGTGGGTGCGCCGAGCGTCTCGAACAGACCCACGGCGACCGCGGCGCCCAGGTACAGGGTCAGGCCCGAGACCAGGAACAGGGCCGGCGCGGGCACCCGGTCCAGCCGTCCGCCGCGCAGGGACGACGGCGGTCCGGACGAGGTCGGTTCTGCGGCGGGCACCTCGGGAGCCTACGCGTCCCGGGCGACCGGCGCCGGTGCGTCGCCGCGCCGCGGACCGGCCGGGTCGCTAGCGTGGGACCACGACCAGCAACGATGACGCGAAGGGCGCGACCATGGGGTTCGGCGAGGCAGTCAGGACCGTCTTCAGCAAGTACGCGACGTTCTCCGGCCGGGCGCGGCGCTCCGAGTACTGGTGGTGGTATCTCTTCGTGCTGCTCGTCAGCATCGCGCTCAGCGTGCTGGTCGCCGTGTTCGGCGGCTACAGCATCGACGCCGACACCGGGATGCCCGTGTTCGAGTTCGGGTCCGCGCTGCTGATCTTCGCCGCGTGGCTGCTGTTCGTGGTCCCGAACATCGCGGTCACCGTGCGCCGTCTGCACGACACCGACCGCTCGGGATTCTGGTGGTTCATCGGGTTCGTGCCCCTGGTCGGCTGGATCATCCTGCTCGTCCTCATGGTGCTGGAGGGCACCCAGGGGCCCAACCGCTTCGGCCCGGACCCCGCCTACCGGTCGGGTCTGGGCGGCTGACCACGCCTCCCGGCGCTTGTGGAGAAAATCTGAAGGAATGCTGGACACCGCGTGACGGGGTGCTCTAGGTTCGCGTGCGGTCGCCACACCCGTGACGACGCAGCGCACACGACCTCGGGAGCAGCATGTCCTTCGGCGACGCCGTCACCTCCGTCCGCACCAACCTCACGAACTTCTCCGGCCGCGCCCGGCGCTCCGAGTTCTGGTGGTGGTACCTCGCCGTCGCCCTGCTCGGCCTCGCCGTCGGCATCGTCTCCGCAATCGTGGCCGCTGTCCTCGTCGCCGTCGACGCGCCGGTCCTCACCACGATCGTCGGCATCGTGCTCGGCCTCGCGCTGTTCGCCCTGTGGCTCTACGTGTTCGTCGGCACGCTCGCCGTGGCCGTCCGCCGGCTGCACGACACCGACAAGTCGGGCTGGTTCTACCTGCTCGCCTTCGTCCCCGTCGCCAACATCGTCCTGATCGTCTTCTGGGCGCTCGAGGGCACGCGCGGCCCGAACCAGTACGGCGCCGACCCCCGACTCGGCGCCGTCGCCCCGGCCGCCGCGCCGCAGGTCTGAGCAGCCCACGTCCGACGTCGTCGCGGTCTGGCGTGACGACGTCGGACGGAGCGATGCTTCAGCCCTTGACCGCGCCCGCGAGCATCCCGCGCACGAAGTAGCGCTGCAGCAGCAGGAACACGATCAGCGGCACGATCATCGCGATGAACGCACCGGCCGTCAGGATGTGCCAGTCGCCGCCGCGCGAGCCGGCCATCTCGGCGATCGCCACCGTCAGCGGCCGGTACTCCGGCGCCGCGAAGGTCAGGCCGACCAGCAGGTCGTTCCAGACCCAGAGGAACTGGAAGATCCCGAAGGCCGCGATCGCGGGCACCAGCAGGGGGAACAGCACACGGAAGAAGATCTTCACGTGCCCTGCCCCGTCCACGCGCGCCGCCTCGACGAGCGACCGCGGGATGTCCTTCATGAAGTTGTGCAGCAGGAACACCGCCAGCGGCAACGCGAAGATCGAGTGCGAGAGCCACACCGACCAGAACGACCCCGCCATGCCCCACTGGTTGTAGTTGGTCAGCAGCGGGACGAGCGTGACCTGGATCGGGACCACCTGCAGCGCGAACACCGCGACGAACAGCAGGTTGCGCCCCGGGAACTCGATCCAGGCAAAGCCGTACGCGGCCAGCAGCGCCACCGTGATCGGGATGACCACCGCCGGGATGGTGATGACGAAGGTGTTGACGAACACCTCCGCCAGGTTGTCGCTGCCGTAGAGCGCCTGGTCGTAGTTGTCCAGAGTGAACTCGGTCTCGCCGGTGAAGATGCCGGGGATCACCGTCCACCAGCCGCTGCGACGGATGTCGATCTCCGGGCGGAACGAGGTCACCAACAGGCCGATCGTGGGGATCGTCCACAGCGCCGCCAGGATCACGGCCGTCAGGGACGCCCACGGGGACGTCAGCCGGCCCTTGGTGGCGATGGCACGCTTCTCGAGCCGGCTCAGCTTGCGGGGCTTGGTCGGTGCGGTGTCCTCGGTCTGCGGGGTCGAGGCCGGGACGGCCGGGGTGGTGCTCATCGGATCTCCTCCGACCTGCGCATCTGGCGGACGTTGTAGGCGACGATCGGGATCACCAGGACGAACAGCACCACGGCCAGCGCGGCCGCCAAGCCCTGGTTGTTCTGCCGGAACGCCTGCGTGTAGAACTCGTTGGCGATGATCTGGGTGCCGAACTGGCCGCCGGTCATGGTGCGCACGATGTCGAACGCCTTGAGTGTCGCCATGGCGATCGTGGTCAGCACGACGACGAGCGCCGGCCGGATGCTCGGCACCGTGATGTAGCGGAACATGCCCAGACCGTGCAGGCCGTCGAGCCGCGCCGCCTCGACGATGTCGTCCGGGATGGCCTTGATGGCCGCCGCGAGGACGGTCATGGCGAAACCGGTCTGGATCCAGATCATCACGGCGATGAGGAACCCGGTGTTCCACGGCTCGCCGATGAGGAACTGCTGCGGCGGCAGACCGAGCCAGACGAGCACCTGGTTGAGCAGACCGATCTGCTCGACACCGGGCTGATCCGGCCGGAACTCGTACACGAAGCCCCAGATGATGGAGGCACCCACCATCGAGATCGCCATCGGGATGAAGATCAGCGTCTTGGCGATCCGCTCGAACCGTGCCCGGTCGACGAGCACCGCGTAGACGAGCCCGATGAGCGTGCTGAGCAACGGAGCGAGGATCACCCAGGCGGCGGTGACGAGCAGGACCTTCTGGAAGGTTCCGACCGTGAGCATCTGCTCGTAGTTCGCGAGGCCCACGAACTCCGTGGTGTTGCGGTTGAAGAACGAGTTGTAGAGCGTCTCCAGGCCGGGCCTCAGCAGGCCGTAGGCGATGAGCAGCAGGGCGGGGCCGACGAACCCGATAGCGACCACCCACGACGGGATGCGCTTCGGCCGGTCGACCAGAAACAGGATCAGGCTCATCACCAGCACGAACAGGCCGATGGCGATCGCCATGACGACGATCTTCATCGTGGCCGAGTCCGGGTTGAGCAACCAGTCCACCAGGCACCTCCTTGGGCCGAGGGGCGGCGTGGGGCGGGCTCCCCGTGAAGGGCGCCCGCCCCGCGCCGGACGGGATCACATGGGCCAGCTGTTCTCGATCTGGTCCGTCACCTCCTGGCTGGAGGCACCGGTCAGCCAGTTCACGATGCCGTTCCAGAAGGTGCCGGCACCGACCTCACCGGGCATGAGGTCCGAGGCGTCGAACCGGAAGACCGTCTCCTCGTCGGAGACCAGGGCGGCGGCGTCCTGGTCGAACTCCGAGGCGAGGTTGTTGATGTCCAGGCCGTTGTTGGCGCTGAACCAACCACCTTCCGGCGTGGCGATGGCCTTCTGGTTCGCCCAGTCCGCGCTGGCCAGGTAGGTCTGGAACGCCTGGACCTCGGGCCGGTCGTCGAACGCCGCCACGAACTCCCCGCCGCCGAGGACGGGCTGCATGTCCGTCTGGTCGGTGGGCAGGTAGAACGCGTACACGTCGCCGTCGGACCCGACCTCGGTGCCCTCCGGCCACTGCGTGGCGTAGAAGCTGGCCATGCGGTACATCCAGCAGGTGCCGTCCAGCACCCCGACGCCCGCCTGGTCCCACGGCGTGGTGGCGATCGAGTCGACCCCACCGAGACCGGCGTTCACGTAGTCCGGGTTCTTGAGGATCTCCCCGGCCGTGTCGAACGCGTCGACGATCTGGGGGTCGTTGAACGGGATCTCGTGGGTGTACCACTGGTCGTACACGTCGGGTCCGGCCGTCCGGAGCACGACGTCCTCGATCCAGTCGGTGCCGGCCCAGCCGGTCGCGTCGCCGGACTCCACGCCGGCGCACCAGGGCAGGACCTCCTGCTCGGTCGCGATGGTCTCGGTGAGCTCCATCAGCTCCGTCCAGGTCTCCGGGACCTCGTAGCCGGCGTCGGCGAACATCGCCGGGTTGTACCAGACGAAGGACTTGGCGTTGGCGCCCAGCGGGGCGGCGTAGAACGTCCCGTCGACCGAGCCGTACTCCTTCCACTCCTCGCTGAAGAACTCGTCCACGTTGGCCACGGTGGCCTCGGGGGCCTCCACGATCTGGTCCGGGTAGTCGTTGACGATCGTGTTCAGCAGCCCGGGCTGCGGCAGGTAAGCGATGTCCGGGGTGTTGCCGGCCTGGATCCGCACCAGCAGCTGCGCCTCGAACTCTCGCGAGCCCTCGTAGTTCACCGTGACACCGGTGCACTCCTCGAAGGCGTCGTAGGACAGCTCCTGCTGGGACTGCTCCGGTTCGACGATCGAGGTGTAGATGCTCACCGAGGTGCCCTCGAGGTCGCCGAACTCGTCGTAGGCGGCGCAGTCGATGTCCTCGGCCGTGCCCCCGCCGCCGTCGTCCATGTCGTCGTCGCCACCACCGTCGCTGTCACCGTTCCCGCCACAGGCGGCGAGGACGAGCGCCAGGCTCGCGCCGGCGGCGACCGTTGTCAGACGGCGTCGGCGCGCCGTCGTGGTCCTGGTCATGTCAACCCTCCACTACGTCGTGTGGTCGCCGACGACCCGGTGGGCCGTCGGACCAGAGCGAGCGGGCGCCCGGACGGGTCGACCTGCTCTGGTTGCAAGTCGACCGCAACGTTGCAGGTCATGCAACCGCTCCCGCACCGCTTCCTGGTTACGATGCGGTGACGATCCGGGGCGCTGGACGATCCGTGGGATGATCCTGGGGACCTGTGGCGAGCGCCGTCGGAGAGCACCGGAAGGACCAACATGATCGAGCTGAGGACCCCGCGCGAGATCGAGGAGATGCGCCCCGCAGGCCGCTTCGTCGCGGAGACGCTGCAGGCCGTGCGTGAGGCCGCCCGCCCCGGGGTCAACCTGCTCGAGCTGGACGCGCTGGCGCACCGCCGGATCAAGGAACGCGGCGCGGAGTCCTGCTACATCGACTACCACCCGTCCTTCGGCGCGAGCCCGTTCGGCAAGGTCATCTGCACGTCAGTCAACGACGCCGTGCTGCACGGCCTGCCCCACGACTACGACCTGGTCGACGGCGATCTGCTGACCCTCGACTTCGCTGTCGCCGTCGACAACTGGGTCTCCGACTCGGCGATCTCGTTCGTGGTCGGCTCCTCGCCCTCGGCGGAGCGCGCCGAGGCCGACGCGAAGCTCATCCGCACCAGCGAGGTCGCGCTCGAGGCCGGTATCGCGGCCGCCCAGCCCGGCAAGAAGGTCGGCGACATCTCCGCCGCGATCGCCGCCGTCGCCCGCGAGGCCGGCTATGCCATCAACACCGACTTCGGCGGCCACGGCGTCGGGCGCACCATGCACGGCGACCCGCACGTCCCGAACGACGGCCGCGCCGGGCGCGGGTTCCCGTTGCGTCCCGGTCTGGTCATCGCGATCGAGCCGTGGTTCCTCGAAACCACGGACGAGATCTACACCGACGACGACGGCTGGACGCTGCGCTCGGCGGACGGCTCGCGCGGTGCGCACAGCGAGCACACCATCGCGATCACCGCCGACGGCCCGATCGTCCTCACAGCCCGCGACTGACCCTCCCGCCCCCCGCCCCCGTCCCCGTCCCTACGAGGTAGGCAAGGAACTCGCGAGGTAGGCGAACCCGGCGCCAGGTAGGCGACTTCCCGACCAGGTAGGCAACGTCGGCGCGGGGTAGAGCGCGCTCCCGGCCTACCTCGCGGGTCGTCCGCCTACCTCGCGAGAACGCGGCCTACCTCGCCGAGAGTTTGCCTACCTCGCGAGGTGTTGGCCTACCTCGCGGGACGGGGAAGACGCGTCGGGTCGGGGTCGGGGTCAGAGCAGGGAGCGCAGGACGACGGCGGCACCGTCGTCCTCCACGGTCCCAGTCACCTCGTCGGCGGCCCCGCGCACCACCTCGTCGGCGTGTCCCATCGCCACGCCCCGGGACGCCCAGCGCAGCATCTCGACGTCGTTGCGGCCGTCGCCGATCGCTATCGTGCGGTGCGGCTGGACGTGGGTACGCCGTCGGACCTGCTCCAGCGCGGTCGCCTTGGACACCCCGAGGGGTGCCAGATCCATCCAGGCGCTCCACCCCACCGCATAGGTCACGTCCTCGAGCCCCAGGTGCTCGACCAGCTCGTGGAACCGCTCGGACGTGGACTCGGGGCTGCGCACGATGACGCGCGTGACCTCGGTGGCCCACAGCTCCTCGAGCGGCACGACGACGTGCACGCCCTCCAGCTCGCCCTCCGGGAATCGCTCGGTCATGCGGAAACCGACACCGAGGTCCTCGACGGCGTACCGGGCGTCGGGCAGCTCGTGGCGCAGCAGGCTCAGGGCGGGCTCCGGGTCGAACGTCACGACGTCGTCGGCCACCCATCCCTCCGGCAGGTCCGGGTCGAGGCGGACGGTGACGGCTCCGTTCGAGCAGACCATCCAGCCCGTCTCGATGCCGAGGTGCTCGGCGACCGGCAGCATCGAGATGAGCGACCGCCCCGAGGCGAGCACCACCTCGTGCCCCGCGTCGCGGACGGCGGTGACGGCGTCGTGCACCGCCCCCGCCATGTCCCCCGCGTAGGACAGCAGCGTGCCGTCGAGGTCGAGCGCCACGAGCGCGCGGCCGTCCGACGGCGTCACTCGCGCCACGTCAGCGCACCGGCTCGAGGAGCTCGAGCCCGCCCAGGTAGGGCCGCAGCCCCTCCGGCACCCGCACCGACCCGTCCGCCTGCTGGTGGTTCTCCAGGATCGCCACCAGCCAGCGGGTGGTCCCGAGGGTCCCGTTGAGGGTCGCCACCGTCTGGGTGCCGTTCTCGGTGCGCGCCCGCACGTTGAGCCGCCGGGCCTGGAACGTGGTGCAGTTCGACGTCGAGGTGAGCTCGAGGTACCGCTCCTGGCTGGGCAACCACGCCTCGCAGTCGAACTTGCGGGCAGCGCTGGTGCCCAGGTCGCCGGCGGCAGTGTCGATCACCCGGTAGGGGAGGTCGACGGCGGCGAGCATCTGCTCCTCCCAGTCCAGCAGTCGCTGGTGCTCGGCCTCGGCGTCCTCCGGCCGGCAGTAGGAGAACATCTCCACCTTGTGGAACTGGTGGACGCGGATGATGCCGCGCACGTCCTTGCCGTGCGACCCGGCCTCCCGCCGGTAGCAGGCGCTCCAGCCGGCGTACCGCTTCGGACCGGCGGACAGGTCGATGATCTCGTCGCCGTGGTAGCCCGCGAGCGCCACCTCCGAGGTCCCGACCAGGTACAGGTCGTCACGTTCGAGGTGGTAGACCTCGTCGGCGTGCTCGCCGAGGAACCCGGTGCCGCGCATCGTGTCCGGGGTGACGAGCGTGGGCGTGATCATCGGGGTGAATCCGGCGGCGGTGGCGAGGTCGACGGCCGCGTTGAGCAGCGCGAGCTCGAGGCGTGCGCCGACGCCGGTGAGGAAGTAGAACCGCGAGCCGGAGACCTTGGCGCCGCGCTGGGTGTCGATGGCGCCGAGCGCCTCGCCGAGGTCCAGGTGGTCGCGGGGGGTGAGGCCCTCGGCGGCGAAGTCGCGCGGTGTGCCGACGGTCTTGAGGGTGATGAAGTCGTCCTCGCCGCCGGCCGGGGCGCCCTCGACGATGTTCGGGATCCGGTAGAGCAGCTCGTCGAGCTCGGCCTCGGCCTCGTTGGCGGTGGCCTGGTGGGCCTTGACCTGGTCGGCGAGCTCCTTGGTCCGGCTGATCAGCGCGGCCTTCTCCTCGCCGGACGCCTGCGCGACCTGCTTGCCCATCGCCTTCTGCTCGGCGCGCAGGGACTCGAAGTCCGCGAGCGAGCTGCGCCGTCGGGCCTCGGCGGCCAGGGCGGCGTCCACCACGGAGGTGTCCTCGCCGCGGGCCGTCTGGCTCGCTCGGACGGCGTCGGGGTTGTCGCGCAGGAGACGGATGTCGATCACGCCCGCAAGCCTAACGGGCGGGGCGCGGGCCACGTCGTCGCGCGGCGCGGCCTACCTGGCGGGTAGTTCGCCTACCTCACGAGAACGTTGCCTACCCCGCGGGAGAGTTGCCTACCTGGCGGGGAGGGTGCCCGCTGTCGCGCGACCGTGCGATGACCTCTATGTTGCGGACATGCCGTGGGAGCTCACCGTGGGCGTCAGCGCCCTGATCATCGGGGTCACCGCCCTCGTCGCCGCGTTCCTCGTGCTGCGCCGCAGCAGAGCACGCGAGCGGTCCGAAGGCACCGGCGTCGCGCCGCAGGAGAAGACGCAGCGCCCGCAGCTGGCGCTCGTGGTCAACCCGTCGAAGGAGCACACGGCGCACGTCGTGAGCACCGTGCGCCGGCTGGCCGCGGAGGCCGCCCTGCCCGAGCCGCGGTTCTACGACACGACCAAGGAGGACCCGGGCACCGGGCAGTCGCGGCAGGCGTTGGCCGACGGCGCCGACGTCGTGGTCGCGGCCGGCGGTGACGGCACCGTGCGCGCGGTTGCCGAGGGCATGGTGGGCAGCGGGGTGCCGATGGGCATCATCCCGGCGGGCACCGGCAACCTGCTGGCCCGCAACCTCGACCTGCCGCTCACCGACGTCGCCGAGGCGCTGACGATCGTGCTCGGCGGCGTGGACCGCACCATCGACGTGGGCCGGGCCCGCATCACGGAACGCCCGCCCGGCGAGGAGCCGCCGTCCGACGTCGACGACGACACGGCGCACATCTTCCTGGTGATCGGCGGGCTCGGGTTCGACGCCGCGATGGTGGCGGACGCCGACGACCAGCTCAAGGCGCGCGTGGGCTGGGTGGCCTACTTCCTGGCCGGCGCCCGGCACCTGCACGGGCGCCGGATGCGCGCCACGATCACGATCGACGACACCGACCCCGTCGAGGCGCGGCTGCGCAGCGTCATGGTCGGCAACTGCGGACGGCTGCCCGGCGGCATCACCCTGCTGCCCGACGCGGTCATCGACGACGGCGTCCTGGACGTCGCGGCGATCGACACGCGCGGCGGACTGGCGGGCTGGGCGCAGCTCTTCGGCGAGGTGGTCGCCCAGGGCATGGGCGTGCACAACGAGGCGCGCATCAAGATCGGTCGGATCGACCACACCCGCGCCCGCCGCGTGCAGATCCGCGTCGACGGCGGCGAGCAGGCACAGGTCGACGGCGACGTGCTCGGCAAGGCCGTCGCGATGGAGACCTGGGTGGAGCCGGGCGTGCTCGTCGTGCGCACCGCGGCGTGATCGCGGCCGCGGGGCGCCTACGCTGATCCGGTGCGTCCCGTCCTGCGAGCCCTCGCTCTCGTCGTCAGCGTGGCGGCGCTGTGCGGGCTCACGCTCGCGCCGTCCGCCGCGGACACCGACGACGGCGCGTCCCCGCCCGACAGCCCGCTGGTCCTGGCCGGGGTGTCGGGACTGCAGTGGTCCGACGTCGACCCGTCGCGCACGCCGCACCTGTGGCAGCTGATCGGCGGCGGGTCCGTGGCGTCGGTCGCCGTGCGCACCCTCACCCCGACGTGCCCGCTGGACGCCTGGCTCACCATGTCGGCGGGCAGCCGCGTCCGCACAGGACCGACGGTCTCCACGGACACGCCGGAGGCCACCGACGACACCCCGGCTCCCGGGGCCGACGACCGGGGCAGCACGGGCACCGGGTGCACGGACGTGCCGGTCCCCCGCACCGACGGCGCCGCGCCGCAAGGTGTCGCCTCGACGGCGACCGTCCCCGGCTGGGACGGGCTCCTCCCGGACGACGGGCTGGTCCCCACCGGCACCACGCCGGGCGCGCTCGGCGACCTCGTCGACGTCGCGGGCACCTGCGCGACCGCCGTAGGGCCCGGGGGCGCGGTCGCCCTCGCCCGGGACGACGGCTCGGTCGCCCGCTACGTGGCCGACGTCGACGCCGTCGACGCCGCCCTGGTGGCCGCCTGCCCGGCCACCGTGGTCGACCTGGGCATGCTCCCCGACGACGCCACCGAACGCGGTGCCGCCGTCCGCGCCGTCGACCGGCAGGTCGGTGCCCTGGTCGAGGCGCTGCCCGCCGGTGGCCGGCTCGTGATCGCCGGTATCTCCGACACCCCGCAGGGCCCGTCGGACCTGCAGGTCGCCGTCGACTGGACCGCTCCGGGCGGTGAGGCCACCTGGCTCACCTCGACGTCGTCGCGCTGGGCGGGCGTCGTCGTGCTCGCCGACCTGGGAGCGACCGTCGCGGACACCGTCACCGGCGGCGCGCTGTCCGGCACCGCGGCGAGCACCGGGCCGGACGGCAGCGGGTCCGAGAGGTCCGCAGGGCACGACGGCGCCACCGTCGAGGACGAGGACGACCCGCTGACGCAGGCGCTCCTGCCCTTCACCGGCTCACCGCTGGAGCGCGGCGACGAACGCCGCATCCCCGTGTCCACCACGGTGGAGAACCGCCAGTACCTCAGCGTCCTGTCCGAGACGGTCCCGCGCCTCGCCCCGGCGCTGCTGGGCCTCGTGGCGCTGACGGGCCTGGTCGTCGCCGCCGCGCTCGTCGTCGGACGGCGTCGCCGCGCCACCGGGGACGACGCCGGGCACGACGACGGGGACGACGACGGGGACGACAGGCACGACGGCGCCACCCGGAACGACGACGTCCCTGCCGCCCCGCCGTGGCCGTGGCGCCGCGTGGCGCTCGCCGGCCTGACGGTCGCCGCGAGCCTCCCGGTCGCCGCCTCGCTCGCGACGCTCACCCGCTGGTGGGCGTGGCCGTCCCCGGTGCTGACGCTCCTGCTCGGTCTGACGGTCGCCGCCCTGGCCACCGCGTTGGTGGCCTGGTGGGCGCGTCGGCTGCTGCCGCCGTCCCCGTGGCGGCTCACCACCTGCCTGGCCGCGGTCACGTGGGTGGTGCTCACCGTGGACGGGCTGACGGGCACCACGCTGCAGCAGGGGTCGCTGCTCGGCCCGTCCCCCTCTCTCGGGGCGCGCTTCTACGGGTTCTCCAACACGGTCTTCGCCGTGTACGCCGTCGCCGGGCTGCTGCTGGCCGCGGGCCTGGCGGCCGCCGCGCGGTCCCGTGGCGCCTCGGCCACCCGGGCCGCCGTCGTTGCCGGGGTGATCGGCGTCGTCACCGTCCTCGTGGACGGTCTGCCCCCGTTCGGCGCCGACCTCGGTGGCATCCTCGCGCTGGTGCCCGGGTTCGCGGTGCTGGTGCTGGGCGTCGCCGGCGTGCGGGTGACGTGGCGGCGCGCCGTGCTGCTCGCCGCCGTCACCGTCGGGGTCGTCGTCGTGGTGGCGATGGCGGACTGGCTGTTCGGCGGCCCGAGCCACCTGGGTGCGTTCGTGCAGTCCGTGCTGGACGGGCAGGCCCTGGGCATCGTGGCCGGCAAGGCCGCCGGCGCGTGGGCGACGATCGCCAACCCGGCCGGCGCCGCGGCCCTGGTGCTGTGCACGGTCGCGGCCTGGGCCGCCCTGCGTCCGGACGTGTCCCGGCTCCCCGGCCTCGCGGAGGCCTACCGCGACGAGCCGCTGCTGCGCCGGCTCGTCGTCGCGCTCGTGGTGACGGCGGTCGTCGGCACCGCGCTCAACGACTCGGGCATCGTGGTCGCGTTCCTGCTGCTGACCCTGTCGGTGCCGACCCTGCTCGCCGGGCACCTGGAGCACAGCGGGTCGAGGCCCGCCGTGGACGAGGACGGCGATGCCGCCGGGACCGCTGCCGGCACCGGCCCGGGGATCCGCCGGCTGCCCACGATGCTGGCCGTGCTGAGCGGTGCGGCGCTCGTCCTGCTGCTGCTCGCCTCCACCGCCCTGAGCTCCGCCGGCCTGCGGTCCGGCACCGACGCGGCGGCCGCCGGCACCCAGGTGGCCCCGAGCAGCGCGGACGCCGTGGTCGACGACGGTCCCCTCGTCGTCGTCGGCACCACCGGAGTGCGCTGGGACGACGTCGCCGAGGGCCGCACCCCCACCCTGAACGGGTTGCTCGCCGACGGTGCGGGGGCCGGCGGCGTCGCCCAACCCACCGGGGCGGCGAGCCGGTGCGTCGTCGGCGGCTGGCTCGCGCTGTCCGCCGGGACGCTGGCCGAGGCCGCCACCGCGCGGGACGACGACGGCACGTGGCGGTGCGCGGACCCTCGACCGGAGCCGACCGACGAC